>OMKS01004191.1_pt1 | contig 11002 bp, 8 predicted proteins | sample 1674721 | NCBI WGS metagenome assembly OMKS01 (sample SAMN06264996, study PRJEB25208) | sediment metagenome | isolation source: hot spring sediment | place: USA: California | collected 2014-09-02 | reverse complement strand
GCGTCATACAGACCGTCAAAAGGACAGATTCCCATTTTCTCATCGGAAAAGGCAGATTAAGCGAACTCGCCCTTAAGTGCGTCCAGAAAGGAGTTGACCTGCTGGTCTTTGACAATGACCTGACTCCTGCCCAGGTGAAGAGTCTTACCGATTTCACCGAGCTGAGGATTATAGACCGGTCCCAGCTCATCCTGGATATTTTCGCCCGACGCGCTGTCAGCCGTGAAGGAAAAATCCAGGTCGAACTGGCACAACTCCAGTATCTTCTACCGAGACTCGCGACGAAAAACACCGCAATGTCCAGGCTCACCGGTGGCATTGGAGGAAGGGGCCCCGGGGAGACCAAACTCGAGATCAACCGGAGGCGGGTGCATGAACGCATTGCCGGATTGAGCCGGGAACTTGCCGGAATAGCCAGGCAGAGGCAGGGAAGGCGCCGCCTGCGCGCAGTCAAAAACATGCCCGTCATATCCATCGTGGGCTATACCAATGCCGGGAAATCCACGCTTTTGAACGCGCTTACCAACAGCCGAGTCGCAGTGAGAGACCGTCTTTTCGAGACGCTCGACCCAAGCAGCAGGCGGCTCAGGTTCCCGAAAGAAAGAGAGGCGATCATTACGGATACGGTTGGATTCATAAGGGATCTGCCGCCGAGCCTGGTGGACGCATTCGCCTCCACTCTTGAAGAGCTCCAGGAAGCGGATCTCATCCTTCACGTGGTGGACGCCGCGTCATCTTCAATCGACGAGCAGAAGGAAACCGTCGAAAGGTTGCTCGAGCAGCTCGACATACACATGCTTCCGCGTTTGCTGGTGGTCAACAAAACGGATCTGTTGGGGAAAAAGGAAGGAGCCGCACTGGCCAGAGGGCTCGGAGGAATCCCAGTCTCAGCCGTTGATCCCTCGACGCTCACTCCTCTTGTCGAAGAAATGAAAAAGCTTATATGGCCGCATTCCGCCAACCCGGCGATGTAAAAACCCTTCCGCCTTTTTTTATGACAAGGCATTCGCATGACGGCACTTCGGCTGCGAATCCCACCGCTCTTTCAGGCCCCATAACGAAAAGGGCTGTCGAAAGCGCGTCGGCCTCCATGGCCGTGGCGGATCGAACGGAGGCCCCCATTGTAGCAAAAGGTGAATATCCCGAACGTGGATCAACGATATGGTGAAACATTTTTTCCCGGTCAAAGTAAACTTCGTAATTGCCGGAGGTTGCTACAGCGCCATTTCCGATTTTTATGGTCGAAACATGCCTGCTGCCTCGGACCGGGTCCTGAATCGCCACGGTCCACGGAGCGCCGCTCCATTTAGAGCCGCTGGTTCGGATATCTCCACCGGCGTTCACCAGGTGGTTTCGGACACCGGCCGCCGTCATGGCTCTGGATGCCATGTCCACTATGAAACCCTTCGCGATTCCGTCCAGTGTTATCCCCGCCCCTTCACGACGCATCCTGATCATGCCACGGTTCAACCGCAAACCCGAAGAGCCCACCAGGGACAGAGCAGCCTCGAACTCCCGTTCAGGGGGAGGCAGTGGTTGACCAGCCTGGTAACACGACCTGAAAAGATCGACCACCGGCTTGACGGTGATATCGAACAACCCCCTCGTGAGCCTGTGATAATCGAGCGCAGCAGATACAACCAGGGTCATCTCGGGCGGCACGTCCCGGAGTATTCCCTCCCTGTTTAAAATTCCAACCGCCGTCGAATCCTGGAAACGGTTGAACAGGCTGGAAAGCCTCGCTATTTCTTCAAAGGACCGCCCGATCGCTTCCTCGGCTCTGTCCCGCGATTCATCCACTGCGGTTATCGAAACACGCGTACCGATGGTCCATTTTTCCTGGGAAGCCTTAAAGGTCCTGCAGTCAAATTTGACCGCTTCGGCCGCAGCAGGGCATATGGCCGTAACGGCGGTCCCCACCCCCAACAGGCCTGAGAGCCGCAGAAACGCCCGCCTGTCCAGACTTCCTACCCTGGAGAGATCAGAGATATGTTTTTCCATTGGCCTTTCCTGTGTGTCGGCTGGCAAGAAATAAACGTCAAAACACTTTCTTTCTACACATTCGGGCGGAAAAATGCAAGCCTTACCCGCAAAAATTCATACCGCGCAGGGTAGACACGCCCTTGTTATGAAGGTTACAGCGAATCGATCATGGACATTATCTGGCCCATTTCGAACCCCTTCAGGTTCAACGCCCCGGAACGGCAGGAAGATACGCACAAGCCGCACCCTTTACAGAGGGCCGGTTCGACCTCCGCCTTGCCGGTTTTTTCGTTGAACCCGGGCGCCGAATAAGGACAGATCGACACGCAGACACCACAGGCGCTGCAAAGATTCTGGTCCACATAGGCGACAGTCCCTGCCACCGGGATCGTTCGCGCGGAAAGAAGCGTAACCGCGCGAGCGGCGGCGGCCTGCGCCTGGGTGATCGATTCATCGATCGGTTTCGGCGAATGAGCCAGCCCGCATATAAAAACCCCGTCGGTCGCGAAATCCACCGGCCGCAATTTGACATGAGCCTCTGCGAAAAATCCGTCGTTGTTGCGGGTGACCTTAAAAAAGCGCGCCAGGGATTCGTCCTCGTCCGGCACCACCGCACTTGCAAGCACCAGCAGATCCGCCCGAAGCAACATCGCTCTGTTGAAGACCGTGTCCGTGAACATCATACCGAGGAAAGAACCCTGATCCGATACCTGAAGATCCTTGTCCGCATCATAGCGGATAAAAATGATCCCTTTCCCCCTGGCCTCGCGGTAAAGATCTTCTCTCAATCCGTAAGGGCGCATGTCGCGGTAAACAATATATATGGCCGCCGTTGGATTGAGCTCTTTAAGCCTAATTGCGCTCAAAAGGGACTGCGTACAACATATCTTGGAGCAATAAGGCCTCTCCGGGATACGGGATCCGACGCACTGCAAAAACACGGCTGAATTGATCTCTTTAACTGAATCTTTCTCCTCCATCAACCGACGCTGCAATTCGAGGCCGGTTACCACCCGCGGGCTCTCACCGTAAAGATGTTCTTCCGGAACCAATTCCGAGGCCCCGGAAGCGATGATCGTGACACCGTGTTCCAATTCGACGGATTCTCCCTTTTCCGAGACGGTGGTCTTGAAGTTCCCCACAAATCCGTTGACCCCGGTGATTTCGGCATTCAGGTGTACATCTATCGAGGGGTCCGATTCAACGCGCGAGATCATTTCGTGCAAAAACGCATGGACATCCTCCCTTCGCCAGGTTTCGGCGACGTTCCGTGCGTTCCCGCCCAGGCTTCCCGTCCGTTCAAGCAGGTAGGATTTGTAGCCCTGATCCGAAAGATTTATTGCCGCTGACATGCCTGCCACACCCCCGCCGATTACAAGCGCTCGCTGGTCTATTTCCAGTACCGGCTCGGTCAGTGGCTGCAGCAAAGTCACTTTGGAAACGGCCATGCGGACAAGATCCATAGCTTTTTCGGTGGCTTTTTCAGTATCGTCCCTGTGAACCCATGAACACTGGTTTCGGATATTGGCCATTTCGAACAGGTATTTGTTGATCCCGGCCCCTGTCAGAGTCTCCTGGAAAAGCGGCTCGTGGGTCTTCGGGGTGCATGCGGCCACCACAACACGGTTCAAATTCTGTTCCCGGATGATCTGAGCCATTTTCTCCTGGGTATCCTGGGAACAGCTGAACAGATTCACCTCGGAATAAGCGACGTAGGGCAATCTTTCAGCAAAGGCTTTGACCCGTTCGACATCGACCGTCCCGGCTATGTTTGTCCCGCAGCAGCAAATGAAAACACCGATACGCGGGGACTCGCCACGGGTATCGGTCTCCCGGGGAACCTCCTTGGTGCGGGTCAGAGACCATCGCGATTCAGCAAGGGAGCCCCCGGCGACGCCCGCGGCCGCGCTTGAATCAATAACGGAGGACGGAATATCTTTCGGAGCCTGAAAGGTTCCGCAGACATAGATACCCGGAACCGAACTGCATACCGGGGAGAAGCTGCTCGTGGCTGCATACCCGTAATGGTTGAGTTCCACACCGAGCCTGCCTGCAAGTTCCCTTGACACGCTACTCACGCCGAGGCCGACGGACAGGACCACCATATCGAAGGGTTCCTGCATTGCCCTGCCCTCGTCATCCACATAATTGATCAGGTAACGGCCGGATTCGGCGTCATAGGGAACGCCGATCACTCTCGATTTGATGAAACGTACTCCCTGCTCGTCTTTGGCCCGGTTGTAATAACGTTCGAAATCCTTGCCGTTCGTCCGGATGTCTATATAAAACACGGCGGCATCGAGTTTACCCTTGCTGTGTTCTTTGGCCAGCATCGCCTCCTTTACCGCATAGGTGCAGCACACAGCCGAGCAGTACCCCCGCGCCCCTATATGCTCGTCTCTCGATCCGACACACTGGAGCCAGGCGATTTTTTCGGGTTCCTTGTGATCCGACGGCCGGACCAGATGTCCGCCGGTGGGTCCGGAGGCGGAAAGTATTCTTTCAAATTCAAGACTTGTCACTATATCGGGATAGCGGCTGTATCCGAAGGTATCGTGGGTGGACGGGTCAAAGGCTTCCCCACCCTGGGCGATGACAATCGCCCCGACCTTCAGGTGATGCTGCTTTTCGGTGTCCTGGTAATTAATCGCCCCGGCAGGGCAGACTTTTTCGCAATTACCGCATTTATCTTTAGTAAGTTTGAGACAATGCTCGGCATCAATTGCGTATTTGAGCGGAACGGCCTGGGGATATTTGACATAAATGGCCTTCCGCTTTGCCAGTCCGCCGTTGTATTCATCGGGGACTTTTTTCGGACACTTCTCCGCACACAGCCCGCAGGCGATACATTTGTCCAGATCCACGTACCGGGGATGCTGGGTGACATCCACGGTAAAATCACCCTCCTCACCGGATATCGCAGTGACTTCGGAGAGCGTGAGCAACTCGATATTTATGTGCCGGCCGACCTCGACCAGTTTGGGGGAGATAATTCACATCGCACAGTCATTGGTCGGAAAGGTCTTGTCCAGCTGGGACATCATACCGCCTATGGAACTGGTTCGCTCCACAAGATATACGAAAAGTCCGGAGCCGGCCAGATCCAGCGCGGCCTGCATCCCTGTAATGCCGCCGCCGACAACCATAACCGCACCTGTTTTTTTCTGGGCCATTGTCAACTCCTGGTTCGTTTCCATTCGAAAATTCCGATCTTGGCAGATCCCTGATTTCTGATCCGGAAACTCCATACAGCGAGCATCCGGTATTTCCGAATGGGCACTAGCTCAAGTATGATGTAATTTCGGAAATATCCAACCGATTCTCAGCGAGACCCAGGGCATCGCCTCCAAGCCCCATCGAAAGCCCCAACAATTGGGGATACAATATCGAAGGGACAGTCTTCCCGCCGTTTTTTTTAGCTTCCATGTGCTCCTGGACCGTGTCGAACTGAATATGGCAAAACGGACAGGAGGTACACAGGAACCTGGCACCGGACTCCTGTGCGGACGTTAACTTCCGACCGGTCAAGTTCCTCGAAAGCGAATCGTTTATGCCGGTGAGCGGAGCTCCGCAACAATCCAGCCTGGCCGACCACCCTACGCTTTGGGCGCCGGTTGCCTCGACGAGCCGATCGAAAATTACGGGAGCCACCGGATCGTCGAATTGCGTTATTGCTGACGGGCGAAGAGCATGACACCCGTAATGGACGGCTATCGGTAGATCTTTGAAAACTCTTGTGACATTTCCCTTGATACTGTCAAGCCCCACGTCATGGTATAACACCGACAGCATGTGTTTGACCTTTATGTCGCCGCTGTAATGAAGCCCCTCTGCCGCGAGCTTCCCGTTGATTTTCTCCTTCATCTCCGGTTCCTGCAAGAGCTGGTGCTGAGCTTCCTTGAATGTTCCAAACCCGCATTTGCAAAGTACCAGCAAATCAAGACCGGCCTGTTCGGCCAGGGCCATGTTGTGGGCTGCAGAAAGAAGAAAAGCGGTACGATCGAGATTCCTTACAGGGTAGCCGCAGCAGGCGAACTCTTTGATATCTAAAAGATCAACACCCAACAGACCCAATACGGCCCGTGCAGATTGTTCATATTGAACGACCCGCGCAGGAATATTGCAGCCCAAAAATATTGCATATTTCATTGCGTTCCCTCTGACAAATATCTTGTTGATAAACCCGCCCTACCCCTGATCCAACGCTGCGGGTTACAAATTGCCTTATGCCGCTTCGGCCGGTGGCTCCTCGTTCGAAACAGCGCCTGCCCTTTCGGCCGCCACGTTCTTAAGTTGATAGAGCACATCGGTCACGCAAACCTTCTGCGGGCAATGCTCCTGGCACTGGTAACAGGTCACGCAATCCCAAATCATACGCGCCCCGGATGCCACCTCGGTGAGGCCGAGTCCCATCGCACACATGATTTGATGAGGTAATAGTCCCAGGATTTCTGCTGGATCATCGTATGCCGCCACAACGGGGCACACCGTCGTACACGTACGACAACCGAAGCAATAAGCGAAGCTGCCGGCATCTTCGGGTGGTCTTTCCCGGCCTTCTCCAAGCGTGAGATCCAGGGGTTCATCCGAGTCTATCACCGCATCGAAACCACCGGCCGCTGCAGTCCGGGCTCGATCGATCGGCGGCGGATAGTCATATACGGTTAATTCTTGGCGTTTCAGCCCCCTCAGCAGGGAATACGGGGATAAAACGGCAGCCACAGGAACCGGCCTGTGAATCAATTCCTCCCGTACATCCACCCACAGTTCCTTCAAATTGATGCCGGCGGGGCATACCACTGTGCAGCGGTCACAGTTCGTACACAGGTACACTCCTTCGACCAGAGCATTCAGTTCTTTGTCTCCGACCGGCCTTCCGTCGGCCAGTTGCCTGAGAATCTGCATCTTTTCGGCAGGAAGGATGCAGTCATTCCCGCGGGCCTCATAGACCGTAGCAGCCGAACACCTGAGGCTGCACGTCGCACAATGCATGCAGGCGTCCAGCTCCAGCGCCTGTATCGTGGCTATATTGGCGGCTGAAGCAGAAGATCTGTCAGTGACGGCGTTTGCAAGAATGCTCAAGGGCGTAACAATTATATGGGCCATCTTGCTGAAAGGCAGATAAGCGAGCCCCACAAGACAGGCCAGCACGTGTATCCACCACAGAAAAACAGTCACGCCGGCCCTGTCGAGTGCTCCAGCGAACGAGGAAATAGTCTTGGCCAGCACAAAGCCTCCGGGTGACCACTGGGGGGATGAATGGCAGAAGGCGCAGTCCATATCGTGGGTCTCCCGCCCCATCTCGATCAAGTCGTCATCAAAAGGCGCCTTCACATTCGGAGAAACGAGTCCGTATTCCTTCACCCACAGGCTTTCGAGACCTTCGAATTCCTCTTCCCCCTCCGAAACAATCGAGAAGTCTTCAACCATGCGCATGAAAACCGAATGGGAGGTTATTTTCAAACCTGTCAGGAAAAACCCGGAAAGGATTATAACCACGATGATCACTATACCGTAGATATCCATGCGGTTTGAATGCATCCTGGGCACTTTGAGTATAAAACGCCGGTAAACTGCGATCGCAATCCCCGCAATCACAACAAGCCCGAAAAAATCACGGAGAAAAAAGAACGGGTTGACGGTGGAGGAATAATCCGTGAAGATTTTGGCGGTCACCACCTCTCCCAGTGCATGCATCACCAGCAGAAGGATAAACCCGTAGTAGATCAACAGATGCATAACCCACCGCAACGGGTTTTCTTGCAGGATTTTGCGCTGGAGAAGTATTTCGAGCACGAAAACCTTGATCAGCACGAAAAACTTCCTGCTCGCTATAACCCGGCCTATTCCCGAAACGGCCTCTATAAATCTGGCTCGAGGGCTTATGTCCCTGCCTGTAGCCCCGATCTTACGTGTGAACCACCTGGAGATACGGTAGACAAAACCGGCCAGAAACACAAAAACGGCGGCATATAAAGACACCGTGAATGCCATAGTCGAAACCTCCTTGTTCCTTACTCACGGGCATGTGTCCGGTGCAAACAACGGTTTGGTTCCCAATATAGAAATAATATTATTGTCCTCGATTTGTCCAAGATCAGGCCTGGGGTGCAGCAGGCGGGCTGGGCAAAAGGACCGCTTCAGAACGGAAACCGGGGTCACTTTAAAGGCTCCTTCTGACGTTGTCAAGTCAAGTGGCGCCATGCCATAAAAAACGTTCGGCCCAGCCTGCAGGCAAACGCCTGCAGACCGTGGCGATGAGTCCCACCGCAGCAAGCGAAAAAAGGACTCTTGCCAGTAAAACACCGGAGATATGCCCACCGATCATAACCATCAACAGGGTATCTTCAATCAAACTGTGGGAAAGCCCCATCAAAGTGATTGAAAAAAAAAGATCACGCGGAGGCACTGTGCCGGATTTCGCCTGGTGAATGATCAGGCCGCCGCCGTAGGCTATTCCTAATGTGAGTCCGATCATCGTGACGGTGGAGGCCACCGGACCTATGCCCATCAACGCCAGCGCCGGCCTCAATATACGGTTGAGGGCGCTTATCACCCCGAAATGCTCGAGAAGCCTCATTGCGGCAAGCAATACTATTATTATCAAGAATATCCCGGCAAGGGTGCGCACTTCCCCGGCGGCCCACACCGCCAGCGTTTTCGTTGCTCCACCGACCGGAGACTCCGGGCTGAACATGATCCGGGCAGGATCTTCCAGGGTTCCGGTTAAACTGTAAAACCGGGATAGCAGCCAGCCGAGCACGAAAGCACCCAGCAGCCGGGAGGCCGCCTGAAACGGCAGCCTCGTTCCCGATTTCTGGGCTATTCGAAGCTCCACCGGCAGTGCATGAGCCACCAGCATCATAGTGCATATAACCGTCACCTGAGCCGTGGACAGGGGAGTGTGCTCGACGAATGTCACCAGCAGGATTATCCCGGCATAAACGCCGTTGATGATCGCCGCGGCCCAGACGAAGCCCATCTCGCCCGGCAGCCCCACCAACTTCATAACAGGCGAAAGGGGGGCCGCCAGATACCGGATCAGATCCATTTCCTGAAGAATCTTTACGACGATTATCAACGGGATCATGATCTTGTACAGATCCCAGGTGATTGAAACCGCATCCCTTAAAACCTGTTTTGCAGCGCTGATCGGATTTTTTGGCGTGCATGTCATAGGACAAGATTCGAAATACCGGATAACGGTTTTCGCCGGCGGGATTTCGTAAATTCAAATTATCTTTTACGGATGAGATTCATTCCCAATTCCAGGGCTTGACGGTTCATCGGCAGAAAATCGTGAGGGATTTTGCTTTCGATAGTTTTCACAATCGATTCCATCCTTACAAGCCCGGTCAATTCGACAAACGCTCCGAGCATGCAGATATTGAAAACGATCGGCTTTCCGATCTTATCGATAACCGTACGGTACATATCCAGGTCCACCTGGCGGGCGTCGGTTTTCTGAACCGCTTTTACAAACCTGGTATCCGTGAGCAACAGGCCTCCGGGCCTGATAATGCGGGCGAATTTATCATAGGCTTCCTGGGTGAGACATACCAGGATATGGGGGTTGATGACCTTCGGAAACCTGATCGGGCTGTCCGAAATAATTACATCAGCCCTGGTGGCCCCCCCGCGGGCCTCCGGCCCGTAAGACTGGGTCTGAACGGCGTTCAAGCCGTCGTGAATCGCCGCCGCCTCGGCCAGGATTATAGCCGCGGTTATAATCCCCTGTCCTCCCGAGCCGCTGAAAACAATGCGTGTCCCGATTTTATCCATAACGGTTCCTCAAAGGGCCTGTTTGGCCGGCCTGAGCCGGTCCACCATTTTCTGGTATTCATCCACATACTCGGGCCTCTGTTCATCGACGAAAACCCCGCGTTCCAGCAGCTCAGGGTTATCTTTCTTCTTTTTGGATCCGATCGGAGCCGTCATTGCCTGATAGCCTTTGATCATCTCAACGGCGCTGCCGGCCTTGTTTTTCCTGCCGAAATAGGTCGGACACTGGGAGAATACCTCGACAACCGAGAAGCCCTTGTGGCTTATCGCCCTGGTCAGGATATCAATCAATTCCTTCGCATGGTAAGTCGTGGCACGGGCGACGAAGCTGGCCCCCGCCCCCCTGGCAAGGTCAACGATATCAAACGCGTGATCTATTGTGCCAAAGGAGGCGGTCGTGGCCTTCTTTCCGAAAGGCGTCAGTGGCGAGAATTGTCCACCGGTCATCCCGTATATGCTGTTGTTCATGATTATCGCCGTAAGATCCACATTTCGCCTCGCCGCATGGATCAGGTGATTTCCGCCGATAGCCACCGCGTCGCCGTCTCCCATGGGAACAATGACCTTGAGTTCGGGGCGCCCCATCTTCACCCCCATGGCGAAAGCCAGCGCCCTGCCGTGCAACGTATGCAGGGTATGGAAATCCAGGTACCCCGGCATCCTGCTCGAGCACCCGATACCCGACACTACGACGACCTCGTTCTTACTGTACCCAAGCTTCTCGATCGCCCGGATCATATTGCCCATAACGATGCCATGACCGCACCCGGGGCACCATAAATGCGGGAAAAAACGTTTTCTGATATAATTTTTTACCGCCATATCAAGCCCCCCGACCCCTTATAACATTCAAAATCCTTACAATGTCCGCAGGCGCAATTATTACACCGTCAATCCGGTTCGCCAGAAACACACGACCCGGACAACTTACAACCTTTTTAACTTCTTCGCAGACTTGACCAAAATTCATTTCGACCACCACCACATGGCTCCGACCTTCGGAAATCCTTCGAACCGTATCCTTCGGAAAAGGCCACAGGCTCTGCAGTTCCAGCAAGCCGAGCTTCTCGCCGCGCAGCCTCCGCGCCTCGACCGCGTGGAGAGCACTCCTGGCCGAGGAACCGTAGCTTATCAGAAGGATATCGCAATCATCGGTGAAAAACTCTTTGTACATGGCCATGGTATCGGCCCTGTTTTCCAGTTTGTCCACGAGATGGTGCAGCAGATCGTAAGCCAC
>OMKS01004190.1_pt1 | contig 11004 bp, 9 predicted proteins | sample 1674721 | NCBI WGS metagenome assembly OMKS01 (sample SAMN06264996, study PRJEB25208) | sediment metagenome | isolation source: hot spring sediment | place: USA: California | collected 2014-09-02 | reverse complement strand
TTCAAGCAGAAGACGGCATACGAGATCTAGTACGGTCTCGTGGGCTCGGAGATGTGTATAAGAGACAGCAAATATGTTCGGTTTTTCGATGTTGGGTATGATTCCAATCAGCATATATTTAGTCTTCCTTATTTAATTCCCATAATTTACAATACTTTGTAAAAACATAGGCAGAAGAAAACACGGCTAAAATAAAACCGTGTATACCATCAAGAAAACCGAGTTGAAAAATATACATTTTGAAAAACTTAAACGGGGGTCTTAAAAGAATATCGAATATGGTGGCAATACGCCCCTTACTTTTCATATCCTCTGCGGCAAGTGATGTATAATTATTAAATTTGTCAAAGTAATGTTTAATTGTAGGATCGGTATAATGATTAAGATCATATTTTAACGTACCGATATCACCATCGATAATTAATCCTTCGTGAACTTTACTTTCATCAAAGCTGCCGTATATTTTATTGAAAAGTCGTGTCACATAATCAGGATACCACCCACTGTGTTTAATCCATTTACCTAGGAAGAAAGCTCTGCGTGCTACTTTAAATGCATTATACTTTGTTTCGGTTTCTTTTATTGCTATCAATTCATCATTGAGTTTGTCTGTTATCTCTTCATCTGCATCTATCCAAAATACCCAGTTAAAAGTAGTTAGTGCAAGTGCTTCTTTTTTTGTTTCGGCAAACCCTTTCCAATCGACAATTTTACAAACAACTTTATCGTAGGATGAAGCAACCTCGAAAGTTTTATCGGTAGACATTTTATCGACAAGTACAATAATTTCATCAATACAATTAAGTTGACTCTCAATGCATCTTACAATGTTTTTCTCTTCATTCTTTGCAATGACTATTGAAGATATTTTTTCAATCTTACTCATTTATGTACCTAAATTTCTTCCCGAAATAATCTGCCACACAGTTTCGATAATTATCTGAACATCGAGTTTTAACGACCAGTTTTCAATATACCAATTATCAAAATCAATTCTTTTTTTTGTGCGGATTTTATTTTCTTCAAAATCGAATACATCGCCGCGTAAGCCGTGAACTTGTGCCCAGCCTGTAATTCCGGGTTTCACTCTATGCCGCAATTTAATCTCTTCAACCATCTCACTATATACAGCATTATAATTTATGGCATGAGGACGCGGTCCGACTATTGACATATCACCTTTTAACACATTAATAAATTGGGGTAGTTCATCCAAGCTATACTTCCTTAGAAATTTTCCTATCGGTGTAATTCTTTCGATATCTTGGACAGTATCTATCTGGTTATTCTCAGCTCCCCGCATTGAGCGAAATTTATAACACAGAAATATCTTGCCATTTTTACCGATTCTATTTTGGTTAAACAATACTTTCCCTTTTGATGTAGTCTTGATAATAACGGCGATAATTAAATATACTAACCACAATATAGTAACCAGAGCAACCAAGCTGAATGTAATATCAAATAACCTTTTTACTGCCCTCCATTGGAATTGTTCTAACCTATTATGCCGAAAATTTAGTACAGGAAAATTTCCTAAGAAGTTTATTTCAAGATTTGAATTCGATAATGCTTTAATCTGTGGTAATAAAGTTAATTTAACTGCATTCTTATCGCATAACCTCTGAACTTTGGTTAAATAATCAGTGTCATCTAAAGATGCGGCATAAAGCACATCATTAATATTTCTTTCAATAAGTATTTTATCCAATTCATTTAACGAACCGAGACATTCATCGAAATTATTATCTCCTTCATTAATAAAACCGACAAACTTAAAACCAAACTCAGGACGTAATGTTATTTCTTCTTTAAATTCTTTAGATAAATCATTGAACCCAACAATCAATAAGTTTCTTAAATTTTTACCGCGGCTTCTTTGCTTATCAATTATTTTCCAAAGAATATATTCCTTAAGATAAATCAGAGTTAACAAAATCAATCCGTAAAAAAGCACAAAATTTCTTGTGAAAAGGTTCTCTTTAACAAAAAACAAGAACAGAATTGTAAAAAGCACTTGCACAATTAATATTCTTGCGAGAATCATTAATTGGTCGGAAAAGGATCTGTAGCTGAACTCTGGATATGCATTTACAATATTTGCAACTACAAACCATAAAATGTTTTGTAATAAAAGCAAAATAAAAAGCAATTGGTTGGAATATAATTCTTCAATGGGCTGGGCAATTATTGCCGCGAGTATAAAAGAAACATTCAGAAAGAGAAAATCAAATACTTTCTGTAAAGTAAGCAGCGATTTTTGATCAATAATCATCTTAATGATTTTTGTTGATTAAGTTTTTCTGTTACGTATTCTTTAATTCGTTTTTCAAATACATCTCTTGAAAACTGCTGTGCGTGAGAGTGTATAAATTCCGGATCATAATTATCAGTTTCTATTTCGAATTTATTTACTGCAGCAATTATTGAATCTGCTGTTTGCTCAGGGAATAATATTCCGGTTTTACCTTGAATAACAGTCTCATTAGCACCTCCTAAACCATAAGCAATAACAGGAGTACCGGCAGCTTGAGCTTCAACAATTGTGATTCCGAAATCTTCTTCGGCAGCATAAATAAATGCTTTAGCATTCTGCATAAATTTAGTTAACTCGTTTTCGTTCTGATACCCTTTGAATTCAATATTACCGGCAGCAAGCTGTTTAATCTTCTCTTCGTCCGGACCGCTTCCTATAACAATTAACTTTTTATCCGGCATTTTCGAAAATGCTTTTACAACCACATCTACTTTTTTATATGGAACAAACCGTGCAACAATTAAATAATAATCATCCTTTTGTTTATTAAGTTGAAATTTATTCACATCAACCGGGGGATAAATTACATCGGCGTTTCTTCCGTAAACTTTCTTAATTCGCTTCGCTATGTAATTTGAGTTTGCCACAAAATGGTCAACTCTTTGAGATGAAATGTAATCCCACATTCTAATTTTATGAAGAAAGTACTTTGCAACGGCTCCTTTTATTCCTTTTCGCAGACCGCTTTCATAAATGTATTGATGATATAAATCCCATGCATACCGCATAGGTGTATGGCAGTAACAAATATGAAGTTGTTTACTATTTGTCAAAACACCCTTTGCAACCGAATGCGAACTTGAAATAATAACATCATACTTTGAGATATTTAGCTGTTCGATAGCTAAAGGAAATAACGGCAGGTATGTTCTATAAGATGTTTTTGATTTCGGTAATTTTTGAATAAAGCTAGTTTTCGCTTTTTTACCTTTTAAGATATTTTGTCTATCTTCATCATTTAAAAAATCAATCAATGCAAATACATCACTTTCCGGATAAATATTATTGAAAGATTCAACACATTTTTCCGAGCCCATATAATCTACAAACCATTCATGTACTATCGCTGTTCTCAACTTAGATATAATTCCTCAATTTTAGTTATCATTTTGTTAATGCTAAAATTTTCTTCTACTTTTTTAATAGCGCCGAAAGATATTTTTTTCCACAAATCTTCGCTGTCTGCAAGCTCGGATAATATACTTGCTGCTTCATTTATATTATCGGAGTCAAAGAGAAATCCATCTTTGTAATTTTCAATAATGTCTCTATTCCCTACAACATTGGTTGCAATTACCGGTAATCCAACTGCCATTGCTTCCAAGAGACTAATAGGGAGCCCTTCCCATCTTGAAGTTGAAATATAACAAAAGCCATCGACTAATTTATTTCGTGCATCAGGATCAGGACCAGCAAGCTTAATTATTTTATCGAGATTTTCTTCAGAAATTAACTTTCTAATTTTACTAAAATCTTCCCCGTCTCCGTATATAAGAAATTGAAAATTCTTAACGATCGAAAGGTTTTTTAACAATTTGCATATATCAACGATCATCTCTGTATTTTTCTGATAATTAAATCGAGAGAAAGAAATAATCTTTTTAGGTTTCTGTGAAAAATCGGTTAGTCGTACTTTTTCTTTTGGAATAATTACTCCGTTTGGAATAACAACTATTTTCTTTTGATTGCAAAAACCTGATTTCACAATTTTATTTTTTTCACCTTCCGAAACCGCAATAATTTTGTAAGTAAATATTGATAAAACTCTTTCTAAACTTATATAAAGATATTTTTGAATATTATTGTAATCACCAATATGGAATCCGTGAAGTGTATGAATTGCTCTTCTACCGGTTAATAAAGCAAGAAGTCTTCCATAAATTCCTGCTCCTTTCCCGTGTGAGTGGATAATTGAAATGTTATTGTTCCTAACAAAACGGAACAATTTAAACAATACATTTATCTCAAACTTCCTGAAAGGAATTTCTATACAGTTTGCATCTCCAATTACATCTTTAAATTTTCCAAAGTACGGTTCATTATTCGGTGCGGCAACAAAGTGATTTACATTTTTATAATTACCTGTTATTAATCTAAAAACGTGTTCTGGTCCACCACCAATATCAGCACGGACAGTAATATGTAATACGTTTATTTTCTTTATCATAAGTCTTAAAGATTACGAGTTACTATTCCCCTTATCAATTTCTGATTCAGATATACAAAAAGTAAAATTGCACCTAACAAATTAATAACCTGAAACAATATTCCTTCAGAGTAATATAAAAATAGACCCATTGCCAATAGGATTATTGCATTAATAAATTTTAGTGAGAATATTGTTTCATAAGCAATGAATCGTTTCAAAATCACTATACGGATTAACCAAAGAACTAAAAAAGAAAGCAAGGTAGTTAATGCAGCAGCCCAAATTCCGTAAATAGGAATTAACAAAATGTTTGCAGTAATGTTAATAATCCCGGCAACCAACGATGTAAACAGCGCACCTAATGTATTCTTTTCAATTTGGTAAAATAATCCGTAAAAAGCTGCAAATGCGGAGAACATTACACCAATCAATAATGGCGGAACAAATAAATAAGATGAAACAAATTTTTCATCGATGAAAAGTTCAATTGCAATTTTAGAGACAGGCATTAAAAGAATTACACCGGTAAATTGTACTTTAAGATACTCAGAAAATATTTTTCTATATTCTTTACTACTTCCGGTTTGCTTCGACTGAAGTATTGCAAATTCCTGCCAAACCAAATAAAAGATGTGATTTATAAAAGTTAACAATGCTGCAAATTTGTTCGCTACACTATAAATTCCTACATCAGCCGGACTTTGAAGATAACCGAGTATTAATCTGTCTGATAAGTTCATTATCCACCATAACATAGCGTCAAACAATAGCGGATAAGAATAAACAAGCAGCTTGCTCAAAAGCGGGCTATTAAATGATTTGCGATATATGTAAGAATAAACTTTTGTTTTAAATAATAAATAAAAGGAAGAAACAAGACTCCCTCCGAAGTATGCAATTAATAATCCATCTGTTTTAAAATCAAAGATTACCAATAAAATTATACTGAGCACAGCAATTGTTAATGTATTTACAATGCCGGAAAGTGCGAATGCTTTTTGTAATTGAATTCCTCTTGCTATTCTCTGTAAAAAGAAATTAACAAAGTAAAAGTTAAAATATAATATCAACCAAGTGGAGTGAGGAATACTCACAAAACTTGTTATAGCAGCAAAGAAAATATTCAGAAGAATCAAATTAATTGACAAAAAATAAAACGAAGTAGATACAACTTGGTTGCGCTGTTCTTTATCATCTGTATCCAACAAATACCTTAGAACACCTTCAAATAATTGCACACCAACAATCGGAACAAACAACATTACAATAGTATTAAGAATATCAAACAAACCGTATTCTTCTTGCGAGAGATAAAACGTAAATAAAGGTAAGAGTAGAAGTGTAATAATCTTTGAGCTTAGATTACCGAAAAAATAAAAGAGCAAACCTTTTTTAAAAAATTCTTTAGTCACGATTACTCATTAGTTTAATTTTGCTCGTTCAAAAATCTGTTCAACAGTTTCTATTGGAATAGTACTCTCATTCCAAAAATCAGCATCAATTAAATAACTTTGAATATAAGCAGCCAGCATCTGTTCATCGAAATCTTGATAAAACGATTTACCGAGACAGGTAATTTTCTTATTCAATATTTTCGCCTGTAACCCGACTGTAGAATTAATAGTTATTACCTCCTTTGCGTATTGGATCAGCTCAATTGTATTGTTGTTGACAAAAGCAAAACCAAGTTTTTCTTTTAATTTATTTACTTTTTTTATAAAACCAAACTCAACTTCCCCGGGGTGCGGTTTTACAAGTAATTTTAATCCTTTTTCATTAGCCAATTGATTGGCAATTTCAAGAGCTTTAAGATTACCAACCTTACTATTTAAAATCAGTTGTGCATCTTTATTAACCTGCATTGGAAAAAATATGTAATTGGTTTTAAGTATATCAATTTCGTCAAAATTTAATTTTATAAAATTCCGTAAGTATTTCCCGACTAGTTTTTCTTTAGTTAATATAGGTTCGGTTTTCAAGAAATTTTTAATTGAGAACCCTATAAGATCATAAACATTTTTTGAATACTCTACATTAACTGCAGATTTGCTTTGAGGAACGGAATGTTGTTTTAGACTTTCTTGAATGTAATTATTCTTCCACTTATTAAATGAAGATAAATCATACGGTAGGGAAAGCAATACGCTTGGGTTAGCAGCTAAATAAGAGCGTGCATTTGTCCCCTTTGAATCAACAAAAATTTTATTAGGGAAATTGCCTAATTCAAAAAAAAGCGTCTTTATATTATTCTTACTTGCAAATATGGATGTTGTATGCTCAATCAAACGAACACCACCCCACATGAAGATATATTCATAATCGAATTCTGAAAAGCATGATTCCAATTTGTTCCAAACAACATTGGCAATATTAATAGCTAATTTTCTATCGATAAAATTTGCGGCAACCTCAAATGAATTTTCAACTTCAATTTCATTTGAAGAGGTTACATCTTTTTCAAATGGTTCAATTATGAGATTAGCTTCTCCGGCTTCTCTAATAATTGAGTATTTGTTTGTAAGAAAATGCGTCTCATATTGAAATTGCTTCAATACATTTTGAAGTCTGCGAAAAAAATGGAAATGATTATTAAATGTGGTAATAACAAGAATTTTCTTCATATAACCAGTGCGGAATGTTTTGAAGGTAAATATAAGTTTTATTGGTGAGAAAGGTAATAAATGAAAAGGCTGATCAATTTTTGAAACAATTCACTTCAATCAATTAATCAGCCTTAAAAAGAAATTAGTTATGAGCAACCCAACTTCCTCCAAGAACAAGAACTCTCGAATCGCCCCAAGTTTTTATTCTTAGAACAAATCCATCGCGTGAAACTGCTGTTGCCTGTACATCTACTCTTGCGTTTGTGTTTTTATCAAATTCCATCTTATTTAAACCAACAGTTACGTTAGGAATGGTTTCAAAAGGTTTGTTGAATCTTACTTCCAAAGTGAAGATTCTGTCACCGCTATTCTTATCTAAAGAATAACCTTTTGTGTTGGAATTAACATCAAAAACACCGCTTTCAATTTGCTGAGCAAATACGCCCAACGAAAGTATCAAAAACAAAGCTGCAAATAATGTTTTTTTCATCTGTATCCTCCTTTAATGATGGTAGTAAACTAAATTTTCTTTATGCCTTAATATACTTTGAAAAATTCAAATGTCAAATCAACACATCAGCATTGTGATATTAGTTCTGCTTAAAAAGCCTCCTTAAGATAGAAAAAATAAGAAAATAAAGAAATAAGAAATGCAAATAACAGTGAAATGATCGGTGAATATAGAAATACACCTGTTAATCCCGAAAGTAAAACAGCAATAAATCCAAATATTACTGCAAATTTTTCCGGTTCTATTGTTATCATTCTTTTGGGCTTGAATATTACCCAGTTAGCCTTAGCAAAAACAGTATAAATTAAAAATAATAAAAGAATTAGAGCAAAAATTCCGCTTTCCAAATAAGTTTGAACAAAATCGTTATGCCAGCTTCCGACTTTTTTGTCAGCTAATTTATCTTTGTGAGGGAAAATATCGTGAAAAGTTCTAGGTCCGAAACCAAATAAAGGATGTTCAAAAGCTAAATCGAAAAATCCTTCATATAAAATATCTCTATCAGAAAGAGTTGTCGGATCTGCGACACGTTTTTGTGATTCTTCATTATTTAATTGAAGAGCAGCAAATGTAATTACAAAAGCAGCAAAAAAAGTTATGCTTAACTTTACAATAGTAACTTTTCTGAAGAAAATAATAATTAATCCGAGAAAAATTGCTATCGCAATATCCGCTCTTCCCATCGATAGAATTATTCCAGAAATTATTAGACTAGTTTCTGCTATCCATAAAATTAATTTCTTTCTTGAAGTGAAATATGAATGAAATGTGAGAATGAACATTAATACAACAACCAAATATGTAGAGAAGGTTGCATAACCGGAACCGAATGATTGCGCCCGATGAACTTTTCCCATAGAAAAAAGAATGATGCCTATCAAAGCAACAAGAGCACCGCTGTGTATAAAGATTTCAATTAAACGGATTATATCTTTGCGGGAAAATGTTTTTACATAAAACGACAATGCTACCAAAGTTGTGTAGAAAAGTAATTCTTTTTGAACAGCGATTATGCTTGAATCAAAATACTCGGAAAAAATTATTGAGATAATTCGAATAATACCGAATGCTAAAACTATAAATATCAGTAAATCGATTCCTTTTGATTTGTTTTTTTCAAATAACCAGCCAAAGAATAATAATGCAGCAAAAAGCTGAAGCAACGCTAACGAGATAAGAAATGTCGTCAAAAATCCGGCGGTAACAAAGAAAATATATTTTTGATTAAAACGGGATTGAAGTATTTCCATTAAATGATTCTCTATCTAAACTGCAATTCATACAATTTTTTATAAATACCTTTTGTATCTGCAATTAAATCCTCGTGCTTACCATCTTGAACAATTTTACCATTATCCAGAACAAGAATTCTATTTGCATTTCTTATAGTACTTAATCTGTGTGCAATTACAAAAGTTGTACGCTGATACATTAATCTATCAATTGCTTCCTGTACCAGTATTTCCGATTCACTATCAAGCGCTGAGGTAGCCTCATCAAAAATCATAATAGGAGGATTTTTAAGCAAGGCTCTTGCAATCGAAATTCTCTGCCGCTGCCCGCCTGAAAGCTTTGTCCCTCGTTCACCAATTATTGTATTATAAGATTTTGGAAGATGCAGAATAAAATCATGAGCATTGGCAGCTTTTGCCGCTTCAATTACATCATCTAAATTGTAATCCTCTAATCCGTATGCGATGTTACTTATAACCGATTCATTAAAAAGGACTGTTTCTTGTGTAACAATACCCATTAATTTTCTGAGATCTTCTAATTTTATTTTTCTTATGTCAATTCCATCAATTCTAATTTCACCAATAATGGGATCGTAAAAACGCGGGATCAAATCCACCATGGTTGTCTTGCCTGAACCACTGCTGCCTACAAGTGCGATGATTTCTCCTTTATTTACTTTAAAGTTGATATCTCTAACAACTTCCTCATCGGAATCTTCATAACGATAACTAACGTCGACAAATTCTATTGAATTATTAAATTCGGGTTTGCTTACCGCATCGGGGGCATTTTTAATATTAGGTTCGGTATCTAAAATATCAAATACTCGATCTGCTGCAGCACTTGATTCTTGTATTCTATTGTTTACACTGCTTAATTCTTTAACCGGCGGCATTAACTGGAAAATGGCAAAAAGAAAAGTTAAGAACTCACTCGCACGCAATGTTTGGTCTACAAGAACGAGCTGACCGCCATAAAAAATAATTGCAACACCAACAATAACACTTAAGAATTCCGTAATTGGTGCGGCAGCATTACGTACACGAACCATTTTTAAACTTAACTTGAAAAAATTTTTTGTTTCCTTTCTAAATTTTTTATTCTCGTAATCCTCCATTCCGAATGCTTTAACTATCTTTACGCCGGAGATGGTCTCTTGAAGTAAGTTTGTAATATCCGCCATCTTGCTCTGAAGTATTCCGCTTTGCTTTCTTAATTTTAATCCTATCCAGGAAATAATTCCTAATGAAATTGGTAAAACAACCAAAGAGAAAAGAGTCAGATGAAAACTAATCGACATTGCAATTCCTAAAAAAACAAGAATTGTCAAAGGTTCACGAACAAGATTTAAGAATACTGCCGAAACACTTGACTGAACAATATTTACATCGTTCGTTATTTTGGAAATGAGATTACCGGTTTTTTCATTCTTAAAAAAACTCATCGGTAATTTATGGAGATGTTCATAAGCTTGATTACGCATATCTTTAATTACACCTTGCTCAACATAAGCAAGGAAATATGCCTGTAGATAACCGAATAAATTTTTTCCCATAAAAGCAATAAGTAAAAGTCCGCATATTCTTAATAACGAATCAACATGCGAACCGCTGAAAATAAAATCTTGAAAGGCAGCTGACGCATCGTTAATTAACTGCGAAAACCATCCAGGCAAAACTTCGGCAGAGACTGGGTCTGTCGTCGTTTGTTCTACCTTACTTCCGGCTGAATCTTGAAACAAAGTATCAAGCAAAGGGATTGCAAGGTAAACTGAAGCACCATTCAACAAGGCATATAAAATTGTAGCCCCCACAGACAATAGTAAATGATGCCAGTAAGGTTTAACGTAACTTAATATTCGTAAATATGTTCTCATTAAAAAATCTTGTTTGCTTGGGGAATATTGTTAATACCGCAACCTCCGGGTACTCTAATTTCCGAATAGATCTTATCTTTTTTGTAACGGTAAATAATTATACGGGAATTTTCTTTATATCCATCGTCAAAGATTAATAAATTACCCACTATAATGAAATTTTTCTCACCCGGGCCGGAAAATTGTCTTACCAACTTCATTTCACGTAAATTAACGACCAATAAATCTGTGGAATCTAAGCTTGAATGTACAACAATAAATAAATAATCATTTGCCGCATTCCAATCATTCTCCTTTATTTCACCATTAAGT
>OMKS01004189.1_pt1 | contig 11006 bp, 15 predicted proteins | sample 1674721 | NCBI WGS metagenome assembly OMKS01 (sample SAMN06264996, study PRJEB25208) | sediment metagenome | isolation source: hot spring sediment | place: USA: California | collected 2014-09-02 | reverse complement strand
CCCATGCGGATAATCTCACATCCAAAGATGCCATGTGGTCGCTTGCAGAGGCCCTCAGTAGGCTTTATAGCGAGGGCAAACATTCGGCGGTAAAAAGGATGCTAACACTCCATTGCGAAGTGGAGGAAATGTTGAAAATGCCCCCCGAATGTCTGTGATTGCCTTTATAAGGTCGTGGGATTTTGGATGCCCGATTATGGGCAAAAAGAGGCGCATGCGCGAAAAGAGGGAACGGACTTCCATCGCCCGCGAACGAATCGGCATTTTGTACAAGGAGGCAGAAAATGCCAGCGCAGTCAACGACCGGCCTCGCGCACACAGGTACGGCTGGCTTGCAAGAAAGATAGCCATGCGTTACCAGGTAAAGCTGCCAAAAGGTAGCAAGATACTCTATTGCAAAAAGTGCGGTTCGTTTATTGGCGGCACCCTTTCCAGGGTCAGGCTGATAAAAGGGCGGGTGTCAAGAACATGTTTCATCTGCAATGATATTTACAGACACCCCATCAGGAGAGAATGACATGAACGAAAGAAACGCAATTCACCAAAGGGCCAAACTTTCAATCGGGCAAAAGGGAGCCACCGACGAGGTTGTTGTGGAACTAATTGCCCTTGTAAAAAAATATGGCACAGTGAAGGTGAAATCGTTGCCATGTGCGTATGGAACGACTGACCGGAAAACATCTTTTGAACAAATAGCCAAAAAGTCCGGCCTCCATCTGGTGGACGTGCGGGGAAACACTGCAGTTTTTTCCAAATAATTCTTTGCACAAACTTATATAGTGGTTCTTGTCTGGGCAGGTTGGCCGGTAAGTTCCGGCAAAGTGGAATGATATCCATGAATTACGACAGAGAGAGAGGAGGAGGCGGCTACAACCGCGGTCCTCGAGAAATGCACAAAGCAACGTGTTCCGAATGTGGGCAGGAATGCGAAGTACCGTTTAAGCCCACAGATGGAAGACCCGTTTATTGCAGAGATTGCTTTGCAAAGAAACGGCCACCAAGAAGGTTCTAGGATATCAATCCGGCAAGCTTTCGATTCTTTTTTCCCATTCTTTTCTTGATTTTTTTGCTCCATCAATAAGCAGTATGCATGTCTATGAGTCCGTATCTTCGGGCAATTCTGTCTGCGGCGGTGAACACCAGGGTCGATATGGAAAAGAACAGTACCGTTGAAACGAACAGGATAGCCACAAGCGACCAGTCGGAATACATCTCCAAAGTGGTGGGTAAAGGCAAGTTCAATGCCGGCAGCATGGACCGCCTCATGGCCTCCAGCCAGTACGTAACAGGTAAAAAGCGACTAATAGACTGGGTCCACAGGGGCAAAACTCCGATGGGGTACATCACTCCCGAAAGAAGATAAAAAATGCCGGAAAAGACCTCGTTCATGGTTCCCCCGTGTCTTGCAGTTATAAGAGAAATGGCCCCCAAAACAATGCCGAAGGAGGCGATGCCCAACACACCTACAAAGAAACTGCATGCAAAAAGCAGAGGGTTGATGGTGGAAATATTCACATTTACCCCAAGGACCAGTATTCCAAAGGCCATGGTGATTATAACGGCCACGGTGGTAAAGATGAACTTGGCAAAGGCCCTGCCGCTTAAAAACATGTAAAATGAGATGGGGGCGGTGTAAACGTATTTCAGCGTTTCATAGTGTTCCCGCTCGTCATGGATTATCCAGCTAATTCCAAAAAGGACCTGGGCAACATACATAAAAAACGCGTTGCCAATGTACATAAAATCGAACATATCCCTTTCGCCCTGACCTCCGGTTGCCACCACGAAGATGAACACCAGGATAAGGGTGTGGGCCAGAGGTTTTATGATAGCATAGAGGGCAAAGAGAAAGGGGCTGGTCCAGTTCGATTCTATCTGCCAGCCCAGCCACGCGGCCACCTTGAGGGTCGTTAGATGGTTTTTTAGCGATGTTATATATGAACTCACTGCCATCTCATCGTCAGCCTCCCTTCCTTTTTACCGAGATTTTCCATAAAGTTGAGAAAATACAATGCCGCGATAAAATAGAGCACGCCCGTGATTCCCAAAAAAACCAGCTCGTACTGGTAGGGCATGAGCCACGGATTGGCGGGGTTGTCAAAAAGAAGCTGACGCATGGCATCCAATCCCAAAGTCATAGGGAGTAACGAGGCAACGGCTGCCACCACCGTTCCCAGAGCTCTTGCCGGAAACCAAAATCCGCTCACAAGGTAGACCGGTTCCATCATCAGTTCGCTTAGATGCCAGGCCTGCCTGCCCCACATGAGAAACAGGGACGAAAAGAGCATTCCCATCCCATAAAGAGACACCAGTGTCAAAAAAAATACCGCGGCAAGGGCGAGGGGCTCTTTCAAGATGAAGGTGGCATCGAATATCACCGCTCCGATGATAAGACTTGCCGCTGCCCTGACCGAGGTATAGGTAAGGCCTCCAAAGGACATGCCCAACAGTATGGACACCCTGGAACAGGGCGCCATCATGTAAAGCTGGAGGTTGCCTATCTCCCTTTCCCAGTACATCTGGGCAGCGATAGACCACATCACGTTGAGCCAAAATGCTATCATGGCCCCCGAAAGTACCACCAGCCCCACGTAAAACGCCTGGGTATCCGCATCCATCCCCGTTTGAAGCGCCTTGTAGTAATAGACAAGGCCCCCCACGCTGAATAGGGGCAACACTGTTTCCCAAAATATCCAGGAAGGCTCCCTGTTGGCGCCCACCACCCGGGGGTATGCTCTTCCGATAATGGCCCTGGTGTTTAAAGAGATAAATGATTTGAGTTTTTCCACTTTACTCATGGAGACCCCTTCCCACCAGGGCCAAAAAGACGTCTTCCAAGGTAGGTTCGGTCTTTTTTAAAGACTGAATGGATGAACCTGCCTTGACCACGGTGTCCATAATCTGCGATATTGCTATCTCGTCGTCCAAAATAATCTTCAAACTGGAAATCCCCAGTTGTGCATCATGCCTTGTTGACATGTCCCTTACCCCCTCGATTTTTTGAATTTTGGAAACAACGCTGTCGGGTAAAAGGGTGACCTTCATGTTCATCACCGCCTCCTCGTCCACGTATCTTCTCAGCCCCTCCGGCGTGTCGCAGGCGATTATTTTGCCCCTGTCAATGATGGCGATGCGGTCGCAGAGTTCATCGGCCTCGTACATGTAGTGTGTGGTCAAAAGGACCGTGCGCTTCTCCTTTTCATCCACCCATTTGCGGATGTACTCACGGATGATCCTGGCGGCGTTGACGTCAAGGCCCAGCGTGGGCTCGTCGAGAAAGAGTATCTGGGGGTCGGTGACAAGGCCCCGCACCAGGTTCATCTTCTGGCGCTGCCCAGTGGAAAGCGTACGCACCTTGGCATTACGCTTTTCCTCCATCCCCACCACCTTTAGCAGTTCATCCATGCGTTGGTTTGCCACCTTTGACGGAACGCCATAAAACTGCGAGAACATCCATATGTTCTCCTTGACGGTCAAAAGACCGTATCCCGATGTTTCGCCCCCTGAAACCATGGAAATGTGTGACCGAATCCTCTGGGGGTCTTTGTCAACGTCGTATCCTGCAACGTGAACCTTTCCAGAACTGGGCAAAAGAAGGGTGGCCAGAATCTTTACAAGGGTCGTCTTTCCCGCACCGTTGGGGCCCAGCAGGCCGAACAGCTCCCCCTCCTTTACCTTCAAATCGGCCCCGTCTAGGGCCATAATCTCTGTTTTGCCAATCCCTTTTTCCTTCTTCGTCTTGAAGGTTCTTTTGAGATTTGAAATTTCGACTGCATATCTCAAACCATCATCTCCAGTGATGATATTTGCATAAAAAAGATGGAACGTTCGTGTTTTTATAATCTAAAAGTGTATCGGTTCTCAGTTATCGGTTTTTTTGCGATACGTCGTCAAGTATCCCACAATGCGGTTTCGCATCTTGGAATTGGAGACGTCGGTGAGTTCCTGGACCTTTTTCTTGTTGTGGTCGAAGTCTTCGTTGAACTGTTCTGGATACTTGTCCACCAGCTCGATAGCGACACGCTTTATGTAGGTCTGCCTGATGTTTCCCATGACTGTCTGTCTCCTTTGGGGATGTGGGCAGAAGGGATGTGCTATTTAACTGTGTCGAACAGTTCAGGGGATGCCTCGCATACCCGTTGTCAAAAGGGCAAACTCCCTCTGGGTCATGGCCTTCTTGTTGAGGGGGATTATCATGATTCCGCCACTGGTTGATATAACCGGGCGGATGGAATCTATGAGTTTCAGTACGTCCCCGTAGTCGTTTTGCGACATTAAATACTCCGTCCCCTCAAAGAGAAGCACCGGATTTTTCTCCTCCTCTACAAATGTGAGTATCCTGTCAAGAATGGGGGGCAGTGGCGTGGGCCTTATGGATTTACAGTAATCCTTGTCGGAACTTACCTTGGAGAGCTCCTCCCGAATTGCCTTCAGGCCATCTTCGTCCATACAACCACGTCCGGATAGAACATGATTTTAGTGATATAATTCATTTTGGTATCACTCAATTTTGAAAAATGTGAAATTTGTGTCAATACCTCTTTTTTTTAAAAGTTGTAGCGGTCATTTCAAAAAAACGTCTTCGCCGTCAACGGAGACCGTATTTGCGTTTTTAAAAAATGTCAAGGGTATAAGGTCAACCATGGGGATTTTTGAAATGATGGCCCCCACGGCCACGACGGGTTCTGACTGTTCACATATTATTGCGGCGGGCGCCACATTGTTTTTTTTCAACGCGTAGATGGTGTACGAACCGACGGTGGAGCCCTTTCCCGACGAAAAAACCAGTATTTTATCCTTCACGCACCGGCCTTCCAGCGGATGCCCCCTTTCAATGACCATACCGTCAACGGGGTCCACGCATCCCAGCCAGCCCATGGGCTCATTTGACAAAAGAAGCTCGCCGGTGGCCTTTCCCTCGAAGATTACCCGCCCCTTCAAGGACCCCACCTCCCACTAATCGCCGCCTCGATGCACTGGACAAGGGAGCCAAATCTTACCGTGGCCTTGCAGTGTCCCGGGGCGTAGTGGGCCATCTTTGCCGAGTTGGTGGCCAGATGCTTAAAGCCCAAATCGGTCATGGGAGCCACCACCACGCAGGCATCCGCCACCACCGTGCCTCCGGCGTTCTCTATTATATTTACGGCTTCTTTTGATTCGTCTTTTACCATTCTTGACGTGGTTACCCATAAAGTCGTCTTCACTGTTTTTTTGTCCAAAAGACGGGCAATTTTTTCCAATTCTTCCTTGGACGCATGGGGACAGCCCAGCGAAACCATATCGACCTTGCCGGTGGGGTCGTTCATGGCCTTGCAGGCGCTTTTAATTGAATCTATGTCCAACTCTCTCATTTCATTTTGGTGTGCCATTGTTGATTCGGGTGTAACTCCCTTTACATGGAACATGGCCACCCCGCCCCATGCCGCCAAAGAAGCTCCGAGGGCTTTAAGTTGTGATTCATTCGGGCTTATCCCCTCGAAGAATATCACGTCGTTTCCTGCTTCCTTTGCCACCATCTTTCCCAGCGCACCGTATTGGGATTCGTCCTCCAACTTGCAGTTGACGTTGACCTTCAGTTTCGCCCTTCTGTTCTCGTCTAGATGAAGACCGTAGTTCCCCGTTCTGCCACAGATGGCAGACGCCAGGGCGCTGGGGCCGCCTTCCCGGTTGGTCCTTGCACCCAAAACGGAGTTGGCATAGCAGACGGCGCTGGATTCGCCCCAGGCGACGTGCTCACCGTTTTTTGGCAAATTGTTGATAAGGTATGGCGTACAGGTACAAGTGGGTGGAATGCCCATGCGCTCAAAAGCGGCTATGACCTCCCGCTGCTTTTTTGCAAATACTTGGGGGATGTTGTGCTCCTTCCAGTTTAACAAATCCATGCCCGCGGGGTTCAAGGTGGTGGGCACCGACACTTTGGCACCCATGTCCGCCCACTCGTTTAAAAAATGTATCCCGTGCTCCGTGAGATTCTTGTAAGACACTCCCGAGACGTTGGCGGAGGTGATCTTTACAAGGTTCTTTGCGTTGTAGATCCTGGCCAGACCGATCACTATTTCCATGGCCCTTTCCATTGCAGGACCTTTCTCGCCGTCGAGCATGCTCACTTCTTCGTCGGTCAAACGCATTGGACCAGCGCCTTGCAATTTTTGACAAGGATGTCTATTTCTTTTTTGCTGGCGTTGTCCACGTGCACCCCACCCAGACAGACCGTTTTTACCCCGTATTTTTCGCATGCGGCCCCGGCTATGGGGCCGGTGACGGTGCAATCAAAGTGGCCCTCCAGTTCAAAATTGATAGGGGTCTTCCCTGGTTCGCAGATGGTCATGCCTCCCAGATGAGGGCGCTCGCCTCCCCCGATAATGTAAACAAGGTCGTTGCCCACCATCTCCTTTTTCATCCATACCTGATATTTTCCTTCACCCGATGTATGCATTCGTATCCACCTCCTGGTAACTGATTTTTCTGTATTTTTCCCTGCTTTTTTTGATGGTCGCATCAAAACCCGCCTTGTCCGTGGTGGACTTCTCACCCTCCTTTGCAGACGGGTCGAGCGATGAACCGGGCCTGTTTTTGTACAGGTAAAAATCCCTGCCTCCTTGAAACCTCGTCGCCATGGCCCATTCAATGGATGTTGGGTCGAATATGTTCACGTCTTCGTCCACGACCCACACGTGCTTTAATGAAGGGTGTCCTTGAAAGGATGCCTCGATGACCTTTTCCACGTCGCATTTCCCTTCGACTTGCACCGCAGCATGAAGCCATGACCCGCCCCCCATGGTGACGTGAACGTTTTTGCATTTTGCCACCTGGCTGACCTGCCGGAATATGGTGGGCTCCTTGGGCATCCCCATGAGCATCTTGTGTTCCAACCCGCCGGGCAAAAGCGCCTGGTACATGGCATCCTTGCGCATGGTGACGCAATCAACCTTCACCACGGGCTCCTGTCTGACCATATCCAGGGTTCCGGTGAGGTCTAAAAAGGGGCCCTCCACATCGGTGTCCTTTGTAATTCTCCCCTCCAAAACAATTTCCGTGTCAGCGGGAACATGCAGGTCGACCGTTTTGCACCTGACAACGGGCGTGGGCTCGATGGCGTTTGCCACAAAGAGTTCATCAACGCCAGGTTTCGGGCTTAGCGAGGCTGCAACGAGAACGGGCATGGACGAGCCGATGCAAACGGCCACCTCCAAATCCCCTTCGGTCCGGTCATAGGTGGTTCTTGCTTGACGATTCTTTATCATCCTTGCCGTGAGGGTGCAGTTGTCCCTTTGCATCATCCGGTGGTACGACGCGTTACTTCCTGTCTCTCCGTCTTTTAAAATGATGACCGATGCAGTGGTGTACCTTCCCCCGTCTGAAGGGAGATGGGTCAAGATGGGAAGTGTAAAAAGGTCAATGTCATGCAAGACCACTTCCTGGCACGGCGCGTTCGCAGTTTTTGGCGGCTCTTGGGGGTTGGCCAGTGCCCCTGTTAAAAGTTTTAGCAAGTCGCTGCTGTCGGTACCCAATCCCCTGGCAATCAGTTCCCTGCTCGAGCAAATACCTGCAAAAACGGGCATGGGGCAATCCTTGACGTTTTCAAAAATCACCGGACGTTCCTTCAAAGAGTGAAGCAAGTTTGCGGCCTCGAAACGGGGGTCCACCTCCCTTTTTATTTTGACTAGCTCGCCACCCCTTTCCAGTTGTTGTAAAAGGTCTCTCAACTTCATTTTTACATCTCCCAGCGCCGGTAAAGCTTGTGTTCGATATCGAGAACGTCCAGCACCCTTCCGACCACAAAATCGGTGCAATCGCTTACGGTCTCGGGTCTGTTGTAGTAGCAGAGCATCGGGGGGACTATCGAACACCCTGCCTCTTTTGCCTTCACCATGTTTTTCAACGCAGGGAGCGAGAGGGGGGTATCCCTTGGAACGAGCACGACGCTCCGTTCCTCTTTGAGATTGACTGCCGCGGCCCTGGTGATGGCGTTGTGCTCCAGTCCGTTTGCGATGTGGGCCAGGGTGTTCATGCTGCAGGGTATGACCACCATGGCGGTGACGGGAAAGGAGCCGGAACATATTGACGCATGGGTATCCTTTTCGTCGTAGACGTGTTCTGCAAGGATGTCGGTTTGGAAACCCTCGTACTGCTGCACCTTCTTTGCGTTTCGAGAGATTACAAGGTGCCTTTCGATGTTGTTGTTTTCTAGCTCCTTTAAAAAACGCACCGCGAGGGGAAATCCGCTGGCTCCGGTTATCGCCGTAAGAACCTTCATTGGATGCGTATTGTCAGACGGGGTAATTAGCATTGATGGTGCAACTGCCTACTTTTTTATCTGCATGGGCTCGTCGGTCCAGAGGGTCATCTGGGGGAAGGGTATGTCTATGCCTTCCTTTAGCAGTTCTTCCCTCAAGGTCAGGCGAAAACTCGTGTAAACGGCCCACCACGTCCAGTTCGCCACTGGGCTCCAGAACCGGCATCTAAGCAGCACTCCGTGGTCTCCCAGATTCACCACAAACACCATGGGTGCTGGGAGCTTGAGAATGAGCGGGTGTTCCTCGGCGCAATGCTTGATAATTTCGATGGCCTTTCTTGCGTCGTCACGGTAGCGAATCTCGATGTCGTATTCGAATCTTCTTGCGGCGATTTCCGAGTTGTTGACAAATGCGTTGGTAAAGAGCTGTTCGTTGGGGATGCGCACCACGGGGCCGTTGAAGGTTCTCACCGAAGTGGACATCAAGGAGAGATTGGCCACAATGCCTTCGTGGTCCCCCCAGGAGATGGAGTCTCCGATTTTAAAGGGGGATTCCAATAGCAAAAGGAAACCCGCGACCACGTTGGCCATGGAAGACTGGGCCGCAAGCCCCAACACGATACCTATGATGGACCCTGCAAAGACGAAACCTCCCAGATTGATTCCGGTTAGAGAAATTATTGCAAGCAACGCAAGCAGAACGAAGAAGTAAAAGACCATGTTTTCCATTATCTTCATGGTGTGGTCGGGGATTTTGTCCTTTAAGGACATGCGCAAGGAGAGGATGATGAGCTTTGAGATGAGAAAAAGAAGGAACACCATCAAAAATATGAGTATGATTTTGATGATGGTCATTCCCAAAAACAGTTCGGTGTTAAGAAAGGCCCACATGCTCAGTACCCCCCCATGACAATGGTGGATTCCGGCTTGAAAAGGGGGAGTTCCGTGAGTTTCAACGACGTTGGGTGCAGGGTCGAAAGTGGAGCAGGTTGAAGTTGGTCAAGGTGTGTCCTGTCGTGGATGCTTGAACGGGAAAAACCCTTGTTGACAATCTCTATTTCCACTGTGGAGTATGCCATTTTGCCATTGCCGTAATAGATCCTGGCCCTTTCTGCAGGGAATACCGCTTTGTCAAACTTGGCCCATCCGCTCATGGAGTTTTTCAAAATCAGCTTGATGTGCGCCTCTTTGGGAAAGTCTGTTTCTTTTGCCGGGGCAGTCGAGGGGGTCGTCATTGCCCACCGGCATATGAATCCGTCGTTGGGGAGTCCGTACAGGGCGTATTTCTGTTTTTTTGGGGAAAAGACGTCCACGGTCTCGTATCGGTCCTTGAACCGGGCAAAAATCCCGATTTCCACCGGGAGGGTTGCATAAAGAATGGTGGTCTTTTTGGGTGACACGTAGACCGGCTTGTCAAATTCCGCCATGAGATACTTTCCCAACACAGACGGTGTGTGAATGGGTGATATGGGGAACACGCCCATGTCCCCGTTCTCGACGAACGCCTCCTTTTCCACATTCTCTCCCTTGAACCGCCTGTAGGTGCCATCCTGAATTTCCATCTTGTATCCGCATATCTCCAGCGACGACTCCAAAAGGCCAAAGAGTTCCTCTGAGTCGGGTTTTGGCGGACTCCAGGGTCTTGTTCCGTGCATTCCGTCTAGTGGATGTGGTTGTTTGGACTTGCTCTTGGCCCTCTTGTTGCTGCTGGTGCGGTATTTGGCGTTGTTGTCAGAATCGCTGCCACCGCCTCGGACATTGATGGCCTCGCCGGTGCTTCTATTGGTGTTGGCGTGCATGTTTCCGGTGCCGTTGGCGTCACCGGCCTGTCCTTTTGTGGGCAAGTCCCTGTTGGCTGTACCACTCATCCACATGCAAACATACTCACATTATTTTAACAATGGCCTTGGGAGATGGTGTCTGCAGTTCGTCAGTCAGAATACGGTTACGAAATGACGCGAAAACGCTTTTTACCAGTGGACTTATTGCGTGATTGCGCCGGTATTGCATTTACATAACAAAAAAGTAGCAACCGGTGAATAGAACAGTGAATCAGGAGGTAAGCAAAGGTGATAAAAAGCGACATTTGCATTAAAACGAAAGAGGGAACTGGCGGTGGACACTACGCTTTACATCAGTTGGAGAATATTTTGCGCAATTTTTATGCGCGGAATAGGAATCGTGCCATGGCCACGAAAGAACCTGATATGATTTGTCCTGTTTGTGGACTGACAAATCCTGGCTCAGCCTTAAAGTGCGATTGCGGGTATACTTTTCAACATATCAAGCAATTTGAAAGTTATCAATCCACCACTGCCTTAGCGGACTTGAAGAACTGCCCCTATTGTGGTGAATCAATTCTTGTTGCTGCAATTAAATGTAAACATTGTGGTGAATTTCTTTCTAAGAATGTGAACCAGCAAACCAACGTTAAACTAACACCAATCTCAACCACACCCTTCGCACTGATAGCAACTGTCTGGATCCTTGTGGTATTCAGCTTTTTCCCGTTAGGACAAGTAAATATCTTGATTAGCATTGGGATACTTATATGCGCCATCTTTTTGATTGCATCGAAGAATGGCATAGCGAAGGCGAATGGGTGGTTCGTTTTATTACTTTGGATAGTAACGTTCTCCATCGGCTTTTTTGTAGGATTTACTCAGTAAATCCAATATGCGTTCCTGCGGTAGTAGCCCACATGAAGTAATTTTCACCACCCCCTACTGTTCCCAGAGCGATGGGGAGAATTGTATCATCTACCATGTAT
>OMKS01004188.1_pt1 | contig 11006 bp, 6 predicted proteins | sample 1674721 | NCBI WGS metagenome assembly OMKS01 (sample SAMN06264996, study PRJEB25208) | sediment metagenome | isolation source: hot spring sediment | place: USA: California | collected 2014-09-02 | reverse complement strand
GGTCATGCCGAAGAAAATAGCCCGTTGCAGGAGCGCCTGAAAAAAGCGGCAGATTACTTTTTAACCAAACAGAAAGAGCATCTGGAATTGCCGCTGGAAAATGCAGGCTTCGAAACCGATAATCGGGCCATTCGCAAACGGTTGGCCGATATTCTGGGACAACTGGAAACCGAATTGACCACAAAACGTGCCGGACTGGAATCCATATCCGGAGGATTTTCCATCCAACGGTACCTTGAAGCCCGCGCGCTGGCATCCATTGAAAAGCCTGCCGTTAAAGCCCGGAAACAGGCCGCATCGCTGAATGTTACCCATCCCGAATTTTATCGAAAATTGCTGGAATGGCGTGTTAACAAATCGATGGAAACCGGCATGGACGAGGCAAAAATTGTTCGGCAAAAGGTCATGCTGGAAATTGCACAAAAACTCCCTGCCACTGCTGTTGAACTGAAAGCAGTGAAAGGAATGGGAGGCAAGAAAATGGAACAGTTCGGGCAGGATATTCTGGCCCTTGTTCTGGAATTCCGCCGCGAAAAAGGAATGGACATTCCGCTGAATGCAAAACAGGAAGTGGAGCTGGCCGGCCTCGACACCAAAGAAGTGAGTCTGACGCTATTTAAACAGAGCCACAAACCGCTGGAAATTGCAAAAAAACGCAACCTGGCCGTTTCAACCATCGAAGGTCATCTGGCGCATTTTGTCAATCGCGGGGAACTGGATATTTTCGAACTCATCGACCGTAAAAAATACGATGCCATTGCAAAATGCCTTCGTGAAAAAACCGAAACCGAAACCACCAGCGACATAAAAAACAAGCTGGGCGACGGCTATTCTTATGGCGAAATCAGATTGGTTATGGCCAATTTGTATAAATAAAACAGGTATTTTTACCCTCCACCCACTAAAAAACCGGATATTTTTGGTAATGTACCCACAAAATTATCCGATAATTTATATAATCCACCCATAAAAATATCCGATAATTTGTATATTTGTTGAAAAATAAATGATCATGATTCGGAGGAAACTATTTGATAATTTACTGGCTCACCTTGAAAAGAAAGAGTTTAGCATACTTACAGGTGCCAGACAGACTGGGAAATCTACCTTGTTAAGGCAGATTGAAACACACTGCAAAGAACAGGATATACCGGTGGTTTTTCTGAACCTGGAAAACAAATCCATTCTCGCAGAACTCAATGAAAATCCTTTAAATGTACTTGGCTACATTCCGAATTCAAATAAACGGGCAATTGTTTTTGTGGATGAAGTACAATACCTCGATGATCCCTCCAATTTTTTGAAACTATTGTACGATGAACATGCAGAAAAAATAAAAATTATTGCATCGGGCAGCAGCGCATTTTATATGGACGACAAGTTCAGGGATTCGCTGGCCGGAAGAAAAAGGATATTTCAGCTTTTTACCTGTTCTTTCGATGAATATCTTGAACTTTCGGGAAAAACAGAACTGCTTCAGGAAAAAAACAGGTTGAGTAATAACCCCAACAGCAAAAGCACCAAAATGGATTACCTGCGTGTTGAATGGGAAAATTATTTGCTTTTTGGAGGCTATCCGGCAGTAATAACCGAACCGAATCCCGATGAAAAAATTCTTCGGCTGCGGGAACTGAGAGATTCTTTTGTTAAACGGGATATTCAGGAATCGGGAGTTGTAAACGAAGCGGCATTTTATTCGCTTTTAAGAATTCTGGCTGCACAAACCGGAAACCTGGTCAATGTAAATGAACTTGCAAACACGCTGCGCATTCAAAATAGTACAGTAACCCATTATCTGAATGTGATGCAGAAATGTTTTCACATTGCGTTGATTAAACCATTTTTTAAAAACTTGCGAAAAGAACTGGTGAAAATGCCCAAAGTATATTTTCTGGATACTGGAATGAGAAACTGTCTGCTCGAAAATTTTCAGTCATCCAACATTCGGACTGACAAGGGAGAACTCTGGGAGAACATGGTTTTTAGAAAGTTAACAGAAAAATATCCTGTTGATGCAATTCATTTCTGGCGCACTTCGTCAGGACAGGAAGTAGATTTTGTTTTGCCGGGAGTTGCTCAACCGAAAGCCATTGAGGCCAAATTCGATAAAGCGTTAATCAAAAAAAGCAAATACCGGAAATTCGAAGAAACTTATCCTGAAATTCCACTGAAATTTTTGTGGATGGTGCCGTTTGATGATATTTTTTTCAGATTTGAATTTCTTTGAGATCGATAAAATGCCACCTGACTTTACATCCAAACTGGCCAGATTATACTGTCAGTTTTTCTTTCAGTTGTTGAAAATATGAAATAACCTGAGTTCTTTTGGGCAAATAGAAATAATTGATATTGATTCGCTTTTCTTCCTTGTTTCTTAATGAAAGAACAATTTCTTTATCTCCAATCTCAATCGACTGAATTTCAGAAATTTTAATCCATTCAAGCTGTTTATCTTTTGGCAACAGGTAGTGAATAGTATGCTCATCCCATGAAAAAAAATACCGCTTGCTTTTCAGGGCATTCCAAGAAATGAAAACGGTTATTACTCCCTGAAAAATAAGAAATCCCATTTGCCAGAGACTCTTTGCATAAAAAATAAATTCCCTTTGAAATAAATACCAAAACATCCCTGCAACTCCAAGAATTGCAAGAATAACTCCAAGTGCTATCAACACTTTGATGCTTTTGGAGTTCCGGTCAAAGATTTGTATGTATTTTGGCTTCAAAAAAAATTAAATTACAAAAGGAATAAAACGATAGAATATCAGTATCAATTAAAAATTCATTCATCAAATACGTGTCCGGCCTATACTCCTGTTATGATGCAAATTTAGAAAATATAAGAGATTTTTGATTCCTAATACTACAGATTATTTTCAATTAGATAACTTCATGCAATATTTGTTAAAAACCACTCATAAAAACCGGTTCATTTTTTTGGTTTAAAACAACAAAACCAATATAATTATTGCAATTATAAATTGCTGAATTCGGCATATTCAAATTTTATAAATTTTGTTTTATTCAACTAATATTCAGAGCGATGCAAATTAAAGACGTTATTGCTGCCGAAAAAGAGAGACTAAAAAAAATGCTGACTCCCCAGGAACTGGCGCTGGGAGAAATCATTTTCAACAACGGACAGTGCCAGTTGCTGACACAGTCAGTTTCGCGATTCGAACTGATTGTAAGCGATGAATCGAAAAACGAAGTAGCTGAATATAGCCTGGACATAGAGGAAGACGGTAGAATTGTTCCCGTGCGGGGCAAAGAGGCGTTGGGTTGGGATAAATATGCTGTGGCCTGCCTGCTTCAGGTTGAAAATGAAATGCACCTGCTGAATCCGAAAGAGCACGTCGAACACAAAAAATATACCCGGCAGGGAATGGTCAAACGGGTGTTGGCAGAACGGCGACAAAAAGCAGATAAAGCGGAGTACCGCATCCGGTGGGCCGACAATATTTACGGCGACCACATCCTCACCAACGAAAAGGGAATAAAATACAAAGTGTTTTTGCGCGATTTTGAAAACGAAACCGGATACAGCGACAGCATGGATGCCCGATTGAACAAACTGGGCACTACCAAACACATCATGTTCGCTTTTAGGCAACTAAAAGAGAATAAATCGCTTTACAACCGGCTTGGTAAAACATATCCGTTTGTGGAAATTTTCTGCGACCCGTTAAACGATTACAAAGTTACCTGGCACTACCCGCATCCGCTACCGGTGGAAGAGAAGCTGTTGATTTCAAGGTATTTTAAAAATGCCTCTTTTCTGGAAGACGAACAAATTACCACGCTTCTGAAATTCATGGAAGATGCTGCCAATTATACACACATCCGCATCAGGCCCGAGGTAGTGGAGAAAATAGAAGCAGCTTTTGAAACGGAAATGCTCATTAGCCTCCGCGACCAGCACATTCCCGATTTCAGTATGATAAAGGCGGAATTGTATCCGTATCAAAAACAAGGGGTTGAATTTGCTCTTTTTCGGAAAAATGCCATTATTGCCGACGAAATGGGCCTCGGCAAAACCATTCAGGCCATTACCACTGCCATTCTGAAAAAACAAATTTTCGGATTTACCAAAACACTCGTAGTTTGTCCGGCTTCGTTAAAGGAACAATGGAAAAAAGAGATTGAAAAATTTTCTGACGAGAAAGCACTTGTGGTTCAGGGTTTTCCCGATGAGCGGGCTGAACAATACAAACAGGATGACTGCTTCTTTTTTATTGTAAATTACGAAACTGTACTGCGCGACCAGCGGGCCATTAACCGGGCAGGCATCGATTTTCTCATTCTTGATGAAGCTCAGCGGGCAAAAAATTACGAAACCAAAACGGCCTCGTCGCTTAAACGTTTGGAAGCCAAACACAAACTGGCCATCACAGGTACTCCCATCGAAAACCGGCTCATCGACATCTTTTCGGTAATGGGTATTCTCGATCCCCAATTTTTCGGGCCGCTATGGGAATTTTCTTACCAGCATTGCCTCTTCGATCCCGACCGGCACAACAAAATTAACGGCTACTACAATCTTCAAAAACTGAATAAAAAGCTCGAAAAGGTACTGTTGAGGCGTGAAAAGCGGAAGGTAATAGACCAGTTACCAAATTTGCAACAACTAAACATTACGGTTGACTTATCTCCTTTGCAGGCCGATTACCATGCCTCTTACGCACAGGGTCTTGCATCCATTTTACGTAAAAAATTCCTCACGCCTTACGACATGCAAAAGATGCAATTACTCTTGGCCAGCATGCGCATGGTGTGCGACTCTACCTACCTGATTGACGACGAAACCAACGAATCGCCCAAACTGGAGGAATTGGAACACATTCTGGTTGAAAAGCTGGATGTTCCAAATAGAAACACAAAAATCATCATTTTTTCGGAGTGGATAAAGGTGCATAAACTCATTGGCAAAATTCTACGCGACAACAACATCGGTTTTGTTGAATTGAGTGGAAAAATTCCGGTAAAATCGCGCGGCGAACTTATACGGAAGTTTGAAACAAACCCGCAGTATAAAATATTTTTATCTACCGAGGCCGGCGGCTCGGGACTGAACCTGCAGGTGGCCGACACGCTTATCAACTTCGAGTTGCCCTGGAACCCGGCTAAAAAGAACCAGCGCATTGGACGCATTGACCGGATTGGACAAAAAAGCAACAAACTCACCATTTACAATTTCATTACGCGGAATTCCATCGAACAAAAAATTGCTTCCGGATTACTGGTGAAACAAAGTCTTTTCGACGGTGTATTGGGCGACAATGCCAACACCAATTTTGTAGATTTCAGCACTAAAGGCCGTTCACAATTCATTCAGCAACTGGAAGAATTTATTAACGAAACCGAACAACTGGAACTGCAAAAGGGAGAATATCCGGATGAAGTGGAAGAAACGGACTTGGTGAAAGAAACCATCGCCGAAGGAAAGCCGAAAAACGAGATTGATTTATCCGAGGAAGACTCTGCTGAACCCATTGAAAAACAGGAACCCGCAGCCCCTCAGACGGGTGGAAACGGGTCGTCTGGCACCGGAAATCAGGCAGAAGAATTCGAAAAAGTGATGAACAATGGAATGCAGTTCCTGTCGGGGCTGTTTAAAATGGCAACCGGAAAAGATATTGGAATGGAAAACCAGAAAATTGAAGTGAACAAAGAGACCGGGGAGGTGACAATGAAATTTAAGTTGCCGGTTTAATACCCCAGATTCTTTCCCTTTTCAATTGCAGGAACGCCTTTCTCCATCCATTCGGGCATAGGTTCACCTTTCAAATAGTGGTTAAAAAACTGAAACATCCGTTTGCTTAAATCCATACGATTGGCCCAACTTGTGGCATTCAGGTTATGTGGTTCTCCGTTGTAGTTAAGCATCCACACCGGTTTATCGAGGCGGCGCAGTGCCACAAAATATTCGATACCCTGGTACCACGGAACGGCACCGTCGTTATCGTTGTGCATCATCAGCAGCGGTGTATTTACTTTGGGTGCATAAAACAGAGGCGAATTTTCGATGTAATGCAGCGGTTTTTCCCAAAGTGTACCGCCAATGCGGCTTTGGGTTTGTTCGTACTGAAACATCCGGCTCAATCCGGTTTGCCAGCGGATTCCCCCGTAAGCACTGGTCATATTGCTTACCGGAGCGCCGGCCATAGCAGCAGCATATAAATCAGTTTGTGTAATCAGGTAAGCAATCTGGTAACCTCCCCAGCTCTGCCCCTGCAAGGCCATCCGCTTTTCATCGATATACGGAAATGTGTTCACGAGGTATTGTGTGCCGCTTACAATGGCATTATAAGCGCTTTGGCCCGGATAGCCTTCTTTATAAGTAATATCGGGTACAAAAACGATGTAGCCGTTGCTCGTGTAAAACGGTCGGTTAATGGTGGAACGGCTTGGCGCCGGGTGCTGGTGACGATATAGGCTTTCCGAGCTTCTTTCATAAAAGTAAATCACCATCGGGTATTTTTTACCAGGATCAAGATTTTCGGGAAAGTAAAGCATGCCATTTAATTTTTCACCCGAAAAGGAAGTCCACTCTACCAGTTGCACTTTTGGCCAGATGAAATTTTCCTGTTGCGGATTGGCATCCGATATTCGTTCCGTTTTCAAAAAATTCAAATCGCTGCACCATAAGTCAGGGAATTCACGTACGTTTTCTTTTGTCCAGATTAACTTATCTGCTTTTTTCGCCTTTTTAACTCCTCCAAAATGGTTCTTTTCCATGGCCAGCAATTCAGGATTGGCAACAATGCCAAACCGGGTTTGAAAAAAACCTCCAGTCATGGTTTGCTCATCAAATGCACTGAGCAGCGAGGGCTCATCAGATGGAATGTGTTCCTGTTCAGGATCAAGGTTTATGTAGCGAAGGCGGATTTGATTCCGGCGGCCATACGTATTTGTAATGTTCACCGGTACCCGTGCTCCGGCAGGGTCAAGTTTCCAGATGTCGTAGCGGTCGTAAATGTAAACGAACCGGTCGTTTTCACTCCATCCGGCAATTCCGTAAGGACGTGGATCCATCGGCGTGTCATTCCGTTCATTGTAAAAATTAACCGGCAGTATTTTAGTAAGCGAAACGGCCTCCAGTCGGTTAATATCGGTCGAACGGGCGTAAAAACTGCTGTCAGCCGGTTCATACCAAACCACATATTTCCCTTGTGGCGAAATGCGCACATACGATTTGCAGTCGGCAATTTCGCGCTTGATTCCCGATTTTACATCCACAATGTAATAATCACGGTTCCGGGTACCGGTCCAGCTCAACTCACGCAGGTAGGGCAATTCGTTGTAGCCAAGAGCAAAATCACCATTTCCTTTTTGCAAGGTGGTTACATCTCTTATTTGCGGATCAGCCAATTGGATAAATCTGTTTAAATCGATATGAAAAACGGCCAAATAGGTTCGCTTTTTTTCCCGTTCAGCTTCCACTTTTTGCTGCGACTGAAGTTTTAAATCCTGCCAGTGCCAGATGTCAAGTTTTGGCTTTTCTTCATCTAAAAGCGTGTCCTTTGGCGCGGGTTCAGGCGTTTCAGCCGTTCCGAAAAACAGTTTGGTACCATCTTGAGAAAAATTAATATTTCCGTTTTCGCTGGGAGTCCAGCCAACAGGAATACCACTGGTGTAACCGTCCACAATTTTTTCCGGTTCTCTATTCAAATTCCCCAGAAACAGCGAATAAGCCTTTTCTATGATGGTATCCTGTGAAAACAGAAAAGCAAATTGATTTCCTGCTTCGTCGGAAGTCAGTTTTTTCATCCAGCCTTCTACTGAATAAATTTTTGATGACTGCCCTGTTGAAGTATCAAAAACATAAAGCGAAGAAACCGTTCCGGTTGAATCCTTTACTTCCCGGCTGAAAAATACAGAATTCCCTTTTATGGCATACGTCCAGTCGGATACATTCCGGAACATCAGCGTATCGCCGGTCTCAACCTGAAACAACACCAGGTCGTCGCCTTCCTGTTTTTCTTTTTTCTTTTGTGAATTGTTTTCGGTGGTATCTTTCGGAGCAGGTGCAGGTTCAACTGTAAAAGCAATCCACCGGGCATTTTCTTCCGGTATTTTAAAGGATTTCTGCTTCGGAAACTTTCTCATTTCATTTCTCTCGAAAACCCAAATTCCCAGACTGTCTTTGGGCATATCCTCCTTTTTCACCTTGTCCAGTTTTGCTTTGCGGATGCTGTCTTCGGGTTGCCTGATGGAGAATGCGATAAAATCGTTTTCCGGTCCAAATGCCGCTTTGTTTCCACGGGGAATGGTATCAAATGTTGATTTTCCTGTTTTTACAATCAGCAATCCGTCGCCTTTTTGCGGATTTTGTTCAAAGGCAATCCGGGCTCCGTCGTTTGAGATTATGGGATTGGCCAGTATTTTCCAGCTACCAAAATCATCAATAGTTAATGATTTTTTAGCAGGATTTTGTGCCAAAACTCCTATTGAAACAAGACATAAAAACAGCAGTGCAATTCTTTTCATTACAATATCCTTTTTTTTGAGTTTTAGTTGAAAATCCAAAGATAATCGAAATAGGTTTTTGGGCAACAGGAAAAATTATACATTCCCTGCATTGACAAGGGTTAAATGAATCTTCCTTTGCAGAAAAACAAGGGGTTGCATCCCCTTGTTTGGGAGTTTAGACACAATGACCAATTCAACCACAGCTATCCATCACCTTTTCAAACTCCGGCGGAACAGGCGAAACAAATGCTTTCCGGGTTTGCGTTTCGGGATGGGTGAATTCCAGCGACGAAGCATGGAGCAGCAACCGGTTGATGCCGGTTTTTTCGGTGAGGATTTTATTCAGTGTGAAATCGCCATGGTGCGAGTCGCCCACAATATCGAAACGGTTTTTGGCAAAGTGCTGGCGAATCTGGTGCCAGCGACCGGTTTCGGGAGTTATTTCCACCAGGCTCAGCACAATGTTGGATTTCTCTTTATAAGAAATATCCGTTTCAATCGAACGAATTGTTTTATAGTGTGTTACAGCTGGCTTCTTAAACTTCGACTTCTTTTTTACCAGCACTTTTTCACTGAATGTCCCTTCGCCCGGAGTTCCCTGAACTACTGCAATATATTTTTTCGCCACTTCTTTCCGCTCAAACTGCAAGGTGAGTTCCTTTGCCATTTCCGGAGAAAGCGCCAATACCATCACACCTGATGTTTTGGCATCGAGCCGGTGCACGTTGTAAATCCATTTGCCGGTTACATCACCCAGTAGTTTAGTGAGGTAAGGCGCATCGTGGGGCATAAAATCGTTTTTATGCACTGCCAGTCCAAAAGGTTTGTCCACTACTATAATCTGTTTATCCTGATACAGAATGGGTATTTCAAAATTGTTTTCCACTGATAAAAATTTGGTTATTGTTCCACGCGTTTCCCTATCTTTGTTCAACTGTAAATTCGGAATATGGGCCAAAGATTAAAAAATATTGTCATTCTGTTGCTTTCCGTATTCATTTTAGTTTCATGCGGGGTGAATGATCGCAAAGAGTCAGAAAATATTATCGTTCATTTTGAACAAAACAATGTTCCTGACAAGCGCGAGACTGTTTTTGATGTGGAAGCTGCGTTTCAAAAAGGGAAGGTTGTGTTGCAAGGCGAAACCGATAATGAGAGACTGAAAAATGAACTTTTAAACCAGTTCCGGTCGCTTGAAGTGGTTGATGAAATTTTGCTTTTGCCCGACTCCACTGTGGGAGAAAAACCGTATGCATTGGTGAATGTCTCTGCGGCTAACTTCAGGGTAACTCCGCGCTATTCTGCTGAACTGGTTACCCAGGCGCTTCTGGGAGCCCCGGTAAAAATTCTGAAAAAACAGGGTAGCTGGCATCTGGTTCAAACACCTGATAACTACATTTCATGGGCGCCTTCGGGCGGAATTTTTCCGGTTACTGAAAACGAACTTCAAAACTGGCGGCAGGCCGACCGGGTTATTTTCACCGGCTCGTTTACACAAATTTTTGAAACGGAAAAAATGGAAAAACCTGTTGCCGATGTGACTATGGGCGGCATTCTGGAGCTTCTGGAACAGCGATGGAATTACATCAAATTGCGGTTTCCCGACGGACGCGAAGGTTTTACCAATCCGCAAAACTGGGTCTCTTTTTCTGAATTCAAAGAAACCGCCCGGCCCGACTCCACTTCATTGGTAAACCTGGCCCAAAGCATGAAAGGGCGACCCTACCTTTGGGGCGGAACATCGGCCCTGGCTATGGATTGCAGCGGTTTTACCAAAATGGTCTATTTTATGCACGGAATCATTCTTGCCCGCGACGCATCGTTGCAGGTTCGGCACGGACAACCGGTTAATCCGGGCGATTCATTTGAAAATATGCAACCCGGCGACCTGCTTTTTTTCGGACAGAAAGCCAACGAAGAACAACCGGAACGGATTACCCACGTGGCCATTTCGCTGGGAAAAACGGAGTATATTCACGCTGCCGGAAAAGTAGAGGAAAACAGTTTTGACCCCCGGAGTGAAATCTGGTCGGAATATCGAAAAAATTCGTTCATCAGGGCACAACGGGTAATCGGTTCGGAAGGATCAGAAGGAATTCAGTGGGTGAAAGAGCATCCTTGGTACTGAAGGAGTTCAGAGTTCAGAGTTCAGAGTTCAAAGTTTAAAGTTCAGAGATCAGAGATCAGAGTTTTCCCATAGGGATGCCTACGGCAAAAGTTCAGAGTTTTCCCAAAGGGATGCCTACGGCAAAAGTTTCGGGTTTCGGCCTTATTGGAAGGGCAGGTTCAAAGCGGAGGTATTTAGAACGGGTGCGGCGGATTCCGATCCGCCGATTGGTAGTTTACAACCACACGCTTTTTTATATACGGGACGTTGGGTTGTGGTTTCCAACCTTCATAATATTTCGGTTGGCAGGGATGTAAAATGGAATGATATTCAATGAGCGGTTTGGAAACACCGCTCGTCCCATAATGCGCGGTTGTAAACCGCGTGTCCTGGCTACCTGGCAGCTTTTTTCAGCGATTTTGAAACG
>OMKS01004187.1_pt1 | contig 11011 bp, 10 predicted proteins | sample 1674721 | NCBI WGS metagenome assembly OMKS01 (sample SAMN06264996, study PRJEB25208) | sediment metagenome | isolation source: hot spring sediment | place: USA: California | collected 2014-09-02 | reverse complement strand
GCGCAGGGTCAGGTGAACGGTCATGGTTGATGCTCCTGGGTTGTGTTGAGGTGGCTCGGTCAGAGACCGGCCACAGCGATTGCTGGTAGCTTTTCAATAATCTGGGGAAATTGCTCGGGCCGGTCTCCTGACCGTGCCCGAGCGCTGCCCTCGGGCGTTCAATTCCTGCCAAACCGATCGCGTGATGTGGATTTCATCGTACAACTTACGCAGAAGATTGAACTGACCGATAGCAGCCAGGTTAGTCAACGGTGAGGTATTGCTGACGACGATCATAGCTGCCCCATCTCGCGCAGCGTAGCCACGTCCTCGTCCAGATCAGCCACGTCGTAGTGCAAGGGGGAAAAGGGGATAAGCGCTAGCCAGGAGTGGCGACGCCCCGAGCAGGTGGTTATGGACAGGATTTTCGACAAAGATGTGTAAGCGTCGTCAGTTAGAACCTGCCAAATCTGGCTGATAGGCAGGCCCAAAAGGGAAATGTCCCCATTCGACCATGTAATAGCGGAATACATGGTATCTACTCGATACGAGGGACACGGCGTACAGCATCGTCCTAAAGCCACGGAAAATGGACATATGGAACGGGGAAACCCGTCAAGTGCTCTCTCAGAGCTTGCCCTGAACGTGAAGGGTCTCTGGAGAAGGCGACCAGGCCGCAAGCCTTGACGGAGTAGGATGCCCTAAAAAGCTAATGCCTCACTGTAATGGTGAGGATATGCAGACGTAGAGCCGGTACACGAGAGGGCATAGGAACTTGGAGAATTAGGGCTTTAGGCGAACGCGACTGTCTATCGCGTATCGAAAGCCGGACGCAATGTCCAACTCAAATTGTGCATATGCCAAGCTCCGAGAGTGAGTAATTGCTCTCAATGGAGTGCCTATGACAAAGGCTCGTGTACTGAGGAGCCGTGTGAGACTGAAAGGCTCACGCACGGTTCTGAATCAGAGGTGAGAATCGAGAGGTTCTTGCCTACTGTAACGCAGTGGACCGCCTGGCGGCGGGGTGAAGCGGCCAATTTTCGGCCATTTTGGTAATGGGAAAACTATCATCAGGAGCTGGCCCGGCGGCCACTGAGCTTTTACGTTAGCCGCGCCAGTAGAGACAAAAACGGAAAGTACACAAACGGAGACGAACAATAGTTATCAAAGCCATTTAGCAGGAGCAGCTTGTGCCCAAAGAGATTTTCCCATCGTCATACCTCTGCGACTGTGGACATCAGTCCGATTTCTTTGAAAACACGATCAAAGAAATCAAAGCGATGAGTTACAAGAGAAAGGTCTACCTTGGCGACTCTGCGCCTGATGAACACACCATCGTATTCTATCGAGGTGAGATGGTAGATATACTCTGTCCTCGGCAAGAGTTGGAAGAACCGACTTCCGAATGAAGAAAATGACTGTTTCCGTGTCTGGGGAATCACCGAGTTCAGATTATGGCGAAGAAAAAGACGCCACAAAAGCTTCAGATTTGGATTGATGCACGAAAGAAGTATCATCTAACTCACTCCCAAATTCAAATGGCGAGAGAGCTTGGTCTAAATCCAAAGAAATTCAGCGGGTATGCCAATCATCGTCAGCAAAAATGGAAACGACCTTTGGGCGAGTATATTGAACATCTGTATTTCAAGCGGTTCAAGAAAACCAAACCGGATCAGGTCATCTCGATCGAAGAACGCATAAAAAGAATCAAACGGAAGAAAGAAGAGAGAAGAAAGCGCAAACGGTTGAGACAAGAATCAGAAACAGACCAGCCTTTAGAATGAGAACAAACTATCCTTCGTCACCAAGCAGGCATTGCAGTCAGGTCCAAGTGTTCAGGGGAGTGGCGGTCTGGGGTGACCAAGCGGGGTGCGCGGCTAACATCGCGTGCAGCTGACCGAGCTACCGCTCGCGCAAATCCAAGTCTCGAACTCGCTTTGTGGGGTTCGGGGTGGCGAGGTTGAGAGATACGAGCCCGCCTGGCAGCTGACGCACATCGTTGGGCGGCCGCGTGAAATGCGCGACACTTGTCAAGCAAACCAAAAACGGCGGGTGAAATCGGCCCAGATGCCCCAGGAATATTCGTCAATTTGGTGACTCGGAAGTTCTCTCCAAGGGAAATCGGTATGTCTGGAGCCAACAGTTGAGGAGAGAAAGAAATGAAGGCAAACTATTTGGAGCAGATCAGGAAGGACATAGCGTATATCAAGCCTTACGAGAATGACGATCTTGAGTGGTATAATGAGGGAATGGATTTGCTGAGCAACGATCAACTCGAAGCGGCAGAGCTAAAGTTCAAGGAGTTGATGATGTCGCAACCCGAACACCACGACGGGTTTCATGGTTTGGCGCTTGTGTATCAGAAGATGGGGCGTAAGGACGAAGCTATCTTCTTCATGCAGCAGGCGCTTAACAGAGCTAAGGTGTTCGTGGATGAAGGCACCATGGATCAGGAAGGTGTCGATTGGTTGGAGCAACAACTCGGGGAAATCCAGCAGATGTAGAAACGTCAATTATGAGCAAGGTCGGCAGTGAGTATAAAGGCAGAGGTCATCGGTGGTAACGAGAAGCCGTGAAAGATTTGTGTAATAAGATGGCCGACGAACGGCGCGAGCTAACAGCGAGATTCGCGTCTTCACTTGTCCTTTTTCTCAGCCACCAAACAACGCGCGCGACACCACCGTCCCGATACGCGCTCAACACGCACCCGCGAAGCCGACGAACAATCGCTGAAGGAAGTTGCCCCAAAATATGTACCACTTGAGGCCGTGTGTATTGTGATCCTCTACGAGTGCACAAACCCATCAGCGTCCCTGTCGATGATCTCACGAGCGAGGAAGATGCGGCGCTCACTGATGCGGCGCTCACTGCCGATGGCGTTTGCAGCAGGCCCTTTTTCTTCGATTAAGCGCCAGAATGAGCGAGGGTTAGTTGGGCCTGAAAAATTTTAACGTGGTAATTTACCCCCCCTTAGCGGCCCATTTTGGGGGTCAAAACAGGCTGTTTACCTCGTGAAAGACCGCTTTCACGAAGAAATTTAGCGAGGTAAAAATGCTCCCTGATCGTTCAGTGAGCGAGGGCATTTGAACCCACTTGAGATACAAAAATTCGCGGCCAGCGACCAGCGCTAGCGGCCTTGCCATTGCGGTTTCAAGCCTGGGGAGGCGGCCTACCCTACGGGCAGGCTCCCTTCCCCAAGCTACGGAGGTAGCCCCTCGCCCGAAATCTCGCGGCCAGCGACCGCGCAAGCGCGGATTCAATCCTGGGGAGGGGCGTCCCCCTCCCCAGACCCCACCCCAGAGAGTACAGACTTTCAGAGGTTCAGAGGTCAAAGGCTTCAGATTTCAGAGGTAAATGGGGACGCCACCACCCGAAATCCGATGCTCCTGAGGCGAGAGTCCGGATAGCTCCTGAGGTGGCGGGAAGCGCAGCGGACGCTGACATCGGGATAGCCGAACAAGCCCCCGCGCAAAACCGGGCCATCACCAACCCATTCCCACACATTTCCACTTGCATCCTCTATTCCATACGGGCTTCTCCCTCCCGGAAAGCACCCCACTGCGCTGGTCGTCCCGATCCCTGTATCTCCATAGTTCGCCCGTTCTGGGTCTGGCTTGTCTCCCCAGGGATAGACTCGGCCATCAGTCCCCCGCGCTGCCTTTTCCCACTGAGATTCGCTTGGCAAAGCAATTTCCGTATCTCCCCCAACCTCTCCTTCCCCACGCAGCATCTCCGTCAACCAACGGCAGAAAGCTACTGCCTCATACCACGTCACCCCCACCACCGGATGATTGGGCAAATTGAACGGCTCTCCATAGTCTTTCGGTGCTGTGTATGGTCTATCATCAATCCTACTTTTGATCGCACCATCACGCCAATATTCTGCTTGTATCGCCTCTTGCCAATACCGCTCCTCTTGGTATCCTCCGGCTTGTACAAAGGCTTCAAACTGGGCATTAGTCACCGGGTATCGGCTGATGCGATAGCAATCAGCGATGCTCTCATCTCTCTCATTGTCATTCCCCATCAGGAACGGCCCGGCCGGTATCTCGCACCAAACAATGTCCGGCAAGCCATCGTCGCGCAATCCCACGCCAGGCCTCGGATCGCCCAGCTTCGCCAGCGCCTTACCGGCCTCGGCGCGCTCTACAGCGCGCAGCCGCTCTTCTTGCAAAATTTGCACCAATCGGCGTGTCAGACGCTCCAGGTAAGCCGCGCCTGGCTTTGGCCCTTGCATCACCCGACGAATCTCCTCTGGCGGAAAGAGCGCCGCCATTTGTCCTGACCACAAGGTCGCCCGCCACGCCTGTTCGGTCTCTGGCTCATCGACGGGCGCCAGATCGTAGGCCAGGTTAAGCAAAATCTTGTCACCACGCCCGTTATAGTGTAGTTCCTCCGCGCCCAGCACCGCCGCCAGATACCAGGCATCCCCCTCACCGGCGTGGCGCCAGTAGACGTCGAGCGCATCCCACTCCCCTGCCATGTAACAACCCGCCAGGTACTCCTGAAACGTCCGATGGGGAAACGTGTAAGTCTTGGGCTTACATCCCTCATCTATACCACCCTGACCCACCAGTAGACCTGATCGCTGGTCCACGTAATCCAGGAACTCGGCCGCCAATCCCACGCCGCCCAAATAAGGCATATCTTCAAGAATCGCCAGGATGTCCTTCCGTTCCAAATCGGCCGCGCGACTGCGGTCCGCCTGTCCCTGGTGCGCCTCGTACGCCAGCCGCTCCAAGATCGCTCGCAACTTCAGATCGTTGCTCAATACAGTGGCCAGTTCTTGAGACACCGAGAAACCTTTGCGCTTTTGCCACCGGGTGAGCAGGACCTGGACGGCCAGGCTGTACAAACGCACCCGCTCCCGGGGCAAGCCGACCTCCCTTTGGTGAATCAGGGCCATCGTCGTCAGCAACATAGGGTTGCTGGCCAATTCCCGCAAGTCATCGTCCAGCGCTGCTTGCTGCAAATCGTTGGCGCGATCCTCGGCTACCGATTGCTTCAAGCGACCCAGGTTGTATTGGGCTTGATACCAACCGCTCACGAAGGCCTTGATCTTCTCCTCATCGAAGGGGGCCAACGTGTGCGACGTAAACCCAGGAAACTCCGCCTCCCCGGTGTACGAGCGCACCCGGCAAGTGACGATGACGCGCCGGAGGTCGCCATACGCCTGCAACAAGGCTCCCACCGCGCGCCGCACCCGGCCGCGGCACATCTCCGCCACCTCGTCCAACCCATCGAAGATCAACAAGACGTCACCCGCCAGCAATGCATCCTCCAGACGCTCGTCCCAATTCTGCGCTTTGCAAGCGCGCAATTGTGCCGCCAGGAACTCGCGCACGGTCTCGACCAAGCGCCTCTCCTGAGCAGCCTCGGATAAAGCGTCCAAATCCAAGGCTGCCAAGTCTGGAGCCAGCTCGTGCAACGTGACCAGGACCGGCGTCAACCCCCGCTCCCAATCCGGGAATGGCGTCTCATCAATCAGACGCACCTGTGCCGTGTGCGCCGCCAATTGCCTGACGAACGTCGATTTCCCGCTGCCAGGATCGCCCAACAGCGCCAGGCGGCGTTCCTGCGTCGCTGCCTCCAGGGCGGTCAACGAACGGGATTCCTTGTCCTCCCCGCGCATCAGAAACGAGAGATCTTCCTTACGGGCGGCTTTTTCCTCCTCCGTCAGCGGCGCCCGCGTCTTGGTGTCCAGCGCCACGTAGACCTGATCCAGCGAGACCTCGTCGCCCACGCCCTCCTCGCCGCCCATCGCAGCCACGGGCAGGACGTTGCACCGCTGGTGCACGCGCTTGAGGTAGCGCTCCCGCGCTCGCTCCGCCGCCGATTGGGCCGGGTCGGGATAATGTGCCTCGATCTTATCGCGGCCTATCACGTCGCCGCCAGCACGCACGTCACCGCCAATGTAGGCGCCGCCACCGGTTTCAACCCGCCGCTCGTCGGTGATGATATCGCCGCCTACATCTCCACCGACGGCGATGCCCCGTTCCCCGGCCGCCGTCGCGCCCTCGCCCTGGGCTACGCCGCCGGAACCCTCCAACAGCGCCTCGTAGCGCGCTCGCTTGTCCAACAACGGGACCAACGCCGCCTCCAGGGTCGGGCCATCAAGGGCCTTCTTCATCGCCGCGATGGCTTCCTCAACCTCCTGCAATGCCTGTTCCCAATCAACCTGTGCTTCGGTCATACAACCTCCCTTTTGCTTTCTCTCTCCCCCTGTTCTGTGGGGATATTGATATCCCGCCCAACACCGCCTTGCGCAACCCCACGGTATTGCCGTAGCGGGCGTGGTTGGCCCAGCCTTGGGCCGAAGCCGTGATCTCTTCCAACGGAATTTCCCCGCGTTCGTAGCGATGCACCAAATCCTCGAATCGCCGCCGGAAGTGAATGCCCTTGCGACGCTTCAGACGCCGCCGGTCGGCGTAGACGACGAAACCCAGAAATGGGATCCCCTCCGTGACCGGCCGGGGATGCGCGCCATTGTGAATGGTCAGCCGAAGCGTCGCCAGTCGCTCGACCAGCGCCTCTCGCCAATCCCAGAGCAGGGACTTGTCGTCGGCGAAGAGCAGAAAATCGTCGACGAAGCGAAGGTAGCCGCCGCGCTGCTTACAACACCGCAACTCCCGTTTGACGAAGTGGTCGAAAGGGTTGAGGTAGCAATTGGCCCAGAACTGCGACGTGAGGTTGCCGATCGGCAAGCCCCTGAGGCGCATTGCAACCCAAAGGTCGTCGCCGGGGAAGTAGACCATCGTATACTCCTCGCTCAAGACGCCCCGGCCGCTCCCCAGGATCTGATCGATCAACCAGAGCACGTTGGCGTCACCGATCTTGCGGGCCAGGATGCGCCGCATGATCGTATGGTCCAAACTGGGGAAGAATTTCCGCACGTCGCATTGCAACACGTAGCGGAAGCGGCGGGCGAATTGCTGGCAGCGATCCAGCGCGCGATGTGTACCCTTGCCCACCCGGTTGGCGTAGGAATCGCAGACGAAGCTCCGCTCAAAGCGTGGCTCAATGACGTTGCACAGCACGTGATGCACCACTCGGTCACGAAATGGCGCAGCGCTGATCAATCGTCGCTTCGGCTCGTGGATGTAGAAGGAATAGTAGTCTCCAGGCTGGTAGGTCTGGGTCTCCAACTCGCGTTGCAGTTGGATCAGGTTATCCTCCAGGCGATATTCGAAACGGGCCGCCGGTTCTTTTCCGCGCTTTCCGCGCGATGCGTTGCGATAGGCCAGGTAGAGATTGTCCCAACTGCAAAGAGATGCGTACATTAGCTTCCCCTCCCATAGGTGGCCCCACACCAGGGTCGCCCCCAGGCGAACCCAGGGTGTGGGGCCATTGCTATGCGCCCGGCCCTGTCGGGAGATACCTGACAGGGCGCGGCCGGGAACCGGCTCCGCCATTTTTTGGTGCTCTTTCTCAGCAAGCACACTGCCTCGGTGGCGAAGGCGTCACGCTTTTAACGCGCACCCGCGCCACAGTTCCGGCCATAACACACCTAAAAACGTGGACGCCACCACCCGAAATCCGTTGTTCCTGTTGCGATTGTTCGGATTGTTCCTGTTGTTGCGGTAAGCGCAGCGGACGTTGTTATCGGTATTGTCGAACGAGCCCCCGCGCAAAACCCGGTGGCGCTACGAGCCAGCCCCCTCTGCCGTTAGACGGCAGACCATAACCGATGAACAAGATGGAGACATCGCTTACTCATCCATCTGCTCACCGGCTATCGCCTGTGGTCTAACAGCTCTTGATCCATCCGCCCAGCAATCGCCCGATCTCGGCCACCATCGCGGCGACGTGATAGTACTGTCCATCGCTCAACCATCGCCAGCGCACGGCCAGTCGTAAGTAGACCCGCACCTTGGACAGCGCCTCGTCGGCCAGGCGCAGTTGGGCCAGCCGCGCCTTCCCCCGCCGCAAGTTCGCCATCTCCAGGTGCTCCCGCAGATCGAAAGCCGCGTCCAACAGCCGCCGCGTAAACGAATGGCGGTGAGCGCGGGGGAAGTTATTCGTGACAGGTAGCAGCCAGTCGAGAAAGTCGAAAGTGCGGGTGAAGATCACCATCTCTTCTTTCTTGGCCATCGTTGACTCCTCAAAATTCACCGCGCGCGACCGCGCAAGCGCGGTTTCAATCCTGGGGGGACACCCCCCAGACCCCCCAGAGTACAGACTCCAGAGGTTCAGAGGTCAGAGGGCCTGCCTTCCGCTACGCTCCAGGCAGGTCAGAGACCAGAGGTAAATGGGGACGCCACCACCCGAAAGCCGTAGTACCCGACGCGACCGTCCGGATAGAGCCCGAGGTTGCGGCAAGCGCAGCGGACGATGCTACCGGAATCGACGAACGAGCCCCCGCGCAAAACCCGGAGAGCAGAGCCCTCCAAGTCATCATCGCCCTCATAGTCTTTATAGTTATCTTCCCACTTCGTCCGACACCACTCCCACACGTTGCCGCTCAGATCCTCCACCCCATAGGGACTGGCCCCGCCGGGGAAACAGCCCACCGCACTGGTCATCCAGATGCCGGTATCGTAGTAATTCGCCCGGTTCGGATCGGGCTCTTGACCCCAGGGATACCGCCGCCCGTCCCCACCCCGCGCCGCCTTCTCCCACTCCGCCTCGGAGGGCAAGGTGATCGCCCAGCCTTCCTCGCGCAATAGCGTCGCCAGCGGCTCTGGCGTCTCCTCCCACTCACGCAGTTTCTCCGTCAACCAGCCACAGTACGCCAAGGCCTCGTGCCAACTCACCCACACAACCGGATGGTTATCTATCCCTCGCAAGCTGTCAGCATCTCCAGGCTAACAGCCGCTATCTTCCACAAAGGCCCGGAACTGGGCCACCGTCACCGGGTAACGGGCGACGTAGTAAGTCGAAAGCGTCAACTCGTGTTGTGGTTGCTCGTTATCATAGGCCATTTCGTCCTTTGACTTTTCACTGCCCATCACAAACGAACCCTCTGGCACCTCCACGAAACCCAGCAGCGGTTCATCGGGCAGATACCAGGCATCGGCGCGGAAGCGTGGATCACCCAAGCGGGCCAGAGTATTCCCTGCCTCGGCCCGCTCCACGGGCGCCAGATGGCCGCCCGCCAGCAGATCGACCAGCCGCCCTTGCACCCGTTCCAACAGGTCGCACCCCAGGTTCCCCTCGCGCACCCGGTTCAGGCCCAGTTCTGTCAGCACGTCCCCGGTCAGCCAAGCCTTCTGCCAGGCGATCTCTCCATCGGATGGATCCCTCGGGCACAGTTCCCCGACCAAGGCCAGCGGCTTATCCGTATCTCCGCCCAGGTAAACCAGCCGCCCCACCGCCAGCAGGATCACCTCTCGCCAGAAGGCGCCATCCGCCACCAGCGTCACCGCCCGCTGAGAGAAGTCCGCCTGCGCCGACAGGTAAGCGCCCGCCAGGTACTCCTGGAACGTCCGATGGGGGAAGGTGTACACCTCCGGCTCCCGCTCCAGCAGCAATCCGGCCCGCAGCTTCATCGCCCCAATGATCTCCTGCGCCCAATCGCGGCTACCGTCGGGGTGCAACTGGGCCAGGGCTTTCTCCAGCCGCAGCTCGCCCACATCGGCCAGGTCCTCGCCATCACCGGTGCCCCCCTCCTGGTGCACCTCGAAGGCCAGCCGCCACAGCACCCGCTTCAAGTCCACGTCGGTCCGCCCCACGTCCAGGAGCAACGGCCTCAAACGTGGGACATCTCCCGCTCCCTGGGCCTTGATCTGCTCCCAACGCCACAGCAGGATGTCGACCGTGTCCTCGTAAAGCATAGCCCGGGCGTCTGGCAATCGCCCCTTGTGCGTGTGAACCAGCGCCATCACCGTCAGGAGCAATGGATTGGGCGCCAGCCGCCACAGGTCGGGGCGGCGTACCGCCCGGCGCAGGTGATCGGCCAGCCCATCGGCATCCTCGGAACGGACACTGCCCAGACGCACCAACTCCTGGTACCAGGCGCCGATGAAGTTATCGATCTTCTTCTCGTCGAAAGCGGCCAATTCGACGTCGGGGAAGTCGTCCAACTGCCAGGCCGGGTCCTGGTACGAGAGCACGCGGCAGGTGACGACGACACGACTATGGGGATAGCGGCGGGCAAAAGCGGCCACAGCGTCACGGACGAAGGTCCGCCGCCCCTGGGTGGCGATCTCGTCCAACCCGTCCAACAGCACGATGGCCCGTCCAGCCTCCAGGGCCTGGTGCAGGGGATCAGCGGCGAAGTCGAGGTTCTGTGCCTTCAGCCGACTGCGGATGAAGCCCCACAGATGTTGGGGGTTGGCCGGTCTCTCACCCTCGGGCAGCCAGCGGGCGAAGTCGCGCAGGGTCAGGAGGATCGGCGCCGCGTCTTCCTCGCCGGTCGGCCAGTTGGGCAGGCGCTGCTTGCACGTATTCCTTGGCCTGGCCAGCAAAAGGCCCAGGTAGTTGAGGAACGTGGACTTTCCCGACCCGGGATCGCCCAGGATCACCAGCCGCCGGTTGCTCACCGTCGCCTCCAGCACGCTGAGCGGGCGCGTCTCGCCCATCCCCCGCCGCTGGCGTTCTGACTCCTCTTCGTCCGTATCTATTGGCGCCTGGGTCGTGGTGTCCAGATCGACGTAGACGTCGGCCAGGTTGAAGCGTTGCTGTGTCGCGGTGGGATCGCTGGCCTCCAGGTCCACGCCACGCAGGGGAAGGTGACAGCAAGAGGCGATAAGCACCCGACGATAGATGCGCAGGGCCTCTTCGGGGTCGGTCGCGGGCGGCCCGTGGTAGACGTTGCCGTGGACGACGCCGGTGATCAACAAAGCCCCGGCGCCAGCTGCGGCCGCGTGGTCGCCCTGGGCGATGGCGCCGGAGCCTTCGACTCGGGCAGGAGCGGTTGACAGTGCACCGAGAGGGCCACAGTACGGGCAGAAGCGAGCGTCGTCGGGCAGTTTAGTGTCACATTGGGGACATCGTTTCATCGCCTGACCTCCCGGGTTCAGTCATCCTCATTATGATTGTGGAAATCTCCGCTGCCAATGGAGCTGTCGCCGCCCACGTTCCCACCCACAGC
>OMKS01004186.1_pt1 | contig 11011 bp, 6 predicted proteins | sample 1674721 | NCBI WGS metagenome assembly OMKS01 (sample SAMN06264996, study PRJEB25208) | sediment metagenome | isolation source: hot spring sediment | place: USA: California | collected 2014-09-02 | reverse complement strand
ATGTTTATGGATGGCGGAGAGAGAGGGATTTGAACCCTCGGTAGAGCTTCACACCCTACACTCGCTTAGCAGGCGAGCGCCTTCAGCCACTCGGCCATCTCTCCATAACGTGGCGGAGGAAGTAGGATTCGAACCCACGGTACCTTGCGGTACAACGGTTTTCAAGACCGCCGCCTTCAACCACTCGGCCATTCCTCCGCAGCTTCATCTCATTATCGTATTGGCGTGATCAGGTCAAGCCCCATGTAGGGCTTTAATGCATCAGGAACTCTTACGGAACCGTCCTCCATTTGATAATTTTCCAGAATCGCAGCCACTGTCCTTCCAACTGCAAGCCCGCTTCCATTAAGGGTGTGGCAGAATTCCGTCTTCTTTGCCTGTCTTGCCTTGAAGCGGATCTGCCCTCTTTTTGCCTGGAATTCTCCAAAATTACTGCATGATGATATTTCCCGGTATACCCCCTGTGCCGGCATCCACACCTCCAGGTCATAGGTCTTTGCAGAGGAAAAACCGAGATCTCCGGTACACAGGATCACAACACGGTAGTGAAGGCCCAACCTTTTCAATATGTCTTCGGCGTCGCTGGTGAGCTCTTCGAGGTCCTCATAGGAGTTTTCTGGGCGGGCAAACCTGACCAGTTCCACCTTGTTGAACTGGTGCTGACGGATCAGGCCGCGGGTGTCTTTGCCATAGGAGCCGGCTTCTCTCCTGAAACAGGGGGTGTAGGCGACGAGTTTTTCAGGCAGACTCTCTTCATCGAGGATTTCGTTCCTGTATATATTGGTAACCGGGACCTCTGCCGTGGGGATGAGAAAATAATCATCGGTTCCGAAAAGGTCCTCTTCAAATTTTGGTAACTGGCCGGTCGCTGTCATGCTTTCTCGGTTCACCATAAAAGGCGGCAGGATCTCTGTATAGCCGTGCTCGGTTGTATGAACGTCAAGCATGAAGTTGATCAGGGAGCGCTCCAGACGTGCACCGGGCCCCCAGCTTATACAGAACCTGGCACCCGTGATCTTGGCCGCACGCTTGAAATCAAGGATAGACAGATCCTCCCCGATATCCCAGTGATCTTTCGGGGCAAAGGAAAACTCTGGTTTTTCTCCCCAGGTGCGTATTACCTTGTTGTCGCTTTCGTTTGTTCCCACCGGTACGGACTCATGGGGTATGTTCGGAATCTCCATCACGATTGAATCTATAGCCTCTTGAGCAGACCTGATCTCGGCATCAATGGATTTTATCTTCTCGGATACCCGGCGCATCTCTTCCTTTTCATCCTCAAGGCCGTGACCCCTGGCCTTGGCGATGCGTGAAGAAAACAGGTTCCTCTTGGTCTTGAGTTCGTCTGCTTCCTGGATTAGAGACCTTCTGCTGGAGTCATGTTCAAGCAATGTATCGAGCCGGATCCTAGAGCCTCTGTCCTGAAGAGCCTTGCTGACCATGTCAATATTTTGTCTAATGAATTTCATATCTAACATGCGCTGAAATGTAGCATTACCAGGCTTTCCAGTCAAGCAATCGGTTCTTTATTGTCGGTTCTTTATGATGTATCCCGGTATATCTCCTGCTTTTGGGTTATCTGCGGCACTTTTGCAGTCCAATCCTGGTTCTGCTGATAATTTTACCTTGCATCGATGAGCATTTCCGGGTCCGGTACATTGAGCTCTATCTCCATTTCTTCTCAATTTCAGAGCTGGGCAGGGAACTCCGTCACGGGTTTCAATGCTGTCTCCGGATAGATCTGACCGTGTAAAGGCGGCATGGAATTATAAACCCAGATAATGTCGACAATGCCCAGAGATACACCTCTGTGCTGATCTATTCCTGAAAAAGTCCCGCGTACCAGGATGTCTTCCATGTCCATGGTAAGCCCGAAGACCGCAACCGTACTTCCGTAGGGAATAGACAGGAGCTCATCTTTATAGGCAAGAGGCGAGAAGACAAGTCTTCTGCTGTCTGCGGCCTGGCATTGGATGAGCGGTATGATCGCGGGGAATCCGTTGTGATCTATATACGAGATGAACTTGATGGCATCGAGCCTGTTGAACAGTGTCTGACCCCAGGGTTTCAGGATGGGGTCTTGTATCCCGGTTTGAGCTGCCGACTTTGCAGCCTTTGTGAGCAGGGATGACAGGGCAATCCGTATAAGCGGGAGGGATTCTCTTCCATAGGTCTCCAAGAGGTCCATATAGTGTACGGTATGAATGCCAAGGTAGGCGTTGTAGCGGAACATCGGCTTGGTATTGAACATCTCATAGTCCGGGCCGTGTCGTTCTTTATGCGTCCACAGCGCCTTGCCTCGCCACTGGCTCCTGTCCATGGTCATGATGAGAAATCCGGTCTTGGGGTTAGTCTTGACATATTCCTTGCTTTTGCCGTCTGAAAACTGACCCCATATGAGGATATCCGGAGATTTTGCCTGCAGGGCGGTAATAAGCGTTACGTGAGGTTCTCCCTGCGGATTGACTGTCGCTATGAGCCCTATTTTTGCCTCGGGCTCGAATTCCGGCATATCCTTTTCATCAAAGGCAGTGAATACTTTTTTCATGGATCTCCCTCCTATGTGCAGAATTCATCATCTATCAAGCCGGCATATGATGAATGAGCCACTGAGTCGCCCCCTGACAATACCCTGGTGGGGCCGCTTGCATGGACGATTGACGGGTCAACCCCAGATCCTCCGGCAATAGCTGTACAATATTCCAGGTCCTGTTCGCTCATGAGTTTGAGTTCCCTGCATGCCCAGGCAAGGCCGAGCTCTTCATACTTATGGGTGCACAGGTTGTTGAACGAACAGAGCTCCCAGCGGGTAATGATATCACTTAGGTTATCCGCAATGAACCTGCCTATGCCCTCGATGTTCTTTCTTGTCGCTGTGTATCCTGGGATGAGCGGGGTGCGGACCCAGAGCTCTCCCTGAGAGCCGGCGGATTTCATCTGGCTTGCCAGAAAGACAAGATTGTGCAGGATACGCTCGTTTCCTGCCCCGGTAAAGTTCTTATGCCTTGCCGCGGATATCTCTTTGAGATCGAACAGGACAAGGTCCGTATGTTGGGCAAGCCGGTCTAGGCTTTTTTCAGTACACTGGCCGCAGGTATCGAGCGCTGTGTGGATGCCCTCTTCCTTCAGTTCCTTGAGGAACGCCTCGGCAAAGGGGGCCTGCATGGCGGGTTCTCCGCCCGAGATCGTTATGCCTCCACGCGATGTTTCAAAATAGACCCGGTCTTTGAGAACCTCGCGTATCAGTTCGTCCAAAGTCCATGCCCTGCCGAATGATTCTAAAGCGGTTGATGGGCAGGTATAGGTGCAGGAAAGGCAGTCCGTGCAGCGGCAGTGGTCGATATGAAGCCGGTCATCCGTGAAACCGAGCGCGTTGTGCTCGCAGGTCTCAAGGCATATTCTGCATCCGATGCATCTGCTTTTGACCCAGTGAACCTGGGGATCAGGAGAGATACTCTCGGGATTGTGGCACCACAGGCATCTGAGAGGACAGCCCTTGAAGAAGACCGTGGTCCTGATTCCCGGGCCATCCTCGGTGGAAAGCCTCTGGATCCTTAAGATAACGGCTTTGGGGTTGCCTGTCGTTTGCGATTCTCTCATGCATCCGATCCTTTACAGGCTTTCGTGGCTGACACGGGCAATGACCTCGTCCTGGAGTTCCTTGCCGATGCTCGTGAAGTATGCGTTATACCCGGTTATCCTGACCAGCAGGGACGAGTAGTTTTCGGGGTTTTTCTGAGCGTCTCTAAGCATGTCTGCATCCACCATGTTTATCTGCAGAGACGAACCGCCGTTTTCTATGCAGCCTTTCAGGAATCCCTTGAACTTTTCCCGGTGCTGCCTGTCTCTGATAAGCGATGGGTTGATGGAGATGGTGTGGCTTGCACCATTGGGAAGGCAGCTTACATAGCCGTTCCAGTCGCCTGAGCCTTCGCGGGATCTGCCGCCGAAGGCCTTGCCCACGGAATTCATGTTTGCCGTTGGTCCGTTTATGTCCGCACCGTTTGAAGGACAGATGGCATTTGAGAGGAACTGGCCCTTGGGCCTGCCGTCCGGGCTTGCCGGGAGGATAAAGCCGTCGCCGACCCAGTAGTTCCAGCTGAGCATGCCCGGCCTGAACTGCCTGTTTGTGCTGATGGTTTTGTGTCTCCAGGTTTCATCGCACCACAGGTTCATAACGTTCAGAGCCATCTCGTCCGCTTTATCGTCGTCGCGCCCGTATTTCGGGGTCTTGAACCTGGCCTTGGCCTGAAGGACTTCATACCCCTTCCAGTTTGATCTGAGCGCATCGATGAGTTCGGCCATGGTGCACTCGTGATTGTCGAAAACCAGGTACTTGATGGCGAGCAGGGAGTCCACAGTAGTGGCATAGGTAACGGCCTCGAGTGTGGTGAAGTTCAGTTCAGCCCCGCCTCCGGTAATGTCGACCCCCTTTTCCGCACACCCTTTGATCAGGCAGGACAGATATGGGGTGGGGCAGAACCTTGCGCGGATGGACTCGGATTTCTCATAGAGATCGACGCACCGTTTTATGATGGTCCTGGTCTGCTGCTCATAGGCCTTCCAGAACTCCTGCCAGGTCGCAAATTTTGCTGCATCCCCGGTTTCAGGGCCGTCCTGTTTTATCCTGTCCCTTTTGCCCGTGATAGGGTCGACGAATTCCAGCAGGTCTCTGCCTCCTGTTAGAGCGAGTTCCACAGCCTTGAGCAGGTTGAGGTTGTTGTCAACCGTACCGGATCTGTCGTTGCCCACCATGGTGTTTTCGAGGCATCCCACCGGGGCATAGTCGTGCACATTGCCGGCATTAATGAGGTCTTCGACCCCGGCCATCCTTGCCTCGCGCATCATGCCGGCAATGGAGCGTTCGTCAAAGTTAAGGAGGAAAGGAGATCCCTGACTGGAGGAGATCATATCCACAATGGTATCGAGCAGTTCATCCGGGCTGCCCCTGTGAAGCCGGACATTGGGCTTGGGTTCCAGGATGGGGGACAACTCGTCGATCACCTCGAGCATGGCATACGTGAGGTCGTTCGTCATGTCTTTGCCGCCGGCGCCCATGCCGGATAACGTTATGAGCTGGCCGTATCCGGCGGTGATGCCCTGGTTGCCGGTGCGGATCATGGCATCGTAGACCGTGTTCGCATGTATCCAGAAGCACTTCATGATCTCTTTGCCGAACTCCCTGTCCATGCCCTGGGCAAGGGAGTAATCCCAGTAGGGCAGGAGGTACTGGTCGATCCTTCCGAAGGATACCCCTGGGCCGGGATAGTTCTCGTCGCTCATGATGAGCATATGGGTAAGCCACAGGGCCTGCAGCGCCTCCCAGAATGTACGGGGCGGCTCCCATGGAACCCTTCTCAGGTTTCGAGCCATCTGCGCAAGCTCGCTCTTACGTGCAGGGTCTTTCTCCCCGGCAGCCAGCCCTGTACATGCATCGGCATACTTATGGGCGAGATCTCTCGGCATGGTTGCGGCGGTCATCATGGCTTTGAGCTGTTCGCCCTTCGGACCTTTTTTGTCGGAAGTGCTCAGAGAGTGATACCGGGCCTGGATGTCTTCATAGATCCCTTTCCAGCCTATCTTCAATGCCTGTTCATATCCCGGGATGATATGGCCGCTGGTTGCCCCTGAATTGCCGTAGCCATGGTCATGGAACCACTTCATGGTTGTCCTTGCGCCCTTTTTCCCGTAGATGAGCCTGTCTCTTTCCTTGGCCTCCTTCCTTGTCCAGCATGTCGATGTCTGAACATTGAAGCGCGCGCCCGCGATCAGGTCGCCGGGCAGGATCTCCTGGGGCACGTAGTTCACCATGACCTCTTTGACAAAGAAGGCCTTTCTCTCTGGCAGGCTTTTGGACCAGAAACCGGCCGGGAGGCTGACTCTGCGGGCGGCCTGAAACATGGAGGAACGGAATGTCTGCATGAAGGCATAAGTCTCAGGGACGATATAAAAGGTTATTTCATCGAAGATGACATCCCAGGGTGTCCCGGTTGTCCAGGCGGTAAATTCATTGTTCCATGCCCTTTTGGCCCCGGAAAAATAGTAATCCCTGAGCCATATTATCCTGGGAGAGAGGCCTTTTGGCGCCTTTACCTGGAATAGGGTTTTTGACGTTGTTGATATGCTCATAAAACCTCCTGTTATTTCTGCGAAAGAATTTCTCTCAGGTGTCTCTCTCCATGGTCCAGGATCTTGCGCATGATTGATATTGAAAGTAGCTGGTCTTTCGCGGATATGGCACGGACGAGTTCTTTGTGGAAGGCAAAGGTCGCAGGGATCACGGTCTTGTCGGTAAAGAACAGGGAAGTAAAATTCATGTACACGGGTTTGAATGAATTGATGAGCAGTGGATAGACAAGATTGCCTGATGCAATCCCGATGAGGTGGTGAAATTTGAAATCGAGCCGGGTGATGGCATTGATATCTCCACAGGATATGCTATCTTCATTTGACAGGATTTTCTTAAATGCATCGAGATGTTCTTCGCTGCGGCTTATTGATGCAAGCCTCGTTGTCTCGACCTCGATCAGGACACGCGTCTGAAGGAGTCCCTCCAGGAGCTCGTGTTCAAGGTTGCCGCTGCGGTAATTAATGAGCGAGTTAAGGATGGCGAGAGAGCCTTGTCTGCGGTAGTCGTTCACAACCGTGCCTTTTCTCGGTTTCATTGATACGAGTCCTCTGGCTGCAAGCTCGACAAGGCCTTCGTGTACAACCGGCCTGCTAACGCCGAGTTGTAGAGCGAGATCTCTCTCCGGCGGAAGCTTCTGGCCGATTGAAATCTTTCCGGTGAGTATCAGCTCTTCGAATCGTGTGATAAAGACCTCCTTGAGGCTTTCTGCCCTGAGCGGTCTGAGAATATCCTTCATGCTGACTCCAGTTGGCTGGTGGTATTACCACCAGCCAACATATCTTATTATAAAACAGGATTCAAGAATAAAGACAGTTTCTATTCCTATTTCAAACAAACAGTTTATTATGTTATTAATAGAGGGTATGTAGTTGAAAAGTTGCATATCTGATCTAATATCACCTTTTTCCAGGTGATATGATAGGCGGTTTTAATGATGAAAAAGATGTTCATTGAATTCAGCTGTTTCATCCTTTTCCTGTGTTTTTTAATCTGCGCATTTACGCAGCCGGTATTGGCGGGTCAGGTAGTGACGGAGGTTGAGCGGGAATGGGCGCGGGGAGTGCTGTCGCGGGAGAAGGGGCTCGAAGCAAAGGCAGGGGAGAATACGCTGGCAGTGCTTTATTTTCAGAACGAGACAGGCCGGGCAGCGCTGAACCCTCTACAGAAGGGATTTGCGCTGATGCTGATGACGGATTTGTCGAAGGTTGAGGGGTTGCAGCTGGTGGAGCGTGTGAGGCTGCAGGCCCTGGCGGAGGAGATGGAGCTGGGAGTGAGTGCTCTGGTGGACGCGGATACTAAGCCTCGGGTGGGGCGTTTATTGGGTGCGCGGTACCTGGTAGGAGGAGAGTTCAGGGGCACACAGGAGCAGCTGGGGATATCGTCGGATGTGTTGGAGGTTTCAGTCGAGAAGATTGCCGGGAGTCTGTTGAGTGAGGGGGAGTTTTCGAGGATTCTGGAGATGGAGAAGGAGCTTCTTTTCGGGATCATCGAGATATTGAAGATAAAGCCTGATGTGAAGAAGCGGGAGGAGTTGAGCAGGCCTTTTACGAGGAATGTCTCTGCGCTGTACAATCTTGTATGGGCGATAGAGAGTTCTGATCTGGGCGATTATGACAAGGCGGGGGCGTATTATATTGAGGCGCTCAAGGCTGATCCCGGGATAGGCATAGCGAGGGAGTCGTTGAAGGAGCTGAAGGATCTGGGGCTGGTCGGGGAGAGGGACAGGAGCCGTGCAATGGCGGAGCTGCTGGACAAGAAGACCTCCCGGACAGGATCTCTTTCGCCAGAGCGTTCGGTGAAGAGGGAGAGGGATCCCGGAGACATAGGGAACACGTCCGGACAGATAAGGGTGCAGTGGTGAGTAGCATGATGTCGAAGATATCAGGGTATGCAGTTTTGATATTTTGTGTGTTGCTGCTGTATTCGTGCAGCAAGTCTGACGATGCGTTCGTGGGAGACGGTTCGGGTTCGATAGTATTTTCCATCGAGCTTCCTGAGGATGCCCGGAGGAGCTCTTCGGGCGAAGCCATGTATCACAAGGCGGCGATTATACCGTGTGCGGAGTATGGGATCGAGGTCGTCGAGGCCGAGGTTTACGACGAAAACAACAACCTGATCGCCTCGGGAGGCCCATGGGCCTGCTCCCTCGGCGAAGGCATCATATCCAATGTAAAGGCCGGCAGAAACAGAACTGTGGTTATCTTTCTCAGGGGCCGCAGCGGAGATCTTCTCTATCATGGTGAAAAATCAAGCATATATGTCCCGGCAGGCGGCCTGATAAACGCAGGGGTGATTACTGTCGATATCGTTCCTGAGGAACTGATCGCCGCAGTCGATGACAGTGCAACGGTCAACCGTGGGGGAGTCGTCGTTATCCGGGTGCTGGACAATGACATTAATCCGCATGGAGAAATCCTCGGTGTTACGACTCTTACAATACCCTCTCGCGGTACAGCAAGGGTGAATAACGACGCAAGCATAAGGTACACTCATACCGATATTGAAAATGATGCACAAAGCGACAGCTTTACCTATCAGATCAGAGATCATGATGGAAACGTCTCTTCGGCAACAGTGGCAATCACGATTATCTCTGAAAGCCAGGAGAACCAGCCTCCTGTTGCAAATGTGGATTCGGCTTCGGTATTCAAGGGTGGTGTGGTTCTCATTTTTGTGCTGGACAATGATTATGATCCTGACGGGGATGTGCTCAGCATGCCGGAACTGGTAGGCGGGAGCTCGCCTGCAAACGGTTCTGCGATTCTACGTCCGGACGGTATCATTATCTACACACACGACGATACCGATACCGCAAGTGACAGTTTTGAATATCGAATACATGACGGCAACGGCGGGAGTGATACTGCGGTCGTTAACATATCCGTATCCCTCGATCCTGCGGACAATCACGCTCCAGACCTGGGCCCTGGACATGTGAACCCCGAAACCGGTTATGAGGGCGGCACCTTTACCTATACGGTGCGGTATTCTGATGAAGACGGTCATGCCCCGTCTTCTATAGAAGTGACTGTAAACAATACGGCTTATCCGATGAATTTGATTGGTGGTGATGTCTGGAGCGGGACATATGCCTGTGAAGTCGATCTGTTTGAACAAGGAGACTACGGATATGAGATCTTCTGCAGTGACGGACACGGAGGCAATGACCTCATTATTGGTGACGGACCTACAGTTCTGGAGGCGCCGAATCAGAACCCTGTTGCAATCGAGGATTCCGCTTCAGTATTAAAGGGAGGCACAGTATTCATTCCGGTGATGGACAACGATTCTGATCCAGACTTAGACCCTCTCAGCATCAATTCCATTTTGCCGGGCCCTCCGGTAAACGGGGAAGTGGTGCTGCTTGAGGGCAGGGGATATATATATACGCACAAGAATTTGAATACCGTAAGTGACATGTTTGAATACGAGGTGAATGACTCCCGTGGCGGTAGTGCAACAGCAGAAGTCATCATATCCATAGGGGCGCCGGGGCCTGATGACAACACCCCGCCCGTTCTGAAAGACGGCGGTGTGAACCCTGAAGCCGGGACTGAAGGCGATATCTTCACCTACACGGTCCGCTATATGGACAAAGACCTCGATTCTCCTTCCTTTATTGTAGTCTTCATCGACGGAAACGAATATGTCCTGGATTTTGCAGGCGGCTCCCCTGAATATGACGGGATATACAGGTATTACCTTAACGAACCCCTGCCTGCCGGGGTAGAACATGATTATGTTTTCCTGTGCAGCGACGGCAACGGAGGCTATGCCGTCCTTTCAGGTATCGGGCCCATAGTTTCAGGATCGGCATACTTTGTTGCGCCTCCTCCGTTTGGAGATAACGGCAACAGCGGATCAATCGATGACCCCTTTGCCACGATACAATATGCAATAGAGAAGTCCACGGAACCGGTTGTCATCAATATTTCTGTTGGAACATATAACGAGAACCTGACATTGGATTCAGGGACGATGCTTATAGGCGGATGGTCGAATAACTTCAGCACGAGATGGGATTTCATAAACAATGACATTACTCAAGACATGGATTCTGAGACCGTCATTGACGGCGATCAGGCAGGAAGATGTATCACTGCAGACTCGGTGCAGGATGTCCTTATCAGCGGGTTGACGCTGACAAACGGCAATGCCGGAGCCTATGACAAAGGCGGTTCGGCGCTCTATGTCGGTTCGTGTTCACCCGAGATCACCTTCTGCTCTTTTATCGATAATGCGACCACATCGAATGGCAATATCTACGGGGGAGCTGTATATCTTGACAACAGCAGTGCTTCGATATCACGCTGTCTGTTCTCGAATAACAGTGCACAGGGTCCGCACATAAAACAGGGAGGAGCTATCTACAGCTATTCATCGCAGCTTGTTATCCGGGGGTGTGTATTCACGAAGAATCATGCAGGCTGCAATATGGGTGCGGGCGGGGCGATCTACAATCTTGAAAGCGACGCACTGATCATCGATTGCATTTTTACCGAGAACTCTACAGGGGGGGACTTGAGTTATGGCGGGGCGATCTACAATGCATCCAGCGATCCGGCTATCATAAACTGTATATTCGACAGGAACACGGTATCCGGAAAGTACGGCTCATACGGTGGAGCAGTGTATAATGCATCCAGCAATGCTGTGATTACCAACTGCAGCTTCTCAAAGAATGAGGCAATCAGCACCTCTGTTGTCGGTATGGGAGGAGGTATGTATATTGATGCCGAATCCTCGCCCATAATCACCAACACGATACTGTGGGGAGACAGTGAGTATTCCGGAAAGCAGATCTGCTTGAAAGAAGGATCCGAAGCTGAGATCACCTATTGCAATGTCGATCAGGATCTGCCGGAAAGCCTTATGATGAAT
>OMKS01004184.1_pt1 | contig 11011 bp, 6 predicted proteins | sample 1674721 | NCBI WGS metagenome assembly OMKS01 (sample SAMN06264996, study PRJEB25208) | sediment metagenome | isolation source: hot spring sediment | place: USA: California | collected 2014-09-02 | reverse complement strand
TGTAGGTGCTGCCGGGAACCTGGACACCGTCTACCTCGGCGGCCTTGAGATTGTACCTGGCGCCGATGATCTTCTTGTACTCGGGCCATTCCTGGAAGGCCCCCATATTGTGGTGGAAGGCGACCAGGCCCACGCCGTTCTCCAGCAGTTTGAGCAGATTGGCGCGGCGTTTCTCGGAGATGTTCTGGGTCATGTTGTAGCAGACCAGGACGTCGAAGTCCCACTTGGAAATATCCTCGAACACCTCGCTGTGGTCCTTCTGCTCGCATTCCATGTACTCGATGTCGTCGTAGCCTTCGAAGAGTTTGAAGAAGTGGTCGCGCTCGAAGTCATGGCCGCCCGTAAGCACGCCGACGCGGATCTTCTCGCGGGCGTCGTCCGGCAGGGGCTTGATCGCCACGGACTTGTAGTAGACAACGCTCTTGGGGTCATGGCCCTGGAGACAGAGGGTCCCGGCGCTGAGTTTGCGGCCGGCATTGCTGTTGCTGACCGATTCGGGCTCGTTATACATGACCGTCGTCGTGTCGTTGACCTTGACGATGATCTGTCTGCCACGGACGATGATGTGCTGTGTGAACCATTCGCCGTCCCTGGCAGGGCTGTGGTTCATGACGTCCCGGATGTTGTAGAGGCCGCCGGTCTTCTTGGGGTCGCTGTGGGTGTTGTTGACCTGGACTTCGTAGCCTTTGGCGGGCCAGTCGGTCTCCTGATACGCCGTGGCGAAGTACATCCCGGAGTTGCTGCCCGGCTCGGTCTTGATGACGCACTTGAATTCGAAGTTCTTGAACTGGGCGTTGTTGACGGGCCCGACGTAGAACAGGTGGCTTCGCGGACCATGCGTAATCAGCAGGCCGTCCTTCACCGACCAGGTGCCCTTGTTCTCGCTGGCCCTCCAGCCGGCCAGGTCCTTGCCGTTGAACAGGGAAATCCAGCCCTCGTCCGCCTCCTGCGCCCAGGCGCCGCCCACCATACACATCACCATCGCGGCAAGAATCATCTTCTTCATCATCTCATGTTCTCCTTGTGACAGCGTTTCGGTCATTTGAGTTTCGTATTTCGGGTTTGTCTCGTCTCTACAATCGCCACGGGCTTCGCATGGCCCGCACAAGGCGACGGTTGGCGGTCGGGTTGTCGACGAACCGCTCGGCGGCGGCGTCCCAGCGGAGCTTCTGCTCCATACGGATGGCGATGTCCGAGACCTGGCAGAGCAGATCGGCCTGGACGGCCGCCTCGATGTTGCAGAGGGGCTGTCCGCGGCTCTTGACATTGTCTAGGAGGTTGCGGACATGGTTGCCGCTGCGAGGCAGTTGGATGTCGTTGGGGCCCCACTCGGCCTTGAGCAACTCATCGGACGAGGCGGTAATCGCCCCGCGGTGGACCTGGACCCAGCCGTCGGCGCCCTCGAAGGCCGTTCCGTGGCTGTCGGTGTTCTTATATCGCTGCGTCCATTCCTGGGGGCGGGGGTCTCCGGTATAGCGCATGACCACACCGCTGTCGTACTTGAGGGTCAGGTCCCAGTTCAAGGCGGTGTCGTGCGGACCGGTCGGCTCGGGCCAGACGCCCTTGCCCTCGATCTCGAAGCCGGTGAGTGTCTTGACGCCGCCGCCCCACAGGGCGATATCCAGCGGATGGACGCCCCAACCGGCGATGAAGCCCAGGGCATAGTCGCTGCAGAACCACCATGTGGCGTTGCTGACGCGGTTCTCCGTATGAGGGTGGTACGGGGCCGGTCCCAGCCAGAAGTCATAGTCGATCCAGTCCGGGGCCGGGACGACCCTGTTGCTGCCGCCGGGGCTGGAGCCCGGCGACCAGACGTTGACCTGCTTGAGCTTGCCGATGCGCTCGTTGAGGGCCAGCTCGCAGGCGAAGCGGAACCGGTTGTCGGAGCGCTGCTGCGTGCCGAACTGGAAGACCGTACCATAGCGCCGACAGACGTCGCGGAGGCTCTGGTCCTCCTTAAGGCTCAGGCCCATCGGTTTTTCGAGGTAGATGTCCTTGCCGTTGCGTGCGGCCTCCAGGGCGACCAGGACGTGCCAGTGGTCGCAGGTGGCGATACTCAGGACGTCCACATCCGCCCTGGCGCAGAGTTCCCGAAAATCGGTGTAGAGCTTGCAGTCCGTGTTGCCGTAGCGCTGGTCGATGATCTTCTTGGCATTTTCGCGGGCGTCGCGTTTGAGGTCGCAGGCGGCAATCACCTGGGCGTCGTTCTGGCCCAGGAAGTTCTGCATGACGCCGGTGCCCTGCGGGCCTACGCCGATGCTGGCGCAGACGATCCGTTCGCTGGCCGCGACGGCCCCGGCCAGACCCACGGCCGAGGGCTTGACGAAATACGGCAGGCCCATCGCCGCGACCGAGGCCCCCGCTGCATTCCTGAGAAACCCACGACGTGTCGAACGAGCGCTCATAATCGGGCTCCTTAACGTGTTGGACTAATCCAGTGTCATTCCACCGCCCGCCGGCCCTTGCACCCTGGACCAACGGCACAAGACAGCTAGAGTCTACCCAACGGCTTCAATCGCCGTCAAACCAAAACCCCTGGCATATTCGCTCGTGATTCATGCGCTATGGGACGCCGCAGATGCGTCCTTTTATTGCGTTGGCGCGGGCCGCGGGGATGTTGTAGAATTATGGTTTATTGGTTCTTGGGCCGGCCCGGAGGTTGGGCGGTTTGCGGGTGGTAGGCGCGGCTTTGGGCGTCGGCCGGTTGACCGGTGGTACAAACTCAACAGTTTTAGGAGATTGTCATGTCAGAGAACAAACCCACATTATCACGCCGGGCGTTCCTGCGGACGGCCGGGGCGCTGGTTGCGGCGCCGGCGATCGTGCCGGCCACCGTGTTCGGCCGCGACGGCAAGGTGCCGCCCAGCGAACGGATCATCTTCGGCGGCATCGGCATCGGCAACCGGGGCACGCACGACCTCAACTGGATGCTGCCCGAGCCGGACGTGCAGTTCGTCGCCGTCTGCGACCCACAAAGGGCCAGGGCGGCCGCGGCCAAGAACGTCATCGACACCCGCTACGGCAACAAGGACTGCAAGCTCTACCACAACACGCCGCAGTTTCTCGCCGAGCGAACCGACATCGACGCGGTGCTCAGCACCACGGGCGACCGATGGCATGCACTGGCGGCGATTATGGCGATGCGGGCCGGCAAGGACATCTTTTCCGAGAAGCCTTCCTGCATGACGGTCGCCGAGGGTCGGGCGGTTGTTGAGACGGCCCAGCGGTACGGCCGCGTCTATCAGGCCGGGATGCAGCGGCTCAGCGAGGGCAACTTCGCGTTCTGCGACGAGATGGCCCGCTCCGGCCGCCTGGGCCGGATTCACACCGTCCGGGCCCACATCGCACCGTGGGACGCGGCGGAACTGCGGCACGACTGGCTGCCCGCCGAGCCGCTGCCGCCGAAAGAGGAGGTGGACTGGGATGCGTGGCTGGGGCCGTGCCCCTGGCGGCCGTACAACGCCGCCTACGTCCGCGGCGGCTGGCGCGGCCACTACGATTTCCACACGAGCTGCATTGGTGAGTGGGGGGCGCACACGTTCGCATCGTGCCAGGTGGCCATCGGCTGCGAGAGAACGGCGGCGGTGGAGTACCACTACGTCAACAACGACAGCGGGGATGGAATGGTGACGGTATTCGAGAATGGGATCAAGATGGTCCTGCAACGAGAGGGCTGGCGCGGCTCGTGCGGCGTGCGGTACGAAGGGACCGAAGGCTGGGTCGCCTGCGCCGACGGCTATTCGCAGCCGGACGTCTCGAATCCGGCGATGCTGAGCGACTTCAAGAAGCTGGTGGGCGACTACATGGCCCGCACCCAGCGCCCGATGAGCCACATGCGCAACTTCCTGGACTGCATCAAGTCTCGTCACAAACCCGTCGCTGATGAGGAGGTCATGCACTATTCGATGGCCACGGTCCACGCGGCCAACGTCTGTATGTGGCTCAAACGCGACGTGCGCTATGATCCGGTCAAGGAACGGTTCGTGAACGATCCGGACGCGGATCGGTTCCTCTCGCGTGCGATGCGAGAGCCATGGATCTACTGATGATTCACCGCCGAGGCAAGTATCAAGTATCAAGCATCCAGCATCGAGTAAGGAATAGAACTATGCGAAACAAACAAATATTACTGGTTCTGTCGGCGGCGGTAATACTGGCCGGCGCGATGTATACGCCGGCGCAGACCGTCCCGCCCAAGCAAGAGGAAGGCAAGCTCATCGCCGTATTGAAATCGGCCGACGCCACCCGCAAGGACAAACACGATGCATGCCGACAGTTGGCCCTGATCGGCACGAAAGCGGCCGTGCCCGTGTTGGCGTCGCTATTGGGCGATGAGGAGATGAGTCACATGGCCCGCTACGCCCTGGAGCCCATACCCGATCCGGCGGTTGATGCGGCGCTGCGCGAGGCATTGGGCACGGTCAAGGGCAAGCCCCTGGTCGGCGTCATCGGCAGCGTGGGGGTGCGGGCCGACGCCGGGGCCGTGCCGCAGGTGGCCGGGATGCTCAAGAACAGCGATCCGCTGGTGGCCCAGGCGGCCGCCCGGGCGCTGGGCGGCATCGGTACGCCCGAGGCGGTCAAGGCCCTCGAAGGCGCCCTGCCCGGGACCTCCGGCGATATGAAGCTGTGCATCTGCGAAGGGCTCCTGCGGGCCGCTGAGGGTTTTGTGGCGGCCGGTAAGAACCCGGATGCCGTGGCGATCTATGACAGGCTGCGCAAGCTCGACGACCCGCACCAGGTTCGTTCCGGCGGTGTCCGTGGGGCGATCCTGGCCCGCGGGCCGGCCGGTGTGGCCCTGATCAACGAGTATATCAAGAGCAGCGACTACATCCTGTTCTCGGCGGCCATACGGGCGTCCAGCGAGATGCCCGGCGAGGCGGTCACCAAGGCCCTGGCCGACGGCATGAAGGGTCTTTCGACCGACCATCAGTTGGTCGTCCTGGGGACGCTGGCCGTGCGGCGCGATGCGACGGCGATGCCGCAGATCGCCGAAGCGGCCGCAAGCGGCGACAAGGCGGTCCGACTGGCGGCCATGAAGGCCATGCCCGCCATCGGCGATGCTTCCGCCGCGCCGATTCTGCTGGACCTGCTCAATGACAGCGACCGGGATATTGCCAACGCCGCCCAGGAGAATCTGGCGGCGATGGAAGGCCCCAAGGTCGATGCCGCGGTCCTGGCCATGCTCGACAGCGGACAGACCGCCAGACAACTCAAGGGTCTCGAAATGATCGAGCGGCGGAGGATGACAAACGTTACAGCCGCCCTGATGAAGGCCACGGCCGACGATGATGAGGCCGTCCGCTCCGCCGCCATCCGGCTGCTGGGTTCGACAGCCGGGGCCGATGAGTTCCCCGTCTTGGTCAAGCTGCTGTTGAACGCCGAAAGCGCGTCGGAGATCCGCTCGGCTGAGCAGGCGTTGTCGGGCGTGTGCAGCCGCCAGGCCCAACCGGCCGCCGGCGGTCTGGTGATTCACAAGGCCGTGTATGGCGCCGCGGACGGCCGCTCGGCGGACGTAACCGCCAAGGTGGCCGAGTTGGTCAAGTCGGGCCAGTTGTCAATCACGGCCTCGAACGCCAACTTCGGCGACCCCGCCGAAGGCACCGTCAAGCAGTTGACCGTGGACTACACCGCCGGCGGCGTCAGGCAAACCGCCACCGTCGCCGAGGGCGAGACGCTCACGCCCGCGGCCGCCGTAACGCCAAAGCCCCTGCTCGATCAACTCGTCGCCGCATTGGACAAGGCTCAGACGCCACAGAAGGCGGCCTTGCTGCGGGTGCTGCGATCCACGAAGACCCCGCAGGCCCTCGACGCCGTGCGATCCGCCGCCAGGGGCGAAGGCGCCATTGCCGATGAGGCCGTCAGTATGCTGTGCGACTGGCCCACCGCCGAGGCCCTGCCCGACGTCCTCAAGATGGCGCAAACGGCCACGGACGAAAGGGTCAAGGTCCTGGCCCTCCGCGGGGCCATCCGTATGATCCCCCTGCAGAACATCTCCGAGCAGGACAAGCTTGCCGGGCTCAAGAAGTTGCTCCCGATGGTGCAGCGCAACCAGGATAAGCAACTCCTGCTGGGAGCCCTTGGCAACATCGCCTCGGCCGATGCCCTGGCCATGATTATGTCCTACATGGACGACCCGGCCACGAAGAACGAGGCGTGTTTTGCCGCCGTAGCCGTCGCTGAGCGAATCGCCGAGACCGACAAGGCCGCCGTAACCGAGGCCATGCAGACCGTTATCAAGACGACCACGAACCAGGCCCTGACGCGCCGCGCCCGCCAGGTGCTCAACAAGGCCCGCAACTGACGCCGGCACATCAGGCATAGACTTTGCGGCGTACCCGCCCAACGCACGGCGGGTACGCCTTTGCTCGTTCAATACATCATACGCATTTTTGGAGAATTACTCATGGCACAGAAGCAGACAATCACACGACGAGAGCTGCTCAGAGGCTCAGCCGCCGCCGGGGCGCTGGCCCTGACGGGCGCGCTGCGTACGCCGGCCTGGGCCGGTGGCAGCGGCAATATCCGCGTCGGCGTCATCGGCTGCGGCGGACGCGGCTCCGGAGCAGCCAGCGATTGCGTCAATGCCGCCGGCGGCGTGGAAATCGTCGCCCTGGCCGACACCTTCGGCGACCGCCTCGGCGGACTCAAGAACCAGTACAAGGTGCCGGACAACCGGTGCTTCGTCGGCCTCAACGCCTACAAGGAGGTGCTGGCCCTCGATGACGTGGACCTGGTGATTCTGGCGACGCCTCCGGGCTTTCGTCCGGTGCAGTATGAGGCCGCCATCAAGGCTGGCAAGCACGTCTTCATGGAAAAGCCCGTCGCCGTCTGCCCCGCCGGCGTCAAGAAGGTCATCGAGGCCTCCGAACTGGCGAGCCAGAAGAAGCTGGCCGTGGTCTGCGGAACCCAGCGTCGCCATGAGCCCAAGTATGTCGAGACCATGAAGCGGATCCACGATGGGGCCATCGGCGATATCGTCTCGGCCCAGTGCTACTGGAACATGGGCGGCCTGTGGGTCAACAAACGCAGCGAGGGCCAGGGTGATGTCGAGTGGCAGATCCGCAACTGGCTGTACTTCACATGGCTCAGCGGCGACCACATCACCGAGCAGCACGTGCACAACATCGACGTGATCAACTGGGCGTTCAAGGACGTCATTCCCGAACAGGTTCACGGCCTGGGCGGACGTCAGTGGCGGACCGCCCCGGAGTACGGCAACATTTACGATCACTTCGGTGTCGAGTTCTTCTATCCCGGCGACGTGCGGACCATCAGCATGTGCCGGCAGATCGATGGCGCCGCCGACAACGTCAGCGAGCGGGTCGTGGGCACGAAGGGCGTCAGCGACTGCGCCGGCTGGATCGGCGGCGAGAACGAGTGGCGTTACCAGGGGCCCAACCCGAATCCGTACATCGAGGAGCACAAGAACCTCATCGCCAGCATCCGCGCCGGCGAGCCCCTCAACGAGGGCAAGCGCATTGCCGAGAGCACGCTGTGTGCCGTGATGGGCCGCGAGTCCGCTTATTCGCGCCAGCAGTTCAAGACCTCGTGGTTCATGAGCCGCTGCACGCTCGATCTGCTGCCGCCCGACGATCTGAAACTCAGCGACTCCAAACCCGTGCCTGATTTTGCCATCCCGGGCAAGTACCAACTGCCGGGCTTTCGGGCGTAAGTAACTTGAACGACGAAATACGAAATACGAGGTTAAGGAGATAACCTGATGGCATCGTCAGAGAATACCAAAGTGGAATTGAGTAAGAGCACCACGATCGCGGGCGCCGTTGCGGCCGCCGGCGCCGTGGCGCACATGGCTTACGCGGGCGCAACAGGCAAGATCAAGGCCGGGTTGCTGGGCTGCGGCGGACGCGGCAGCGGAGCGATTCGCCAGTGTCTCGACGCCGACCCCGGCGTGGAAGTCATCGCCGTGGCGGACCTCTTCGAGAACAAGGCCCGCGGCGCCGCCAACGGCCTGCGGCGCGACGAGAAATACAAGGATCGCGTCAAGATCGAAGACGACCATATCTTCTCGGGTTATGACTGCCACGAGAAGCTCGCCGCCTGCGAGGCCGACCTGCTGTGCATGGCCACCGCCCCGGCGTTCCGCGGACGCCAGTTGATGGCGGCGATCAAGGCCGGCAAGCATGTCTTTACGGAAAAACCCGTGGCGACCGACGTCGCCGGCTGTCGTGAGGTTATTGCGGCGTCGGAGCTGGCCAAGACAAAGGGCCTGGCCATCGTCGCCGGGACCCAGCGCCGCCACGAATTCAGCCGCGTCGAACTGTTCAAACGGATTCACGACGGGGCCATTGGCGAGCCGGTCGGCGGCCAGTGCTACTGGTTTGGCGGCGGCATCTGGTTCAAAGGGGCCGACGGCAACATGAGCGAACTGGATTGGCAGTGCCACAACTGGTACCACTTCAACTGGATCAGTGGCGACCAGATCTGCGAGCAGCACATTCACAACATCGACGTGATGAACTGGTGCTTCGACGGTCCACCCGCCAAGTTCACGGCTGTGGGCGGCCGCGGCTGGCGCACCTGGAATGAGGACCAGATCAGGACCGCCAAGGCCGTCTGCCGCAAGTTCAACAACGACAGCGAGGAAGGCTGGGAGAAATACAACGGCGATATCTGGGACCATATCTACGCCGAATTCGAGTATCCCAACGGCGCCCGTTGCCTGAGCTTCAGCGGTCACAGCCCCGGAACCGGCCGTAACGGCGAGAAGCTCGTCGGCACCAAGGGAACCAGCAACTGCAGTAACAGCTACAGCGGCGAGAACTCCTGGCGCTACGAAGGGCGGAACGTGGACCCGATGCTCCAGGAGCATATCGACCTGATCAAGAGCATCCGCGCCGGCGAGCCGCTCAACGAGGGCGTCCGCGTCGCCGAGAGCACCCTGACCGCCATCGGGGCCAGAATCGCCGCCTACACCGGCCGGACCTTCAGTTGGAAGTGGCTGCTCAACTCCTCCAAGCAGAGCCTCGTACCCACGCAGGAGGAACTCATGGCGGGCAAGCCCCTCTACCACCCCATCGCCACCGGCCGCGACCCGCTCGTGTAGCACCGGGCAGTCTGTGGGCTATGGATACAGACCACAAAGGCCCCTTTCGAGGGGCCTTTTCCCTGCGCCCAAATGATAACCGGCGCGGGCCGGCGCCGCTATCGGTCGCTGGCGAGGCTGACGGCCAGCAGTTCGTTGTCGTTTCGGACGTAGATGCGGCGATTGGCGAAGGCCGGGTGCGACCAGCAGACGCCGCCGCGCTGATTCAGTTGCTGCGTCGTGGGTTCAATGATGCGTGTGCGGCTGATTTCGCGGTAGCCCTCCGTGGATAGCCGGCAGATAATCAGCTCGCCCTTCTCGTTGAACATCCAGATATCGTCGTTGCGCCGGACGATATGGACGTTGGCCCAGCGGTTTCGCGGGACCGGCTCGATGGAGCCCCATATCCGGTCGCCGGTCTTGAGGTCGAGGCAGCGAAGCTCGCCGAAACTGTCGATCCCGTAGACATAGTCGCCGAGGATCACGGGTGTCGAAATACAGCAATGCAGGCTCTCGGTGCTCTGCTCGCTGGAGCCACGACGGTGCCAGAGTTTTTCGACGGCAAGGGTGTTGGGGTCGATCTTGAGGACCATCGAGCCATCGTAGAAGCTGGAGACGAACAGATGATTGTCGGACAGCACCGGCGTGGCGATGTTGATGACCATGCGGGTGGGGACGAACGGCTCCTGCCAATGCAACTTCCCGGTCAGAGGGTCTAGCCCCGCGACACGGTCGCCCGTCCAGCAGACCAGCACACGCCGTCCGGCCTGTTCAATCACAATCGGGGCCGAATACGAGGCGCGGTCGCCCAGGGCCCGCCACCTTTCCCGCCCGCTGATGCGGTCAAAGGCCACGATACAGGCGTCATCGGCGCCGCCGATCTGGACGATCAGCAGTTCGCCCTCGACCAGTGGGGCGGCGGCAATCCCCCATATCGGCATGGCTATCTTGTACTCGGCTCGGGCGTCCTTGCGCCAGAGGACCTCGCCGGTGGCGGCGTCGAAGCAGTGCAGATGCCCGGCCGTTCCCAGGAAATACGCCCGGCCGTCATGAATCGTGATCGAGGCGCGGGGCCCGGCCGTATAACCGATAGAGCCGTAACGGCACTCGTAATCGTAGGACCACACCCTCGCGCCGGTGGCGGCGTCGAAACAATGGACCCTCTCCCGCTCGGTCGGCGTCTCGACGCGGTCGGCCACATACACGCGGCCGTCGGCGACGGTTGGACCGCAGTAACCGGGTCCCACCTCGGCCCGCCACAAAGGCTCCAGACGCGGACCGGAGAATCGCTCCACGATGCCGTCCTCCCGCCAGACGCCGTCCCGTTGCGGCCCGCGCCATTGCGGCCAATCGTCCGCCAGGGCCATGGCGCCCCACAATACGAACCCAATGCCAACCCACACCCTTGTACGCAGAAACATCCTGTTTTCCATTGGCCCAAGACCACTGCCGGCAACCGATCACACGACCGGCGTTCCGAGTCTGAAGGCCAATCTAACACACCCGCACCCGTCGAACAAGACGGCCGCATATACGAAACCCCGGATCGGATGCAACCCGGCCGGGCGTGGCGGCTCGGTCCGTTTTCAGATGGCGGTCCCGCGTCTCCCGGAGCGGGACCGCCGTATGGAGGCTGTTTGTTTCGGAATCCAGCCATCGTGCGCTGAAGACACGCCGGCCGATCCCTTTTGTTACGGGCGACGGGGGTCGGTGGTGCTGGTGCCGCCGCCGGTCCCCGGCGTCGCGCCGCAGGTGCTGGGTCCGTCATTGACACAGAACGAATCCGTACGGCCGCGAGTGCCGGTCGGGGGAAGCGTGTTCGTCGGACCGTTGCCTGTGGACCTGTGCGTGCTGTTCCAGTGGGTGTAGATGTTGTCTTCGTTAATGCCCGCCGTCGCCCTCTTGGCGAATTCGACGTGGCTGTCGAGGAACAGCACGTTCTGGCCCTCGTCCTGGTGCATCAGGCTG
>OMKS01004183.1_pt1 | contig 11012 bp, 9 predicted proteins | sample 1674721 | NCBI WGS metagenome assembly OMKS01 (sample SAMN06264996, study PRJEB25208) | sediment metagenome | isolation source: hot spring sediment | place: USA: California | collected 2014-09-02 | reverse complement strand
GGTCACGGCCATCGTGGAGAACATCGCCGCCGAGCTGCGCGGTGCGACACCGCACGCCCAGGGCACCTGGAACGCGATCTGCCTGGCGGACATGGGGGACACCGGGGCCGCCTTCGTCGCCATGCCGCAGATCGGCCCGCGCAACGTCAACTGGTTCAAGAAGGGCAAGTGGGTACACTACGCGAAGGTCGCGTTCGAGAAGTACTTCCTGCTGAAGATGAAGCGCGGTACCTCCGAGCCCATCTACGAAAAGTATGTCCTCAGGGCACTGGGCATCGAGCGACTGAAATAGGGCGCGGCAAAGGTGGCCGGCACAAAAAAAGGGGCCGCAAGGCCCCTTTTCGCGTCAAGCGAGGATACGGCTCAGACGGAGAACGACGACCCGCAGCCACAGGTGGTGGTGGCGTTCGGATTGCGGATCACGAACTGGGCGCCTTCCAGGCCCTCCGAGTAGTCGATCTCGGCACCGACGAGGTACTGATAGCTCATCGGGTCGATCACCAGCGTCACGCCGTTGTTCTCGACCGAGGTGTCACCCTCGTTGATGCTCTCGTCGAAGGTAAAGCCGTACTGGAAGCCCGAGCAGCCACCGCCGGTGACGAACACCCGCAGCTTGAGGCTGTCGTTGTTTTCCTCGTCGATCAGTTCCTTCACCTTGGTCGCCGCCGCGTCGGTAAAGATCAGCGGCGCCGGCATGGATTCGTTTGCAGTCTCGGTCGCACTCATGACCACGTCTCTCCAAAAAATTTCCGGGTTTGCAGACTAAGCTAGCATTACCCGAGCGGTTTAGTCAAGAATCAGGCGCCCTGAACCGCGCCGTCCTTGCCGGCCGCGGCCTTGTCGGCCTCGTCGGACTTCTTGAACTCGAGCTGCGGCTTGCCGCCCTTGCGATGCACCAGGCTGCCGTTGACCTCGGCACCGATGGCCATCTCGATGAGGTTGTAGTAGACGTTGCCGGTGACACGCGACTTGGTGGCCAGTTCCACGCGGTTGGAGGCATGAACATCACCTTCCACGCTCCCGTTGAGCACCATGTTGGGCACGCGCACCTCGCCCTTGATCAGCCCGTTCTCGCTCAGGATCAGGATCGAATCCTCGTCCTCGGCAATCACGTTGCCCTCGATGCAGCCCTCGACGTGCAGGCCGCCGGTAAACTTCACGTCGCCCAGAACTCGAGTGTGCCGGCCTACCAGCGTGTCGATCTTGGCGGCATTGAATTTCTGCCCCGGTTGGGTCGTCTTACGTCCCCACATTACGCATTCTCTCCTGTCAGGATGGCATTCCAGTCATAACTGGCATCGATATTTTCCAGTCGACGATCGGTGGCGTCGACCCTGATCCCGAGCTTGCGGGGCTGGAAACCGGCCGGCAGCATGAGGGTTCCCTCGATGCTCTGGAAGTACTTGAACGAGAAGTTCAGCTCCTTCGCGCCCGGATCCATCTCCGCCAGCTTCAGGGTTCGCGGCTGGCCATCGGCGATGCCGGTCACCTCCATGGCCACGGTGCCGCGCGCCACGCGGTTGTTTCCCCGCACCAGCGTCAGCACCAGCTTGTAGTGATATTGGCCCTCAGAGTCGCCTCGCTCCAGCTCGAAACGCTGGACATGCAGCCCCGGCTCCATCTTCGACGGCGAGACGATACTCCGGTAGAACGCAAGCTCCTCCCGAAGTTCCAGCATCTCCGTCTCCATCGCGGTCAATGCGGTCGACACCTGGGTGGTGGCCTCCGCCTCGATGTCGCGCGTGCGCTCGAGCCGGGCGACCTGCTGCGTCAGCTGCAGATTCAGCCCCTCCAGGTAATCCACCCGCTCCCTGAGGATCGACAGGCGCTCGTCCGCGCCGCGCGCGTCATACCCGCTTTTCAGGTAGCCGTACTGGTATAGCCCCCAGCCGCCGCCCGCCACCAGCGCCAGCAGCACCAGCGACTTGAGCCGCTTTTTCAGCGGGTCGTGGTGATGCAGCCGGTACCCCGGGCCTTCGTGTCGCTTGAACAGGTCGAACAGGCTCATCGCTCCATCCCGGATCAGGGCAGCAGGGCCGGCGTGTCGAGCCCGAGCGCCTCGTCCAGGCCGAACATCAGGTTCAGGTTGTGGACGGCCTGACCGGCTGCGCCCTTGACGAGGTTGTCGATCACCGACAGCACGACCACGGTGTCGCCACCCTGCGGCCGGTGGACGGCGATCCGGCAGGTGTTCACCCCGCGCACCGTGCGAGTCTCCGGATGGCTGCCCGCCGGCAGCACGTCGACGAAGGGCTCGGCCGCGTACCGCTGTTCGAACAGGGCCTGCAGGTCGGCCTCGCCGGCCACGGTCGTGTACAGCGTGGCGTGGATGCCGCGGACCATCGGCACCAGGTGGGGCACGAAGGTGAGCCCCACGGTCTCGCCGGCCACGGCGGAAAGGGTCTGGCGGATCTCGGGCAGGTGGCGGTGCCCCGCGACTCCGTAGGCCTTGAAGTTCTCATCCGCCTCGGAAAACAGCGTGCCGACCTGGGCCTTGCGCCCGGCGCCACTCACGCCGGACTTGGCATCGGCGATCAAGGCGCCGCGCGCGGCCAGTCCGCTCTCGATCAGCGGCAGGAAGCCAAGTGTCACCGCCGTGGGGTAACAGCCCGGATTGGCCACCACGCGGGCGCTGCGAATGGCCTCGCGATTGATCTCCGGCAGGCCGTAGACGGCCTCGGCCAGCAGCTCCGGGCAGGCGTGCTCCATGCCGTACCATTGCGTCCACTCGCCCGCGTCCCGGATGCGGAAGTCGGCGGCGAGGTCGATGACCCGCACCCCGGCCTCGACCAGCGCCGGCACGCTCTGCATGGCGGTGCCGTTGGGCGTGGCGAAGAATACGAGGTCACACTCGGTCAGCGGGGCGGCATCGGGCTCGACGAACTGGAGGTCCAGAAAACCGCGCAGGTTCGGGAACATGGCGTCCACCCGCGTGCCGGCCTCGCCGCGCGATGTGACGCACAGCACCTCGACCTGAGGGTGACGCACCAGCAGGCGCAGCAGCTCAACACCGGTGTAGCCCGTTGCCCCGACGACGCCGACCTTGATCACCCTCAACCACCTCTTCTGCTGCCTGAAAAATGCCGCTAATCATAACGTTTATAAGGATTTGACGAAACGGCACGGTATCACAACCCGGGCAGGATGATGAAAAAGGGGCGTCCGGCCCATGCCCCGCCGGCTCCCGGACGATCCCGCTGCTTTTCGAAAAGCGGCCAGATGTCCTGCCAGCGGGCGCCGGCTTTGGCATAATGCCTCCATGTCGCGCCACAGCCGCTTCCCGTCCGGCCGCCGCCAACTCGAGGTGGCGATGGAGAACCTGCGCCTGCATCTCTCCCGTCCCGACGCCCTCCTGCAGCTCTCGGTGCTCGGCGCGCTGACGGGGGTCCTGGCAGGCGGCGTGATCGTCGCCTTTCGGCTGGCCATCGAGTCGACCCAGGCAGGCTTCCTGCCCGGCGGGGACATCGAGGCCTACGAGGGACTGCCACTGTGGGCGCGCTTCGCCCTGCCGGTAGCCGGCGGCGTGGCCATCGGGATCCTGTTCAAGCTGACCGCCAGAGGGCGTCACGTAGTGGGCATTGTCCACGTCATGGAGCGACTGGCCTATCACCAGGGCTACCTGTCCCTGCGGGGGCTGCTGCTGCAGTTCGCGGGCGGCGCCCTCGCCATCATCAGCGGCCAGTCCGTGGGCCGCGAGGGCCCGGGGGTGCACCTCGGGGCCGCCAGCGGCAGCCTGCTCGGCCAGCGGCTGGGCCTGCCCAACAACACCCTGCGCACGCTGGTCGGCTGCGGCACCGCCGCCTCCATCGCCGCCTCCTTCAACACGCCGCTGGCCGGGGTGGTCTTCGCCCTGGAGGTGACTGAAAAGATGTCGATGAAGCTGCGGTTGACGACCCACGGCAGGTCCGGCCATGGCAATCAGCCCCCCCCGGAGACGGCGCTCACTTCCCTGGCGGAATGGATCACCCGCATTCATGGCCTGAAATATCCCATGGACATCCATCCCGCCGTCCGCGAGGCCTTCCGCCGCCTGGCCGGGAGGAAAAAGTTTCCCGAGTCCCTGCTGCTGCGTTTTCCGGACTTGTTCCCTTTCAGGGCGCTGGTGGGCCGGGAAATGGGCTCTGACCCCACGATGAACGCCCTGACCAGGACGACCATCGCCGTGACGGTCCTCCGGTCCGGCGAGGCCTATAATGTGGTGCCCGGCAGGGCCGAAGCGGTCCTGGATGTGCGCATGATACCCGGGACCGATCCGGAAAAAGTCATTGCCGACATTCGCTCGCTGACCCCGGGAGCGGACGCGGATATAGAAATTCTGTCGCCGCCCGAAGCGGGGGAAGCGACACCTTTCGGCACGCCGGCCTTTCAGATAATCGAGGAAGCCCTGCTCGCCGCCGTGCCGGGCGCACTGGTGGTCCCTTTTATGGATATCGGCGGGTCAGACTCCAAGCATCTCAGGGCGAAAGGCGTTCCCTGCTACGGTATCATTCCGGCTGTCATCACCGAAGAAGAGCTGGGGACGATCCATGGAATAAACGAGCGGCTCTCGGTGGAGAATCTGTGCCGGGGAACGGAAATCATGTATTCGGCCCTGTTACGGCTCTGTAACGAGGGGCTCTGACCCCTCCTGTTGGAAAAACGGGGGTCAGAGCCTATAAAGAAAATCTTCAAATAAGAAGTAAGACGTATCACTATTTATATTGACATCTATCACATTACCCTGTACCATGCCGAAAGAGGGTGCGGGCCGGCAAAAGAGGGGTCAGAGCCTCTACCGCCCCCGGGAGAGCCACGGCATATCACCGGTCCCAAACTCATGAACCGCATCATTATCATATAATGGAAGGAGACCTGTTATGGATTATGAAGAGATCCAGAGGAGAAGGGCCGAAATAACCCGTCATCCCATTTATTCCATTCCCGCCGAAAAGATGGGGCCCTTTCGGGAAAAGCTGGCGACACAGTGCCCGAAATCCCGGGCCCTCTTTGAAGAGGCAAAAACCATGCTTCCCGGCGGCGCCCAGCACATGCTGGTCAATAAGGACCCGTTCCCTATCACCGTGAAGACGGCGCTGGGATCAAAAATCGACGATATCGACGGTAACCGCTACCTTGACTACTTCATGATGGCCGGCCCCATCATCCTGGGCCATAATTACCCGCCCCTTATCGAAAAGGTAACGAAGGTTATTAAGGAAGAGGGAATCGGCACCGGCTGGACATCCGAGTGGGAGCTGAAGGTAGTGGGGCTTATAAAAAAGCACATGCCCTCGGTCGAGCTGTTCAGGTACTTTCAGTCCGGCACCGAGGCCGACATGGCGGCGGCCAGAGTGGCGCGGGTTTTTACCGGCAAAAAGAAAATCCTGAAAATAGGCGGCACCTATCACGGCTGGGCCGACCAGTTCGTCTATGACATGCATATCCCCTTTACGGGCAAGTTCGAATCGGCCGGCATACCGGACGGCTGTTACGACGACCTGCTGTGCACGCCTCCCAACGACCTTGACGCGATGGAGGGCGCTTTCAGGAAGGCCCAGGGCGAGGGAGGCGTGGCCGCGGTCTTCATCGAGCCCCTGGGCGGGGAGTCCGGCGCTATGCCCATGGACCCGGCCTTCCCGAAGGGCATCAGGGAACTCTGCGACCGATACGAGGCGCTGTTTATCTTCGACGAGGTGGTGACGGCGTTCCGCATGGGCATGGGGGGCGCCCAGGCCTTTTATAACGTGAAGCCCGACCTCACGGTGTTCGGCAAGATCCTCACCCACGGTTTTCCCTCTTCCGGCGGCGTGGGCGGACGGAAGGACATCATGGAGTGTTTTGTTTCGGGCCTGCAGCCGGGCAAGGGCCACGCCTTCGTGGGGGGCACCATGGGCGCCAACCCCATCAGCACCAGCGCGGGATACTGGACCATTAAGTACATGGAGGATCTCCGGGCGCCGGAGAAGGCGGCCGACATGGCCGATAAGCTCACGGCGGGGCTCAACGATATCTTCGAAAAATCAAAGTTTCCCTTCTTCGCCTATAACTACATGTCCATAGTCCATTTCGAGACCGCGGCGCCCATCGCCGTGGACATACGGGAGAAGGACGGGATTCCCAGCGCCCTGAACCGGAAGGCGGCGGTGGACCGTTTCGCCACGGCCCTGCTTTCCGAGGGCATCATAACGAAATACGGGAACCGGGCCTTCACCTGCATGGCCCACACCGACGAGGACATTCAGTTCACCCTGAACGCCTTCCAGAAGCTCATGGAATTCATGGAATGAGGTGAGCGGCGGCCGTCAGGCAGAGCTATCGAGGCCCGACTGGATGGCGGAGCGCACGTCCTTCATGAGGTCCTCAATGCGCTCGCGGCCGTAACGATGGATGTCGACCGGGGGGTGTATGACCATCTTCACCCTCCCGGGAAAAAGGCGAAGGGTATGGGGCGGCAGGATATTACGGGTGTTGATGATGGTGACCGGTAGTATGGGCACGTCAAGGTCGAAGGCCATGATGAAGGCCCCCTTCTTGAAATCACCCATGGTCTCCCCGGCCCCCCGGGTGCCTTCGGGAAAAAAAAGCACCGAGGTGCCGTCCACGATCCTTTTTTTCGCCTCGTTGATGGAGGCGAGGGCCGCCTCGTGGTTGGAACGGTCGATATATATATGGCCCACCTTGTCGCAGGCATAGCCCAGGAATGGGACCTTCCGAAGCTCCATTTTCATAATCCACTTGAAGTCAATACCCAGCCAGCCGTAAAGCACGAATATGTCAAAGTGGCTCTGGTGGTTCGACGTGATCACGTAGGACTGATACCTGTCGACATTCTCCCTGCCGGCGACGCTTACCAGCATTGGTGTTACATAACTGTTGAATCGAGACCACCAGGTGCCGCCGATAAGGCTGGATATGCGCGGTCCGGCGACGATAGCCAGCAGCACCGCCAGGGTGGCGAAGACCATAGTGGAAAGCACCAGCAGCGGTATGTAAACCAGCCACTTATAGGGTTCGTAAAGGACGCGGAATATTTTTTCCATATGCACCAGCGTTATGCGGCATGAGTTATGGTATTTATCAGAGCCAAAAACCACCCCATTATACGCCATGGGGCTTTATAGTTCAATCACAAAAGCGCGCCGCCCTGCCGTATTCGATGAATGTCATGCAAAATATGAAAAGCGTTCATGATGTGGACAAAACGGTATAATCGCCGGAAGCCGGTTCAGCCCTGTATCTTTCGGGGGAACCCGTTGCCGCACTGCCGGCATGGGCGCGGCTGTTCCGTTTTCGCCGATTTTATCGAAGAAGAACAACCGCCGCTTTCGGGTGACGCGGCCTTCTGAAAAAAAGCATGGGTTTCACACAGGGTGTTTCGGCACGAGTCGCAATAGTACATCACGCCGGTGTAACACCCGCAGGTTTTGCACACCGCGCCATGGCTCATCGCGGGGCGCTCGAATGTTTCGCGTATAGTTTCATGGTCTTTTTTGCGCGGCTTTTACCTGGAAGCGCATACCAAAAGTTTATACACACCTCTAAGCTAAGGAGGGGCGCTGTTTCAGTCAAACAGAATACTATAGCTAAGCGGTCCCCTCCCTCAGGTAAAGAACTTGACAAAGCCGCCGGATGCGGCAAGGAATTATGGTATTATACCATTCCGGGAAACGAAATGAAGAAGAAAACGAAAGACCTGCTGCGCATCAGCGAGCTTGCCGCGAAAGCCGGAGTATCGGCCTCCACCATCAAGCATTACGTGAACGAGGGGCTTATCCCCCAGGCGCTCAAGACCGGCAAGAACATGGCCTATTACGACGTGTCCTGCATAGAGAAAATTAAGCTCATAAAAAAAATCCAGAAGGAAAAGTTTCTGCCCCTGGATGTGATCAAAAGGATCATTGAAACGGGGGAGGGTTTCGAGGAGGAGCTGGAGCTCGGGAAGGCCATATTAAAGACCCACCGCCTTCCTCCCGACGGGCAGCTGGTGGCGGGAAGGCAGATCGAGCAACACACCGGGTATCCCGGAAGCAAGATCGACCTGCTTGAAAAAGAGGGACTGGTCATCCCCGAAACCCGGAACGGTGAAAAATACTACGACTCGATCGATTGCCGCATAATCGAGGTTATGAAGCAGCGGGAGGAGACGGGGGTGCCTCTGGACTATTCGGTGGGCACCATAAACATCTACCGTGACGCGATACAGGACGCGGTCCACCGGGACATACGGTACTTCGCCCAGAACCTGCTGGGGGACGTACCCACCGAGAAGGCCGTGACCTTCATGACCGAGGCCGACGATCTATTATACAGCTTCATGGTGCTGTACCGCCAGAAGCTGCTGCGCGTCTACAGCGAGGACGCTATACGCCAGCTCAACGTGATGCCCGAAAAGCTGTCGCAGCTCTCATTTTTTCCCATACCGGGAAGGGAATTCGCTGGTGTTCCGGAGGAGCGGACCTTCTGGCGGGTGATACACTCCATCTGCCTGGGCCGCTACGCCGACGCCCTCGAGAACATGACCGATTCAATGAACACTTCCAGCATAAGCGCGGTGTCGCTGACCGTCGTCGCCCACCTGCTGGGCGGCGATGTCGAGACTGCCTACGACCTGGCCGAGAAGCGTATTCCCGAAGTGACCCATAAAATGATGGAAAACGCGGCGGCGACCCTGGCCTGCATTTTCGCCATCGGCAAATCCACCGGGATTTCCCGGCCCGTCTACCTGGCGAAGCGGGCGATGGGCTACCTGAACCGCATGGAGAGCTCCCGCGAGACCGAAGCGGTCATCGAGCTGACCTGCGATTATATCCGAGGGGCGGTCTACACCATGCTGCCCGACGTTTTCAACGTGTTTGAAAAGGGCATGTCGATTCTTGAGGACCTCGAAAAGCGGCTGAATAAAAGAAAGATACGCAAAGGCGGGGTGCCGGACTGGTTTGCCCGCACGCTGGATTTCGAGATTTTCCCCGCCATGGAGATCAGGGTCAACCGCTACCTGGCAGAGGGGCGCCTGTCGGCCGGAAACATCGTGGCGTTGAAGCGGAACCTCCAGAGAATCATAAGCCTCGATGACCCGTCATCCGAAAACGCCCGGTGGGCGAGAATGAAAGCGCTGGAGCTCGGTTAAGGCGGCGGTCCCGGGTGTTTTCTAGCCCGGGCAGCTCCTGTGTGTATGGAGAGATAAAAAATCCTCTTCCGGGCGGAAGAGGATTTTTTCAGGGTGCTTAGAAGGTTTTTCCGGCGTGTACCGGTTTACTCTTTATCCCGGTGTTATTTGCTGAAGAGCTCGGCAATTCCCAGCTCGGCCATTTTCGCTTTCGTCGGGCCGCCGGTGGCGGGGTCCCAGCCCATCATGGTGAAGAACTGGCTCTCAAGATTGTCCATGTCGACGGTTTTTCCCTTGAGGGGGCCTGCGTTGAGCGGCGGGTTTCCGGCTGCCCTGAAATGCAGTTTTGAATCGGCCGGTTTGACTCCCTCCCGGGCGTTAAAGGCCTTGCGCATCGACAGTATGCGTTCGCCGGTTTTCATGTAGTCGTCCCTGCTCAGGTTCCAGCCGGTCACGGTGTTGAGGTAGTCCGTCAGCGGCAGGTTGGAGCACATGATGCCGAACTCGCAGACGCCGGACCCGTTGATGAGCTGCATTAAGATGCTGGTGCCTGTGTAAAGCGCCACCTTCTTGCCGTCCTTTCCCGAGGCCGCGCTGATAAGTTTTTTCGTGCCGGGCAGGCGCTTTTTGGTCTGGTAGAGGTGCCCGTAAAGGTACGAGGATATGGTGTGACGGCCCGGGGTCGGCTCGCACTGGTAGGCGATGCCCATGCCTTCGTCCAGCCTGGAGTCGTGCATGGGAAGCTCCTGCCCGCCGGCGTGGACCGCGTAGGCTTCTGAACCTCTGCCCAGCTTGGCCGCGGCCCTCTTCACACCGTCCGCCAGCAGGTCGCCGATGCCTTCGCGGTCTATGATCATCTCGGTCAGTTTGAGTATCTCGGCAGACTTGCCCCAGTCCAGCTTGAGCCCTTTGGTCTGTTTATCGTCAATGATGCCGTTCTTATAGCACTCGATGGCGAAGGCCACGGCGCCGCCGGCGGAGATGGTGTCGATCCCCTCACGGTTGCACAGCTCGTTGATCTCGACGACGGTGTCCAGATCGTCGTGGAGGATAAGCCCGCCGAAGGAGCAGAGGGTCTCATACTCAGGTTTGTGTCCCACAGTGCCTTTGTACCGTCCTTCCTTTATGTCGACGATGCCGCCGCAGGCCATGGGGCAGGCCTGGCAGGCGTATTTGCGCTTCTGATTCGCGATGACGCTTTCGTCGGACAGCTTGTAGGCATTGGGAAACTCAGTATAGCCGACGCCAGCCCAGTTTTTAATGGGGGAGTCGCCGGTCAACCCCGAATAGACCGTCAGGCCCGCGGTGCCGTAGGTGCGCATGATCTCTTTCACCGTCGACGGCTGGCTGGGTATGGCGACGCCGGTGCGGGCGATGATCGACCGGGCGGCATCGTTCATTCCCACGCCCCGACTGAGCTTTTCCATGGTCATGCACGGCGAGTCGCTGCACGGCCTCTACGCCGGCCCGATGGAGGAGGCCTGGCGCGCGGCGACGGAGCTCTCGGCCCGGCTGGACATCGTCTACGTACAAAAGCCCTTCCAGCGCGTCCTCTCCGTCATGCCGGAGATGTACGACGACATCTGGACCGCCGGCAAGTGCATGTACAAGATGGAATGCGTCGTCGCCGACGGCGGCGAGCTGATCATCCACGCCCCCCACGTCACGGAGCTGTCCTACACCCACGGGCGGGTGCTGGACGAGATCGGCTACCACACGCGGGACTACTTCCTCGCCCGCTGGGAGCACTACCGGGACCACCCCTGGGGGGTGCTGGCCCACTCCACGCACGTCCGCGGCATCGGCCGATACGCCGACGGCGTGGAGGACTGCCGCGTCCGCGTCACGCTGGCCACGGGCATCCCCCGCCGGCGCTGCGAGAAGGTCAACCTGGGCTACCGCGACCCGGCCGAGATCGACGTGGCGG
>OMKS01004182.1_pt1 | contig 11012 bp, 12 predicted proteins | sample 1674721 | NCBI WGS metagenome assembly OMKS01 (sample SAMN06264996, study PRJEB25208) | sediment metagenome | isolation source: hot spring sediment | place: USA: California | collected 2014-09-02 | reverse complement strand
ACGTAGGGGCGCACTGAGACAAAGAGCGTCTCCTTATCACCCTCGTTCAGCATCAACCCCTCCATTCCGTTGGTATATCCCCAGGACATAGCTCAACGAGCGCATCCATCTCCTCGTCGCTGGGCGGGGAGACCTCGGAATACTCCTTGTTGAGCACGTTCTCGGGATGGAACCGTTGCAATATAAAGTTCTTGGTCCCTTTTATATATGCGCATATCGTGGCGATGTCCTCTGGTTCAACGAGCCCTGGCACCACCGTCGTGCGAAACTCGTGCTCGGGAAGCGAGCGTACGAGTTCGATGCTTCGTGCGATGTCGTCCGTGTTCACGCGAACGCCTGCCGTCTCATCGTACTTTTTGTACGAGTTCTTCACATCCATGGCAATGTAGTCGACCAGTCCGCGCTCGATCAGCGATTCGATGACGTCAGGCACTGATCCATTCGTATCGAGCTTGATGGGCAGGCCCTTGTCCTTGATGTCCTCGAGCAACGACGGAAGGGCAGGATCGCACGTTGGTTCCCCTCCCGTGACAACGACACCGTCGAGCCAGCCGGATGCCGATTCAAGGTAGTCGAGCACATCGTTCCAATCCACATCGTCGACCGAATCGGGGTCTTCGACGAGCTGCCAGTTGTGGCAGTACGGACAACGATAGTTGCATCCGCTCATGAAGACCACGGCGGAAACCTTGCCGTCCCAATCGGTGAGCGACATCTTTACTAAACTTTTTACTGTCATTATATCACAACTTTTCGAACACTGACCCCCGCCTCACGCAAAAGCGACATCTTGATGGCGTTCTCCATGTCGTAGTCGTTCTGGTAGACGACCTCCTTTATTCTGGCGTTGATGAGGATCTTCACGCACGACATGCAGGGGAAGTGTGTCGTGTACAGCGTGGCGCCATCGGGCGATGCGCCATGGAGCGCAGCCTGGATGATTGCGTTTTGCTCAGCATGCACCCCCCTGCACAGGAAGGCCTTGTCGAGTGATGAGAGCCCCTGTCGGAGACACGTGTCAAGAGAGCAGTGGGTGACGTTGCGCGGCGCCCCGTTGTATCCCGTCGAGATGATGTGCTTGTCCTTGACGAGTATGGCCCCCACATGCTGCTTGATGCATGTGGAGCGGGTCGCGACGAGGGCGGCGATCTTGGAGAAGTACGTTTGCGGGTCATCCCTCTTCATCCGCTACCCCCCGTATCCGTCCGCATGACAGGTCTCCCTCGGGACAACGCCCCTCGCACACGCAGCTCGGTCCCGCCCTGCGGAACAATCGGGGTGCAACGGGACGCACGCACGCAAGCATGCGCCGGGCCACATCGCGTATCTCCCACTGCGCACGCTCGCAACATCGCATCTTGAAGAAGTGGCGAAGCTCGCGGGCGTTCATGGTGACGACGATGTTCGTTGGGGTTGCATTGGGGAGCACGAAGCGCGCATCCTCGTTGTCGATGCCCAGGCCGATGAGCTTCTCATAAGCCTGCTTTACCGACTCCATCACATTGTCGTAGACCTTCGCCGCGTCGCGATTCGCCCTGATGGAGGGAGGCAGTACAGGTGAGAAGTTCTCGATCTCGACGTACCGCTGCGACTGCTGGGTATACGAAGCGACACGATGGCGCACAAGCTGGTGGGAGCAGGCGCGCGATATGCCCTCGAGGGAAAAGGTGAACGTGGCATGTTCGATGACCGACACATGCCCGTATCCCATGACCTTCGTAAGGATATCGTCGATCTCCTCATCCGACAGCACATGATGCGTCTCCGAGGCACCCTTGTGCCAGAACGACGTGAGCGCGGCTGCGGCGCATGTCCGTTCAGGATCCGGGGTGTATGAAAGGAGTGTAACGTTCATATCAATCAACATTCTCGTTCTGATAGGCGCCCGCGTAGTGTTCCGTCTCCGTATCGAGGTCGAAGAATATGAGCTGCAGCACGCGCGCATCCTTTTGGAGCCTGATGCCGTGCTCGTTCTCAACGCTGAGCATCGAGGATGAGCGTCCTCGGTAGCCTGCATCCCAGACGCCTGTTTCTATCGTCGCGCCGCAGCGCAGGAGGGAGGACCGCGTGCGTGCTATAGCGATGGCATCAGAAGGTATTTTGACGACCTCATTGTAGACGATCCTGTAGCATCCGCACGGCAGGAATACCCATCCGTCCGCGTCAAAGGGCATGTCCTCCCCGGCGGAGATGACGCGCTGTTCATTGCTGAAGTCGATGGCTCCCGGCGTGGTGAAGCGCTCCACGGAGGCGAGCGTGAGGTCAATGCCGTTGGGCGTGATTTGCGTATCGAGGTCGAGGTATCCCTCGAGCAGACCACGCTCGTTCACGTATTCTTGCAGCTTGCGTTTCGAGAATGCGCCCATGATTCACACCGCAAGGATCTCTTTGAGGCGCGACTTGTCAAGCAGGTAGTCCTTACCGTAGACCTCTTCCTCTACAACGAGCGAGGGCGTGTTCATGACCATGTTGTTGAGTGCCTCTATCCTCCCATCCTGGGTGGAGATGTCCACATAGCGCACGGAAATGTCGGCCCCAAGCTCCTCAATGGTCTCTTCGAGGACCTGTTGTGCGCGGGGGCACTGGGGGCAATCCTTGGATTTGAAAAACGTCACGTTCATGGTTGCTTATCTTCATCTCAATATTTTTAAGAGTATCCCTGGTGTTCCAGACGCCTTTCCGAATGATGCATGAAACTACCTGATCTGGGCCGACCATTTTTTTCATAAGTTATGATGCGTGAATATATGATTATTATTGCCCGGCGCAGGTGTGGGAAACGAAGCCACATAAAAAGTATTATAAATAACATGTCATTTTAAGACATGTCATAAAATGAACTATAAGGGAACAGCATGATACGACCACACAGGCTCCTGAAGTTATACTTGTTATGGGTCTTTCACAAAGGCCCGAAATGCGGCTACGACATCAAGAAGGAACTCGAGGAGATGACCGAGCACAAGGCGCTCTCCAACGCCGTCATCTATCTCCGGCTCAAGGAACTCGAACGCAAGGGTCTCATCGAAGGCTCGCAGGGGAGCAGGAACAAGACCATTTACGCCATCACCGCGAAGGGAGAGGAGGAGCTTGAGAAGGAGCGTGTGAAAACTCGGCACTACCTCCTCAAGTTTCAGGGCCTGCTGGAGTTCGTACTGGATGCGCCCATAGGAGGCACGGACCATGAATCCACTTGAGACAATATCACGATTGAGCGAGCAAAAACCCTATCACGTGATCGCAGTCATTCTCCTCGTCACCGCAATCCTCGGTTCGGGCATACTCAACATATCCATGAAGGCTGACATGGAGTCGTTTTTGCCAGAGGACAACGAGGCCATAGAGGCAACGAACCTCTTCTCAGAGGAGTTTGGCGGTGACGCCTACGAGACGATACTGCTGAAGGGGGACTTCACTTCGCTGCAGGGCATCAACGCTCTGCAGTCGTTGGTGACAGAGATACGTTCCGACCCGCGGCTTGAGGGATTCGTCCTTTCGTCGACGAGCTACCTTGACATGCTCATGGCTTCTGACACGATATCGCCGCCCTTTGACGAAACAACACCGCAGACAATAGCACACGTGCTCGAACAGGACGGGGCATCAGACGAGCCAAGGCTTGTCGGGACCATCGTGTCAAACGGCCTTGATGCCACCATCGTGGTCGTGCAGGTCGACGGCGATGTGGACCAGGATGTCGCGAGAGAGAAGGTCGAGCTATTGAGAAGCATCGTAAACGACTTTTCAGCCGCCAACAACGGTCTGGAAGCGGGCATCACCGGCACCTACACGCAGATGATCGACAACCTCGATGCGATGAGCGGGGACAACGCGGTGCTCATGCCACTTGCCACGGTATTCATTCTCGTCGTGCTCTTCATCGTGTTCAGGAAACTAAGCGATACATTGCTGCCTTATGTGACGATAGCGTTCGCACTCTCGTGGATACTGGGCATCATGGGGTATGCAGGGATTCCGTTTACCGCCATGTTCGTGGCGCTCGTGCCGCTCATGCTTGGCATCTCGGTGGTGTATGCCATACATATCCTCTTCAGGTACCGTGAAGAGGCCCGTAAGGGCAAAGACACCCTCACCGCCATCAACACGTGTGTGCGAAACACCGGCACGGCCGTCTTCATATCTGCCGTGACCACCATGTTTGGATTCTCTTCATTCTTCATATCGGAGCTGCCCCCCATGCGGGAGTTCGGATACCTCACCGTGCTTGGCATCCTCTTCTCGTTCGTGCTCGTCGTGACGCTCCTTCCGGCCCTGACTGTGCTGCGGGACAGGCGCACAGGCCCATCCGTCGACGGGGCCAGCAAACGGGCGCTTGCACGTGACGTATCCAAGGCGCTTGACGGCATCGTCATCGCAGCGCTTCATCACAAACGCCCGGTCCTTGGCATCGTTGCCATCGTGACGATAGCATCGATCGGCGTCGCTCCCATGGTCGACACGACGCTCAACTGGAACGACATGCTGCCGGAGGACATCGAGTCGATGCAGGTGTCGCGGGAGATGGAACAGTACTTTGAAAGCTCTATCACGAATCGCACCTATATGCTGGTACAGGGCGATGCGCTCTCACCAGAGGTCATGGCGGAAGTAGCACGAATGGAACAGGCGCTGCGTTCGCTCACACTGAAAAATGACGAGGGAGAGCTCATCATAGGGTCGCAATACGACGTGCGGTCGTATGTCGATGTCTACATTCAGGCAAACGAGGGACAGCTGCCCACATCGCGACAGAGCATCGACGCGATCACGCAATCGCTCATGTCAGATCAGCAGGGCATGCAGAATCTTGGGCAACACCTCGTCATCGATCCAGGATCGGAACACTACTTGCAGCTTGGCGTCATATCGGTAACCATCAATGCTGAAAGCGAGAACGACATGAGCGCCCTCTCGGACGAGATGTATGCCATCGCATCATCGGACGATTACTCGCATGCCACTTACCGCCCCGCGGGGGCCCCCATCATCATGTCTGACCTCATGGGGGGGATGACCGAGACCCAGGTGCGAACGACGATACTTGCGCTCGTGCTCTGCTTCCTCGTGGTGTCGCTCATACACCGTTCAGCGGTCCTTGGCGCATTGTCGGTGCTGCCAGTGGTGCTTACCATCTCATGGGAGTTCTTGCTGCTCTACACGTTAGGATGGTCGTTTGACCTCTTCACCATCATGATATCGGCGCTTATCGTCGGACTGGGCATTGACTTTGCGGTCCATATCATACAGCGCTTCAAGGAGGAAACGTCATCGGGCAGGAACACCGAGGATGCCATACATGCCGTTGTGCTCAACGTGGGGAAGGCCCTGACGACAGCAACGGTCGCAACGGCCGGCGCCTTCTTCATCATCGGCTTTTCGAGCATGCCGATACTGATGCGCTTTGGTGTGCTTACCGGCGTCGTGCTCGTCTTCTCGTTCATAGCGGCGATCATCGTGCTGCCGCCGATACTGGCATGGTACTCGGACCGGGGGATCAAGAAGGCGCAGGTGTAGCGCTTTCCATCCTTCTTTGGATTGCAAGTGACTCCAAAGCCTTTGCACGTGATAACGTGCGCTACCATACGTATTGAAAAAAAACATATATGCAAAGCATATCCTCCTCAAAGAGAGGCCGGCTAGATGAAGGAAGACTCGCCATTTGACACCCATGCAGAAAGGTATGAAGCGTGGTTTGATGAAAATGAATACGTCTACGCTTCGGAACTTCGTGCGATACGCACACTGCTGCCTGCAGGCAAGGAAGGTGTGGAAGTTGGTGTTGGTAGCGGCCGTTTTGCAGTGCCGTTGGGCATACGCATGGGCGTAGAACCGTCGAAGGAGATGAGGGCCATTGCACGCACTAAGGGAATAGAGGTCATCGACGGCGTAGCAGAGTCCCTTTCCTTCGAAGACGAACGATTCGACGTTGTCCTCATGGTCACGACGTTATGCTTCCTCGACGACGTTGCTGCATCCTTCGACGAGGCATACAGGGTACTGCGGCCAGACGGCTCCTTCATCGTTGCTTTCGTCGACAGGGGTTCGCCCCTTGGTGCAGACTATATGTCGCACAAGGAAGAAAGCCTTTTTTACAAAACGGCCACATTCTACTCGGCACAGGAGGTCATGGCGTTCTATGAACGGGCGGGATTTACAGACCTCTCATATGTCCAGACGATCTTTTGCGATCCCAAAAAGGTCCGTACGGTCGAACCGTTGGAGGAAGGTCATGGCAAGGGATTGTTTCTCGTGATAAGGGGTATGAAAACGAGAGCCATGCCTTGCTGCGGTGACAAGACGTTATTCCGGCCTTTTCATCCAAATGAATATATTTTAGCCACCGCCGGTCCGTGAGTATATCACGTCCATTGCTGCAGCGATCATCGATGGAACGGTGCTTGATGACGACTCCATGTCGACAGTGACGCCGCGCGACCTTAGCGCCGAGCTCGTCTGCGGACCGATGGATATGCAGATGTGCCCGTCCCGTACAAGGTGCGATATCGCATTGACCATCGCCGAGCTCGTGAAGAAGATGACATCAGCATCGCTTATACCTTGTTCGTTGATCTCTCCTATCCCCACGTCATAGACAGGTATTTCGGTATAGTGCAGATGAGAAAGCATCGACGAAAGTATGTCCGAAGCCATTGACGAACGCAGCCCCACGATGGCGTCGCCATGTGCGGTGATGCTCTTGAGGAGCATGCCGAGGCCCTCGGATGTGTATTCATCGGGCATCTCCGCAGATATCCCGATCGCCTCCAAAGCGCGCCTCGTTGCGGGGCCTATGGCAACATATGCCTTGTCGCTGTTGGCGATGATCTCCTCCCTGACCCGGGGAACGGTATTGGCGCTCGTGACCACCACATGCGTTGCGCGTTCCAACGCCTGCCGGTCCCACGTAATGGAGGAAAGACGGTACGTCCCACCATTTACCGCTTCTGCGCCCACCCCCTCGAGCAGCGCCCTTGTCTCCTCGAACTGTTCCTGAGTGCGCATGACGGCAACGCGCTTTCCCCTGATGCCAAGGAGCTTATTTCTAAACCACCGCTCCCGTCCGCTCGTCGACCCTGCACCGTCGACGATGATGACGGAAGGGGATGGTATCTTTCGGGAGGCCATCTCCCCAAGCGTTCCGTTAAGCGCGTTTTGCGAATGCGTCGTGGCGTTGTGTATGGCCGAGACGAACGAGTCGGGGCCGTATCCGAGCTCCATGAGATCGCGGGCGATGGAAGGAAACGAGCGTGCCCCCATCAATATTACCAGCGTCCCGGAAAGTAAGGGATAAGTGTCCTTGATGCGCGACGAGTCCCAACGGTGGCCGGTGATGAACGTGACCGACGCATTGTGCCCCCTACGGGTAAGGGGTATGCCCTCGTATGCGGGCGCCGCCAGGGCCGATGAGATCCCCGGAACGATCTCGAACGGGATGCCGCCCTCGATGAGTGCATCCATCTCCTCGCCGCCCCTCCCGAACACGAAGGGGTCGCCTCCCTTGAGCCGCACCACGCATCGGTGCTCCCTGCCGTACCGAGTAAGGAGTGCATTTATCTCGTGCTGAGAGTGGGCATGGCAATGCGGTTCCTTGCCGACAAAGACCTTGATGCAGCTCCCCTTCGCATGTTCGAGAAGCTGAGGATTGGCAAGCCGGTCGTAGAGGATGACGTCGGCCCGCTTTATGAGCTCCAGTCCGCGCACCGTGATGAGCCCTGGATCCCCGGGGCCCGCTCCTACCAGAAAGACCGTCATGAAATCCGCCCCACGACGTCGTCTGCGCCCTTGGACAGCAGGGATGCTGCCAGCGTGCGTGCCACCGCGCGACCAGACCCGAGTGGCCCCACGGCAAGGTCCCGATATGATCTGTTGTTCCATGGGTCGTTGATGACGGCAAAGATGCGCATCCTGTCGCCGTCCAACACCGACGCCCAGGCGCCCGCGGGAATGTGGCAGTTGCCGCCGATGGCATGCATCACCTCCCGCTCTGCCATGGCGCATGCCGTGGAGGCCTCGTGGCGTAACGCGTCGACCACCTTCCTAGCTTCCACATCGTCCTTCCTGCACGCCACAGCCAGCGTCCCCTGGCATGCGGCTGGTATGAAGAGCTCCCGAGGGAATCGTACGAAGGTATATCCATTATGCCCCCACAGGGCAAGCCTCTGCAGTCCGGCCTCGGCCATGACCACGCCGTCGAGTTCCTCGACCTTTCCAAGCCTCGTGCCGATGTTGCCGCGTATGGGCACCGGTTCAAGGTCTGGGCGCATATGCCTCAGTTCGGTTGCCCTCCGGGGGCTTCCCGTGCCGATCCTCCCCCCTTGGGGGATCGCATGGAACGACGGGTGTCTCGTTACCATGACATCGGCTGCGGGACCTCGCTGCGGTATTGCCACGTGAAACGGAAAATCGAGGCGAACGTCCTTCATCGAATGTACGGCAAAGTCGATCACGCCGTCTTCGAGCGCCATGTCGATCTCCTTGGTGAAAAGGCCCCTGGTGGCACCGTCCGTTCCGAACTGCCCCCTATAGAGGTCGCCTGACGTCTTGATCACTCGCACCTCCACATCGGCATCGAGCATGCCGACGACGATGTTGGTCTGGGCCAGCGCCAGCGGGCTCCCCCTCGTGCCGCATATCATCTGAGCGCACCCTCCATTGCTTCCAGCGTGGCATCAATGATGCGTTCATCGTGGCACCTGGAGATGAAGTTGCTCTCGAATTGCGAAGGGGGGAGGAAAAAGCCTGCGGAAAACATCTTTTTCCAGAACTGCATGAATCGTGGTTGGTCGGCCGCGCGCGCATCGCGTGCGCATCGGACCTCATCTCGGCCGAAGTAGACCTGGAACATGCCGGGGGCGTGATTGAGCACGGCGCCTTCGGGAAGCACGTCATCAAGGCCCCTCGTGAGCCGTTCGTGGCTTGAATGCACCACAGGCAGCACGTCGCCAGAGGCGATCAGGTCAAGTGCGGCAAGGCCGGCGGCCATCGAAAGAGGGTTGCCGCTGAAGGTGCCGGCGTTGTAGACGTCGCCCACGGGCTTGAGGCGCTCCATCGTCTCGAGCGACGATCCGACGATGCCGATGGGCAGCCCCCCTCCCGCGATCTTTCCGTACGTGACGATGTCGGCGTCAACGCCGTAGTACTGCTGCGCCCCGCCTGGTGCGAGCCTGAAGCCGGTGATCGTCTCATCGAATATCAGCATCGTGTCGTGCTCGGAGCATACCTTCCTCACTTCGCCGAGGTATCCGTCGTCAGGAGGGATGCACCCAACGTTTCCCATCACGGGCTCGATGATGAAGGCGGCGACCTGCCTGTCGCTCAATGCCTCCTCGAGAGACTCGATGTCGTTGTAATCGACGATCCTGGTGGCGCTGACCTGTCCCTCTATGATGCCCTGGGACGATGCGACGGTGCTTGCCCCCTCTCGCCTTGCGAGCACGCAGTCGTGTGCGCCGTGGTAGCCACCGTCGACGGTGGCTATTGCCTGTCTGCCGGTAACGGCGCGGGTAAGTCGCAAGGCGGCCATCGTGGCCTCGGTGCCGCTGTTTACGGCACGGATCATCTCGATGTTCGGCGCCAGTTCGCACACCCTCTTGGCATAGTCGACCTCAAGGGGGGTCGGCGTGCCGTAGGTGGTCCCCTTCCCGAGTTGAGTTGAGACACTTTCGACAACGGCGGGGTCCGCATGGCCCAGTATCAGCGGCCCGTAGGCGAGGCAGTAATCACAGTACCTTGAACCCTCGATGTCCAGCATGTAGGCGCCCTTGGCGCTTTCGGTAAAGAAGGGATACGGCTTGATCGATGCGCGCACGGGGGAGTTCACACCGCCGACAAGCCACCTGCCCGCTTCCCTGAACATATCCTCATTTCTCATCAAGCTCACCTGCGATATCCCGTGCGAAGTACGTCGCTATGAGGTCCGCACCGGCACGCTTGATGCTCTCAAGCGTCTCCCGCACGACGGCCTTCTCGTCGAAGCATCCCTGGGCCGACGCAGCCTTGATCATCGCGTACTCGCCCGATACGTTGTAGGCCATCACCGGCACGTTGACGACATCACGTACGCGGGATATGACGTCAAGGTAGCTCAGTGCGGGCTTGACCATCACGATGTCGGCCCCCTCCTCGATGTCGCCGAGCACCTCCCGTATCGCCTCCCTGGCGTTGCGGGGGTCCATCTGGTACGTCTTCCTGTCGCCCTCTTTCGGAGCGGAGTAGCACGCGTCCCTGAACGGCCCGTAGTATGCGGAGGCGTACTTGGCAGCGTAGCTGATTATCGGTATGTGCTCATGGCCGGTCCCGTCGAGCGCATCCCGAATGGCCTTGACCCTGCCATCCATCATATCGGAGGGAGCCACTATGTCGGATCCCGCCTCGACATGGCTCAACGCGACCTTCGCCAGCACAGGGAGTGTCGCGTCGTTGTCGACCCTGCCGTTTGCGATCAGGCCGCAGTGGCCCGTGTCGATGTACTGGCAGAGGCAGACGTCGGTGATGAGGAGGAGCTCGTCTGTCGCATCGCGAAGCGTCTTCAGGGCGCGCTGCACGACCCCGTTCGGGTCGAACGCCGGCGATGCGTCCGGCGCGGATGACGCGGGTATGCCAAATATGAGTACGCTGCCCACGCCGCTCTCAACGAGGTCGGTGGCGAGGCGCGGCAGGTCGCCGATGCCGTGGCGGAATTGTCCCGGCATCGATGCGATGGGTTGGGACGGTCCGTCCTTCACGAAAATGGGATATATGAGGTCATGGCGCGAGAGCCGCGTCTCGGCCACGAGCTCCCGCACCGTCTGATTGTATCGTAACCGTCTAGGTCTCGTGCGTGGAAACATCTAATCACTCCGTTCGTCTTCGTCATGTGGGATGGTAAGTATGAGATTTCGTATATCTGCAAGCTTTTCCATGGGGAGATCGAGGTCCCGTATGTTGCAGAAAAGGTTGTGAAGCGTCTTCTTGACGATCGCCCTCGAGCATGCATCGAAGTCGAGCGTGCTGTCGTGATGGGCTGAAAACAG
>OMKS01004181.1_pt1 | contig 11012 bp, 14 predicted proteins | sample 1674721 | NCBI WGS metagenome assembly OMKS01 (sample SAMN06264996, study PRJEB25208) | sediment metagenome | isolation source: hot spring sediment | place: USA: California | collected 2014-09-02 | reverse complement strand
CCTAACGGAAAAAGACGCGGTCAGACGCTCGTTCGGCATAGTATTCCAAGACCAGAGCACCGACGAAGAACTCACCTGCTACGAGAACATGGAGTTTCACGCAGTCCTCTACGGCCTCGACAAGGAGTCGCGGAAAAGACAGATTAAAAAGCTTCTTGAAATGGTCGGATTATGGGAACGGCGCGACGACCTTGTGAAAAAGTTTTCGGGAGGGATGAAGAGGAGGCTCGAGATAGCCCGCGGACTCATACACCATCCGAAAATCCTCTTCCTCGACGAGCCGACGCTCGGACTCGACCCCCAAACCCGCAACAGGATTTGGGACCACATCCGCGAGGTCAACAAGTCCGAGGATATGACCGTGTTCTTCACAACACACTACATGGAGGAGGCTGAGGCAATGGCGGAGCGCATCGCCATAATCGACTACGGTAGGATTGTCGCCGACGGCACGCTTGAGGAGATAAAATCCTCGACAGGCGAGGATTCTTTGGAAAAAGCTTTTCTTGAGCTGACGGGTCATACTATCCGCCCGGAAAACGGCTCTTCAATTGACAGGATGCGCCTGCATCGGAGGATGCACAGGTGATGCAGACGATCTATGTCATGTGGCTCCGCCAGCTGAAACGCTACTGGCGCTCAAAGCCAAGGCTCCTCGGCTCGTTCGGACAGCCGATACTGTTCCTCATCGCATTCGGATTCGGCCTGAACCCTGTGTTTGAGAAGGCGGGGCAGGGAGACTACATAACATTCCTGGCGCCCGGAGTAATTGCGATGAGCGTCCTGTTCACTTCAATGTTCACGGGAATCGAAGTCGTCTGGGACCGCAAGTTCGGGTTTCTAAAGGAAACTCTTGTCGCACCAATCTCCAGGACCAACATCATGATTGGCAGGACGCTTGGAGGGGCGACAATCTCCACAATCCAGGGGCTGGTGGTTTTCATACTAACCCTGCTGATAGGCTTCAGGCCAACCAGCATGTTCTCAATCGTTCCCGCACTGTTTTTAATGTTCCTGATATCCCTGATGCTCACGGCGTTCGGGACTGCGATTGCCACCCGAATCGATGACATGCAGGCGTTCCCGATGATAATGAATTTCCTGATAATGCCGATGTTCTTTCTCTCCGGGGCATTATTCCCTGTAGGCGACCTCCCGCCTTTCATGGATTTTCTCGTCCGACTGAACCCGCTATCATACGGCGTTGACGCGTTGAGGGGCGTCTTAACGTCATCTTTCGCGTTTACTCTGACAATCGACCTCATAGTGCTATCCACGCTGACGCTCGCCGTAAATTATGTTGGTAGCAGGCTTTTCGCGACAATCGAAGTGTAGGAAAAGCCCGCGTTTCACTTTACGCTACAAGAGTTTCAATCAAAAATATGTCCTGTTTCACCCAAATACCCTCCAGAGGTATAAGACGAAAATGAATTGGAAAACAAAAATGGCTTTCGGATTGACGGCAGTAATGCTTTTGGGTATTGCGGCCGCAGTAAGCGCAAGCGATGAAGTCGGGGAATACGCCGGATTCGGAAAACGCGGTTTCGCCAAAGACCACGCTTTCATGGGATTCGGCGCAATGATTGGTGGAGGACGAGTTTCTGAAGACTTGGGTTTGCCGGAAAACACGACTCGCGAACAGGCACGCGAGGCTTTATGGAGTACAAGACTTCAAGAGCTGGGTTTGACGGAGGATTCGACAATCCGCCAGCTCCACGGTGTCTTGAAGGCAAGGCAGGATGTGGTGCGAGAACAGCGTCACGAACACGTTAGGCAAAATCTTGGTTTGGACGAATCCGCAGGATGCCTGGAAATACGCGAGGCCGTGAAAGCCCGGTGCATGGAAAACCCGCAGGACTGTCCGAACCGGCTTAACGCGGGTTTTTTTAGAAAAGGCTTTAAGAGATAGCTTGAAAAGCAAAAACAGGGGGAGTTAAATCCTCCTTTTATATTTTTCTTGAATCATACGCCCAGTGCAGTAGCGCCTGCCTCTGCTTTTTCCTGCAGTCCAAATCCATTCCCGGACAATTCTTCCTTATCTGCTCGGCGTGCCTCCTGATTGCCCGCCATCTTTTTATCTGGCGCTCGTCATCATCACACCGCCTCCCCATATAATATCTGCAGTACCATTGGAACCAGCCCCGCGGGTCTTCGGGATAAATCCACCCCCGTTTCACCCACTCTGAAAGCGGGAGCGACGCGTTGATTCTGAAGTAATTCAATTTCGGATCAGCTTTTTCAGGACTCAACCTGGCTTTTTCAAACCAGGATTTCGGAAACTCTTTTTCACAGTCGGTCATGTACTTCCCGCCGAAAACCCCAAGCTCAAGCATATCCTTGGGCGTCAACTCCGGCTTAAATTCAGGGTGGAAGTTCCCGCCCTCCGGCTCCGTCAGATAATAAACGTAATTCTTCTGCATCAAATCATTGACGACAATCTTGACGGGCTTTTTCCTCATCAAAAAAATTATTTGAGGTTTATGGTAGAAAAAGACAATCTATCTCCACTTGGTGTATTTTCGCATTAAACTGATAAGCTCGTCGATTTTCCCGTCCGGTATGCTGTTTTCTTTTCCCACGGTTTTCGCGTATTCCACGGCCTCGTCGAAAGAGTGCTTGCTCATCTTGGCGGTAATGTTAGCCTGAACTGTGTTTGACTGTTCGCCGAAATTCACGTCCTTCAACTTTTCCGCCAAATCAAGCCTGAAATACCTGTCGCGTCCCATGTCGAGCCGCCGCTTTTTTTCGGGATTATGCGTCTTCTTCTCGTACTTGCTGTAAGTATTCCTCTGGCCCCCCCTCGTATTCTTCCTGAATCCTCTCGCCAAGTCGTATCAACTCAAATTAACGCCAAATACCAAGATGGAAGACAAAAACCAATTAACTCCACAAAAACCAGTTGAAGCTAAAGATTGTTTTCAACCAACCAGAAATTGGTGGAATAAATTTAAACACTCAGGCTATAAAAGAAGCGTTAACTCCTATTAACCGAATGTTTAACCTACTTCCCACTCACGGCTATTGCGGCTGCTGAAATCACGGTGAAAATTCCCGCCCCAAACCCGAACGCCGCCGGCATGTTGTCCGAGCCTATCACGCATAAGAAGATGGTGTTTGGTATGAATCCCATGAGAAACGCTAAAGCAAGATTCCGAGCGCGCAAACCTTTTTCCAGACTATAAAACGGCGACATCAACGCTCCCCCGCCGAACCCGAGCATTGTTAGTGTAGTGAGCGTCTTAATCCATCCGGCGTCACCGGAAAAACTGAAAAACAGTCCGTACAACAATCCCCCCAGCATGCCGACAAGCAAAGCCTTATCCATTGAATACAATTTAAATTACAGTAAAATAAAAGATTAAACTCAAAATGCCCCTAACCTACATACTCGCAAGCGTAGTATTCGTAAGCCTACTGTCACTTGTTGGAGTATTAAGCCTGTCGGTCGGAAGAAAACGGCTTCAGGGGTTTCTAACATTCTTCGTCGCGTTCGCTTCAGGAAGCCTTCTCACCGCCTCATTCATGCATTTGATACCGGAAAGCCACCACGAGCTTGGCGAGTCCGCAATGAGCTTCGTGCTTTTTGGAATAATCCTCTTCTTCATATTCGAGAAATTCATACACTGGCACCACTGCGGGAAAACAGAATGCCACGTCCAGCCAGTCGCCTACTTAAACCTCGTGGCCGACGGATTCCACAATTTCATAGACGGCGTGATAATCGCGGCAGCATACCTGGTCGACGTCCATACCGGAATTATCGCGACAATCGCCATCGCACTCCACGAGATCCCGCAAGAGTTCGGAGACTTCTCAATCCTAATCCACTCGGGCATGAAAGTGAAACAGGCGTTAACCTACAACTTCCTCTCCGCCACAACCGCGATAATCGGGGCAGTCGCAGGCTACGTATTCCTCGTGAAAATCGAGGCTCTCATCCCCTACGCCATAGCAATAGCTTCAGGCGGATTCATCTATATAGCAACGGCAGACTTGATGCCCGAACTCCACAAGGAAGCGTCACTACAAAAAATGATAGGCCAGACGATAGCGATACTGTTGGGGGTAATAATCCTGGTACTCGCATTCCACGCGCTACCACATCATTAAATTTCCCCCGGACTTTTATTATCGCACATCAAATTATCTATCACAGGTGTTACACGTGATAATCCCAATCTTTCTCGGTTTGATACTCGGCATCCTGGCATCTAAAAATACTCAATTCATGCTAATCGGATTCATAATGGCTGCCCCAATCCTCTTGTGTGGTGGTGGGATAATATCTGTGGGAGCATTTCTGATGTCATTAATGATAGGGGCAGTAATCGGCTCGAATCTATTCTAATAAATCCAAAATGGATGAACGAGTCAAAATTTATATCTCAAAATTTCCAAAAGACGTTCAGGCCAAGCTCAAAAAACTCAGGAAAACCATCAAAGAATCTATGCCTGATTCCGAAGAAAATTTGAGCTATGGTGTCCCCGCGTTCAAGCAGAAAGGAGTTTTGATATGCTATGCCGCATTCAAAAAACATATTGGACTCTATCCCGGTCCTCAAGCAATCAAAAAATTCAAAAAACAACTCTCAGACTACGAGACTTCCGAGGGCACGATAAAATTTCCTCTCGAAAAACAGATACCCTACAAACTGGCCAAAAAAATCGTAGAATACTGTGCAAAAGAAAAAAATAATAAACGAAAATAATAACTCTAAAGTTGTTCACTCTCTACAGAGTGTTCCAATAACCCTGCCGTCATCCACCTGATAATGGCATCCTAACACCGTAGTCCAATCACTGCATTTGCCGGTCTTGTCCTCCTTGTTTTCCGCAAAGCAATAGCCCTGGCAGTCGACGTCGTCGGAACAAGTCTTGCCGGCATCACCGGTCGGCAGGTTGCAGATTTCCCTGGGGTTAGTTCCGACCCGGCCCCAGACTCCTCCAGCCGCCAGACAAGACTCCCTGTCTTTTGGGATTGCCGCAAGTCCTCCAAGGGAATTCAATGCCGTGGTCGTAGTCTGAGAAATCGCTCCGCTTGCCGTGAAAGTCAAGTGCCCTCTCGTACTGCAACTCCACTGTGCCGCAGACTTCAGGCAAGTCTCCCCGGAAACAGGCTGGTAAGACGGCGGCTCGTTATGGTTTACGTCAAAATGCAGTATATACTTTCCGCTTGAAGACGGCGTGCAGTCAAACATTATCACAGCGTCTTTAGACGGCGAATTTCCTTTGGTAAAACCGCAGTTCACGTGCTCTCCCTGCGAATCACTCTCCAAATCATCGCGCTCAAGCCAAACATCCGACATGTAATATTTTCCCTGCGGCGCGTCCACAAACCTAACTCCCAAACCGTCTACCGAAGCCTTCTCGCAGGAAAACCTCCCGTCCAAAACACTGCACGCTCCTCCATCGTCTGGCGTGCAAAGGCACCCCAAAAAAAGAAACAAAGTGATGAGGAAAAACAGGTTTTTCACAATCATTATATCTGCGTTCAAGGGTAAAAATACGCTCTAGAACACCAAAAAATCAGGAAATAATAAAAATAAAATAAAAAAAATAAAGTGAAAGAAAGTAGGAATGTGTGTATGTTTATGCTTTCTTTACGTTTTCAGCTTTAGGTCCTCGGTCGCCTTCAGTGACATTGAATGTCACGCGGTCTCCCTCATCAATCTTGACGCCTCCTTCAAGCCCGCTTTCGTGGACGAAGTAGTCTTTGCCGTCATCGCCGTTGATGAAGCCGAATCCCTTACTCCTGTTGAAAAACTTTACAGTTCCTTCAGTCATTTACACTATCACCTCCTTCATGTTCTTTCAGTCCCGCAGATACTGCAGAATAACTTGTTGAACGAGAAAATGCTCTTGTCATAACCGCAGTTATCACAGGCATTAATGTTGTCTATCAATTCTGTCATATTACTAGTTTCACCTCTATTTTTTGTTGCTGTAGAAAAAGTTCATCAAATTCACAGGATACTCAAATCTTATACCTAATAAAATTATATGCTCAATTCTACTGACCAAATATACGCGCTACCGGTTAATAAACGCGAGAAAACACTCGATTCAGAAAAAAAGTCTTCCAAACGCGAAATAACGTTAACTTTCACCGGATTTTTAGATTTATCCCGCCCTATCTTTACTAATGGTTGAAAAACACGTTTTTCCCGGCGCAAGGCAAGAGAATCCCTTAAACCCAGCCGAACTTTTGGAGTTATCAAAGACACTCAACAAGTCCTCCGGCGGGATTGCGTTCACTGCTACAGCCCACACGTCGTTTTCCGAAATCAAATTTGCCGTGAAGCCGACATCCGGCGTTGGCTTTTCCATGCAATTGAATAGCTGCCTGAAAAACCTTGAGACAGCACTCTCCCAGATGGGCATTCCAAAAGAGATGGTATGCCAGCAGTCGATATACTCCATGGCAACCCCGCAAGAGTTGGAAGCAACTTGCGCACGCCACTTCTTCGGCAGCACGCCACCAACATCATACATAGCAGAACCCCCCATTGGGGGTTTCGGCTTGTCTTGTGAACATTTAGTATTAATGCCGCGGGGCGGCGGCATTGGGATTAAAAGACGGCAAGTAACTCTCGAAGCCGGCTCCAACTTCGAAGAGACTATTATTGAAAACAATAATGCAAGAATAACAAAAACCGCGGTAGAACACGAAAAATATGGCATGGCAAAATACACTGTTGTTGAAGGAAAAAACGAGAAATTCAAGAGGATTTACGCGGCAGGATTGAGCGGCGGAACAGAAGATATAGAAGATTCCGCAAGAGGCGCGTTTGAACTTCAAAAAATGATTCTGGAAAAAGAGGGCATGGATTTCATCCACATCCTCTGTCAAAGAAATTTTATTGAAGACATTGACGGAGAAAATTACCACGCCTTCAACGGGGTGCGCAGAATATTCTACGGGAACGCGTTTACCCCAGGCCACCTGCACAATGACTGGCCGGCGGCAACAGGCATAGGTCAGGATGGGAATGGGGTGGTAATAACATTTATTGCGGAACAGTCAGGCAAGCGTAGGGTATGCGTCGACAATCCCGGCCAAACCAGAAGCGACAGTTATGCAGGCGAATTCCAGGCTACACAAGCCGTCACCAAAAAAACAGGCATGCAGGTCGGCATGCCAATAAGTCATGTCGGAGCCGGAAAACCAGTTAACCGGCCCGCGTTCTCAAGAGCCCTCATTCTTGCCGCATCCGACCCTTCAAGCGTTGATGCTGGGGACGTTTTAGGCGAACTCTTCATTAGCGGCACCGCGTCAATAACTGGGAAAAAAGAGGGGGGCAGACACATACCCTACTCGCCGAAAGATTTCACGCCACAATACGTGAATATATGCGAGCTGGAAAAGATAGTGGGCAATGATAAGCTGAAACAATGCGGACTGAAAATCCACGAATACGGCGGAAAGATTTTCGCCGAAACCGCGGTTGAAGCGCAAACACTCGACTTGATAAACAATATTGCAAGGCTCATAAGCCCGGAAAACCTGGAAGGACACAACATAAACGGTTACGCGCGGTTTGACGACCTGAAACGGCTTTGGGTATACGTGAAAAACCCGCAGGACGAGGGGAAAGTCCAACAACTATGCGGAAAAATATTCGGGGAAACACCAATCACATACGTCAAAGCAGACGTATGCTACTCCGACCTCCTAGTAGAAATCGGGGGGTCTGGAGCAATCAGAAAAAAGGATAAAGACTAAACCCAATTCAAACAAAAACTGTTTTTACAACAATACTTTAATCCTTGCGCAATACTACAATACGTCTGGCGACAAAAAATACCTTCTGATTAGATGGTTACTTGGAGCATTCCTCCTGGCATCAAGCTATTACCTGCTGTGGGTCAGAAAAAATGCGTCGGTTGGATATCCATTACACTAGCAGTCGCCAACTACCCGAGTAAACAAAGAAAAGTCCGGACTATTATTCTCCAAAACTATGTGCACTTGTACGATATAAAAAAAGAGATAGTTGCCGATGGCGTGACTTGAACACGCGGCCTCCAGATTGCTCCGCGCAAGGTTTTTCCGTTTCGCGGAAAAACCTTGACCAAAAGAGTTTCTCCCGGATTTAGCCTCCTACAAGCTAGAGCCTGAATGAATCACCCGCAAGGGCGATTCCCGTTTTTGATCGATCCTTTTTTTTGAAAAAGACCGGCTTATGAGTCTGGCGCTCTAGACCAGCCTGAGCTACATCGGCGAACTGGAAATCCAGTTCACAGATTGGCGTGTCCTGCGGACACGCCTTAGGAATACTGTAAACTGAATATTTTTTTTATCCTGTCATATCACTGACATTCACGTTTTTCTTTTTTTTGATTGTGAGTCTGGCGCTACGATGAAAACGTGCAAAGCGTTTTCAGCGCGCCAATACCCGTAGGGTATTGAGCGTAGACCAGCCTGAGCTACATCGGCGAACTGCAAATCCAGTCTCTTGCCTGGGACTTTCACTTTTTTTTGGGTTTTGGTCGAGGGGATATATAGGGTTTCTCTGTTATTTATATTCTTATGCGCAGGGTTCGTTTTTTCGTGTTGGTTTTGCTGGGTTTTCTGATTATTTTCGGCGTGATGTTTAAAGTCGGCTTTACAAGTGTTTTAAGGCAGGTTTTGGGCATGGGTTTCGGGTGGTTCCTAATTTTTCTGGGCATTCAGGCTGTGATGATGTTTTTGTGGGCTTTGAAGTGGCGGGTCGTCCTCTTGGATTATGATATTTCTTTTAAACGCATCCTGCCGGTCTCTTTCATGGGTTACTTCATGAATAGTATGACTCCAATGGGGATGGCGGGCGGCGAGCCGGTTAGGGCGTATGTTTTGGGCAAGACTGAGGATATCAGCGTCGAGGATTCCGCCGCATCCGTCATAGTCGACTTGTTTTTGGAGATATTCCCCTTATTATTCCTGATACTTTTGGCGATCTATTACGTCGTCTCTTTTGATGTTGGCGTTTTGGCGTTCACACTGCTTTTGGCTTCGGCCATTGCCATATCATGTTTTCTCGCATTCATCCTGCTTTTGGTTGTGAACGAGGGTCTGGCCAACTTGATTGTCGGAAAAAGTGTTGGGCTGGCCGCGAGGATTCCCGTCAAATTCTTGAAGAATCATGCGTTGGATGCGAAAAAGCGGATGGACGAGATCAGGTTCAACTTCAGGTGTGCTATGAAGTCTGCCATGTTCAACAAGAAGATTCTTTTTTTCGGAACGATCATCTCATCTGTCATATGGTTTTTGAATATACTCCGCGTCTACCTCATCTTCCAGATGCTTGGCGTCGAATTGTCCATACCTGTTTTGGTTGTCACGCGGATTACTGTCGTCGCAGTCTCGTTCGCAAGCATCATTCCCGGTGCGGTCGGCCTTTGGGAGGGGTCGACGACATGGATTTTCAGCGTATTCGGGATTCTTCCAGCCACCGCTATGGCTGCCGCATTGATTGAACGTTTCTTCAGCTATCTTATAGCCAATATTATAGGATTCATTTCGGCAAGCTATCTCGGCTACTCCAATCTTGGCGGAAAATATTTTGAATAGCCAGGGCCGTCCCTTATTAAGTTTTAAAATAAATTTCTGTCTTAAGGGTCGTGCGTCATGGACGAGGAAGGCTTTTTCATAACCCTTGGTTTTGTGATTCTCGCCGGATTTTTGGGGAGGGTCGCATACCGCAAGACCAGGCTTCCTGAAATGATTTTCATGATATTCTTCTCAAGGCTTGCGAGCACGAGACTCCTCATACGCCTGGACAAATCCTACCAAAAAGATTCATCAGAAAAACCGCAGAATACTGCGACTTTAAAGTCGCGGATGAATGCGCAAGCATCTTCTGCGGTTTTTTCTAAATATCCCCGCCATTCATGGCGGGGATATTTATTCATACTCGCGACAATGTTCCCCCGCGGGTTCGTTGCAACAGTCCTCGCATTCATCCCCTAAGCGAGGGAGTCGTCATACCCTGGCTCACAGAAATTGTCCTCCTACTCGTATTCCTCACAAATATAACCTCGATTATCGCAGCATCATACTACCAGCAAAAGATGCCAAAAGAACAACTGCCGAAAAACGCTTAAAACATATTTTTTATAACCAAACACCCTATTCATATACTTCGATTAAGACCCCGTCTTAGCGTAGTCTGGTTAACGCGGCCGCCTGTAGTTGGAATATCCCTCTTTTGAGGGATGCGGCCCATATTTATCAGCAGCGAGCGGCAGACCCCCGGTTCAAATCCGGGAGACGGGAAAACACTCAAAATTTTAAACCAAAAAAGCGTATAGATACAAAACCCTGCCTTGGTGGTGTAGCGGACTATCATGAAGCCCTGTCGCAACCCTTTTCCGCTTCGCGCAAAAGCGTTGACGGAAAAACTTGCAGTAAGGCTTCGACCCGGATTCGAATTCCGGCCAGGGCGATTCTCTTCCTTTATTTTTGTTTCGACCCGGATTTGAACAATCAGAAAATCCGCAGGATTTTCTGTGCACCAAAAAAATCCGTTGGATTTTTTTGGACGCGAAAACCTCATCAATACCTTACTCGATGCTGTGAGCCATTTACAACATATCGGATTATTCGGACTTCGCCAGCTTCTGGCGTTCATCGTGGATCAGCCGGGAGAGTTCGGCCAGAGCCTCCACGCCGGCGCCGCCGTCCTTGACGCCGTCGCTCAGCAGCGCCAGGTAATAAGTGCCGAAGGGGGCGTAAACGATGCCGGCGTCATGCCGCACCCCGGTAATGGAGCCCGTCTTGTGGCCGACGCGCACTCCTTCGGGCAGCTGGGCCGGGATGATGCTGTTATACTTCTGACCGAGAAGAATGCGCCGCATTTCGGCGCAGGAGGCTTCCCCGGCCGCCCGGCCCTCTTCGATCGCTTCGAGCAATACGACCAGGTCGCGCGCCGTGATCCGATTCGACAGCCCCGCTTCGTAGGCCTTGGTGTCTTCGACACAGCGCAGAACCAGGGTATTCCCGGCGCCCAGCGCGCGGGCCGTTGCTGTGATCT
>OMKS01004179.1_pt1 | contig 11014 bp, 8 predicted proteins | sample 1674721 | NCBI WGS metagenome assembly OMKS01 (sample SAMN06264996, study PRJEB25208) | sediment metagenome | isolation source: hot spring sediment | place: USA: California | collected 2014-09-02 | reverse complement strand
CCGAGAAAAATCTTGAACTGGGAAAAACCTTGTGATGTATACCTACAAGTGTTGCGCTAAAAGGTTGAGAGTGCCTTGGTAAATATTTAGCTTAAGAATTCAATTTTTTATTTTTTGCGGCGGATTCATTTTAATGCTGGCATAGCACGAAAATAAAAACCTTCTTGACTATTATGATATTGTGTGACTGAATATTTTTTAAAACTTTTTTACACTTTCGGCTATAAAGGTTTTCTAAAAAAAGCATGAAACAGCCGCCGTGCCCCATGATGCGCGGGTGGTTTTTGCTTTCAGCGGCAAAAAGCTTTGATCAAAGCTTTTGAGGTAAGGCATGCAAGTCCCTCACTTTTCCTTCCTTCTTCACCGGGAGACGGATTGGGGTGATTTTGGTGCTTCGTGAAACCCCGTACGGGGGGAGGAAAGTCAAATAAGAAAAAGGGGGATTAAAATGAACAAAAATTTATACGTTGGTAACCTGTCTTATAAAATCACTGACGATGATTTGAGGACAAATTTTGCCGAAGCGGGTGAGGTAGTCTCCGTTTCCGTCATTAAGGATAAATTTTCCGGGCAATCCAGGGGTTTCGGTTTTGTGGAAATGAAGACAGAAGAGGGAGCGGCGGCAGCGATTGAAAAATTTAATGGCGGCACGCTTGACGGGAAAGCAATCAGTGTAAACGAAGCGCGTCCGAAAAAGGAATTTGGCGGTGGTGGAGGGCCCAGAGGCGGCGGCAATCGCGGCGGTGGATTTAACCGCGGCGGCAATCGTGGTGGCAGCGGAAATCGCGGCGGCAGATACTAGAATTTTTTAAAACACACGGTAATTTCCAAAGGGGCGGAAGAATTTCAACAATCTTCCGCCCCTTTATTTTTTAGTAATTTTAAGATATCGCCCTTATCGATTATGGCATCGCATAAAAGCGTTTGGTAAATTGCCCGTGGCTATGTTATTTTACAAATAACTTGGCAGATATTATTCTGATAAAGCAAATCGTTGATTTTTCCGATATACCAAGAGGGAAGCAAAAATAATGGATCGCGCCGTTAATTTAGAAGAAGAGCTAAATGACCCTGTACTGAAACATGCCAGCGACGATTTTGTGGCCGTTTACGCGCACAACACGGTTGGGGAAGCGCTTGAAAATATTCGCAGGTGCAGGACGGAATCGACAATCATCTATTTTTATGTGCTCGACGCCGAAAACCGCCTGGCTGGTATTCTTCAGACAAGAAAACTTCTCACCGCTGATTTGGACGTCAGGATAGAAGAAATTATGTCCACAAACCAGATCGCGATACCAGACACCGCGAATTTAATGGAAGCCCTGGAGTTTTTTATATTGCACCGCTATCTGGCTTTTCCTGTTGTTGATGAAAACGGAAAAATGCTGGGTGTAATTGACATCGGCGTGTTCACGCAGGAAATGTTTGATATCGAAGAGCAGGAGCAGGTGCACAGTGTTTTTGACACCCTGGGCGTGAAAATTTCCGAAATGCGCAGTAAATCACCCTGGAGTGTTTTTCGGCATCGTTTTCCCTGGCTTTTGGCCACCATAACCAGCGGCACGGTCTGCGCGCTATTGGTCGGCTTTTTTGAGGCGACACTGGCGCAAAGCCTGGTGTTGGCGTTTTTTCTGACGCTTGTTTTAGGCCTGGGCGAAAGCGTCTCCATGCAGACCATGGCCATAACCGTTCATTTTATGCATCACAGTATTTCCCAGCCCGGCTGGTATTTCCGCGCTCTAAAAAGGGAGCTTGCGCGCACTTTTTTGATGGCTTTGGCCTGCGCGCTGATTGTCGGCTCTATTGTTATTTTCTGGAGAAACGATTTTACCGCGGGCTTGATAATTTCATCGGGTATTCTGGCATCATTGCTTCTGGCCTGTTTATTGGGTGTGAGCGTCCCCGCTTTCCTGCACAAACTCAAACTCGATGTGCATGTAGCCTCCGGCCCTTTAACCCTGGCACTGGCCGATATCTGTACCGTTATCGTCTACTTTTCCCTGGCGGCTTTTATCTTGTCTTCGTGACTAGCGAATTAGCGGTAACGCCGGAAGTCACGGGGAAGTGGCGCAGTTTGCCACCGATCCCGTGAAGTGATTTGTGTGTGTGGTGTTTTTTGTATCACCTTACTAAAGCCCCCTATTAAGTTCTGCAATCCATTTTTCAATTTCACTCAATTGCTGATCTTTTGGCATAAACTCATTATTTATATCTTTTGCTCTGTTTTTTAATTGAATTGACGCTTTTTGCGCCCAGTTTTTCAAAGGCTCTCTAAACTTCTGCGAATATCTCTTCTTTGTTTCAGTTATCTCAGATTGTAAAGTTTCAAAGTCGTAACCAACTGGGCCTTCATAGCCGGGCATTCCGAATTCCAATAAATTCTCCAGCGACAAGTTTAAATAATGTTCACGAACCTTCCATGATTGATCCGATGGAGCAAACGCCTCTATTTCCTTTAGTCTCTTATCTGTTTGTATGCAGTAAATAGGGCTATCTTTCACATACGTCATTCCGGGACAACCATGATAATCCAAATCAACCGTAAAGTATTGGAGGTGATTGAGCACATATTGTACGGCTTCGTCCTTTGACACTTTGCTTTTTGAAAGCAGTTCAGGTAAAGGTCGACCAGACTCTCTTACTCGATAATCTATCTTTTCAAAGTTTTTTATAAATTCTTGGTCTTCAGCTATAGCCTCAACAAAATGTTGGCATACGGTCTTTTCATAGAGAAAGTTCTTGTATATCCTATTTATCTCTGCCTCTTTCGTCTTAAGCACCTCATTTTGAGGTGACTTGCCTTCTTTGCTGGTATCACTACAGGAAGGTAAATTGATTAAAAACAGCAATAGTAATAATAACAGAGTGATGCGGGTGTTGCTATTTACCGTGATTTTCATATTATTTCCCCCAACAATTAATATACCCACCGGGTATTTTCCGGGTTTTTGTAAGAATCCAGTTTATTTAATAGCAAACAGAAAATTTAAAAACATCATAAAATCAATATAATGCAACTTTTGCTATTTGGTATTTGGTTTTTATTATCATAAAATACCGCAGTGGTAAAATACGGGGAAATTGTCCGTTCAATCGAGCGAGATACTGAAACCCATAAACTGCGCGGCCAGAAATAGCGCGTAGATGCCGATCATAACCAGTGCTTCAAGCCGCACAAAGCGCCTGCCGATAGTGATAAACATCTGTAAAAGGACTCCCGCGACAATCAGCATCGGCAAATCCCGCTGCACGATTATTGGTTCAACAACCAACGGTTTTATGACACAAAGCGTCCCCACCACGGCCAGGCCGGTAAAAATATTGGAAGCGTAGATTTCGCCCAGTGTAACGTTGGCCTGATGTCTGATCACCGCGCCCAGGGCGATCGCCAGCTCCGGCAGTGATGTTCCGAAAGAATAAAAGGTAACGCCGATGAGTAGATCGCTCATGCCGAACATGCGCGCCAGAGCAGTCCCGTTTTCCACTACCCAGCTTGAACCCAGTATAATCACGCCAAGCCCGCCCGAAAAGATAATTACTTCCAGCCATGGCCTTTTGACGGATGTGGCTGAATTTTTTGTTTCGCGGTTGCGCTGGCGCCGCGCGTCATCAAGCGTGCCCAGAAAATATGGAATATAAGCGGCGAGCAAGAGGATGCCGTCGATACGGCTGATTACGCTATCCATGGCAAATATGAGCAGCAATGCGGCTCCCAGAATCATCCAGCTTGATTCACGCGTGCGCAGTGTCGGCCCGACATCAATCGGCCGCCACAGCGCGCAAATACCGGCCACAAATGTCAGCGTGACAAAATTAGGACGATATTGCCTACCGCGGCAGACGGTTGTCCGCGCAGGGAGGCAAAAAGAGAAACAAAAAATTCGGGAAGAGATGTCATGACCGCCAGAAGTAAAACCGTCACGATCAGAGGAGAAACGCGCAGCCATCCGGCCAGAACAGGCACGCGGCGCAAAACGGCATTTGTGCCTATCCACAAAAAAGCAATGCCAAAAACAAAAAAAATTACGTGCAAAACCATACAGCCTGCTTATTCTTGCCTTTGATGTTTAATAACAAGAAGGGCTTTCCCGCAATATTATTTACTCGAATTAATATATTCAGTAATTTTTTCGGCGATGGTTCTCACCGTCTGCTCAAATTCGCCCACGTCTTTGTGCAGCAGCGTGATGCGGAAACCAAGAAGCGGCGTAAAGAACGAAGTCAAAGGCACAACGCAAATACCGGTGGAGGCCAGCAGATAATAAACAAAGCGTTTGTCGTGTTCAATGGTTTCTTTGGTCAGATTTTCGACAAATTCTCTGATTTCCTTATTTTTAATGTGCAGTTTTTGTCGGCTGTTGAGCGCGGCTTCATTCATGACAACGGTCATATAAAAAGCGCCGTTGCTCTTGTTGACCATCAGATACGGGACGTCTTTTAAAATATTATAGGCAATGTCTGACATCCTTGCGTAATGATTCCTGCGTTCATCCAGATAATTTGTGTATTCCGGATGCGTCATTATTTTGGGAATTGCCAGCTGCGGCAGAGTTGTCGAGCAGACCTCGGACATTTTCTGATGCAGTATCGTGTTGATAAAACGGTCGAAAACCGGATCCTTGCCAAAGTTATAAATTTCCATCCAGCCGCAGCGAGCGCCGGGCCAGGGAATTTCCTTGGAAATTCCTTTCATGCTGATAGCGGGCAAGTCACCCACTATATCGGAAAGCGGCATAGTCTTTTTTCCGTTAAACACGATATTGATATATGTTTCATCAAAGACAACAAAGAGGTCATTGTCTTTGGCAACCTGAATAATCTGTTTGAGCGTTTCCGGGGGATAGACAAAACCCGTGGGGTTATCCGGATTGATTACCAGAATGCCCACAATTGCCTTATGGCTCTTAACTTTTTGCTCCAATTCCCGCATATCCGGATACCAGTTGCTGTAGGGGTTCATGCGGTAGGTATTGGGCGGAAACGAAGCGTGCAGAACTTCCGCCATGAAATGAGTGGAATAGGTCGGCTCCGGCATAATCATGCGGGCGTCCACCTGAATAGAGCTATAAGCGCGGGCAATAGCGTCGCCCAGGCCGTTGAAGAAAATTATGTCTTCCGGCGTAATTTGCACCTTGCCGCGTCTGTTGACGCGCCCGGCCAGAAATTCACGCGTTTCGTTGATGCCCTTGGTCGGCGAATAGGCGAAGGAGTAATTGTCTTTGATGATTTCAATCAGAATTTCCTTCATCCATTGTGGAATTATTTCGCCTTTCTGTACCGGGTCGCCGATGTTTTCCCAGACTATTTCCATTCCCAGCTCTTTGAGCTTGTTGGCGATAAGGACAATATTGCGTATTTCGTAAGTCAACCCGCTGGCACCGCGGGAAATTTCAAATCGCATAAACTTCTTAACTCCTTAGGTTTTTTATAGGTTCTACATAATACATTTTTTTGCAAATATCTATATTAAATATTTGCAGGCAGCCGTAAATCCATGCTGCCGAAATTTTCCGAAGACAAATTAATTTTTTCGTGCTATCAGTGACCCGCGCCCGAAAGGGTTTCTTTATTATTGACTGTTGTGAGGAAAGCTCATGGAAAAAGAAAAGAGTTTTGCCGAATTATTAAACGAATCGGAACTAAGGCCTAGGCATTATTCTGTCGGGGAAAAAATAGAGGCGGCCATCGTCAATATCACGCCCGAGTGGATTTTTTTGGATCTGGGGGCCAAAAGCGAAGGTTATCTGGACAGAAAAGAGCTTATTGGCGAAGACGGCAATCTGACCGTCAAGGAAGGCGATGTCATCAGCGCCTATTTTCTTCATTCGCGCCAGGGCGAAAAACTTTTTACGACCAAATTGCTCACGCGCAAAAGCGTGGACGACTATTTATACAGCGCTTATAAAAACCAAATTCCTTTGGAAGCCACGGTGGAAAAAGAAATCAAGGGCGGCTTCGCGGTGAAAATCAGCGCCACCGCCGAGGGTTTTTGCCCTTATTCGCAGATGGAAATAAGGAAAGCAGATGAACCTTCCGCCTATATCGGGAAAAACTTTGATTTTGTGATTATTGAATACAGTGAACGCGGACGCAAGATTGTTGTCTCGCGGCGGCCTCTTTTGGAAAAAATCCAGAAGGAAAAAATCGATGTTTTGAAAACATCACTGACCAAAGGCATGAAGGTAAGCGGCACAGTCACAGCGGTGCAGAATTTCGGCGCGTTTGTGGATATCGGCGGTATGCAGGCGCTCCTTCCTGTTTCCGAAATGGCATGGGGAAGATCTGACGCCAAGGCGCTTTATATGCCCGGCGATAAAATTGAGGCTGTCATTCTTAATCTGGATTGGGAAAACAACCGTGTCAGTTTATCGGTAAAAGACACTCTGCCCGATCCGTGGGCTAACGCTGTCGCCCAATATCCTGAAGGCAGCGTGCACACGGGTAAGGTTTCGCGCCTCACGGAATTCGGCGCGTTTGTAACGCTCGAAGACGGTGTTGACGGACTTTTGCATATCTCGAAGCTGGCGCGCGGCAAAAAAATCAAACACGCGCGGGATGTTCTGGCCGAAGGAGCGCCGGTGGAAGTGCGCGTGGAGAAAGTTGATTTAGGCAGCAAAAAGATTTCTTTGGATCTGGCCGCCAACGAAGAGGAAACAAAAGCCGCCGCCGAGGAAACAGAAGAAACAAAAAGCTTCATCGGCAAAGCGCCGCAGACAATGGGAACGCTAAGCCACGTTTTCGAAAAGTACAACAAGAAAAAGTGAAATTTTTCCGTTAATCTTTAAGCACAACTAGCGCGTCTGCAACAACCGGCCGCGCTGATTGAATAATAATCGGGTTTAAATCGATTTCTGCTATTTCGGGATGAAGCAAAGAGATGTTGCCCACGGTCTGAAGTATCCTTATCATTTTTTCTTTATCTACCGCCGGCATGCCGCGGAATTTATCGAGCAGTGCTTTCGCGTGGATATCGTTTAGCATTTCCTGCGCGTCGGCGTCGGTCAGCGGCGCCAGGCGTAAAGTTGTATCGCGCAGCGCTTCCGTAAATACTCCGCCCAGGCCAAAAACCACGCCGGGGCCGAATCCCGCAAAGCGCGTCATTCCCGCTAGAAGTTCCCGTCCTCCGGAAAGCATCTGTTGTACCAAAACCGGCGTGAAAAATCCTGCCGCCTGCCGAATATCGAGAAAAGCTTTTTTGAGCGTCTTCGCGTTTTCTATATTTAAAGCAATCAGGCCCTTGCCGGATTTGTGCATAATTTCCCAGTGGCAGGCTTTAAGCGCTACCGGATAACCGAGTTTGTTTGCCGCGGCCAACGCTTCTTTGAGCGATTCCGTCAAAATTTCTTTTGTGACCGGCACGCCGTAAGCAGCAAGCAGTTTTTTTGCCGCGTGTTCATCCAGCGCCTTCTGGCCGTTTTTTCCGGCCTGTTGCAAAATCTTTATCGCGCCAGGGTTAATTTTGGGCAGTGTCGCTTTTTTGCCCGCTTTGCGCTGCCTGATGAGCTTGTAGTGATACAGGGCGCCCATCGCGCGCGCTGCTTTTTCCGGTGAATGAAAAACCGGCACGTTGTGTTCCTGAAATCCCTTGGTATAAGAATCTTCCTGTCCGAAAAAAGTAGAAATAAGATGCGGCACTTTATGGTTGCGCGCCAGCGTAAAAACATCTGTTAAGACCGGTTCGGTCATAGATAGAAATTCTTCAAAAGTAATATTGCCCAGAAAATCCACGGCATGAGAATAAATTTCTTTAAGAAATCCGGAATGCATTATTCCATGCGAAATCAGCGCGTCAACTTCTCCGCTTTTGATGATAATTTCCGGAATGGTGATGGCAAGGTGTTTCATGCTTGTGTCAAAAGTCAAATCCACCGGATTGGAAGATGCCGCGTGCGGCTGCAGATAAGGCCGGATTTGTTCCTGCAGTTTTTTGGAATAACGAGGTACGGAAAGCCCGGCGAGGTCGCAGGTGTGAGAAATAGAAGAGGAAGGGCCGCCGGAATTAGTCATTACGCCCACGCGGTTTCCCCTGGGCACGGGTTGCGTGGCGAGTGTCCAGCCGTGATCGTAGAGTTCTTCAATGGAACCAACACGGATGATACCCGCCTGCTTGAACATTCCGTCGTAGAGAAAATCCGGCCCGGCCATAGCGCCGGTGTGGCTCATACCCGCGCGCGCGCCGGAAACTGTGCCGCCGACATACTGCGCCAGCACCGGTTTGCGTCGGCTGACCTTGCGAGCGATCTCCAGAAATTTTTTGCCGTTGCGGATTCCTTCGATATATAAAATCACGGCTTTAGTTTGTTCGTCATCGCCCAGATACTCCAGCGCGTCGGCGATATCGATATTCGCCTCGTTGCCTAGACTTATGGCCTTGCTGAATTTTATTCCTCTTTTACGGGAAAGCGGCAGTATCTGTGTGACGTAAGTGCCGCTTTGCGAGGCCAGCCCCAGAAGTCCGTCGCTCGGAGGAAAGGGATATACTGTTGTGTTTAAGCAAATCTGACTGTTGATGACGCCCAGACAGTTGGGGCCGACAAAGCGTATGCCGTAGCGCGCGGCAACTTCGTTTAATTTATTTTCCAGGTGCGCGCCTTCTTCGCCTGTTTCCTTGAAACCGGCAGTGACGACAATCGCCCTTTTTGTGCCGATTTTACCGAATTCCTCCAGCAGATTTAGCGCCACATTGATCGGAACAATTAAAAACGCCAGATCCGGAACGTCCGGCAGATCTTTGGGTGAGGGATAAGTTGGGATTCCAAATATTGACTTGTCCTTAGGATGCAGGAAATATACTTTTCCCTGATAGCCGTCTTTCAAAAGAGAAAGGGATTGGATCGAGCCCATTTTGGTGGGCGTGTTGCTGGCGCCCGCAACAGCCACGGATTTAGGATTCATAAGTAAGTGCAGAGGATTTTCAGACATCTTTAAACTCCCGGATATTAACTTTCAGCCAATAATGACCGGGAGTACAGAATAAATAACCGCGGCTGTCAAGGTAAAATAATAAATGTTTCGAAAAAAGATTATATAGCCGGAAAAAAACGTAAAATTTGTTTTATTCTGTGATTGCGCCGGGTGAATATTCTTTTTTGTCTTCGTTAGGAGTAAAACGACGAAGTGATCTCATGTCCTGAAAAACGAGATTGCTTCACTCCGCTGACGCGTCGTTCGCAATGACATATTAGTCGTCATGGCAGGGGAAGCCGCGTCCGAAGCAATCTTATCTTTAGGTCTTAAGTCTTCGGTCTTCAGTCCCGTATTCCCTGCATGCGCTGGGCTTCGCTGCGGGATTCCGCTCCGCCCAAGCGGAGCTTCACCTTCATCCTAATCTCTGTATTTGTTTCTTATGGAATCAAACAAAAGGCCTGTGATTGAGCGTTTCTCCTGCCCGGCGTATTTTTCACCTTTCAAATAAAGAGCATCCACATTTAGTGTATTCAACTTTTCCTTGGGTATCTGCAGGGGATTTTTATCCAGCACGACAAAATCTGCGAGTTTCCCTTCCGTAAGAGTACCGCGGGTTTTTTCGTCAAAGGATAATTTGGCGCAGCTTGCCGTGTGCAGGCGCAGGGCATCGAGCGCGGAAATTGATTCATCAGGGTTGGGGTGATTACACGCCGCGAAAATTCCGGCCACGGGATCAGGCAGGGTGCAGGGCGCGTCTGAGCCGTTGGCCAAAGTCAGCCCGGCGGAAAGCATGCTTTTGAGCGGAAGCAGATTTTTCAGGCGTCTGCCCAAAATGCTTTCCAGATATTCCACTGGTTCCTGCCGCCAGTATAAAAAAGGCGTCTGCAGAGCGATGCAGAGATTGAGCTTGGCGGCTCTTTCGATGGCATCCGCGCTCATTAAATCCGCGTGGATGATAATGTGGCGGTGGCCGGCGCGGGGAAAATCTTTGAGCGCTGCGTCAAACGCATTTAGCGCCTGCACAATGGCCGCGTCCCCGATGGCGTGCATGGCAACCTGCAGGCCCGCACGGTTCGCCTTTATCGCAAAGCCATTTACTTCTTCCTGGCTGTAAAAAAGAGTGCCGAAGTTTTTGGAGTTATTTGTGTACGGCTCTTTGAGTGCTGCGTCTTCGGAGCCGAAACAGCCGTCAAGCGCGTTGGCAAAGCAACCGCCGATGCGCGGCAGTCCCCGGCGCACAACTTTATTTACATCCATGGTCTGGAAAAAAATACGGTAACTCTGCGGCAGGCCACGGGCCGCCAGGCGCATGAAATCGACATCCAGATCCAGCGGAAAGCCCACGCCTTCCACCGTGTGCACAAGAGCAATGCCCTTGTTCGCCAGATAATCGCTGCCCGCGAGCAGGTTTTTAAAAAGAGCGGGCAAAGAGACGGATTTGGTAATAAAGTTTACCGCCTGGTAAAAGGCGTTTAAATAAAACCAGCCCGTGTCTTTATCAAATCCCGGATCGTTGAGGATTGCGGCAGGCATTTTGCCAATCAGCGCGGAATTGCCCACGGAAGCGTGACCGTCATATTTGACAATCATCAGCGGCTTATCGGTGATTTTATCCAGGTCGGTTTTCTGTGGCAGGCGTTTTTCTCTGACCGTGTGCGCCGAGCAGCCGAAGGCCAGAATCACATTTTGTTTTTTATTTTTGGCAATATAGGAACGGATGAGTTCGCCCAATTCTTCAAAATCGCTCACATCGCGGCAGTCCAGCCCCGAATTGAAATAGGCAAAGGAGCTGAAGTGGATATGTGTATCGCAGAAGGCGGGCACGACGCATTTATTTTTCAAATCAATGGATTCGTTGGAAGAATACTTAGGCGGCAGTTCATTCCCTGTAAAAACAATTTTTCCTTCGTCTTCGACCAGATATTTAAAGACGCGGTTTTTTTCCTCACAGGATATGAAGTCGGCATTCTTAAAGACAATCATGCCTATAAAATATACCTCCTGTAAATTTTATTCAATTAAAATAATTCACTACTGTCCGGGTATTTCGTCAAATAAATTTAGTTGGTTAGATGGCATAGGGTTTTCCGTTTTGTAGTTTACC
>OMKS01004177.1_pt1 | contig 11017 bp, 9 predicted proteins | sample 1674721 | NCBI WGS metagenome assembly OMKS01 (sample SAMN06264996, study PRJEB25208) | sediment metagenome | isolation source: hot spring sediment | place: USA: California | collected 2014-09-02 | reverse complement strand
ATGGTAGAAAAACTTAACGGAGGGCAGCATTCATCCCAGCAGTAAACTGCTGGGTATCCTGCTGCATTATGTAATGAGAAATAAAGCAGTAAAAGACCCTTTAGCTTTTGTATCTGTAATCTGCGTAGTCTATAACGACAGCCAGATTGTTGAATCTTTTGTTGATGATACGATTAGGGTTCTTAAGTCCAATTTCCACAATTATGAGCTGATTATTGTAGATGACGGCTCAACTGACTCGACAAGAACGAAGATTTCACACCTGCTTGAAAAATATAGCTCGATAAGGTACTTAAGGCTTTCAAAGAGATTTGGGGATGAAACGGCAATATCAGCCGGCCTTGACAATGTAATAGGGGATTATATAATTATTCTTAATCCTGACTCCGACCCTCCTAAGCTCATTCCTGTTTTTGTTAATGAAATAAAGGCAGGCAGCCCAATTGTTGTTGGGGTTAACAAAACACCCAACTGGAAAATGTCTCCTTTTTACAGGCTAGGTCGTTTTTTCTTTCATTACCTTTCAAAAATGCTTTTTCGCTTCACTCCTTTAGTAAGCATAAGCTATTGCCTTGCCTTTTCAAGGCAAACCCTGAACTCTCTCTTAAAGATAAGGGACAAAACATGCTTTCTCCATATACAAAGCTCTAAGATAGGGTTATCAAAAAAAATTATTAACTACAATGGAATAAACAGGAGAAAAAAGCCAAAAAGGCTTAGTTTTTCAGAGTCTTTTAGTTATGCTGTTGAAGCTATAGTCGCTAACTCAAATATCCCTTTAAGAATTGCATCTTATGGCTTTGCTGGGTTTGCTTTGTTACTGGTGTTTTTTCTCTTGTTTTTGTTCTTGTCTTCTCCAAATATTATAGAGCTTTCCTTATTTCCTATATTCTTCCTGTTTTCACTCTTATTTTTCTGCCTTTCAGTTTTTGCTGTAGTCTTATCCGAGTATTTTATTGGAGCCAGAAAAGACCAAAACACAGGCCAGGCTTATTTTGTCCTGGAAGAGCGCAATAGCTCTGTTATGGTTGCACAGCGAAAAAGAAAAAAGAATGTTGTCTCTAAGGCTTATTGAAGCTTTGAAAAGCCATATTTAAATGAAGTCCTTTCTTGCTGAGCCTTTCTTCCCGAATTTGAAAAGACCTGAAACAATCTCTGTCGAGGCCACAGGGTGGTTTATAGCTAGCCATGCATACCTTAGAAAGCTTCTTGGGCTCTTTAGGTAAGACAGAAAAAAGCTTCTTTCAATGTCTCCAATATTTTCTGTTCCTGCGAATTCTGACATAAACGGACTCATTTGAAATCTTATTGAATCTGTTTCTTTCTGGAATATATCTGTTCCTGGATAAGGAGTCAGCACGCCTATATTGACAAAAGAGGCTCTAAGCTTCTTAAGCTTTCTTGCATTTTCGATAACATCGCTTTTGTTTTCCTTTAAAGGGTGATAGAGAATCCAGACAGCAGTTTCAATTCCTTTCTTTCTCAAAAGGTTAAACTTCTCAATTAGGCCTGAAAACTCAACATTAATGTTCTTTTTATAATACTTTTGCAAGTCCTTATTGAAAGTTTCAACGCCAATATAGAGCCTTCTGAAGTTTGCTTCTTTTAGCAGAGAGGCAGTTTTCTCATTTATTAGGTCGATTCTAGAAAGGCCATAAAAGTTAGCCTTAATTCTGTTGTTCTTAACAAAATTTCTTAAGCTTAAGATGAAATCCGCATCCAAGGTTATGTTGTCATCCAGAAACTTAATGTTTTTGTAGCCTCTTCTGCAGATGTCTAAAATCTCGGCAAAAACCTTTTCCTTGCTTCTTTTACGGGCTGGCTTTAGGTCATATGCGTGTATGCAGTAATTGCAGCCGAAAGAGCAGCCAAACGAGTAATGAAGAAAGGCAGTTTTTCCCCTGCAGAAGAGCTCAGAATAATCTGATGCTTTAATCAAGTCCCTGTTGTCTGTATCTATTATGTCAGGGTCAAAGTCTAAAGGCTTCTTAAGGAACTTTTCAATCCCCTTTATTAAATCTTTCTCCTTTAATGCATTAAAAATTCTCTCCTCAAAAAGATTGTCCAGAATATAATCTATTCCAGTAAATTCCTCCCTATAATGCGAAGGGATGTACCCAATCCCGATTACTTTGATGTTTGGGAAAGCGTTTTTTAGCTTTTTAATTGTTTCATAGTCTTTATGTACAAAATTAACAGAAAGCATCGTTACTATTACCTGGACTCTTTTGCTTCTTACAAAGGAAAAAACATCGCCTAGCCCTTTAGATTTTGCGATGCAGTCAAGAAAGTATGTTTTATTGCTTGAGAATTCTTTGATAATAGTCGCTGTCCTAAGCAGTTCCTCAGGAGGATATAGAAAGCCCCTTGCATAATAAGAGCACTTGTATCTCCTTATTATCCTAGATTCAAAAGGAAGGTTCAGGACAAGAATATTCATTAACCAAGCCTCCTTACATATTGCTTTGCAGCCTCAGCGACCCTTTTAATATGCGTTTTAGGCATTGCAGAATAGATTGGAATGCAGAATGAATTCTTTGCGAGAAAAGAAGAGTTTTTCTGGGGCTTTAGAGAAAAAGGCGGGCATTCAGACAAGGCACAGGGGTAATATCTTTTGATGGAAATCCCTTTAGACCTGAAAAATTCTTTAGCCTCACTGTAAACAATTCCGTTTTTAAAAACAATGTTGTAGTGATGGTAAACATTATCATATTCTCCAGGCTCAGTAGGCAGGATTATACTCCTGATTCCTGCCAGCTTGCTGTTGTATGCTTTTGCAATCACTTTTCTTTTTTCCTGCATTCTTTTGTATTTTCCCAGCTGTGAAATGCCCAGCGCAGCGTTTATGTCACTCATTCTCAGGTTGTCTCCTTCTGCTTTTATCTCTTCTCCCCTGAACCTTCCATTATCAATCCACAAAGAGACTCTCTCAGCAAGTTTTGAATCATTAAAGCAAACCATGCCGCCTTCGCCTGTGGTTATGTTTTTTGTAGCATAAAGGCTGAATGCTGAGGTTATTCCAAATGAGCCCACGGGCTTTCCCTTAAAAGAGCTCCCGAAAGCCTGGGCGCAGTCTTCAATAAGGAAAATCCTCTTTTTTTCGCATAAACTCTTTATCCTGTCGATTTTAGCACATATCCCATGAAGATGCACAACCAGAACTGCCCTAGTTTTCGAGCTTATTTTATCCTTTATTAATTCTTCATCAATCAATCCATCAAGCCCGACATCGCAGAAGACAGGGACTAGCCCCTCAAGCACTACAGCATGTGCTGTTGCAGCAAAAGACATATCCGGTACAATAACTTCTGAGCCTTTCTCAATTCCAAGGGCGCGGATTGCAATTCTTAAGGCAGTTGTTCCGCTGTTAACTGAGCGGCATAGGCCCACTCCAAGCTCTTGAGCAAACCTGCTCTCGAATTCCTCGCTTTTCAGCCCTGCAGAGATATTCCCTGATTTAAGGCATGTTACAACAGCATCAATGTCTTGTTTTTCAATGTCCGGCTTTGCGATGGGAATATTATCCATAAACACCCCTCCTTATGTTTTTTTTAATCTGCCTTAGTGAGCGCATTGAGTCAATAAAATCGCTTACTCTCACCTTGCTTCCCTTTTCGTGCTTCCATACAACCCCAATCTCTTTAATTTTTTTTCCTTTTAGTGATGCAATAGCAATGACTTCAAAATAAGAGCCAAACCTGTTAATTGTTCTTTTGGAATAGACTTCTTTTGCTGCCTGGCTCTTAAAAAGCATAAATCCACATTGCGTGTCTTTAACATTAATCTCAAGTGATTTTCTTATCAGAAATGAAGATGCCCAGCTTAGAATCCTTCTGATTATGTTGTTTTTGTAAAAAGCCTTATCAGACCATCTTGAGCCGACTAGAACATCATATTTTTCATAGTATTTTTCAAACTTAATCATTTCTTCAAGAGGAGTAGAAAAGTCAAAGTCCGAGAAAAGTACATATTTAGTTTTAACCAGATATAGCCCCCGGCTTAGCGCGTAGCCAACTCCTTTATTCTGCTTATACTCAATTATCTCTGAAATGGCTTTTTCCTTGAGATTATTTAGCTGGTAAACAAGCTTCTCCTTTGTCTTATCAGAACATCCATCAAGAACAAATATGAGCCTAGGCCTGAAATGAAATTTATTAACGAATTTATTCAGCTTATTAATCATCAGCCCTACTCTTCTCTCTTCGTTGTAGGCAGGAATGATTATTGTCGTATTATTGACTAGTTTAGCAAAGGCCGGACTTGCTTCTATATCTTGCTGTCTCATTTTATGTTCTCACAGGCCTGCAAAGATTAATAAAAAAACCAACAGGCCTTATTACTTCAAATTCAAGTTCCTTACCATCAACAACAATCCCTGTACAGTCATGAACCAGGAGAAACTGTTCTTTTTCTGTTTGCTCAATTATTTCGTTTATTTCTTTTACTTCTGGCTTATCATCTTTAAACATATATCCAAAATATATGTTTGGATAAGTAGTGTATAAGACGACATCTTTGTCCTTAAATTCATTATAAAATTCAAGCTCTCCTTCTCCGGTTTCAGTAGTAATCTGAGAAAAGTTGTTATCAATCACAATAATCCCGAAAATAATTAATCCTATTGAAATAAAGTAAAAATATTTCTTCTTAATGACTTTGTCAATAATTATTATAGCAGCTATTAGGAAGTAGAATGAGAAGAGCACATTCTCAAACTGGAGTGAATCCATTAGCCGTATTAAGGATATAAAGTATATAATCCCATAGTAAATAACTGACTTAAACAAGAAAAGCAATCCAATTAGCAAAAAGGTAACCATAGAAGGGGTATTAAGAAAATCAATATTCTCATAGTATCTTAGGATATGATTGAAATTATGTGTTAACCTTCCGCCATCCTGCCTTGTTTCTATAATGTTTAGCAGTCTGCTTGCAGGAAAAATATTAAAAGAAAGCGTAATCAGGATTATTCCGATGAGAGCATATTTCTTTAAATCCCATTCTGTTCCTGATTTGTGGTTTTTATATTGGTTTATTATGTAGTTTAACAGGATTGGAAAATTTAAAATAACGAATTCAGGCCTTGTGAGGCATCCTAGTGCGTAATTTAAAGAGAATAGAATGTGAAATTCAATTCTTGAATTCTTTTTAGAGCAGGCTTTCATTAGGATATATGATGAAAGGGTGGAAATAAATACGATAGTATAGATTGACCTAAGATATCTTACAATAACCAGGGTTGAAGGATACATGAGGATTGCAGCAACAGCAACAGCTGCCTTGAGCCTTGATGATTTATCTTTAAAAAAGAAGTAAATAAGATAGGCGATTATAAGAAGCTGGCAAAGCAAAAATAAATTAACAAAATTATATAGGCTGAGTATATTATTTATTGAAAAAAGCCTCATTAAAGCAATAGGAACTGCATAGTAGCCAATACCGACTGTTGTGCTGTGGGAGTTATAGTCTGCTTCCTCTATTATATAATGAAAGCCGTTGAAGTACTTAACATCAGTTTCTTCATATGGGAAAAAAACCTTGCCATGCATGATCACATGAAAGTAGGCAAAAACAGCCAGTCCAACTATAAAAACCTCTAGAATGAATACTGTTAGGTTTTTGATTCTTTTTTTGGTGAGTTTTTTTTTAAGCTTTTGTTTAATAGCCCTGTAGATAGTGAATCCCAAAGTTGCAATCAATGCAAAAACAAGAATGTTTGATATAGTATGGTACTGATCGAGATTAATCATTGCTATTTTCCAGGTAAGTGATTGAATTGGATCCATCTTCTAATCCCACAATAATTTCTCCAGGGTCGATTGGTATCCTCCTGAAGTGTATCTGAAAACAGTCATTATTCGAGCTCTTTCTCCCAGCCAATAGTATAGCTCTTCGGTTTTTCTTCGCTGAAAAGTATGGCTGTTAAACAGGTTGTCAAGCCATATATAAATGCTTTTGTTTTTTAGCATTTCGTTGTGCTCTAAAAAGGCATCTATGCTGATAACCCTGTTCCTTAAGAAAAACAGGGCTTCCGGGTATTGGGTTACCAGGTAAAATTCTTCCTCAATATCATTAAAATAATGGTATATTCTCTCACTCATGTCGAGCTGGTCTCTCCTGTGGTTGCTGGCGATTCTTGTGTCTCTTTCCCATCTTGCAGCTGTAATGAAGCTTGAGAGCGCACCCAGAGAAATCACAATTACCAGAATCCATAATAATGCCTTCTTTTTAGGTTCCGCATCAAAAAGAATCCCAGCAATCCTCATAACCAGGCATCCCAAAACTAGATAAGCTAGGACAATTGGAGTAAGATAGACTCTTGGCGCCCTGTTAGAGTCTATGTAAGATATGAAAATAACAATGGTGAATGCAATGAAAACCAAGGCCAGGATAACCTGAATGACTTGATTCCCAGTTTTATTGTCTCTTAAAGGGGTTCTTATGCCTTTGAGTGCTTTAATGAAGGCAGGAACAAATTTTATTGCTAAAAACCAAAAGCAGAAAGATAAAGAATATATAAGGGAGATAATCATAACAACGCCAGTTTCTTTCTGCGTGCTTAATACAGTATTAGAAAAGAAAATTATGTTGTCTTTTATCTTATCAAGCCCAAAATTGCCTCCTTCTGCGTAATGGGTTTCAACATACTCAGACTTAATGACAAGCACATTTGGAATGCATAGAAGCGTAACAAAAAATGCTGTTCCAAGCAGCCACCAGGCTTTCTTTTTGTCAACAAAAATGAAAATTAAAAATAAAACATACATAACAGCGACAACAATGATATTCTCAGGCCTTGAGACAGCTGATATTAATGCAGAAGAAGCCAAAGCAGCAATGTTCCAAAAAGAAAACTTTCTTTTAAAAAACGATATTAGGAAGTATATGAAGGTTAAGATTGTTAATACTGAAAAGACATGTGTTTCCCCAGTTGAAGAAAGGTCTTTGAATAATACATTAGACCAAAGAAGAATAAGCATAATGAAAGCTAAAGCAGGAAAAACCAGCTCTTTGCGGCTTGTCTTGTTCTTTTTATCCTTTTGCTTGAGGGTTTCTTTTTCACTTGGCGTTGTCTTGAATATATTCCATAACAGTATAAGGAATAATGTTAAGCCCAGCCCATAAAAAAAAGAGTTTGCGTAGCTTGACACTTTTGGGTTAAGGATTCCCGATGAATAAACAAGGCTTAGCATGAAAGGAAAGCCTAAAGACTTTGGGAAAGGGCCCCAGCTTCCTTCAGTATGGTAAAGGTAGTAATTCCCGAAATCGCTTATCGCAAGCCCCATGGACTTATAATATAAATCATCGTTGTACATTAAATCAATCTCTGGAAGAAGTAGCGAATTAGTGAAAGCCAGGCTAAAGACAACCATAGCAGCAATAACCAGCCCTAACGGAGCTTTCCTTTTTCTGAAGATAAAAATTGCTGAAACAACCAATAGAAATAGCATAAGCCTGATAATTATGACATTAAGCCTTCCCAAATATAAAAGCAATTCATAATTCATTTTTGTGACTTATGTTTTTTCCAAATAACTCTTTTAATCTTAAACTTGTGGCCTTACTCAATCTTTTCTCTTTTGATTAATTCGATTGCATTGTTTGGGCAGCATTCATGGCAGGTGTAGCATCTGATGCAATTATTCCTGTTAACATGAAAGCTTCCATCTTCTTCAATGTCAATAGCTTTTACAGGACAGGACTGGTAGCATGCACCGCATTTAACACACCTGTCAGTAATCTTAACATCGTAAAGGAAAATCTTTCCAAACCCCTGTTCTTTCTTATGCTTGTTGATGAAATCAAAAAGCGAGTTTTTCTTAAAATCCTTAACCATTATTCTGGTTAAGTCTTTATCTACCGCAAGATGTTCCTGTTTATACCTTCCAATGTTTTTCTCTTCTGCAAACTTTATTGTAGGCATTGCTTCTGGGTTGTAGCCAACGGTTCTGCATGCAGTAGCATCACAGGCAACAGGGTCTGTTGACAAAACCAGCGCCCCAATCTTTTTAGGCTGGCCATAGCTTGGCCCTTCATCTCCCTCCATGCCAACAATTGCATCCATGATGTTAACACAAACCTTATGGCTGATTCCCAAAAAGCAGTCAACAACTCCTTTGCAGAACTCTTCCTTGTCTTCTCTTCTGTGTATGTATTTTCTTTCTTCAGGATGAATAGTCCCAAACATGTTCTTAATTGCACCTGTGAAAAAAGAAATGCCATGCGTTTTGAATTTAGGCAGGTTTATTACTAAGTCAACATCATCAAAAACCGTGAAATAGTCTGTCCCATCAAGCCAGAAATGATTGTTCGCTTCTTTGTACACAAAGCTCATTTCCTCAGACTTAACCATTTTAATGCCGTGTTGCAAGCAAACTGCTTCCATGCCTGTATTTTTGTAGACGTTCTCGCTGTTGGTGTAATTTGTTCCTGCTGAGACCTCTGCAAGAATAATGTTGCCTGCTTTTGTCTTATCTTTCAGGACTCTTGCAAGCGCATCAATTATTGAAGGATGGGTAGTAGCTGCCTTGTCAGGGCTGAAGGGCTCTGCTAGATTTGGCTTTAATAGAACCCTAGTATTCTCATTAATCTTATTAAGCACGCCACTCCTGGTTAAAGCCTCTCTAAAAAATCTTTCAATCTTATCACAGTCATATGAGTCAATTTCTTCAACAAAAACGTCAGATTTAATGTTCATTAACTCTTTAATCTTGGCGATTGCATCCCTTTTGTCGGAAAAAACAGGATAAACGTGGTCAGCATACTTTTCTAATGCTCCGGGGCATATGCATCTTAGCCTGCAGAACCTGCAAGCTTCATAGTAGGAGTACCCACTGAACTCTGCATCTTTCTCGTAGAGAGAAACAGCTATTTCATAGGAATTTATCAAGTTGTCCTGCATATAGCAAGCGGGAATCCCAGCAACAAAGAATTGGCAGCCAAGCTTCCTGAGAAAAATTATTAAATAAGAAAGGTATTTCTCAATCCTGAATAATTCATCACCTTGATGGAAGATATAAACTGGCTTCTGTTTTAAGCCTTTTAAGTCTGCTTTTCTTATTTCTTCCTTAAGGCTTTCAAAACAAAGCTTATCCTTAATATATATGATTGAATAATCGCTTTTTGACTCGATGAAACAATTTTCATTGCCGTTATCAACAAGTGGCTCAATCTCTGCTTTATATCTTTTGGGCGAAATATTTCCCTTTATTTTTACTACCCAGTCTTCCATTTTATCTCCTTTTCAGATTACTCTTTTGTTAACTTCAAACTCCTCTTTTAAGGTGTTTTCATTATCCTTTGTTCTTTCGACTATAACCTTATGAATTATTCTTTTCTCAATGGGCATTTTTTCAAAACAAAGCAGAAACACTTTTAATTCATCATCAGAGGATGTAGTTAGAATAAAGTCTTTTAAGGGGCTTGAATATGAGATCTCAACATTAACTTTACCCTCGCTTAAATTGTCCTTGCTCATAATGAAGCATGTTCTATCTGTACAGTCTTCGCTGAAGCAGAGATGAACCCTGGAGCATTTGTTATCCCCGATAATGTTTATTATGTTAAACTTATCTTCTCTTCTGCCCGAAGAAAATAATAGAATGCTTTCATTAGAAAAATAGGCCCTTCTGAAAGGCCGGGCTCCTTTAACCTCTTTGAAAATAGCATTCTTCAGGATTAGCTCTTTTATCTCTTCTATATCAGGAGCAACGTAAGACTCTTCTTTTTTACTCGCCTTTTCTGAAGCTTCGGAATGTGTTTCGTATTTCATTAAGTTACTACCTCCTTGACTTCATAAACCCTTGTTTGTTCATCTTTTCTGAACTCCTGTTCTTTCAGCTGGACTTTTTCCAGCCAAATCCCTTTGATTTTATTTAGTTCAAATGTGAAAAAAGCAACCCCTCTTATGTCATTCACAGAGGTAATGAGCATAATATCAAGCAAAGGTGAGTTTCTTGAAGTTATGAATGCTGGCGGCTCCGAGAAGTCAGATGTTTTCATGCTCAGCTCTGAATAAACTTCACACTTTTCGTCGAAACACAGCCTAACCGAAAAGTTTATTGTGGTATCTGAGAACAGATAAAGGATTGCAAACCTGGGTGTTTTCTCATCAGTTGAAAATACAAGCAGTTTCTCAGATGCAACAAAAACCTTTCTGGCTTGCATTGGCTTCTCGACTCCCTCGAAAAGGTGGCCTTGGTTAAGGTCCCTCAATGCAGACTGCATTCTGAAGCCTAACCTATTAATCTCTGTATCAGTTAATGATTCATTACCATCAGTTCCTGCAAAGAAATCAAATTCTGGCTTCTCACCAGGCTGTTGTCTTTGGTTTCCGCTAAAATAAATTGCAATAAACAGGATAATCATAACTCCCACAATCAACGAAGAGACAAGAACAGTCTTTCTGTTGTATCTTCTTTTAGATAAAGGCGAGATATTAATTCCCCAGTTTTTAACCTGTTCTTCAAATGCCATGAAGTCTTTTACTCCAAAAAGCCTTCTTTTTGTAATCTCGCTTTCCTCGTCATCTTCGTATTCAATTATATAATCCCTGTAGCCAAGATTCTTGTTCTTTGGAATAATCTTAGTAATGCTCTGTATGTTCTTTTTCTTTATGCTTATTCTTTCTGTTATGCTGTGAATCCTAATTTCGTTTTCTGTGAGGCTTAGCCTGAAAAAAAACCCATTTATGAAAAAAATAAGGAAAGAGATTAACAGTATAGCCCCAATCCCAATCAGCAAAAAGTTTCTCTTATCAACCCCATAAAGAAGAATTCCGGATGTCAATACCAGGAAAATTATCCTTGATGCTATGGCTTGAGGGTTTCTTAAGTGTGCAGCTTTGTCCAATGAAAACCCTTTCTCTTTCTGGTTCTTTCCATGAAAAACCTTTTTAAGATAGCCAGTTATTTTCATTACATAATGCAGCAGGATACCTGGCAGTTTACTGCTGGGATGAATGCTGCCCTCCGTTAAGTTTTTCTACCATTGTTGATAAAGGATGTGCGCGCAACGG
>OMKS01004176.1_pt1 | contig 11017 bp, 12 predicted proteins | sample 1674721 | NCBI WGS metagenome assembly OMKS01 (sample SAMN06264996, study PRJEB25208) | sediment metagenome | isolation source: hot spring sediment | place: USA: California | collected 2014-09-02 | reverse complement strand
CCAGAATATGTTAAATGGGAGACCGAGAAAAATCTTGAACTGGGAAAAACCTTGTGATGTATACCGACAAGTGTTGCACTAAAAGGTTGAGAGTGCCTTAGTTTTATGCATATAAACAAAGAGGCTTATTTTTTAAATTATATAATGGTATACTTTCGATATATGTTTATTTGTTAATAATCGGCGCTAATATCTCCGGAGAAATTAAATGAACGTAATTTATGAACCAAAAGGGCGCGCGAGAGAATATTCAGAATTAGCCTGCAATTTGTATATGGGCTGTACTCATGGTTGCAGATATTGTTATGCGCCAGCATGTATGCGCACGACCGGCAGGAAATGGCACGCAATAGCTAAGCCACGAAAAAACATTGTTGAACTTTTTGAAAAGGATGCGCGTAAATTAAGGGGCGATTCACGACGCATTCTTTTTTGCTTCCTGAGCGATCCCTACCAGCCTCTTGAAAGTAAAGAACGCTTAACCAGGCAAGCATTAGGTATCGTTTATAAGTATGGATTAAAAAGTCAAATTCTTACCAAAGGCTCTGCTGATCTTATACAAGAAGATCTGGAATTAATGAAAAAGGCAGACACGCATCTTGGTATAACACTCAGTTATGTTGATGATCAGAAACGTCGGGAATGGGAACCTAATGCATCCACGGTAAATGATCGATTGGAAATTCTCAAACACGCACATAAAGCTGGACTTTATACTTGGGTCAGCCTTGAACCGGTTATTGATCCGGAACAAGCGCTTGCCCTTATCCGTAAAACACATAAGTATGTTCGTTTTTGGAAAATAGGCAAACTGAACCACATGAATGAATACGAACAAACGATAAATTGGCAAAAATTCCTTTACGATGTAGAAGCGCTTTTAAAAAAATATAGCGTAAAATATTATATTAAGAAAGATTTACGCGCTTTTGCTATGTGAAGATTAAAGCATATGTAATAAAGGGGGCGGTTCGATTTAAGTGCAAATAATTCAATATAAGAATAAAAAATAATCTGGCAGCAAATCAACGCCACCGACAACCAAATCGACAAACTGGTTTATGAATTATACGATTTAACCCCCGCAGAAATCGCCATCGTAGAGGGCAATAATTAATACGAGAAGCTTTAAAGCGTAAAATTTTTTAAAATTGATTAGCAGGAGGTTAACACGTGAACATTGAACTCCTAAATAAGCACATCGAATCCTACAAAAAGAATCTCAAAAAAGACCCGGAAAAGCATATTAACGATTTAAACGAACGAAAGGAAAGAATTGATTTTTATCAATCTTGGACTAATGAAAAAATATTGTCTATGACGGAAGACGATTTATATAATTATATTTCTAAGCTCTGGGCAATGCTTATTTGGGGCAATAAGAATTATGTTGTGAATAAAATGATTCAGGACAATGGTTTTAGCGAATTAAAGAACGAGCTTGCTGAGCTAGTATGGGGTCAAAAACCATTAATCAAACGTTGGGATAATTTTAGAAAAAAAATTAAAGGGATCGGCCCGGCCATGATTAGCGAAATTCTTTGTCATGTACATCCTAATGATTGCATGGTTTGGAATCGCCGCGCCTATGTTGCCCTAAATTACCTCGGTGTAAAAGACCTGCCACGTTACAATTATCAGTTGACTGGTAAAAAATATAAAGAATTATCAGAACAAACTCAAAAAATCGTAGAGGCAATGAGGGAAGCTGGTATTGCCGATGTCAATTTGCTTTTCGCTGATTATTTTATGTGGGACGAGTTACAAGTTGAGGATAACCTTGCACAGATATACGCAAAGACAAAGAACACAAAAGAAATGCCAATGGTGGAAATAGCAAGTGATGAAACGTCTGATTTTATTCATGATGAAATCCGTGACAAGTTGTCTGATATTGGTACTTGGCTGGGCTTTACCAGCAGCATAGAGAAAAAAGTGGCAGATGGTTCCAAGGTTGACACTGTTTGGGAATCCACTGTTGGTAATATGGGTAAGATTATCTATGTTTTTGAAGTACAGACGAAAGGCAGTATTGACAGTCTAATTGTAAATTTACTGAAAGCATTAAACAATCCGGCCGTTCAAGGTGTTGTTGCTGTATCAGATTCTTCTCAATTAGAAAAAATTAAAAAACATGCCCAGCAAGTTCCGAATTTAAATACAAGAATCAAATATTGGGATTACAAAAAAGTATTGGAAGTTCACGAAGCGCTAGAAATGGTCAACGAGTCCATTAATAGCTTAGACTTAGTCCCGCAGGGATTTTAAAAAAATTATAGCGGGAGGTGAGTACAATGTCATGGTGGAATGAAATTTACGAAATTATCAAGGAAAGTGATTTAATATACACGCCAGGAAGGGGATTTTGAATAAGGGGACGGTTCTATTTAATTGAATAAGGGGACGATTGAATAAGGGGACGGTTCTATTTAATTCTATTTAATTGTGAAAAGGCGCGGCAACTGTTGACAAGCAAATCGACAAACTGGTTTACGAATTGTATGGACTTACGGAAGAAGAAATAAAAATTGTTGAGGGATAATAAACATGTAGGGACTGTTCCCCCCGGCATTCGCCGGGCAGGCTGAACAGTCCGCAATACAGCGGCGCGTTTGGGGAAACGCGCCCTACAAATAACAGGGAAAAATATGTAGGGACTGTTCCTAGAACAATCCGAAATTAACGGCGCGTTTGGGAAACGCGCCCTACAATTAAAATTAAAACAGGCTAACAGTGTGTTCGGGGAACACGCCGTACAATGAAGACAAAATAAAATGCTGGCGAAACGAAAACAAATTCATCTTGCGGGGTATGATTATTCCAACACAGACGATGTCTATTTCGTGACTATCTGCACCTGGAATAAGACAGCATATTTCAAAAATCCAACAATTGTTCAGTATATTGAAAAGGAAATTGATTATCGTTGCCGGGTGGCGCAAGAGGTTACGGTATTTGCATATTGCATTATGCCTGATCATATACATTTTTTATTGAAGCTGAATGAAGGTTATGGAAAATCGCTGGCCAACTGGATAGTTGCTTTTAAAAGATATAATGCCCGGACTTTATCGCTTATGCACGGCATAAAACCGCTCTGGCAGAAAAATTATTATGAACATATTGTCAGAAAAGATGAATCGCTGAAAACGATTGCCGAATACATTGCCGGTAATCCTGTTAGAAAAATGATTGTAAATGAATGGACAGATTATCCGTTTTCTAAAATCAATTATGACGCGTTTTAATAATATTAGCGGCGCGTTTTGGGAAACGCGCCCTACAAAATAAATGATGCTAAAAGCGGATATGTACATTTATTATCCTATTATTACAATTGTTTATGGTCAATACGCACGCATGAACTAAAAAAGGGTTTTGTATGAAAAAAAACCTGACCGGTGAAATTCTCGACGATGGCCAGTGCATCTGCGGCATTTGCGGCTGTAAAAATAAACTGGGTGGATTACTCAATCCGATGTCGCCGCAGCCGACTGTGGCTTGTTATAATTGCATGATAAAAATGTCGGCGGAAAATCAGGGCATAACCGTTGCCGAAGCCGAGCGGCGTAGAAAGGAGGCGTTGCGGGTCTCGCATTTATTCATCAAGATGAAGATGGATGAGTATGTTGCGGCGACCGGCAAAGAGGAATATCCGTCCATTGACGAAGCCAATCAAGTTCTGGCCTATATCATGAATGTCTGGAATAGTTTTTCGAAAGACGAAAAAGAGGCGTTTGAGAAGACATCTGATTTGGCGCCTCTGTTTCAATCTGTACCCATGAACTGGCAGTATTTATCGGCGGAATCCAGACAACGGCGCAACGATCCTTGTCTCTGCGGGAGCGGCAAAAAATACAAGGCCTGTTGTTGGACCAAAGAAGAGAACGAAAAGGCAGAGGTGGAAAAATACAAAAAAGTCGATACCTGGGTCATCCGGAAAGCAATGAAAATCATTTCTGAACTGACAGAAAACAAGACATTGAATTTCGGCAAATTAGTGGATTTCTACTTTGGAGCCCAGCGTCTTGCCGATGCCCGCAAGTACGGAATGACGCAGAAAGATGTGGAGGAATTCAACGAGTGGCTGATGAATGATTACTATCTCAACGACGAAAAAACGCCTTTTATTCTGGCTGAGTTGCTGGACTCCGGGACATTGTCCGATTATGAAGAAAAACTGGTCAACGCCCGCATCAGCGCTCCCAAATCGGTTTATATTGTTACCTTTATTAAAAAGGGAACGGGCGCTCTCCTGCGCAATGTGTTTGACAAGAAGGAGGTCTTTGTTCACGACATCGGATTTTCACAATCCACGCAGGGCGGGATGGCTGTGTTTGTCCGGATTTTTCCGGCAGGCGATTATTATTTGCTTTCCGGCGGCCATATGGCATATCCCTTGAACATCCTCGACGGGAAATTGGAAACAATTATCAAATCCTATAAAAAAAGCAGACGGAAAGACGGCATCAATAAATTTCTCAGGGAAAACGGCCATGTTTTCGGCAAGCTGATTTGATATATTCCAATATCACGCCGTCTGCCGTCTGGTCTGGAAGAATAAAAGAAAAAAGGACGGTTGTATTTAAATATGAAGCGTGAAAAGTGAAGCGGATTTCGTGAAGCGTCAACAGTGAAGAGCTAAGAGCGGCTGATTATATTAAGCCAGGTGATTATAAAAGATTTGTAAATACCCGCCCTATGTATTAATTTTAAGCTCACAGAAAGGGAAAAGAACTGCATGCTGATACCCATTATAATTCTTTTTGTGACGATATCAGTGACTCTTATTATCATTGGTGTTTTTAAAACAAGCAGGAAAATTCTTTCGGCTCTATCCATAATATTGTGGCTATGCTCGCTGGTGTCGGCATTCTTTGTCGGTTGGGCATGGCTGGAAAGAGCGTATTCCGAAAACTGGGCAATGTACGGCTTCTTCTTTATCTCGCTTCCCATCATTATTACAGCAGGTGTCCTGGCAACCGTGACGATTCTTGCGGTAAAAGTTCGAAAGATCGAAAACATGAAAGAAATCCTCTTAAGGCTGTATCTTCTTTTGATATTCTTAGCGGCGCAGGTTGTTGTTGGGTTTTTTTCCGCCTAGAATAAAATGACCCGGCAAGAAATTTACAAAAAATCCCGGGCATAAAAATGTGCCCTAAGCTATTTATTTGCCTATTTCACATTAAATTTATTTTTTAATATTTCCACCAGCGGGCCGTCTTCGCGCCAGGCGCGGCAGGTATTGACGAGAAACTGCAAAATCAGCTTAGAGCGTTGCGGATCGTAATCCTGCGGTCTTTTCGACTGATAGGAAGCGTAGCCTTGAATCGCCGCCGGCGCCATCGCCAGCAAAAGCTCGACCAGATGCGTGCACCCTCTGTTGCCGCCGACAAGTTTTTTAACTTTCGTCGTAAAGCCTTTGGTAACAGCTATCCCCCTGATCGGCGCGAGGCAATCCAGTGTTTCGCGGCAAATTTCGCGCGGCACTGAAAGAAGCTCCGCCTCGATGTCTTCAATCACCATATTGGAGCAATTAATCAGCAGGCGTATGGCCATGTGGTGGATCACGCCTTCGGGAAAACTCTCGCCGGTGATAATGCGGGATGCGTGAAAACGATCGTCTTTGAGAAACCCCTCCACAACTAATCTCTGCCCGTCATATTCGTAAGTGGAAACTTCAATGCTTCGCGTATGCAGTATTTCTTTTTTTTCTTCCCAAAATCGCATTTTTCTTCCTCTCGCGCTGATTGATCAGGTTAAATCTTTCAGATACGGCTTGCACAACCGGTGAATCACAGAAAGAATAATTATACTAAACACAACGGCAATCAAAACATTGAGCGTGATGCCGGTCATTACCACGCCCAACGCCGTGCCGCTGGCCGGCGGATGTTCCGTGTCCGTCACCACCATGACAAAGATAGATACCCCCACCGCCGACGAATAGACCAAAAGAGACGGTAATAATGATGGATGCGGAATCAGAGAAAACAAAAATCCGCAAAACAAACCAACAATATGCCCGCCGATAACATTTCTGGTCTGGGCGGTGATGTTCTCAGGCATGGTAAAAACGATGAACGCCGTGGCGCCGAGAGAGGCGATAATGACGGCGTGCTGCATGCTTAAAAAATAAAGAGCAATGAATACGGCAACCGTTGCCAACATACTCTGCAATACATAGCTTTTCCAGTGTTGTCTGAATTCGGCATCAATTTTAATTAAAATATTTTTCAAGGCTCCTCCTGCTTTTCAAGAACACCTTCACCTTAAGCATTGTTAACCGGAAAATGAAAATCATGCTCCGGCTCTATAAATAGCAGCGGCAATATGTACCAATCAAAATGGAAAATCAATTAAATAAATAGCGAATTTCAGGCAGGCCGAAAAGTGTCGACATATTAACGCTAATTTATTATATTGCCCTATCATTACCAATATTAAATTAGAGAATTCAAAATTTTATAAATCCGTAACTGCCTGTTTTTACAGTATATAAATATTATTAACAATGAGGGAGGGGAAAATATGAAATTTAAAATTACAGAAAATGTCGATTGGGTAGGAAAAATCGACTGGGAGCTGCGTAAGTTTCACGGCGAAGAGTATTCCACGCACCGCGGAACATCTTATAATTCCTATCTGGTAAAAGACGAAAAAATCGCTTTGATCGATACGGTGTGGATGCCTTTTGCGAAGGAATTTGTGGAAAATCTGGCCAGGGAAATTGATCTCAATAAAATTGATTACGTGATTGCCAATCACGCGGAAATGGATCATTCCGGAGCGCTGCCGGAGCTGATGCGGCACATCCCCGACAAACCGATTTACTGCACAGCCAACGGCGTAAAATCGCTTCGGGGACACTATCACAAGGACTGGAATTTCCAGGTTGTGAAAACCGGCGATAAGCTCTCTTTAGGAAAAAAGGAGCTGGTTTTCGTGGAAGCGATGATGCTGCACTGGCCGGATTCGATGATGGAATATCTTACCGAAGAGGCAATTTTGTTTTCGAACGACGCGTTCGGCCAGCATATCGCGAGCGAGCACATGTATAACGACCTCGTGGTTCAATCCGAGCTTTTTGAGGAAGCAACAAAATATTACGCCAATATCCTCACGCCGTTTTCACCGTTGGTAACCAAAAAAATAAATGAGGTAATCGCGCTCAATCTGCCCGTGAATTTTATCTGCCCCAGCCACGGCGTAATCTGGCGCGAAAATCCGCTGCAGATTGCAGAAAAATATCTGGAATGGGCGGCTGATTATCAGGAAAATCAGGTTGCGATTATTTACGACACCATGTGGGACGGCACAAGAACGCTGGCCGAGCAGATCGCCAAGGGCATCAAACAGGCCGATGATAAAGTGACGGTAAAGCTCTATAATATTTCCCGCAGCGACATCAATGACGTTGTGACAGAGGTTTTCAAAGCCAAGGCGGTTTTGCTTGGTTCGCCGACCATCAACAAAGGCATTCTCAACGCGGCAGCGGCGCTTCTGGAAATGATGAAAGGCCTAAAATTTAAAAACAAAAAAGCCGCGGCTTTTGGATGCTACGGCTGGAGCGGCGAAAGCGTGAAGGTTTTAACCGACCGCCTGTCGGAAGCGGGTTTTGAAACTATCAGCGACGGCCTGAAAACAATGTGGCAGCCGGGCGATGCGGAGTTTGCGCAAGCGCTGGAATTTGGAAAAGCGTTCGCGAAGAAAGTTTAATCTCTGATATTTTACGCCGCGGGAAAAATGCTTTGAGTTTGCGCCCGGAATTTAGATGACAGAGGGCCGACCAAAGCGCGTTTTGATTTCTTTTTTAAGATAGCCTTTAAAACATGGAATAGCTGCCTGGCGAAGGATATATCAATATTACAAAACCTCAGCGCAGTTTTTGTCTGGAAGCGTGTTTTTTATATTGCTTTGCACCAAAAATTAAATCCTGTTTCTTAATGAAGACCTGCGTATCCGGCGGCACGGAATGCGTCAACCACACGTTGCCGCCGATCACGCAACGCTCACCGATAATAGTATCCCCGCCCAGAATGGTGGCATTCGCATAGATAATCACATCATCTTCAATAGACGGATGGCGGTTTTTTCCCCTCAACCGTTTACATTCCGCCTTGGACAGCGACAAAGCCCCCAGCGTGACACCCTGATAAATGCGAACCCTGTTGCCGATCGTGCATGTTTCTCCAATTACCACGCCCGTGCCGTGATCAATAAAAAAGCTTTCGCCGATATGCGCCCCCGGATGAATATCGATGCCGGTGCGGCTGTGCGCATATTCCGTCATGATCCTGGGTATTAACGGAACACTAAGATGATAGAGCTCATGCGCGATCCTGTAAATTGTGATCGCCCGGATGCCCGGATAACTGAATATGATTTCATCATACCCCTTGGCCGCGGGATCTCCATCGAGAGCGGCGCGGATATCTTTAGCCAGCATCGTTCTCACTTCAGGAAGTTTGCGCAGAAATTCAACGGTAATCTTTTGTCCGAGGGATTCACAATTCACGCAGGGCTGATTCTGGCGAATACAGTCATGACGAATGGCCAAGATGATTTGCTCAGAGAGCGCTTCGTAAAGCCCGACAATCTGCTGACCAAGATAGTATTCAAGATTAATTGAATCCAGACGGGTGCGGACAAAATAGCCGGGATATAAAATCAAAGCCAGGCGGTGCAGAATATCAATGATTGCCTCCCGATGAGGAATGGGCTCGGCGCTCACATGATCAAAACACCCGCCGCGGCTGCACGACAAGACAAGCTCATCAACTATCCCCGGCACTTCGTCCCGGTAGCTTTTCGCCAATTTAATTTCTTTCCTGCATTTATCGCCATTTTTTAAACGCTTCATGATTATAGTCTCCCGCTTTGCTATATCTTTTTAAATTTTACCCGAGACAATTCAGGCCAGTTTCACCCGGCAATCTCTATAAGATCATCAACTTTTATTATTCCGCCAACCAGCACTTTCGCGAAGATTCCTTCTTTAGGCATAACACAATCTCCCACGGCATAAAAGATGTTGCAGCGGCTATGGCAGACTTTCCCAATCTGCGAAACCTCCAGCAATACTTCGCTTCCAACTTTCAGCTTCGTGCCGATGGGAAGCTTCGGCAGATCAATGCCTTCTATCGTAAGATTTTCCGCGAAATCTCCATGATTAACATCAAGACCTTTTTCTCTGATTTTATCAATGCTTTCTTTGGAAAGAAGACTGACCTGCCTGATGCCGGCTTGGGCGTGGGCGTCGTTTTCCAGACCCAGGTTCTCCAGAAACAGCCCGCATCCGACATTACTCTTTTTTTCTCCTTTGTTCTGAGAAACATTAACCGCCAGAACTTTCCCGCGGGTCAGCATCATTTTATTTTTTGCCTTTCTTCAAATTAAACGTTCTTCGCCCGAATAGATATATCCGGAATTTTTTCTCACATAACCCAGAAGCGTCACATTATATTGCCTGGCAAGATTAACGGCCGCGGATGTCGGCGTTGACCGCGAAACAAGAACCGGCGCTCCCATTCTGATAACCTTGGTAATAATTTCCGAGGATACCCTGCCGCTGACAAATAATATACCGCCCCCGATAAGATTCATCGTCCGGTTTTTAAGCAGAACGCCTGCTATTTTATCAAAGCAGTTGTGCCTGCCGATATCCTCGTTAAAAACAGAAAAATCATGATGCTGAAACAAAACGCTGTGAACCCCTCCGACGGTCTTATAGATTTCCGAACGCCGCTCAAAATCTTTCATGGAACGCATGATTTCGCCAAGAGAATATTTTTCATCGCCCGACAAAGCAATGAACTTATCCTGCTTAAGCGGATTTATATAAGTGAAACATTTGCCGCATCCGGAGGTCACGCTGCGCAGACTTTCGCACTTCTCAACGGATTTGCCGGCAACAAGGTTAATCATAACGGCAAAGAGGCGCTCGTTATAAGAGATGGAAGCAACGTCGTCAATTGTGTCTATAACCCCTTCGCTGTAGAGAAAACCCAACGCCAATTCTTCCGTCAATTGATTCAGGCACAGAAGCGACGCGTATTCGATACCGTTGATATATATTTTTAAAGATATTTCACCAATAACAGGTATCTCAGCATCACTTAGTGCGATGCTGCTTTCATCACCATTGATTTTTTTAACTAAATAAGTACCGTGTAATGTGTCTTCCATTTTTTTCTGACCTCAATCACTTATACCATTACGCTAACATCAATGAGTCGTCAAAACAAAAATGGCATTTAACGCCAACAGATTCGGGCAAAAACGAATCTGTTTTTTTTCTCCCAGATAATGAGCTGACACGATCCGAATGTTTTTTTCCTTACAAAAATGTTTAAAATCCGTGATGCTTAAAAAGCGGACGTTGGGCGTATCAAACCACAGATAGGGCAATGAACGCGTAACGGGAGATTTTCCCCTGAAAAACAGCATAAACCGTGATCTGAAATAAGCAAAATTGGGAAATCCGACAATGACCTTCCTGCCGATGCGCAGGGATTCATGAATGACATCGCCAACTTTTTTAACTTGCTGCATGCTCTGATTCAAAATAACATAATCAAACGAATTATCCGGAAATTCATTCAGGCTGCTTTCGATATCGTCGTGAAACACACTCAAGCCCTTTTTCACGCATTCCTGAATGGCCTTATCGTCCAACTCAATTCCCTGAGCGCGGATAAGCTTGTCCCTTACAAGCGGATATAAAAGCTCTCCCTCGCCGCATCCCAGATCCAAAACACGCGACCCTTTTTCGATGATCGAATAAATAACTTTATGATCAAGACTCATCTCAATTGCTTTTATCATGTCCCGCCACCAGATACCCGTTGAAGGTCTTATCCAGAAAATGTTTGATCAGCGCGGTCTGCTCCGGCGCCTCAATTAAAAAAGCATCGTGGCCGTAGGTTGACGTCAATTCACAATAGGTAGTGTCAACACGCCTTCTTTTCAGAAGCCTTACAATCTCCTGCGACTGGTATGAAGGGTAGAGCCAATC
>OMKS01004174.1_pt1 | contig 11022 bp, 10 predicted proteins | sample 1674721 | NCBI WGS metagenome assembly OMKS01 (sample SAMN06264996, study PRJEB25208) | sediment metagenome | isolation source: hot spring sediment | place: USA: California | collected 2014-09-02 | reverse complement strand
TGGTTGAGTTACGCCTTTTTCTGTAGCAGTGTTTACGCTCCTTGCTGCTGTTGCAGGGTAGGCTGATAGGCTATTAGTCTAGCGCCTCAACTCGTATATCAGTGCAGCGACATAGCCGGCGATCATTCGTCAAAAACACATCGCAGCCGCTGACCATCGCGGCTGCGAGATGTAATGCATCTGGTGTTCTAAAACCGTATTGAGCGCGCAACTCGGCCGCACGGTCTACTACAACGCGTGAAAGGGGCACGCTCTCTGCAATAATCTCCGTCAGGTAACGGTCATATGCGGTTAGCAGCGCTTGATTTCCCGTTTGCAATGGTTTGACACGACATTCCAGGCGTGTAAGGTCGCTGCATACTTGGAGTGTGTCCGGAGCGGACAAGCGCGCTTCCAAGAGTGCCGCGTAAGGAGCAACTGCTTCTACCAGATAGATAATCGGCGCAGAATCAAGGTAAACTCGCATCGTTAACGCTCCCAGCTTTCTCGCTCAGCTTGTATCTGTGCGTCAATCTCTTCCTTATCACGAGATTGGTAGCCGCTTTTTTGTAGAGCTTCCCGGATTTCCGCAAGCGTGCGCAACCAGGTATGCTCTGGCGGCACCGCCGGTAAAGGTTCAACCACCACCCGCACGCGTCCCAGTGGTAACATTACAGGATAATCCAGGATCACCGTTTGTGGCGTCGCCAAAGTGCCAACATGTGTATAAATCTCAGAAGCCATCTTTCACCTCCTGTTGTTATGTCGATACACTTCCATCATAGCACATTTCACGCTTTCCTGCCGCAGCATTGTTTATATTTCTTGCCGCTGCCGCAGGGACAGGGATCGTTGCGGCCAACTTTCTTCTGCGGCTTGAACGCAGGACTCGCGGGATGGACGACGCGGCGGCGCGGCTCGGGCGGCGGCTGAAAGCAGGCCCACCATTCCAGGTTGGCGATGGTGTCTTTGATGTAGGTGTGATCTTTGTCCGTCTTCAATTTCGCCAACACCTGTTCCTTGCCGGGTTCCATACATTCTTTCACCCACGCGAGATCGATAAACATTTCATCTATCATATTGTCGGCGAAAAGCTGTTCGATATCTTCCATGAGTTCTTCAGGATACAGGTCGCTCGCCACGCTGACCAGGGCATCCCAGGCGAAGGAGTATTCACGTTCCAACCCTTCGCGGAAGAGATACTGGAAGTAGGCGATCACCGTCTCGCGGGGAAGGACGTCCTGCGCAACCAGAATCACCAAAGCATGCATCGCAGCGCTGCGGACGTACTCGTTGACCTCTGGGTCTTCGATCAGCCGGTGCAGTCTGGCGACCTCGCCCCCAGACACTGACGCAAGGACGCGCCCCAAATCCTCGGTGATAAAATCGTCGAACGTTTCCTCTACGTCTTCACCTTCCAAGGCAAAGATGTCTACGATGAGTGGATAAGCCCGCGTCTCGCGGAACTGCGCCAGCAGATACAGCGCGTAGAAGGGGAGCATGTAGTCGGGTTCCACAAGCATGCGTTCCAACTCGTCCTGCTTTGTCTCTTCGAGGACGCGCAGCAATTCCGGCGTGATCGCCTCGCGCTGCGCAATCGCCGCCTCCAACGCTGCCCGCGGAAAATGGCCGGTCTCAAGCGTGGTCAATGCTTCCAAAATGTCTTTGATTTCCATTCGTACTCCTTTCTGATTTACGATTTACGAAAGGCCCTTCTTCGTCAATCGTCAATCGTCAATCGTCAATCACAAGAGCGATTCCAGGAAGTCCACAAACGGTTTGAAGCACTGTGGACAGGCTGCGGCAATCTGATCGTAACGCGAGGCGCCCAGAATGAGCGGCGCGTCAATGGTGTCGTGATACCGTTCGTCGCGTGCGGCGAAGATTTGTTCTACGATGCGTTTTGGGGGATTGTCGTGATCTTGATCCTCCACCGGCAGAATCCATGCGCGGTATATGGCGGGCGCTCCCAGGCGCGAGGCCAGGGCCGCTTCAGCCGCCAGCACCAACGCTTCGAGGTCGTGTTTGAAGCAGAAGATGCGGAAGCGAGCCGACAGGCGTTCGTCCGCATCACCTTTCAACGTTCGCTGACGTTCAAATGCTTGGTGCAATGCCTGGCTGAGTTCCGGGAACGTCCGGTGAGGAAAGCCGACGTTGGGTGGGTAGAGGTCCGGTAGGGCTACGACGATGGTGTCGGGGGCGTTGCGCAAAATGTTGAGCGCCTTGAGCGGCGTCTGGTGCATGAGACGTTTTTTGCCCTCGGTGGGGATGAAGTCCACCGCGACGCCGTGCTCGCGCAAACGCGCCAACAAGCCGTTCAGCAGTTCTTCCATGGCCAGCCGGTCGCTGGGGCCTTCGACGTAGACGATGACTCTCATACCAGGGCCTCCAGTTCATCGTTGCGGTGCATGGCCTCCAATTCCTCCACGCCAAAATCTTCCAGGTTGGCGCGCAGCGCCGCTGAATCGGCGGGTTTCAGGTAGACGCTTTGCCCGGCCTGTTTTTTCATCACGGCAATCCGGTCGAGGGCAAACTGGGTCAGGAAATACGAGGCGTGCGTCGCCAACAGCACTTGCGTGCGCTGGCTGGCTTTCTCAAACAGACCGGCCAGGATCGGCAAAGTGCGCGGATGGACACCTTGATCCGGTTCGTCAATGCAAATGAGTGTTGGGGTGTTGGGTACGAGACAGAGCGTGGCCCAGGCCAGAAAGCGCAAGATGCCATCGGATAGATCGGCCAGGCTTAGCTCACTGTCGACGCCTTGTTCCTGCCAGAAGGCGATCACCTCGCCCGGCCCGCCGCGCGCTTTGACGGTGATGTTTTTGAATCCCGGCACGGCAGCGCGCAGGTGCGCCTTTAACTCGTCGAACACAAGGGGATGTTCGCTCATCAGGTAAAAGAGCACCGCGCTGAGATTGCCGCCGTCCTCGTTGAGCACCGGCGCTTGTTCGGTGGGGACCGACTTGCGGATTTTGGCATCGTTGATGGTAAAGGCGCTGTAAAAGCGCCAGCCGGCAATGAACTCGCGCAGGGCGTAGAGCGTCGCCAGTTGGGGATTGGTCATCACGCTCAACGCCAATTGGTTGGGCCGGCGCAGGCTCAGGTCTTGCCGCATCTGGCCGTCCGGCTCCTGAACGACGCCTTGCCGCTCGCGGATATCCAGCACGACGCTGTCAGGTGTGCCCACGTGGACTTGCTCATAAGCGACACGACTCCTCCCGACCGGGCCGTGGAGTTCGCCCTGGTATGCCAGGACGGTCTGCGGTGTTAGCGCTATATCCAAAAGCCAGCCGAACTTGTCCGGGCCGGGCTGATGGAAGAGTTGCTGGCCGATGGAACCGGCCACAATCTCCGGCGGGATTTCCTGGTACACGGCATCGCGCAGGAACTTGAGGAACTCGAACAGGCTGGATTTGCCCGACCCGTTCGCGCCGACGATGACTTCCAACGGCGAAAGCCGCGCCGTGAACTCCCGGAAGGGCCGGTAGCCCTGGATGCGCAGCGAACGGATATGCGCGAAAGACAAATTACTATTGTTGTTCATGTCTTCTCCCTTGCGATTTACGATTTTAGATTGACGATTTACGAAAGAGCCTTCCTCGTCAATCGTAAATCAAAAATCGTCAATCCTATGTGCAATAGCAAAGCTCTTATTTACCTTGCATGCCGCCTTGACGCGGTCCGGCCAATAGTGCATGGCGATGTGGCTCCAGTCGTAGTCGCCGCGCGCCAGTCGCTCCCAGTATTTGCGCGGCTCGGCCTTCCAGATAGGGATCAGTTCCCACAGTGGGGCCAGCCGCAGGATGACGCCGTCGTCGATCCAGTCCGGCGCGGGTTCGTAGCCTTCGCGGGCCAGGCGCGCCATGGTTTTGGCGAACTCCTGCACTTCTTCGAGCGTCTGCGCCAGCCGGGCGATCTCGTGCTCGACCTGCTTGCGGTCGCGACCGCTCAACCCGTCGAGGCGCGCCGCACGGTCGTCGATCTGCTGCTGCAGGCCGTTGAGGAAGTAGTCCATATAATCGCGCATCAGCACGTAGAGCATCATCCGGTTGACGCGCTCGTGGAAGAGGACAAAGCCGTAGCTCCGCCGCGCCGACTGCAACGGCCAATACACCGGCCGCTTGCGGTACCAGCGGAGGTGCCATTTGGTGAAGAAATCGCGCTCGAGGAATTGGCGCAAATCGCCGTTGGCGCCCAACTGAATGACGATTTTTGATTGACGATTTACGATTTCTCGCTCGTCAATCGTCAATCGTAAATCATCAATCATCAATTCGAGGGCTTTTTCTACCAATGCGGGTAAATCGCGGGGGTGGCCTTCGTCGAAGACGGCGATGCCGTCTTCCAGAGTTAAGGCGCGCAGGGCAGCTTCGACGTCGGCGGGGAAGAGGTGGCGGCCGCCGGCCTCATCCACGTAGGCGAAGCGCTCCGCCGGGCCGACGAGTTGGTCAAACTCGGTTTCGTCCGGCATAGGGAGACTACCGACCGCGAAATCTTCTTGCCGGTAAATCGCACTGCCGAGATTTACGATTTTAGATTTACGATTTACGAGGGAGCCTTCTTCTTCGTCAATCGTCAATCGTAAATCGTCAATCCCTGAATCTCCAATCGTAAATCTCCCTAGCACAATGCCGACGGCGTAGCTGATCCAGCGCACAGCCAATTCCTCCCGCGTCATTGCGGCTTCGGCCTCGCCTTCCTCGTCATCTTCGTCCAGATTGGCGGCAGCTTCGTCTTCGCCTTCTGAGACAGAGCCGCCTGCCAGTTCGGCTTCGATGGCGGCGCGGTCTGCGTCGCCGATGCTGTAGAGGCGGTAGACTTCGTCGTCAATCTGGCGCTCGAGGGCGGCCAGGCGCGCTTCGGCGGCGGCGAGGGCCTGCCCTGAGCCTGGCGAAGGGTCGTCCGGGCCGGTGTCCCAGCGTGGCGGGGCGATGAAGTCGTAGGTGGTTTCGTCCTCTGCGCTGCGTGCTTTGGCGCAGGTGATTGCTTCGCGCGTCAAAGTTTCTAACCTTGCGGAACTGTCACGCACAATGGGTAATCGGGCTAAATCCCCAACTTGGAAATTCACTGTCGGATTGATTAACTTTAAGGCATAACCTGCGAAAGTAGAATTCATCACAGCAAGGGTTAACAATAGCTTTTCTGGAAAGAGCGAAGATCCTGCGACATCAAAAATGAACCCACCTGGCGAAATACGCGCACTAAAGGTACTAGAAGTTAGAAAGGAGTATGTTATACCTTCATGGAAAATACACTCGCTTCCTCGAATTGAGTCTCGTTTAGAGTTGAGAAACTCAATTAAAACGCGTCCTCTATTAAGTAATTGGAGAACAATTTCTTGATTCCCATACCACCGTTTGAACCCTCCGCCTTTCATATAAGGGACATAAGATTTGAGACATATCTCAAAATCCCGCCAATTTCGATTCTTTTGACCAATGTTTGCTAGACCAACTTCCCACCACAATCTTAAAAAGCGAAAATTATCATAGGTTGCGGTCCCGTGAATTGACGGGGAGATATCTCCTAGTTTAGGCAACGTCTCAAACAAGTTACGCAGCCCATAAGGAATCCAATACACCCACGGACTGCCAGGGATGGCGTCGAAGGCGCGTTGGGGGACGCGGTAGGTGCTGCTGCCGTCCTGCAAGGCTTGCTCGAAGGCAAGACGTTTAGCGTCGCCGTTGGGGGCGTGAACCAGGCGGATGTACGTCCCTTCGTGCGTTTCCCGCGCCGCTGCATCAGTCTCTTTGCGCAGCGTGAAGGCTGCCGTCTGCAAGGTGCCGGGGTTGCCCACCTCGAACAGGCCGGGGCCGCAATGGGCCAGGGCGTCAATCACGGCCTGCCCGCGGATGGTCTGACGCAGGCTTTCGTAGGAGCTGATAAACATAAACGAGTGCATGGTCAACATGCCCACGTAGCCGTCGTCCTCGGCGAACTCCAAGCAGCGTTGGATGAAAGCGGCGTAAAAGTCGCTCTTGCCCTCCGGGTAGGCCGTGCCCACCAGGTCGGCCAGTTTCGCGTTCATCTTGCGCCGCGAGAGGTACGGCGGATTCGTCACCACCACGTCGTAGCGGCGCAGCATCAACTCGGCCAGGCGGAGGCCCTTCGTCGCCTCTCCGGTGAAGAAGGTCTGGTCCACCCCGGCCTGGGCCTGCCGGCGGGCGAACTCGTCGAGGCCCTGGATGATTTGCGTGGAGAGGTAGCCCCAGAATTCCTTTTCGGCGGCGGCGCGCTCGAATTCGCCCGGCAGCCCGGCAAACAGCGGCTTCTTTTCGTAACTGGTGCGCTCTGCCTCAATCAGGGCCGCCAATTCCTGCTCCAGCCGCAGCAACGAGCCAAGCTGGCTCACGTCCTGGAGCTTGTCCCACAGCTTGAGCATCAGCCGCTCGTAGATGGGGCGCTCGAAGCGCATCGCGCGCACAAACTCGCCCAACGCCGCGCCGCTGAAGTGGGCGATGTCGGCGCAAGCCAGATTTACGATTTTAGATTGACGATTGACGATTTTCGATTGGCGCGCCGCGCTTCCTGCCTCTTGCCTCTTGCCTCTTGCATCCTGCCAACTCTTGGCTTTGAGGTAGAGGGCGAGGGCGGAGAGTTGGACGGCGCGGAGGTCGATGTCGATGCCGAAGAGGTTGTGTTCGAGGATGGCGGCGGGGATGGCGGAGGCGTCATCCACCGAGGGCGTCTCCGGCCAGCCGGGTTCTCCGGCGCGTGCCAACTCCTCCTCGTACATCGCCGCAAACACGTCAAACGCCACCAGGCCAAAGTGCATCCCGCCACAAGCCGGATCAAGCAACGTGATTTCTTTGACGATTTTAGATTTACGATTGACGATTGACGATTTGTCCGCTTCCGTTCGTAAATCGTCAATCATAAATCGTAAATCAATCTTGGTGTCTGGGTGCAGATCAGCCCACAGCCGTCCCAGGGTGTTATGGACGAGGAAGCGCACGATCCAGTTGGGGGTGAAGAGTTGGGTGGCGGAGGGAATATCGCGGGCCTCGAACTTGGCGCTGCTGACGCGCACTTTTTCGAAGGCGGCCTGCAACTCCGGCTCGTTGAAGTATTGGTAGACCCAGCCCACGGTCTCGTCGGCCAGCCAGACTTCGGCGAGGGTAGGGGCGTTGAGCAGCGCCAGCAATTCACGCAGCGCGCGCGGGCGGGGGAAGAGCAGTCCCGGCAGCGCGTCGGGATCGAAGAGCACGCGCACTTCCTGCGCCACCTGCCCCGATTGCCACAGCAGGAAGCGGCGGTACGCGGCGTCGGCCTCGCCGCGCTCGTACAGCGCCAGGTCGGCGGCGTGGGCCGGGTCCGCCAGGTAAAACTTGAAGGCGTTGGCGTCCAGTCCTTTGTCGAGCGTTCCCCGGATCAGCTTGCGGGCTTCGAGCATCTTGAAGGCCACCAGCCGGTTGAGGTGCGTGAAGGCCACCTCCTTGACCAGCTTCGCGACGGCTTCGGCGCGCGGCAGCCCGGCCTGCGCCTCGTCGTCCAGGAAGCGCACCACGCGCTCGTAGATCGCGCGTGTCTCCGCGTCGGCCTGCACCTGGGGCAGCTTCTGCGGCGCATCCACGCGCCCGTCCGCGTAGACGCCGTAGGTCCCTTCCAACACCTCGCGCGCCTCGCGCGTCAACATCACACGGGCATCGAGGGCCAGGTCGTGGATACGTTTACGTTGGGTATCGGTTAGCATATCTTTCCATTTTTGATTTATGATTGACGATTGACGATATTTGATTTACGATTTTTGATTGACGATTGACGAACGATTGCTTTCCGAAAATCGTCAATCGTCAATCTGAAATCGTCAATCCATCAAGGTTTGCGATTTTGAGAACTGCGTAGGGTGAGGATGGAGGAGACAGTCATGGCGACGATTTCGTCGGTTTCTTTGATCAGACTCTCCAGGCGATTTTGCGGGACAATTTCCGCTTCGACCAACAGTTCGAGCCAGTATAGCGTCTCGTCGGCCTCTTCTTCGACGATCTTGAGCTTGGCGATCATATCGGCGGTGGAGCGCGCGCGACAGGCTGCGCGATAGTTCGCTCCCACCGAAGTTCCAGAACGCAAGACTTGTTTCCCAATCACCGCTGCCGCTGGCACATTCGGCAACGCCTCAACCAACTTGATGATACGTATCCCCAGCGCCTTCGTCCGCGCCATGAATTGCTCCTTATCCACGCTAACCCCCTTTCGATTTACGATTTACGATTGACGATTGACGATGGAATGACTTCCGGAAATCGTCAATCGTCAATCTGAAATCAACAATCTCACTGATTGACGATTGATGATAAGTTGCCTTCCGGAAATCGTCAATCGTAAATCATAAATCGTCAATCCGTGTACACTTTGGTGTGATAACTGCCTCGTCCTTCGTTTTCCGCGATGCCCATGAAGCGGATGCCGCCGGCGTCGGCGATGGCGGGCATAAAGAGGACACACGGGACGCGGGTGTGGCCTTTCATCTCGTCGAGCAGCTTGGAGACGCGGTAGAGATTGGGGGCCAGTGCGCCCGCCCGCGTGATGAAAACGATGGTGCGGTCCGGGTCGAGCGGTTTGAGCCGTTCGAGCAGCAGTTCCGGCAGCGGCCACCAATCGGGGTCGGAGAGGTAGGTGTTGATCTGCGCTTGCGCCGCATCGAAGCCGTCGCGCTGCTCCTTGCGCGCCACCGTCGCCACGCCCTCACTGTTTTCGACGGAAGCCCACAGCAACTCGGCCAGGGAAATCGTCACGACGGCGCGGTCGGCCTGCTGTTCCAGACGGGTTTTGAGCAAACGCAATTCATTGCGCATCACCCATTCCTCTTCGGGCGGATAGCAAAAGACGGCAAACGGCAGGTCGTGATAGATCGCGTGCCGCATCGGGCGCGCCGTCAGATCCGCCTCCAAGCCTTCAACCCGCGACTTCAAATCGCTCATTCACGTTCTCCCTTACAAGATTTACGATTGTTGATTGACGATTTACGATTGGGAACGAGAGAATCGTCAATCGTAAATCATAAATCGTCAATTTTCACAGCAGCACCCGCGCATATTTCTCTAATGTCTCCGCCGGGAATTCCAGGCGGATGACCGATCCGGCCGCGTCATAGTGCAGCAGATGATCCTGATGCGCCTCGACGAACAGGCGCTCCACACCGGAGACTGCCAGGAAGAACAAGCGCCATGCGTCGCTGCGCAGCACCAGATCGCCGGAGCGTTCGCGCTGTTGCAACCACAATGCGAGCATCGCGAAGGCTGGCGTCGCCAGATAGACCGGAGCCAACTGTTTGTGCACCGTCCCTTCCAGCACGCCGAAATCGCGGAGGGTGGCCATAGCGCCTTGCGCCACGCGGGTCAGCGTCTCCTCGCCCCACGCTGTCGTCGTCTTTCCCTCCGCCACCCAGGTGCGGAGTGCGCGCTGGATCACCTCGACAGGCACATCCGTGTAGCCGCCACTGCTGCGGGGATAGAGCACTTCCGTCACCAGATCGTGCAGCGTGCGGTCGTTCTGCGCCGAGAAGAAGTAGAGCAGCGGGTCCACCCACTGCGCCGGCGCGCCGCCCTGCACCCACGTCGCCAGCGCCGCGCCCACGTCTGGATCATCGAAGTAACGCTGGCGAAAAATCGTTAAAATGTCGTTCACCCGCCTGCGCGACGCCTTGCCGAAGACGTTCTGCTCGCGCAACCGCGCCAGATTCTCCGCTACCGGCTGTGCTATGTCCCACTCGGCGAGCAGCACCCGCGTATCCGCCAGCAGCGCGCTTGCCTTGATCAGACGGCTGGTGTAGATCGGTTTCTCCGTTTCGGTCAAGTTTTCCTCCATCCTTAAAACGTAAAACGTGAAACGTAAATCATCACGTTTTACGTTTTACGCTTCACGATTCTCAGCAATCTAAAATCGTCAATCGTCAATCGCAAATGGCAATGCTTCTTCCAGGTAGGCCCAGGCCAACGTCCGCGCGCGATGCTCAAGCGGGTGCAGTCCTTTGGGTGGCGGCGGGATTTTGATCAACAGGCCGTTTCCCATTAGCTCCCGGACGACCGTGTAGGGGCAGGGTTGTTCCGTGATGGCCAACAATCGCTCGCGCAGCGCGTCCAACGTGGGGATCGGTGCGTCCAGCTCCGCATCCACGGGCGGGCGGAGGAAACGCATTGCCAGTCCGTCCTCGTTGTCCGCGTCCAGCCGGTAGAGATGCACCAGCGGCTCTGGGCTTGCGATTTGGTGGCGGCGCAAAGCCGCGCGCAGCGCCAGCGAGCGCGCCGCGCCGGGCGGCGAAGCGGGAAACAGCCGGTCGAACACAAAGCCGGCGGGAACCGTCAGCGCATCATCCTCCCACCAGGCGAGGCTATCGCGGTTGGCCGCGCGCGCAATGAGCAGGCGCAGGCGAAAAATCGTCTGCACCGCCTTCATCGTCCACAGCGCGCCGGATTCGGTTTTGAATGGTTGTTCCACTATGCGGTCTGCTCCTTGAGCGTCGTCTATCGTATCTAGTTTATCCTGATATGGGGAAATGGGCAAACTTTTATAGCAGAAAAAAGAGCCGGGCATCTGTGAACTATCCAGCAATTCCCGGAGGTGAAGTAGGAAGTGCCGAAAGAGGCTGGCGCGTGGACATGCAAAGAGCTGGCGGACGGTAATTAACCGCGGCGGTGCTGCTCGAGAGCGTGTTGCCCGCGTCCGGGGCGCGTGATTTCCCGCTGTGTCGCAAGGGGACAGGGCCACCGCGCTGTTTCGCGGTGGCTGGGGAGGTTCAGGCAGCCGGTAGCCCCTATTAGCTGCTGTCATGAATGCTCACCACCCCTTGAATATGAAAGCCAAAGGCCAGCGCCCGCCAAATATCACTCATTGTGGCGAACGGCAGGTCGTAAAACAGCCCGCGCAGCCGCTCCCATAGCCGCCGCTTGCTGCCTACCTTGCGCCACGCGGCTTGAAACAGCGGACAGGCCAGTTGTTGCGCCTGGTCGACCGCAAAGGCTAACAACATTAACAGTGCAAAGATGACGGATAAATGGTGGTGCCCGTGGCCGAAGTTGTGCTCGAAATGGTAGCCCTGATTCT
>OMKS01004173.1_pt1 | contig 11024 bp, 13 predicted proteins | sample 1674721 | NCBI WGS metagenome assembly OMKS01 (sample SAMN06264996, study PRJEB25208) | sediment metagenome | isolation source: hot spring sediment | place: USA: California | collected 2014-09-02 | reverse complement strand
ATTTTTCGGTGACCGCTCCCCCGCCCACCCCGGCCAGCACCCGCTCCGTGTCCAGGATGGAGGCCCGCAGGAACACGCTTCCCCCGATGGGCACCAGTATGTCCTCTCCCTTCCCTGTTTTGGCGATTTCCTCCAGAGCGTTCTGGGCTGACTGGTATTCGCCCATCAGGTCCTCGATGAGCTGCACCTGCTGAAAAATGGCGTCCATGCGCTCCTGGTAGGCCTGCATGAGCAGCAGGCTGTCCTGGGTGTCCTCGTTCATGGTTACCCCTCCAGCTGGTATTTGACCACCGGGTTCTGCACGTCTTCCGGGGATATCTCGGTGACGGCGGCGATGGAGATGTCGCTTCTCTTCACCCGGTGATTGCTGCCCACGATGGACAGTATCTTCTCCCGGACCTGCTCTTCGTTTTCCCCCAGGATTTCCTTGGTAAAGGTATGCTTTCGCTTTTTTTTCCGGAATTGGCCTTCCACTCTATATGCCTTCATGGTGTTCACCTAGCCTAAATGTAATGCGTCTTCCACGCGACCCATCTCGATGCCCGTGGTGGGGCTGCCCATGACGGCGCCGTGGTCGTTGGCCACCATTCCCGCCCCCACGTAGGGAACGCCGTGGTTTACGGTGCCGATGTTGGCCTCCACGCCCAGCAGCCGCTCCACCTGCTGTTTTTCCTCGTCTCGCACCCTGGGATGGCACAGGACGCCCCTGTTGGTGGCCACGGCGGCCATGCCCACCGTCTGCATGTCGGCGATGGTGCCGCGTTCCACCTCCACATCCAGCACACCCTTTATATCCTTTATCGTCTCGTCTTTCAGCATGGGATGGACCAGGGCCCCGTGGTCGTTGGCCAGGATGTTGTTCCCAGCGGCATTGAACCGGTCTCTGATGACCAGGACGCGGTCAAACAGCTCCTCCAGCATCGCCGTCTCCTCCTCCGTGACAAAGTCGGTAACCACCGCCCCGTGGGAGTTGGCCGCCAGCAGCGAGCCGGCGATGGTTCCCCCTCCCACGGTGAGGTCCACCACCTGCACCCGCAGGATGTCGGCAATGAGCTCCTTTTCCTTGGCTGAAACGGAGGGATCGATGAGGGCCAGCTGGTTGTTAACCCGGCAAAAAACACCCAGGTAGGGATTGCTGTTGAAATCCAGCCGTTTCAGCATGGTCACGACGCTAGGCCTCCCCTGACTGCTGGGACTTCCCGGATGACTTTTTTCGGGGCTTTTTGGGTTTCTTGGGAGGCTCCTCGAGATCCTCCGGTTTTTCTGGCTCTTCCTCCTCAGGCTTCTCCTGGGGCTCGGGCTGGGGCTCCCCTGGCCCTTCCTCGGGCTCCTCCGCCTCCTCCTCGGCCTCTTCTCCCTTCTCCGCCCTTGCTTCCTCCACCGGCTCCTCTGCGCCTTCCGCCTCTATCTCAGCCTCCGGGGCTTCCTCGCCCTCCCCGGCCACCCCTGTCTCTGCCTCCCCGGGCTCCTCGACCGGGGTGGGAGGTGCCTCCTCCGCTTCCTCCACCTCCTCTTCCTCCTTTCTGGGCTTGCGCTCCTCCGGTGCCACCACCTCGGCCTCCGGAGTGTAGGCCCAGACCACGCCGTCGTCGCCCTTGACGCCCTTGACCCGGATGCGGGTGGGAATGTGGGCCCGACCCCGCTCCCAGATTTTCTCGTTGAGGCTGGCGTCCAGATAGACCTCCTCCGCCTTCATGTGACGGGAGAGAAACTGGCGTATTTCCTTCACCGCCCGGTTGGCTCGCCGGGGGCGGGGGACGGATTTGGCCTTGATGAGACGAATGGTGTAAATGCGCTCGTCGGGCATGGCATCACCGCTTCAACGTACTCCGTCTCCAGCTCCGCCGCTTGGGATGCTGCAGGAACCGCCGGTTCGTCTTCATGATAATCCAGGCGGGAACCCGCCTGTTGCTCTTGGTGGCCTTCATCAGCCGCTTCTTTTTGCCCAATGGTTTATTTCGTGCCATCTAAATCCTCCGGATATTTATGTCTCGCTTCTTTGGCCTCAGGGTTTTGAGGAGTTTCTGAAACTGCTGGTCGTCCAGCTTTTCCTGGATGCGCCCCATCTGGTACAGCTGGATGAGCTGGTTCTCCAGCCACTCCGCAAACTGGGGCTTGGCGATGCGGATGCGCCCCAGCCGCTCCCGCGCCTCGGGGGTCATGATGTGGCGGAGCACCACCTTCTTCTGGGCCTGGACGTACTCCTCCTGCTCCTGCGCCTCCTGCTCCTCCTGCATCATGCGGCGCTTAATCTCATCTGCATCCGATTCCATAGGTGTTTCACATCTGAGATTCTATTTAAATGTTTTTATTTGGCCAGTTCGTGGGCCGTGTTGTCCACGAATGACTGCCCGGCGGGGGTCACCACCCGGCCCCGGCCCTTGATGGCGGTCAGCAGTCCCGCCTCCTCCAGCTGATGCAATGAGGCACGGACGATGGCTCCGCTGCCCTTGCAACTGTGATGGGGAGCGACCTTGCGGTTCCGCCTGCCGCCGAAATAGCCGCGCAACTTCTCCGTCCCGATGGGCCCGCGCATGTAGACCTTGCGCAGCACCGCCGCCACCCGCACGTACCACCAGTCGGGGTCGTCGGGCTGCCGCTCCTTGTGCACGCCGGTCTTCACCCAGGCTGCCCACTCCGGCGGCGTGATGTTGTACTCGCTCTTGAGCTTCTCCGCCATTTTGCGAATGAGGGCTTCTGCTGGAACGTCGTAGGCTGTGGTCATATTCTCATCGGCCAATACGCAAGTAATATAAAAAAGTTCTTTTCGGCCCTCGGTCGGTAAATCTGGCCCGCACAGAGTCCGTGTTCAGGATGCAGAAAACGAGTGTTTAAGAGGCGGGGTAGATACAGACAGAGGGTGTATCCGTGGAAAAAATAGAGGACATGGTGAAGAGAAGGAAAGCGGCCCACGCAAAACTGGTGTCCCTGAAATCCAGGGTGTATGAAGCGTTTTTGCAGATGGAAAAAGCCACCTATGTGGACGGTGCGCTGGATAAAAAACACAAAGAATTCATTGCCGTGGGCATCTCGGTGGTCATCAACTGCGAGTCATGCATGCAGTGGCACATCGAGCAGGCGGCCAGAGATGGCGCATCCATGCATGAAGTCCTGGAGGCCATAGAGGTGGGGATGGAGATGGGGGGAGGACCGGCCACGGTGGCAGTCCGGTTTGCCCTCGAGGTCATGGAGGATGTTTTCAAGGGTTGAGTACCGGGAGAAAAAGGAGAGGTGCTTCCTTACCTCACCTGGGTCAGCCACAGCATAACCCAGTCATATACAAGACTCCACAAAGAGCGGTGGGTGTAGGGCATGCTGACCGGAAGGGGGTCCGACCACTGACTGCGCACCCCGTGGCTGTCCCTGGCCTGTACCCGCAGGGAATAGCTGCCGGTGGCATTCCAGGTGTGGACGGCGGTACACGTTTCACCGGAGGCGTAGGGACCCAGCCACCGTCCAACGGCTCCGTCCCCCCAGTCGAAGCGATAGTACAGGGAGTCTCCCTCCGGATCCTGGGTGGAGGCCGTATAGCTGTAGGGCTGCCCTCGCCTTCCCTGGGCGGGACCAGAGGGAGGCACCGGCTGGTAAGGTGCCGAGGAGGGAGCAGCGAGAGCTAGGGTGGGGTCGGCAAAGGGCTGCCATTGCTCTAGGGCATAGTAGTCGCGCCCGGTCAGGGCGGGAAATACGTAGTCGGAGATAGCCTGGCACCACATCTGTCCCGGGTTTTGCGCCCCCTGCTGGAAGGCCCGAAACATGTTGAGAGCCAGTTTGATGATCAGGGTTTGGGTGAACTGGTCGCCAAAACTGATAGGGGTCAACGTGGTTCCCCCAAAGAGAGCCACGCTCCCCCCGGTGGGATGAACCATCCACGACCATCCCATGCAGTCCCGGTCGTCGTCGAAACGGCAGGGGACACAGCAGTCGGCGACAACCACGGGTAGTCGCTCCCCGTTGTCCAGGTGCTCCACATCTGTCTGAAGCAGCCCGCCAGGGGCAGGGGTGGGCAAGACTATGGAGCTGTCGTTCACAGCATAGGTGAACCACTTGCTCTGCATGCCGTGGCCGGAGTAATAAAAAAATCCACATCCCTGGTTTACCGCCTCCAGGATGTTTTCCACGCCGGTAGGTGATGTCCCGCTTAGCCTGCCGTTGGAGGCCAGCAGGGGAACAGATTGGAAATCATGCATAATGTCCATGGCTGCCAGCACCGCGGCCTCTCCCTCCACCAGCACGGGGTGGTCAGGGAAGCAGTCCCCGGCCATAACCACCAGATTTCTGAACCATTCCTGGGTATAGCGCTCCGCAGTCTCGTAGTCCATGATTTTGTCGACCATCACCGTCACCTCCTCCTCCGTGCGGCAGGCCAGCCGTCCAAAATAGACGTCGGGAAACAGGTCAACACCGTCTTCGTCTTCTCCAAATAGGGGGTCCCGGTCGCTGTTCCAGGTGCAAAAGGAGCCGTCGGCGTGGTAGAGGTCCGCATAATACAAATCGCTTATCAGCCTGCTTCCCAGAGGATGGGCATAGCGCACGGGGAAGATTTGGCTGCCTCCCACGGCCAGGACGTAGGTGATGCCCCAGCTTTCCACGGCGTTTTTGATGAAGTATTTTATGTGCTCCGCCTGGTCGGCACCCTGCACGGGAAAATGGGTGCCATTCATCACGTCTTCCAGGGTGACCAGCACCGTGGCAATATCCCGCTGGTTTTTGTGGTCCACCAGGGGCTGCAGGGCGTGGGCATAGATGGAGGGGGCTAAAACCAGGAAGTCATAGGGAAACCCCGACGAGGTGGCAACAGATGGCCGGTAGATAACCGTGATATCCATCTGGGAGGACCATGTAATGCTGCGGTCAGCCGAGTGATACTGGACTGGAAAAACCTGGATTTTGAGGAGGGTGCACCGCTCCCTGTCCACCATCCCCGCCCCCGTTCGATGGGCGCACCAGGTTCCGGGCGAAGGGTACCCAGCAGCGGGTTCAGGCTGCGGCAGGCAGGATGTCCGGACCCCGGCACCGGGAGCCGCAGCCAGAGGGGCCGGCAGTCGGATGGAGGTGAGCATCCGGGGGCGGCAGGAAACGGAGACAATCTCTGTTCCCAGGGGAAAGGTGAGGGTGTGCACAGCAGTAGGCAGCAGATACTGACCCTGAGACACTCCGTCAGTGGCCTCCGCAACGGTTACCAGGACCGTGTCCTCCTCCTGGGCAATCACCGGTGGAGAAAAATGGAGAGAAAGGTGTTGCTTATACAGGTGGTCCGGCGACCAACCATGTATGGGGATGGCGCTCAGCAGCACCGAGACGGCTATGACCGTGACTACGCCTTTTGTCCGCATGCTATATGCAACTGACAACTGTGTATATAAAGTCTCTTTCTGAAAAATGGCGAATTAAAAGGCCACCGTTTCCGCAGTCAGTGTCTGGACAAGGGTTAAATAGATGAGGCTGCTTGGCATCCATGGCTCTCATCACCCAGCCCCAACAGGTTCGGCGCATCGCCCGGGAGGCGGAGGTGGTGGCCGTGGTGGGCATGTCCCTCAACAGGGAGAGGAGCAGCTATAACATAGCGGACAGGGTCCGTGGGCTCTACCGCATGTACTACGTGAACCCGGTGTATGCCGGGGAGGAGGTGTGGGGGGAGACCATCCTGTCCTCGCTGCGGGAGGTGCCGGAGCACATAGACATCGTGGACGTGTTTCGCAACCCCCGGCACGTGGCCCCCATCATGGAGGAGGCGGTGGCCGTGGGCGGGGACGTGGTGTGGCTGCAGCCGGGCTCGGAGAGCCCGGAGGTCATCGATGCCTACAGGGACAAAATTGACATCATCGCCCATGCCTGCCTGGGGGTGGTGGTGGCGGGGCTTTCCTGACCGACACAAATTTTATTAGCAGGGCGGCGATTAGTTATCAGCGTGATTTTGAAGGATAAGCACAAGCTGGACACCGCCTATGTGCCCGCCCACACCCCCTGCCGGGAGGGGGAGAAAGAGCGGCTGATGCTGCTCCTGGAGAGCGGCGGGAAGGCCATCATTAGCGGCGAGGTGGGCACCGGCAAGACCCTGCTGGCCAGGCACACCGACGGCGACGTCTACGTCAACTGCTACACCCACAAGTCGGAGCACAAGGTGCTGGAGGACATCCTGCGGCAGACCCGGCCCAAGTTCAGCACCGCCGGGCTGACCGGCCAGCGGCTGTGGCAGGAACTGCCGGGCGACCATCTTTTGATTCTGGACGAAATCGAGGGCATGATGCCCAAGGATTTGACCCACTTCGCCTACACCCTGTCCCGGCACGAGGAGCTGGGAAAGAGCCTGCGCTACGTGGCGGTGACCCGCTCCGCCCTGATGCTCAAGCAGCTCATCCACGACGATGCCGCCTGGTCCACCTTTGCCGAAAAGGCGGTGGTGGAGCTGGAGCCCTACACCAAGGAGCAGATGATGGAGATTCTGGCCTACCGGGCCGGGGACAGCCTGGCCGGGGGCAGCCTGGCCGGGGGCAGCTACGACCAGGACATCCTGTCCCTGATTGCGGACATCGCCCAGGTGTCGGCGGGCCACATGCGCTCGGGTATCGACGTGCTGCGCAACGCCGCCCTGGTGGCCGACCAGCGGGGCCATGCGGCCATCGAGGCGGAGGACGTGCGGGAGGCCAACCGGGAGAGCTGGCTGGGTGCGCTCACTGAGCTGGACGAGCGGCAGCTGCTTATGCTGCTGGCGGTGGCCGTGGCCTGCCGGGACAGGGCCTATGCGGAGGGTGAACTGATTGCCCGGGAATTTGTGGCCAAGGGAGAGGAGTACGGTCTGGAGGCGCACGAGAGCCAGGCGGAGCGGCACCTGACTGCCCTGGTCAACCACGGCTTCGTCTATCCCAGCGACCGGGGTTTCACCCTGATTGACTGTCCGGCCGCCGTGCTGGTGAAAGAAATCGAAAGGCTTTTAAACGCCTAGCCCCACCCCCCTCCCCTCACTTATATAGACCCGGCAGTTTGTAAGTCAAGAAATAAAAGCCGCCGCATTTATTGAGCGCCCTACGACGGGCATGCGGGGCTCTCTTTTTTTATTTTTTGTTTTCGGAGGCCGGACTGCAGGGGCTGGTCTTCTGCCCCAGCCGCCAGTCTCCCTCGCCGTCTCCTCCTCTCTGCCTCCGGCGTGCCCACAGAACCAGAAAAGAGGGCAGGATGAACACCGCCGAGATGAAGGCAAACAGTATGGTCAGGGCGGTGATGCGCCCGAACTGCTGCAGAGGCGGCATGAGGGAGAAGGACAGCAGGCCGAACCCGGCGATGGTGGTGGCCGCCGCCCCGAAAAGGGAGAGGCCCGTGGACTGCACGGTGGCGCAGGCCGCCCGGGGGATGTCCCGCTTTTCCAGCTCCTCCACGAAGCGGTGGGACACGTGGATGCCGTAGGTGACCCCCAGTCCCACGGTGAGCGAGGAGATGGTTATGGTCATCACGTTGAGGGCCAGGCCCATAAGATACATGGCGGCCAGAATCCACCCCACGCAGAAAATGATGGGAATGGCGGTGATGACCCCCAGCATCAGGGAGCCGTCCCGCAGGTAGAAGATGACGGCCAGGATGAGGAAGGAGGTGATAATGGTGATGAACAGGGAGTTAGTCTGCCCCCGGTTGAGGGTTTCCTCGGTGAGCACGGTGACCATGCTGTCCCCGGTGACGCTGGTCTGAAAATCGGTGAAGGCCCCGGCGTCGTCCCGGAGATCCCGGTACAGGTCTTTGGTGGCCTGCTTGTCGCCTCCCGTGTTGGTGGCGATGTCTATCAGAGCCGCATCGTAGGTGCCGTTTTTGTGCAGCACCTGGGTGACCATCTGCTCCCGGTTGGCATACAGCCAGTCGTACAGCTCTGCGATGTCGCCGCTGGTGGTAGCGGACTTGGGCAGGCCGCTGCGGTCAAAATAGGTGAAATAGAGGTCGGCGAAGGAGCTGTCACCGTTCTCCAGGGCCACGGTGAGCATCACGGTGGCTATAGAGGTCACGTCGGGCCGGGAGTCTATGGTGAGGACTCCCGGGGTGCCGGTGAGGCGGTGCATGGTCTGGTTGAGCTGAGCGAAAAAGGCGGGACTGGTCACCTCCCCCCGGACCAGGATGTAGGAGCTGGAGGCCTCGCCCCCCATGAACTCGAAGTTGCGGATGAGATACTGCAGGTCCTGGGTAATCTCCAGGTCCTCCGGCAGGAAGGCGTCCACGTCAAACCGGGTCTCCAGCTGCAGGGCCGCCCCTCCGGCCAGCAGGGTGACCACCACGGCCACCCCAATGACCATCCCCGGGCGGGTATTTCCGGCCACCGCCCCCGCCGCCACCACCCTGTTCACCAGGTGCTTGCTCCGCCCGATGACCCGGTTGCCGGTGTCCTTTTTTGCCGGAGTGCGCCGCAGCTGCTGCACCGCGGGTACGAACAGGAGCATGACCACGAAGGCGGCCAGGATGCCGAAGGCGCACAGAATACCGAACTCCTGCAGCAGTTTGATGGGCGAGATAAGGTTGGACAGAAAGGCCACCATGGTGGTCAGGGTGGCAATGAACAGGGCGGTGCCCACCGTGGCCAGGGTAACCCGCACCCTGTCCTGCTTCTCCCGGTCTCCCTCCTCGCGGTAGCGCATGGTGAGGTGGATGCCGTAGTCGATACCCAGGCCGATGAGCAAAATGGGGATGGCGGTGGTCATGGGATTGAACTCGAAGCCCAGGGCGGCCCCGAAGCCGTACATCCAGATGATGGAAAAGGCCAGGGCCAGGAGGCTGATCAGGGTGTCGGAGAGGGTGCGATACACGATGAGCAGGACCACGATGATCATCAGCATGGCCAGGGGCATGAGCAGCTGGATGGACCGGTTGGAGGCGGCCAGGATTTCCTCGTTGATGAGGTCCCCACCAATGGTGGTGAAGGTCACCTGTTGGGGCTGCATGTCCCGCACGATGGCATCAATGATTTTCTCTAGGCCCAGGCGGTCCGGGGTCTCCGGATCCAGGAAAATGAGCACCACGCATCCGGCGGCGGTGAGGTTCTGGGCGGAGGCATTGAAATCCGTGGTCAGGGTGCGGGAGATGTACTCGATGGCCTGGCTGCCCAGGGGATTCATGGCCAGCATGCGGATGCTCTGCTGCACGTTGTCCGGGGTGTAGAAGAAACTGAGGTTGACGGCCCCCCCGGAGCCATGGATGGTGATGTTCTGGCCCAGGAGAGCCCGACGCATCTGGGTTATGTTGTAGGGATGGTAGAGCAGCCAGTCCTCGCCCCTGCCCTGCAGGGTGGCCTCCGCTGCTATCCGGGTGGCGGCCAGGGTGGTGGGGAGGCTTATGATGTTGCCCTCGGGATACTGGGGGTTACGGAGGTGGGAGCAGATGGTGGCATTGGCCAGAAGCACCTCCTCCAGGGCAAAAATGTCGGTGAGGCTTTCCCGGTCCAGCAGGTTGCCGTCCCCTGCGCGGGCCAGCACCTCCACCGTGTACTGTCCGGTGAAGTTGGAACCTATCTCCCGATAGGTGTTGACCACCTCGATGTCCGGCTGAAAGGAGTCCTCGTTGAACTGGGTGGCAATGCCGTTGCTGTATATGGAGAAGAGCATGAGGGCGGTAACTGACAGCACTGCAGCGACGCTGAACTGGGGATGGCGGGCCACCCAGGACGCTATGTTATTCATTTTTTTCCTCCTGCAACGAGCAGAGTCGGCGATAGGCATGCTGCAGCACGTTATTTATTTTTTGCCTGGAAACGCCGGCAGCCGCCATGTGCTGGACCTTGGCCCGTATCTTGAGCATCACCGGGAAGTGGGCATGCAGGAGTGGGGGTTCCTGCTCCGCTGCCTCCCGCAGGCTGTGGTCATCGAATATCTCGGCAATGTTGGTGGCATAGTAGCGCAGCTTGCGGTAGGCCTCTTCCCTGACCTTGTCCCCCCTGGCCAGCAGCTGGCGGCCCTTGTCGGTTATGGTGTAGGCGTGGCCGCGTTTTTGCTCCTGGCCCCGGATGAGACCATCCTTCTCCAGCCGTTTGAGGAGGGGATAGACGGAGCCCGTGCTGGGGGTGTAACCCAGCATCTCCCGGCATTTTTTGATGAGGGCGTAGCCGCTGGCTCTCCCCTCGGCCAGAGTCTTCAGAATGAAATATTTCAGGAAGGGAACCTTCATATGTATCGGCACCGATATAGCGATACCGATATATAATGTTTGTTCTACTTGGCTATCATGGCCCGCAGCCAGTCGGCCACATTCTCCGCATGGTCGGCGATGTCGTCCGTCCAGTCCGCGATTTTGAGCAAATGGTAGACGTCCATGGGGCTGAGCTCCTCTTCCATCTTGTAGATTTCCTTGGTCAGCTCAAACTTCTTCTGGTCCGCCTCCCATTCCTTGCGGTGCACCTCCCGGATCAGGTCCTTGACCAGCTCCCGCTCCTTCTTGATGAAGCTGCTCTCCACCAGGTCCCTGAACTTCTCCACCGCCTTCTCCATCACGGAGACCGTCTCCGCCACCAGGTGGATGTGCTCAATGAATAGTTCCTTCAGCTTGATGGGGATGTTGGTGGGGCGCATGTCGATGAGCTGGGCCAGGTTTTCGGCGTGGTCCAGGATGGCGTCCTGCTCCCGCAGGTGCCAGAGAAAATATTTCTTGTCCACGGGCATGAGGAGGGAGTTGGGCAGGTGGGCCCGGATGTTGCCCTTAATCAGGTCCGCCTCGTGCTCCAGCCGGGCGATTTTGGCGGCTGCCCCAGAAAAATTCTTGGTTTCCCCCCGGTAGTAGTCGGTGAGGGCCCTGTCCAGAATCTGGAGGCACTCCCGGACCTTTTCCATATGCTCCATGAGGCCCTGAAAGGGAGACTTCTTGCGGAAGGTGTCCGACACCGGCACACGGGCGTGCACCGCCTTGTCTTTCTGTCCGGCCATGTCAGAATATGAACAGAAATCCTCTATAAATCAATATCGACATGACGATGGTGGCCGGCAGGGTGAAGGCCCAGGAATAGAATATTTTTTTGATTACGGCCAAGTCGATGGCCTCCAGCCCCCGGGCCAGCCCCACCC
>OMKS01004172.1_pt1 | contig 11026 bp, 12 predicted proteins | sample 1674721 | NCBI WGS metagenome assembly OMKS01 (sample SAMN06264996, study PRJEB25208) | sediment metagenome | isolation source: hot spring sediment | place: USA: California | collected 2014-09-02 | reverse complement strand
CCGTTTTTATCCTGCTAGGTATTCCCCTAATCCTTGGGATGTGGGTTGGGAATAGATTCCCTGCATTTACAAAAAGATATTTAAAGCAAATTAAAATCGGATCGATTGTGCTATACCTAATTTTTATTTTTGGGGCTCTTTATGCCAATCTAAGTTTTATGGGCTATATACTCCTACCCATAGGATTATTAGTATTAGTACTTAATGCACAAACCCTTTTTACGGGTTATTTAGTGGGGACTATAGGCCGTGTATCGCGAGCCGATAGACGATCGCTAAGCATTGAAACGGGTATTCAAAACTCTGGGCTTGCGCTTATTCTAATTTTTAACCCAAAACTTTTCGATGGGAATGGTGGGATGGCCTTTATGGCAGCATGGTGGGGTATTTGGCAAATGGTTACCGGTTTGCTGCTGGCTTTTATTTTAGCCAAAATAAAAATCCCACAGCTACAACTAAGCAAGTATTCAGTTTCATCTTCAAATAAACGTTAGCAAAATAGCTGCTTTTATTTTGCTAATTTTTTTTGGTAGTAACTTGAGTAAAGGGTTGCTGCTGTATTGTGTCCGGTTACCCTATCCTTAACAATAAAAGTTGTAACTGGTGCATTGGAGTATTTTGTAAACAGGAAATCGTGCCCAATGCAAAGCCCAAGGATAATGTTTAGGTCTGTGTTTAAATCGTTAAGCACCATGGCTTGCCCAATGGGGTTGCAAATGGCTTCGTGCCTATCGCACTTAATTTGAAGTATGTTAAAATCAGCTTTGCTAATTCCTGAAAATTTACAGCAAATGGTATGAGTTGTAAACTTTTTGTCGAGAATATCTTTTAGCTTTTTAGCTTCGGAGTTTAACCCAACGCAGTGTGCAACGCCAATTTGCTTGTAGCCCATTTGCTCTGCAAAACCAATAATTTCTTCAAGCCTTGTCCATTCCATGTAGTGCTCACCCTCAATGCGCGTTGAGACCTCTAGGGTTTTCCTGTTTTCGAGGTTTTAGTACTCAGTTTTTGTTCGTAATTCGTACTCGTTAAAATTTTGTCCACGAACACAATCATCCCCTTGATAGCAAGGGTAGGTTTTGCAGCCTGAGCAGTTTACTATTTTTTTTGACATTGTATTTATTCTTTTAATTGGTGCTAATTGGTGTACAAACTTACTAACTTTTAAGGCTAAATACATTGGATTACAGCGATTAGTATGTAAAAAAACCGTCTTACATATCAATATAAGACGGTTTGGCAATTCAGGTGTTATTTGCTGGCTATGCTCCCAGTGCTTTAAGTGCTTCATAAACTAGGAATGCAGGCCAAACAAGGGCTTTAAGAAATCCTAAAACGCCCATCCAAAAGCTAGTTGCTACTGAAGTGTAGTATACAGCGGACCAATAAGTCCAATGCCGTAAATTGCGCTAGCAGGAGCAGCACAATTATCACGTTTTGGTTTAGATTCGCTCATCTTATTAAATAATTAGTCGTTTAGTTACTTTGCTAAAAGATGTTTAAGTTCATCGATGGTGAACCATGGATTTTGTGGTTCGAACTCGGCTGGAACCTCGTAGGCCAAAATGTTTTTTATTCTGTTATTCATATTTGGGTGCGAGGCTATAATCTCAAAGTGCTCAAAAGGGTAATCGCCTTGTTCCTCTTTTAGCCTTCGGAAAAACGATGCAAGTGTTCGAGGTTCCAGATTGCTTTGCATTAGCAGTTCACATGCAAATTCATCGGCTTCAACTTCTTGCTTTCGGTTATAACCCGACGAAAGAATAGTGCGAGCCACTTCGCCCATTACGTAGGCATCGCCCGATGTTAGTATTTTAAAACCAATGTCTTTTATAAGTCGGGTGATAACATGCTGTTTCTCAATGTGGCCAATTTCGTGGCTAATAACAGCAATGAGCTCTTCGGAGTTTTGGCAAAACTCAATAAGACCTTTTGTAATAATTATATGTCCGCCTGGTAAGGCAAATGCATTCACCATTGAGTTATCAACTAGGATTAGCGTGTAGCTGTAGGCCGGAGCCAGCTGAACGCTACGAAGCTTTCGAGCAGTTTCCTCCAAAATGCTATCGGCTTTACTGTTTTCAATTTTGCTAAAGCCGTTGAGGTTAAGTATTACCTCAGTGTATTTCTCTCCAAGTTGTAGTTCTTTTTCCTTTGATATAAGCTTTGGTTCACTAGGAAAATTAATAAATATGGCAAAGGCGGCCCAAATAAGGCCGCCAACTGCCACTAGGGCTATTAGCTCAATGAGTATTCGTCGCATTGATTTACATTTTAGGTGGAAGGTTTACGGGTTTTTCGTGTTGCTTCTCCTTAACCGAATAGACCTGAACAAATGCAAGTCGGCCAAAGAATATGAAATAGTAAAACCTTCCTTTATGCGCTCGAACTGCACCAATAATGCTAAAAATGAAGTAAACCAAATTGAAAACTCCTACAGCTATTGCTAATCCCCAAAAAACATCGGTAAATGGTTTATTGTTAACCAAATTTACAATGGCCCAAATAACCAAGTAGCTGTTAATGGCAGATACAATTAGCTGCGAATACATTGATTGTAGCGCATGAAATTTAACAAACCTTCCCTTCGAGCGGTTAACGAAATAGTAAACAACGGATGCAATCATGTTAACAATAGGCAATGGTAAACCTAACGCCGTTGTTGCAAACATCATTAGGTAAGCCCCACTTGCATCTTCCTTCTCTCTAATATCAAGTTCGTCGGGTTGAGGTATTGGGTGTAACTCCATATTTAAAATTTTATATGGTTATGCTTCTTCAGGAAGTTCGTCGCCTGTAAATGCGGGGTAGGTATCAGTCATATAGCTCATGTAAAGGCTAACACGATAGTTCCAGCGCATTTGACCAACCACCCAGTTATGGAATGATGGAGGATATTTGCCTGTGAAAAGCACGATAAACCAAGCGAAGAAAACGAGAATATTTACAAAAATTCCTCTGAATAATAGAATAAAACCATGAGGTAGGTAAACGTAAATAAAACCAAAGAATAGGCGAAGTAGCACTAAAGCTCTGCTAATTTTCTCAGGATACTCAACTTCAAACTGGGTGTACTCATCGCTGCCCTTAATGCCAAATGCTGGGTAACCATCGGCAACGTTGTATATTCGGGCTGATAACCTAAGGTTCCACCTCATAAGGCCAACCTGAAATTCGAACATACTCTTTGGGTATCTGCCTGTAAAAAGCACAACCCAAAAAGCAATAAACCTAAGGATAGCGCCCCAAAGGCTTACGAAAAATAGAATGAAGAGGTGAGGCAGAATGATGTATAGAAATCCGAATAGGGTCCTAAGGAGTAGTTCTAAACGTGAATACCTCTCCTGATGTTTAACTTTTAGTTTCATTTTGTAAGGTTTTAGATTAATTAAAATTCAACATCGAAATATACAATTTTTTTGTTTGTTTGGATGGTCTAGCGTAGGATTTTAATAAAATGATAATAGTAGAAAATACAAAGATTTGCTATAAATGGTGGATAAACTACCTATAAAAAAATGGAGAGCCTTATAGCGACTCTCCATTTTAACAACCAAACTACTAACCATCCGAAACGTTTTGTTTCAGCCTAACAAAAAACTACCACTTTCTCAATCGTTTCTTCACGATTAAAAATCGCAGCAGACTCTTTAATATCTATTACGTTGCTTTTTATAGCAGTTGTATTTTTCCCTTCATCCTTATAATGTATCTCGATCATTTTATCATCCCTCTTTTGGTAGATAAATGGTGTATTGCAAAAGGTGAAATTTAGCTTAGGAGAAGGACTTGATTTGAACTCAGAATCTCTTAACAAAACGCATCCTCTTTTTAATAATATAAATTTTTACAATAGATTGCTCAATTACCATACTGAAAGAGGAGAATACGAAATTTGTGCTCAGCTTGTAAAAGCCAAAGAAAAGTAAAAACTAATCATTTTAGTAGAAAAGTTTACGCCGAAATGGATCCCCACTTCGGCGTTTTTTTTATAAAGTTTAAGAAGTTAACTAAGCTAAAAATCTACAAGGAGCATCATCTCAAAAAATACAAAATAATCCATTATCTTAGCACTCGTAAAATTTGATAACCTAAAAGCTACTAAAATTATGTTTCCGCCAAACCCAAAAAATTTTACTGTTGTTATGTTGGGAGCTGGAAACGTGGCCTTTCACCTAGCTTGCTCATTAGTGAATGCAGGGCATAAAATTGTTCAGATTTTTGGGAGATCGAAACAAAGCACAGGCGAGTTGGCTAAAAAATTAAGTTGTAGTTACACCCTTAATGTTAATGATATTATCAAGGATGCTGACCTCTACATAGTGGCAGTTCCCGATGCATCCATTGGTAACCTCGCTCAAACCTTACCCAAGCTAAATGGTATTGTGGTTCATACAAGCGGAAGTACTCCAATTGACACGCTCAAGGTATTATCAAATCATTACGGGGTATTCTACCCTTTTCAAACCTTTAGTAAAGCACGAAAACTGAACCTTAATGGCATACCTTTTTGCATCGAAGCAAGTTCTGATGAAGTGTGCACCTTGCTATTTAATCTATCAGAATCGGTAGGTGGTAAGCCCATTAAAATGGATTCGGAAATGCGACGGTGGCTTCATTTATCGGGTGTGTTTTCGAGCAATTTTGCAAACCATATGTTTACCTTAGCACAGCATATTGCAGAGACGAAGGGCTTCAGCTTCGATTTGCTCAAACCATTAATTAGCGAGACAGTTAGCAAAGCCTTAGAGCTAGCCCCAGTAAATAGCCAAACGGGTCCCGCAATTAGAGGCGATTTGGATACAATTAAAAAGCATGTGGCCATGCTTAGTAGTATAAATGAGGAGTGGATGGAGGTGTACCGTTTACTTAGCTCAAGTATTTGGAACTCGAACAATAGTACAAACCAATAAGCTCTTTCAGCATAATGAAGAATTTTAAAGAGAAACTACATGATGTTAAGGCATTTGCTTTCGATGTTGATGGTGTTTTTACCGATGGCGATGTAATTATTTACCCTTCGGGCGAGTTGGTTAGAACCACAAATACTCGCGATGGCTATGCCGTTCACAAGGCCATACAGCAGGGGTTTCCAGTTGCCATTATTTCCGGAGGGAAAAGCGAAGCCGTTCGCGAAAGGTTTAAGGGTTTAGGAGTTACCGACATATACTTGGGTGCAACCGATAAGGTTGAAGCATTGGATGATTTTAGGTTTAAGCATGGCATTGAACTTGATCAAATAGTATACATGGGCGACGATATACCCGATTACGAAGTTATGAAACGAGTTGGCTTCCCTACCTGCCCATCCGATGCTGCAACAGAAATAATAGCAATATCTAGCTACATATCGAGTTATGCCGGGGGGAAAGGATGTGTTAGAGATATTATTGAGCAGGTTTTAAAGCTTAAGGGTGCATGGGTAAATACTGATAACTACAAACAATAAGGGCTATGCTTAAAAGTGTTTTACAAGTTGTTCGCTACCGTAACCTATTAATTGTTGCCGCTACAATGTATCTCATGCGGTTTTTTATTCTACAACCCTTGCTCCATCAAAAGGAGATGGCTCTTCTTTTAAGCGAGCTAAACTTTTTGATGCTTACCCTTGCAACGGTTTTTATTACTGCTGCTGGGTATGTTATTAACGATTATTTTGATACGCGAACCGATTTAATTAACCGACCCCAAACCGTAATTGTAGGTAAGGCGTTATCTCGAAGAGCTGTTATCTCTCTCCATTGGCTTTTAAATATTGCAGGCGTAGTATTTGGAATAGTTGTATCGTTTGCCATTGGAAAACCTTTGCTATCTCTAGTGTTTTTTGTAATTCCTGGTTTGCTCTGGTTTTACTCTACAACTTATAAACGACAGTTTTTGCTCGGAAATATAATTGTAGCCTTTTTAACAGCGCTGGTTCCCTTAATGCCACTGCTTTTTGAACTGCCACTGCTTTACGACACTTATTGGCAAACCCTAATTTTTGTGCCTTCGGATTTTAATACCGTAATATATTGGGTTGGAGGATACGCAATATTCGCATTTTGGCTAACCCTATTTAGAGAAATTGTGAAAGATATTGAGGATTTTGAAGGTGATAGTGAATACGGCCGAAATACGTTACCTGTAGTTTTGGGTTTACGCATGTCGCGAACAATAGCTGCGGCAATTCTTTTAGTTACGCTATTGTTACTTGCCTATCTTTTTGGTGCACACCTCAATTTTTTGCCCAATGGTAAGTTCGATTATTTCACATTTTCTTATCTTGTTGTAGCATTGGTAATACCGTTATTTTATATGATAGTTCGCTTGCTATCTGCCGAGAATAAAGCACATTACCATATGGTTAGCCTTGCTGCTAAGCTTGTTATGCTTTTAGGAATTCTTTACGCAATACCTTTCAGGTTTTTGCTTGGGGGATAGCAAACTTAAATTCGTAAATCATGGCAAAAAACGTATTCATTACTATTGATGGAAGGCAAGTTATTGCTCCCGAAGGGAGTAACCTACTTAAGGTTGCCCGCGAGAATGGTTTCGATATTCCTGGGTTATGCTACCACAAAAAGCTTACGCCAACAGGAGCCTGTAGGCTCTGTTTGGTTAAGGTAGAGGGTATGCGTGGGCTTGTTGCCTCATGTGCTCTTAGGGTTGAAGAAGGCATGAAAGTTACTGCCTTTGATCAGGAAATTGAGGATACCCGAAAATTCCTTGTCGATTATTTGCTTAGTGAGCACGACGATAGCTATGATAATACCTATTCCGACGAGCTTCGCGAGTTGATGTTTAGGTACAATCTCAATCAGAAATCGAAAAGATACTTTAAACCCATTTGGCCAGAGTTAGGCTTTAAAAAGGACGAAACTTCTCCCGTGTTAACTTACGATCCGAATAAATGCATTAAGTGTTTTAGGTGCATTAAAGCCTGCGATGAGGTTCAAGGGAAAAATGTGCTCTCGTTTGACGATAGAGGAATCACATCATATATTATTGCAGGAACAGGCATTTGGGGCGAAAGCGAATGCGATGGTTGCGGCGAGTGTATTCAGCTTTGCCCCACAGGGGCAATTGTTGAGAAACCCAATAGAAATTTCATCAAGCTTGATAAGGTCGAGCGAAAAGTTATAACAACCTGCCCGTATTGTGGTGTTGGTTGCCAAATTGAGCTGTTGGTTCAAGACGGACGTATTGTTCGAAGCAATGGCGTAGAAGGTGTGCTGCCAAACGACGGACGGCTATGCGTTAAAGGACGGTTTGGCTACGAGTTTGTTCATAGCCCCGACCGGTTAACAAAGCCTCTAATAAAGCGAAACGGAAAATTTGAAGAAGCAACATGGGATGAAGCCCTAACGCTTATTGCCCAAAAGTTTGGTAAGATAAAGCAGGAGCATGGCCCCGATGCGCTTGCTGGATATGCTTCGGCCAAGTGTACTAATGAGGATAACTACCTATTCCAAAAGTTTATACGCACCGTATTTGGTACAAACAATATCGACTATTGCGCTAGGCTTTGCCACGCATCAACAGTAACAGCAATGCTTAAAGCCATAGGTGATGGTGCTGGAAGTAATTCAATCCAAGATTTTGAAACTGTAGATTGCCTGTTTGTTACCGGCAACAACATTATCGATACGCACCCAATTACCGCAACATACGTTAAGCGGGGTGCAGCAAAAGGGCAAAAAATAATTGTAGTCGATCCTAAATGGACACCACTCGTTCGCTATGCAACGGTTTGGCTACAGCCAAAGCTTGGAACCGATGTGGCGCTACTTAATGGTTTAGTTCACGTTATCATAAAAAATGGTTGGGTTAACTCCGCTTTTATCGAAGAGCGGGTTGAGGGTGGTATGGATGCTTTTGATGAGCTTAAGCAGCTAACCCAAAAGTACAATCCAAAGTATGTCGAGGAAATTACATCGGTACCAGCCGAAAAAATTGAGCAAGCCGCTAAAATTTATGCAACAGCATCAACATCAATGATTGCCACTGGAATGGGCATGAGCCAGCAGGTAACCGGTACGCACAACGTTTTTAGCCTAATTAACATGATGCTAATAACCGGCCAGGTTGGTCGAGAGCGTTGTGGCATTAACCCACCACGTGGACAAAATAACGTGCAGGGCGCAACCGATGTAGGATGCTCCCCCTCAAACTATCCAGGGTATATTTCGGTTACGGACGATGAGAATCGGCGTAAAGTAGCAAAAATATGGGGAGTTCCGTTTGAATTGCTCTCAAGTAAACCCGGATTAACAACCGTCGAGATTATGCAAGCAGCATACGAGGGAAAGGTGAAGGGGATTTACATTATGGGTGAAAATCCTATGATTAGCGATCCAAACTTAAACCATACCCAGCAAGCGCTTGAACGAATGGACTTTGTTGTAGTTCAGGATATTTTTCATACCGAAACTACCCGTTTTGCCGATGTAATACTACCAGCATCAACTTGGGCTGAGAAAAACGGAACATTTGTTAATAGCGACAGACGAGTGCTAAGAGTTCGCAAAGCGGTTGATTGCCCTGGCGAAGCCCGTGAAGATTGGCGAATTGTTCACGAGTTGGCCAAGCGAATGGGCAACCCAATGCCCGAATACTCTTCAGAATCCGAAATATTTGATGAGTTGGCTCAGGTAACCCCAATTATGCATGGTATATCATATGATCGACTTGAAAAGGGAAGCATTCAATGGCCATGTCCGCATAAAGATCATCCAGGTACACCAACGCTTTACCTCGAAGGGTTTAATACGCAAAGCGGTAAGGGCAAGCTATTCCCCGTTGAGTACGTTTCTCAAACCGAAAAGGTGGATGCTACCTATCCGTTTATGCTAAATAGCGGAAGGTTACTTTACCATTACCATACCGCTACCATGACCCGCAGAACAAAGGTGCTTCGCGAATATGTTGACAAGGCCCACGTGCTTATTCATCCAAACGATGCCCTTAAGCACGGATACTCCGAGGGAGACAGAGTGAAGCTAATTTCGAGGCGAGGTGAGCTTAAAACTATTGTTAAGCTTAGCAGCGAAGTGCTCGAAGGTGAGCTGTTTATGCCTTGGCATTTTACCGAAGCACAGGTGAATAGGCTTACGCGAGATGAACTTGATCCATTCAGCCGCATTGCCCCCTATAAGCTATCGGCTGTTAGGCTTGAAAAGGCCTAGGTAAATATTATTGAATGGGTTTGCCCGAGTTTATTGGCTGTTTATCAAATCGTACCCTATTGCAGCGCAATTTATTGGTTAATGATTTAGAAATTTATACTATTTTTGAACTTCAATTGGGGCTTGAAATAAACTTGAACTGACAGATAAGCATGAAGAGGTTTTTTACAGCACTACTTTTTTCCCTTTCTTTTATTTCTATTGCTGCTTTTACACAGGATCAAACCAGCAAAGATTATATTTTAAGGGCAAACCTAAAACATGAGAATAAGGATTTTGATGGGGCAATTGCCGAACTTAATAAGGCTATTGAGCTCGATCCGCAGAATAAGTATGCCTATGTATTCCGTGGCGATTCAAGGGCCGAGATGGGCGACTACCAAACCGCAATAGTTGACTACACAAAGGCAATTGAAATTGACGATCGGTATGCAATTGCCTACTACTACAGGGGTAACCTGCGGTTCAAAATGCAGCAACACGAAGATGCTGAAGATGATTACAACATGGTGCTAAAAATTGTCCCGCTCTTCTCCATGGCCTACAATCAAAGGGCAAAAAACAGGGTGAAGCTAGACGATTACAAAGGGGCTATATCCGATTTTACAAAGGCCATTGAAATTGATCCAAAATTTGTTAGAGCTTACGTAAATAGAGGTGAAGCGCGTATTGATGTACACGATCTGCAAGGTGCTATCCTCGATTTTAATCAGGCAATAATTATCGACCCCGAAATGGCCGACGCATATTACTCAAGAGGTTATACTAAAATTCTACTTGGCCAAAAGCAAAGCGGATGTAAAGATTTGGAAACCGCACAGGAACTTGGTAAAGTTGAAACCCATTTTCTTATAAAGGAGTTTTGCAAAGAGAATGCTCCGCCCCCCAAGCGTAGATGGTAGTGAGAATTTTCGTAATTTTATTAGCTTTCGTAATTTTTCATGGGGTAAATGCTCAGAGTGTTGAGTATTACTTCTCGAATGGGGTTGCTAAGCATAAAGCTAAGGATTACAACGGAGCTATTGCCGATTTTAGCAATGCCATTTCAATAAACTCCGAAAATCCAACCTTATACTACTGCCGAGGGTTGTCCAATCTGGAGGCTAAAAAGTTTAACGAGTCAATTAACGATTTTAATACAGCAATAACCTTTAGCCCCTTTAACCATTTAGCCTTTTTTTACAGGGCCAAAGCAAAACAACTGAAAGGGGATGTGAAAGGAGCAATTTCCGATTTTTCCGAAGTACTTAAGATTGACCCGCAGCATGCCGAAAGCTATTTTCTCAGAGCAAAAGCAAAGCATTCGCTTGGTAGCTATATTGATGCTATTACCGATTATGACCTTATGCTAAGCATTGACAGTATGAGCGTTAAGGGGCTATTTCACCGTTCACTCTCTAAATTTGCCATGGCTGATTATGGAGGCACAATTCTCGACCTAGAGCAGGTTCTCGAACTCGACCCAACTTTGGTTGAGGCCTACTACTACAGAGGCTTGGCAAATATTAGGTCGGGGAAACTAAATAATGGTTGTGTCGATTTGTACAAAGCCTATGAAATGGGCGATATGCGCGCTAGGCAGTGGCTTAAGGATAAATGTAACTTTACCGAGTAGAAACCGAAACTAGCCTAACTTATTTATTTGATGAACCCATTTTTCTAAGTGCTTTTGGTAGAGTGAAATATTGTAAGTATATTTGCCACCGTTTTGGCATAATATAGATCTGTATAGCAAGTTCTCTTTTCTGTGCATTTCCCTTTGACGACACCTTCCTAATTCACTACTTTCTGTCTCTTATACACATCTCCGAGCCCACGAGACCGTACTAGATCTCGTATGCCGTCTTCTGCTTGAAAAA
>OMKS01004171.1_pt1 | contig 11026 bp, 6 predicted proteins | sample 1674721 | NCBI WGS metagenome assembly OMKS01 (sample SAMN06264996, study PRJEB25208) | sediment metagenome | isolation source: hot spring sediment | place: USA: California | collected 2014-09-02 | reverse complement strand
ACCACCGAGATCTACACTATCCTCTTCGTCGGCAGCGTCAGATGTGTATAAGAGACAGGGTTTGAACTCATCGCTTCTTACGAATTGGCCAAATGGCTCAGAGTGAACGCCAATGCATCATATTTTAGGCAAACCATCAACGCATACGAGAGCGATGACGGCTTTTACAGCATTGACAAATCTGAAAATTACACATGGAATTCGCGTTTGAATACACAATTTACCGTAACAAAGAATTCTACTTTGCAAGTTTCCGGAAATTATTCTGCACCCACCATCATGGCGCAAGGCAGGATGGAGGAAATGTATTTTGCCGATATTGCCTGGCGAACCGATTTTTGGGATCGCAAGGCAACATTCAGCCTTCGCCTGAGCGATGTGTTAAACTCCCGAAAGTTCAGTTCCGAAACTTGGGGGCTTGGCTTTAATACCGTGAGCGAAAGGAAACGCGACTCGCGGGTTATCTGGATAGGCTTGTCGTACAGGTGGAACAACTACCAGCGCCAGCACGACCGCATGCGCAACGGCGATGATATGGACATGGAAGAGTTTTAGGCGCTTAAAAACCCAAACTTTCTCCCACACGTTTTATGATGCAGTGTTGCTGTAATGCAGTGATGCAGTGATGTAGTTTCCGATTTCGCCCCGAGCAAGGTGCGGGGTAAACTGAGCTCATCGGGTTCCGATAGCTATCGGAATCGCTTCGCTCCATTCTTCATTGTTCATTATTCATTTTTCATTATTCATTTTTCATTCCTCATTATTCATTCTTCATTCTCCATTGTTCACTATTCATTAAGAACCATTTTTCAACAAGTTTTTATCTCTTGCAGATTTGGGGTGCTTCTCAAGCTGAAAAACAAAGTAAAATCAATCCTTTCCACTCCCTTTTGTTAATAATATAACACTGTTATAAAAATAACAATTGTATTTTTGTCCATAAAAATACTTCTGGACTGTAGTATTTGTAAAACATTTGTTTACTTTTGAATAGTCAATTTTCCGGATCAAGCTCTAATCAATGGAATTAATTCAACTGAATCAGGAAAAATGCACCCAATGCAATCTCTGCGTTCAGGCATGTCCGGTCAGGGCCATTAAACTGGGCCGCAACCAGGAATTTCCTGAAATTATTCACAAACGCTGCACAGGGTGTGGTTCATGTTTGAGGGCATGTGCTTATGATGCTATTTCTTACCATGATTCCATCCCGGCTGTTAAGAAATTACTGTCTTCAGGCCAAAAAGTGGCGGCTATTCTTGACCCCAGTATCGCTGCTGAATTTCCCGATATTACTGACTACCGAAAATTTGCCGGCATGCTGCGCCTGCTTAATTTTGAGTGGGTTTCTGAAACTGCCTTCGCCGTTGAAGTGATCGCTGAGAAATACGGCAAACTGCTAAAGGATTTTAAAGGCAAGTATTATCTGAGTGCCAATTGCCCCACATTGGTGCTCCACATCGAAAAATTTCAACCCCAACTCTTAAAGAATGTAGTTCCATTACTTTCGCCCATGAGTGCCATGGCCATGATCATGCGCAAAGAATACGGCGACGAAATCAAAATTGTTGGGGTTGTTCCCTGTATTTCTGCAAAGCTGGAAGCAGCCCGGTCAGAAGGCAACGCCAGCGTAAATGAGGTGATTACCTTCGCTGAATTGAGAAGCCTTTTTAAAGGCAAAGACATTAGCGAGTCGGCCCTGGAGTTTTCTGATTTTGATCCGCCCCATGGCCGTCATGGTTCGCTCTACCCCATTGCCAACGGCTTTGTGCAGGTGGCCGGTTTGAAAACCGATCTGTTGGAATCCAAAATTCGAACTGCTGCAGGCAAACAGGATTTTTTGGCGGCCATCCGCGAGTTTGGTTCGCACATTGAAGACGTGAAATGCCATTTTAATATTTTCTACAACAAAGGCTGCATGATGGGGCCGGGCATGAGTTTCAGCAACGACTATTACCACCGCCATGGGCTGGTGACTGATTATGCTGCCCGCCGCATGAAAGCTGTTGATGAAAAAACATGGCGTGAAAACCTCAAACGTTTCTCTGAACTCGATTACTCACGCACATTCCAGGCTGACGACCAGCGCCTGCCGATGCCTTCGGAAGACCAGATTGGTGAAGTGCTAAAAACAACCGGAAAAGAAAATATTGCTCCCGAACATGCCTGCGAACTTTGCGGGTTTGAATCCTGCCGCGATTTTGCCATCGCCGTGAGCCAGGGACTGGCAAAGACCGATATGTGCATTTCTTACTCCATGAAAACCAAACAGGACTATATCAATACCCTGAGGAACACCAATGAGCAATTACTAAAAAAACAAAAAGACCTTCAGGAAAGCGAAAAGAGTGCCCGCGAAGAGAGTGTACAGTCAAAACAAGCACTTCAAACCCTTGGCGTTTTGATACAAAAACTTCCTGCAGGCATTGTGATTGTAAATGACAGCTTGAGGGTGGTGGAATCCAATCATAGCTTTGTGGACATGCTGGGCGAAGATGCCGCCATGATCAACGAGGTGATTCCAGGCCTGAAAAACGCCGACCTCAAAACCCTGCTTCCTTTTGGATTTTATAATCTTTTCAAATTTGTGCTCAGCACTGCCGAGGATGTGATTGGCCGCGATGTTACCTTCGAGGACAAAATGCTGAATGTTTCCATCTACTCCATCATAAAAAATAAAATCGCTGGCGCTGTAATCCGCGATATGTATCTTCCCGAGGTTCAAAAAGAAGAACTGGTAAAACGCCTCAGCGAAGTAATTGACCAAAACCTGCAAATGGTACAGGAAATTGGCTTTTTGCTGGGCGAAGGCGCTTCCAGCACCGAGCGTATGCTTAACTCCCTGATAGAAACCCACAAGGCCCAGAAGAAAAAAAGCGGCACATGAGTCAGGATCTATACATAGAAGTGGATTGCCGGCAAAAGAACCACGAGGGCGAACGCATTTGCGGCGATGTGTTCCAATCGGCCCGCATCAAAGAGGAAAAGCGCATTGTGGCGGTGTTATCGGATGGAATGGGGCACGGTGTAAAAGCCAATGTGCTGGCTACGCTCACCGCCACTATGATGCTGAACTTTACGAAAGAACACAAAGATTTTGAGCGCATTGTCGAGATCATCACCAAAACGCTGCCGGTTTGCAGCACCCGCAAGATTAGCTATTCCACTTTTACAGCACTTGATATTTCCTACAGCGGCGAAGTCAGCATTCTTGAGTATGACAACCCCGAATGTATCCTGCTGCGCGATGGAGAAATGAAGGAAATTGAATGGCAGCATTTTGTAACCGAAGGCCAGCAGGGACGCAAGATGGTGATGCGTCATGCACGCTTTCAGATTAACCAACACGACCGAGTAGTTTTTTTCAGCGATGGGATCACACAATCGGGACTTGGGACCAAATTCACCGAAGGCTGGGGCCGGGAGAAACTGCTGGAATTTGTGCAGGAAACTGTGAAAAAAAGTCCGGGAATTTCTGCTACCGAACTGGCAGGCAGAGTGGTAACCAAAGCCATATCCAACGATGGATACCACCCTAAAGATGACTGTTCGTGTGCAGTGGTTTATTTTCGTGAACCCAGGCGCCTGCTCATCAGCACAGGCCCGCCTTTTGAAGAAAGCAGCGATGCAGAAATGGCGAAGCGTGTTGAAGATTTTCAAGGACAAAAAATCATCTGCGGCGCCACCACCGCCGATATCATTGCCCGCGAGCTGAAGCAGGAGATAACTGACGAAACCGAATTTCACGATCCGGAACTTCCGCCGGTATCGCACATGCCAGGTGTTGACCTGATTACCGAAGGCATGCTTACCCTCAATAAAGTTATTCAGCTATTAAAAAAATACGATGGCAATATCGTTTTCGGTAAAGGCCCCGCCGACCGCATTGCCTCCATACTCCTCGAGAGCGATGAAATAACCTTCCTCATCGGAACCAAAATCAACGAAGCCCACCAGGATCCCACCTTACCCATTGAACTCGACATCCGCCGTAATGTGGTGAAGAAGCTGGCAAATTTGCTGGAGAAGAAGTTCTTGAAGGAGGTGGGGATGGAGTATCTTTAATTAGTAATCTAAACTACATCAGTGTTTAGTGTCAGGATTCCTAAAATGCTTTAAGCTATATATTTGCGAACAATTGAACAAGAGAACATTTGAACAAATGAATGATGAAGTTTGACAACCGCTGAGTATAATCGACACCGTCAGGGTTTAGTATCAAATTGCTCAATAGCTTCAATCGTTTTCTCTCTTTCAAGCTTAAACCTGACTGGGATTCTCCATTCCCTTAGCCTGCTACTGTAGGTTAGTGTGGCTGGTGAATGTTTTTATGTTTAAGTTGCGCCGGTTTGATGAATTGCAAATTCAACTGTTTCCAAGCGGCATTGCAATTGCCGCTTAGCGGGGCTTATCTTTACATTCGATCTGGAAGACCGGCTTAGGATTGATTCGTCTGATATAACAATACTGCCTGTTTGGAAGTGGTTGTTGGGTTGATGCTTAGGTTAGAATATTCCAACCCTGAAGGGGTTGGAATATCCAGGTATAGATGGTTTGACCATTGCAACATACTTCGTAAGGGGTTGTGCCATTTTTGAATCTTCTGGTCAAACCGATTTGGTTTTTACTATCGTGTTTTAGCTGTGAAGCAAAACCCAGGATTGATCATCATCAAAAAAATGTTATAATGTGTTTTATTCTGAACAAAATGTTTATTTTTGTCGGAGATATCAAACATTATGAATTCAAGAAAAGTCATACTTCTTCCCAGAACTGAACGGATACTCCGGCAGCTTGGCGAAAACATCCGCCTGGCAAGGCTTCGTCGCAGGCTTACAACCATCCAGGTGGCTGAACGAGCAGATATTTCGCGCTCAACGCTTTATTCGGTTGAAAAAGGCCAGCCGGGGGTGGCACTGGGAATCTATGCTCAGGTTCTGATGGTGTTAGGCCTTGAAAAAGATTTCCTGCTGCTGGCCAGTGATGATGAACTGGGGCGTAAGATCCAGGATGCCGGCCTGCTGGTAAAGAAAAGAGGCGACAAACGGAAAAAACCGGATCAAATAGAATAATCATGAAAGAGAAATCAAACAAAGAAGTTTTGGTTTATGCGGGCTGGCATGGTTTAAAAAAAAAACAACTCATGGGTACCCTTTACACATCGAGGTTGAGAGGCAAAGAACTTTTCCAGTTTGAATATACACCTGAATGGATAAGATCGAAGTGGTCGGTACAAATTGATCCGGAACTGGGGCTTTATTCAGGTCGTCAGTTCCCTTCAGAAGAAAGGAAAAACTTTGGTGTGTTTTTAGACTCAATTCCCGATCGCTGGGGAAGGCAACTGATGCAGCGCCGTGAAGCCATTGCAGCCAGGGAAGAAGGCCGTCCGGCAGTTCCATTGTTTGAATCGGATTATCTGCTCGGCGTCTTTGACCTCCAACGTCAGGGAGGGCTTCGTTTTCGTTTACCCTCAGGCGATTACTTTCTGAATGACGATAGAAGCCTTCCGGTTCCGCCAATCTCTTCATTACGTGAGTTGGAATTTGCAAGCCTTGAAATTGAGCGCGATATAAACAACGAAGAATTAACAACCAGGCAATGGATTAACATGCTTCTTGCGCCGGGTTCTTCGTTGGGCGGGGCAAGGCCAAAAGCAGGCGTGCTTGATGAGAATGGTCAGTTGTGGATTGCGAAATTTCCAAGCCGTAACGATGATTTCGATAAAGGCGCCTGGGAGTTTGTGGTGAGCCAATTGGGAAAGAGAGCAGGATTAAACATGGCAACATGTAAAACCATGAAACTAAACTCAGCACATCATACCTTACTTTCCAGGCGCTTTGACCGCACAACCACTGCCGAACGGATTCATTTTGCCTCAGCCATGACCATGTTACAAAAAAAAGATGGCGATGATTTCAGCACCGGAACAAGCTATCTTGAAATGGTTGATTTTATCATACGTAATGGCGCCAATCCATACGGCGACCTCAAAGAACTCTGGCATCGCGTGGTTTTTTCCATCCTGGTGTCGAATACCGACGATCATTTGCGTAACCATGGTTTTTTGTTGAATGAGGCCGGTTGGGTGCTTTCGCCCGCGTATGATGTTAATCCTGACCCGGCAGGAACCGGTTTGCGTCTGAATATCTCAGAATTTGATAACAGCCTTGATACTGATCTTGCGCTTTCAGTGGCTAAATACTTTCGGTTGGATCATACTAAAGCAAAGCAGATGCTGGATCAGACAAAAACAGCAATATCAACCTGGAGGCACATTGCAACTGATGTTGGAATCCCGCTTCAGGAACAGGACAGGATGGAGAGGGCATTCAGGTGATTTATTTCATTGGGATTCAAAATTACCAAAACTGGAAATTTGATTGAAAAATCATTCGGTTGCACAATGGAATTATCCGGGGCATGAACACCAAAGGTTGCTTGATGATCAGGATTACTTTTGTCCGGTCAAAAGTTCGGCCAGTTTGTTAGCGGGGTGATCCTGGATTTGGGTGATCACATCCTTGAGCCATTGGGAAGGCTCCACATCGTTGAGTTTGCAGGTGGTCAGCAGGGTTCATGGGTTGAGGTTAGTGTGGCTGGTAAATGTTTTTATGTTTAGGTTGCGCCGGTTTGTTGAATTGCAAATTCAACTGTGTTCCAAGCGGCAATACAATTGCCGCTTAGCGGGTTTTGCCACGAAGTCATGGATTTGCGGCTGTTGTATTCCGGTTAAGGAAACCATAAGGCTGTAGGAGCCGTCAACTTCACTTAGGGCTGTATTGCCAGCAATCCCGCCTTCGTACCAAACATTCACCCCAGCATCGGGCTGGTGGTTGTAGAATGGCAGGTTGTGGCCTGTACCCGAAATGTTAATGGTTTCAATGGCAAGGGTTTTTTGCTGAGGGGAATAATGGAATCCGAACAACCATTACATCTTTTTTCCTGATTATTAATGGTTTGATCTGTAATATTCCAACCCTTACAGGGTTGTGGGGCTCTTGCGTTGATGGTTACTAGAATAGTCCAACCCTTTCAGGGTTGTAGTGCTATTGCGCTGATGGTCAACAGAATAGTCCAACTCTGAAAGGGTTGAATTATTAAAGTATAAGTCATTGGTTATTATATGACGCAACCCTGAGGGGTTGGATTATTCGAACATCGATGGCTTAACCTATTGCAGTTCAATCCTGACGGAGTTTTGCGATTTGAAAGAAGCTGTTAATTTGAAGGAGATATCTCCCTCTGGCGCTAAGCTACGCCTGTTGAACTCGACATCCGCCGCAACGTGATAAAAAAATTGACTAATTTGCAAGAAGAGAGATTTTTGAAGGAGGTATGGGTGGGGTATTTGTGAAAGGATGCCTCGAATTGAGCTGTATTATTTTGCATAGAATTTACGAATAATCTTTTCCCTGAATTCACGAATATTGTTTAACTCCGACGGCTTTGAGAGTAAAGCCATAATAATATTATTCTTACCTTTGCACCCATTTTTCCGGGAAATGGCCTGAAGTAACGTTAATTCCCGGAAATGAGAAATAAAATTAGTATTAACCCGGTTGCGCAAGCAGCCACAAAGCTTTAATGAATGACCGACGAAAAAAACGTCAACGATGAACTGGAAAACCAAACATCGGATGAACTAAAGGTAACAGACGAAAATCCTGTGGAAAAAAATGAACAAACCCCACAAGACGAACCCGTTGATGTTGCCGGAACCCCCGAAACAACTGAAGAGGAAACCCCAGGCGCAGGCGAACCTGCCGAAACTCCCTCAGAAAACGAACCTGCTGCAGTAAAAAGTGAAGAACCTCTTGCAGAGGAAGATCAGCCCGCAGAAGAAGAACCAATCGCTGAAACTGAAGAAAAACCGCTTGATGAAGAACCTGCAACAGAGGAAATAACCCCTGAAATAAAAGCAGAAGGGGAAGTAACACCACAGCCTGTTGAAGAAACAACTGCGGAGCCGGTTGCAGCAGCAACAGCCGAACCCCCTGAATTCGACTGGGACGTAAGCAGTAGAAAGCACGAATCTTACTCGAAAGCCGAGCGCGAAAAGCTGGAAGATATTTATGATAAAACCCTCAGTTCTATTGTAGAGCACGAAGTAATTGACGGCACGGTAGTAGCCATCAGTACCCGCGAAATTGTGGTAAACATTGGCTATAAAAGTGATGGTGTGATCGCGGCCAACGAACTGCGCTACAACCCCGACCTGAAAATCGGAGATAATATTGAAGTGTATGTCGAAAGCCAGGAAGACACCACCGGGCAGCTTCTGCTTTCGCACAAAAAGGCACGCATCCTGCGCTCATGGGAACGGGTTAATGCAGCCTACGAAAATGATGAGATCATCAAAGGCCATGTAAAAAGCCGTACCAAAGGTGGTTTGATTGTGGACGTGTTTGGCATCGAGGCCTTCCTTCCCGGATCACAGATTGATGTGAAACCCATCCGCGATTACGATATTTATGTGGATAAAGTGATGGAGTTCAAAGTTGTGAAAATCAACCATGAATATAAAAATGTGGTGGTTTCGCACAAGGCCCTCATTGAAGATGAACTTGAACAGCAACGTGCCGAAATCATTGCCAAACTCGAAAAAGGCCAGGTGCTCGAAGGCATGGTTAAAAACATCACTTCCTACGGCGTATTTGTTGACCTGGGCGGCGTTGATGGCCTGATCCATATTACCGACCTGTCATGGGGACGTATCAACCATCCGAGCGAAGTCGTGGAATTGGATCAGAAAATAAAAGTTGCCATTCTCGATTTCGATGAAAATAAAAAGCGCATTGCACTGGGCATGAAACAACTTACCCCTCATCCATGGGATTCACTTGATACCGACCTGAAAGTTGGCGACACGGTGAAAGGAAAAGTTGTTGTGCTGGCCGACTATGGCGCATTTGTTGAAATAGCGCCCGGTGTTGAAGGCCTGATTCACGTTTCTGAAATGTCGTGGTCGCAGCACCTGCGCACAGCACAGGATTTCCTGAAAGTGGACGACGAGGTGGAAGCCGTAATCCTGACCCTCGACCGCGATGACCGCAAGATGTCGCTGGGTATCAAACAACTTATTCCCGATCCATGGGAAAATATCCAGGAAAAATATCCCATCAATTCAAAGCACAAAGCTACGGTTCGTAATTTTACCAATTTCGGTATTTTTGTTGAACTCGAAGAAGGCGTTGATGGTTTGATCCATATCAGCGACCTGTCGTGGTCGAAAAAAATCAAGCACCCTGCCGAATTTACCAAAGTAGGGGAGGAGATGGAAGTAATCGTGCTTGATGTAGATGCCGAAAACCGTCGCCTGAGCCTAGGCCATAAGCAACTCGAAGAAAATCCATGGGATGTTTTCGAAACTGTGTTTACTCCGGGTTCGGTTCACAAAGGCACGATTCTGAACCAGGCCGACAAAGGCATGGTTGTTACCCTGCCTTACGGAGTTGAGGGTTTTGCGCCCATGCGCCACCTCACTAAAGCAGATAACACCATGCCCAAGGTTGATGAAACCCTTGATTTCAAGATCATCGAATTCTCGAAAGAAAACAAGAAGATCATTGTTTCGCATAGCCGTGTTCACCAGGATGCTGTAGCCTCAGAGCGCTCCAAAGAGAGGGCCAAGGCCAGCACCGAAGAGGAATCAACACGACGCACAGTGCGCCGCATCAAGGATAGTATTGAGAAAACAACACTGGGCGATATCGCAGCGCTGGCAAGCTTGAAATCGGATATGGAAGACGCTGAAAAAGTCAAGAAAGCAAGCAGCAAAAAAGAAGCTGAGCCTGACAGCAGCAAAGAATAATAAACCGTTTTGCCTGAGGCCTTTTATATTATTTTGATGCAAAATTTTTAAAGTCCTTATTGCAAAACAAGCAATTGAAAACCGCTCCGCTAAATGTCGGAGCGGTTTTTTGTTTAAAACCCATTATCTTTGTCCGAACCAAAAACAAGATGGAAAACCTCAACTTCTCTGTAACCATACTCGGCAGCAACTCAGCCATTCCTCTTTTCGGCCGGCACCCCACTGCCCAGGTAATCAACCATCTGCATCGCTATTTCCTGACCGATTGCGGCGAAGGCACCCAAATTCAGTTGCGCAAATACAAGATCCGCTATTCAAAAATCAACCACATCTTCATCAGCCATCTGCATGGCGATCATTTCTATGGACTCATCGGCCTGATCACCTCATTTCATTTGCTTGGGCGGGAAAAACCCTTGCATGTTTACGGACCTGAGGGAATCAAAGAAATTATTGAGATACAATTGCAGGCAACCAATAGCACGCTGATTTATCCGGTTCATTTTCATGTTGTGAACACAGAAATTTCAATCCTTGTTTATGAAGATGAGTTTCTTGAGATCAGCACCATTCCGATGAATCACCGCATCCCAACCTGCGGTTATCTTTTCAGAGAAAAACCCAGAGACCGAAAGATGAAACCCGGAATTATTGCCAGGCTGAAGATTCCGGTTGAACTTATTCCAGGTATTAAAAAGGGGCAAGATTTCACCGACTTAACAGGTAAAATTCATCCCAACAATAAAATCACTCTTGATCCCCTTCCTCCACGCACTTACGCCTTTTGCTCCGATACAACATACCAGGAATCAACAATTGAGATCGTAAGAAACGCTGGCCTGCTTTATCATGAGGCGTCTTTTATGCATGAGCATCAGGAGTTGGCCCGCGAAAAATTTCATTCCACCACAGTTGAAGCTGCCACACTTGCCATGAAGGCAAAAGTGAAAAAGCTGATTATTGGGCATTATTCAGCCAGGTACGAAGACCTGCAACCCTTGCTCGCCGAAGCGCAAAGCGTGTTTCCGGAGACATCCCTGGCGATTGAGGGTGAAAAATTTGAGGTAGAGTAATTTCGCTAAATTAGCCATTGAAAAAAATTTTTTGTCTTTAGTTTATTTTGAACAAATGTTCATTATCTTTGCAGCAAACATTTGCTCATTATATTATGTCTGTCTCTTATACACATCTCCGAGCCCACGAGACCGTACTAGA
>OMKS01004169.1_pt1 | contig 11029 bp, 12 predicted proteins | sample 1674721 | NCBI WGS metagenome assembly OMKS01 (sample SAMN06264996, study PRJEB25208) | sediment metagenome | isolation source: hot spring sediment | place: USA: California | collected 2014-09-02 | reverse complement strand
GAGACAGCTTATATAGGATAATGGCAAGATGCCAGCGAAACTCGAAATTATAATTTTCCATAACGTTTTTAAAGAGCCCCTTAGCCATATCCAGGTTCCCACTCTGCATCGCATGCAATGCCTCCAAGTAGCGTTGGCGTATTTCCCACACTGCAACGCCGGGCTCTGCTATTCTTCCCGCATAAATTTTCGGATAATCTAACAAAAGGCGGCGCGCCTCTTCCAACGCACCAAGATAAATTAAAGCTTCGATATAATGAGCCATAAATTCTGGATTCCCTGGAAATCTCTCAGTCAGGACAGTTCCCAGTTTTTTTGCCTCAGGATAGTTTTCCTGCTCATAGAGTTCCAACATCAAGAGCAATCCTCCTGCTTCCCAGCGAGCAAAATGCCCCTCATTCCAGGCTTTCTCCAGTTGCTGCAGACCCAAATTTCTCTTCTCTTCAGAATTATAGATTAGATTGACTGCAGAAAAATGATCAGCCATTACGCCACCAAAATAGTTATATGTACCCTGAGCCAGGCAAATCTCCGGGTCTCCAGGCGATAATTTTTCCGCTTTATTAACGGCTATTATAGCTTTCATCCCATTGTGAAGCGCTTTTAAATATTGACCTTGGCCCATAAAAATCCGTGAATTCAAACTGTGGCTTACACCGGCATAAAGATGACACATCGGACCAGGGTTTTTGTCTGCATAATCATCAAATCTAAGGAGAAGCTGAGGTGAGTTTTCCAGGATATAGCGATTTGCAGCCTGGAGCTTCCCATCATATTTTAAACGACTGTATTGATTATTCATTCGGAAAAAACCAGCAATTGGATAATAAGCGCTGCTTTTCTCAATCTGCTGAAAAATTGAATCTGCCTGCTCAAAATCAAAATTAGTGTAGGCTAAAAGCCCATTGTATAGCATTTCGCCATAGTGGTGAAAAAATTTTTCTTCAGAAGCATCAAGCTTGGAATAATGCGACACCATAATAAAAAAAAGACAAAAAAGCTTACCGAGAATTGAAAATATCTTTGCCTGCAGTATTTTAAAAATCATCTGTATAAATCAGCTTAGCTGAGAAAAATTAATATCGGCGGTTAAGATTATTGATAATAATATCGCTGGGAACAGTCCAGGCTCTAGGAAAACCATTTAATCTGGCAAGACGTATGAGATCCTCTGCATCACGAGTTGTTAGAAAATTTCCCACTCTCACTTTGTAATTGGGTGATTCAAAAACCAGATATACTTCATTGCCAAAAATATCCAAAGCGCGGCGTTCAAGCTCTTCTGCCTGAGCAAGACTGGGTGTAGCTGCAAGCTGAATTCTAAAGCCGTGGCGAACCATCTTTTCAGAATTAATATCGATGCGGAATGAGTCCGTTTCTTCCCGGAATACCATTTTCTCATCTTCTGTAGAAAAACTGCTGTGGCGAATCGTTTCAGGCATGCCTAGAAGCATCGGATCAAGAAATTCTTCCTGCGGTGTTTTCGCCAAAAGGAAAGCCGCAATAAAGATCATTAGAAAACATGTTTTTTTCATCAAATTTCTCCCAGGTCTTCTCTCCGAACCCAACCGGATTTATCACCATAATAGGAAATTTTGTACCATTCCTTGTTTTCATCTAATATTAAATTAACTTTAGACCCCTCATGAAGTATAAATAGTGTATTAGAACTGATAAGAGGTGCAGACTTCACCTGCACCTCATTGCTAATGACAATTGCCTGATGATTGCCATAATTATATCGGATCGCATCAATAGAAATGAGTATAGAGGCTGAAAAAAGAATCAAAAGGATGATTTTGGGAATTTTAAGATAATGATTCAAATTGCTGCGAATATTTTTACCAAGAATAAGCCAATAGGGCAGAAACCAGAAAAAAAGTGTGAAAAATGCCAGCCAGATTGTTCGTTTTAGCCAGCTTAGCATATCAGCGCTGCTTCTGAAATCCCAGTAATATTCAAAAAGAAAAAAAGCTTTAGGTAAAACAACCCTGTCCAAAATTTTCAATCTTGCCAGCTCAAGATTATGATTCAAGTCTCCATTTTGTGGCTGGAGGAGCGCTGCTTTTTCCCAATATTGGATGGCTCTGCCAATTTTTCCCATTCTGTAGTAGGCATTCCCTAAATTATAATAGAGCTGGAAACTCACCTCGCCACTATAAAGTAAGTCTAAATAGCGTTCCAGGGCCTCTTGCATTTGTCCTGCTTCGTAAGCCTGATTTGCTTTCGAAAAGAGTTTTTCCCGCTCAGACTCTCCTAAAAGAAATACAGGAACCGAGATGAGAATAAATAGAATCAAAATGCGCTGCCTCATTCTCGTATATCCTCCAGTTTTTGTATCATGAGACTCACCTGCTCTTTAATATCTTTTGGCAAATCTTGCGCTGGAGCATATTTTAGCGCTTCCAGCAGGCGCATCAAATCTTGCAGCTCCCCCAGTACAAGCTTGGCCTGCTTAGCTCTAGGAAACTTTCTTTCTATCGTCGCCATATGAACTTCGCCTTCCAGAAGGTTGAATATATCAGCCAAATATCTGTTTAAGGCAGCAGAAATACCAAGGAGCTCTGTGCCATCTGTTTGTCGCAAAGCCTCTTTGGCTTTGGAAAAAGCAGACAGACGACGCTGGTAAGCCGGATCGTTCACCCTGCGGTACCACAGGAGATTGCTGGTGATAAAAAGAATCAGAAGCATACTGAGGGATGCTATGGCAATCTTCAGGCTCCTGTCTTTTGACAGAGAAATCTTTGCTGGTCTGATGCCCGATTCCTGAGAAAAAATATGTCTGATATCTTCTCTCAAGAACTGGACTTGCTGAGGTGTGAGCGAACCCTGATTTTCAACTATTAGGCGTTCATTGGGACTTACAAAAAGAGTTGGCACACTTTTCTCGATGCTAAGATAGCGGTTTTGTCTGGGGCTATAATAGCTAAAAGTAGCGGGAGGCAATTCAAATTGGCCAGATTCATCAGGAATTAAGACGAATTCCCAGGTTTTTGAACCACTGATTCCGTTATCCTGAACCCTAATATTCTCTTTTACCTTTGGCTCAAAGACCTGAAAAGTCTTTGGGAATGTGATTTTTGGGAATGTAAATATTTTCAGATTGCCGTTGCCACTGACTGTGATACTATATGTAATCGCTTGATTTGCCTGCACGGAGTTTGTGTCCAATCCGGCGCTAAGTGAGTATTCACCAACGGCCCCGGTAAAAGTTTCTGGCCGACCTGGCGGGAGGGGCTTCACATCAAAAGTATATGCAGGCGTAATAATATCCTTTGACTGCGTGAAGGCGCCTCCAAAAAACGGGTCATCAAAAAAACTTCCGCCTCGCTGGCTTTTTACCTCTAATCGAACCCGCTGTGGAGGAATAATCAATTTACCAGATTGAGTCGGTGTGATGATAATACGACGCAATACAGCGGCGTTGTAAATCTGACCTTGAATATTTTCCTCGGAAACGGCAGGATTACGACTCTGCTGAATATTTTCAATCAGAGCGCCTTCGATAGCGGAAATGGGATCAAAGCTATAATTAACAACCTGAACCTGATAATAAAGTTTAAAAATCACGGATACAGCTTCACCGCTTACAATGTTTGTCTTTGCTGGAATCACCTCGATAAATGCCTGTTCCGGACGGCTCTGTCGGGCAGCAGGATTGACAATCTGTCCCTGCACGCTTACTTTGACAGCATCAGTTGTATAAGTTTTTCCCCGGTAAGAAAAAGAAAAGGAAGGAATGGTCAATTCACCTTCCCGCAGGGGCGCCAGCGTATATGAGAGCACCTTTTTGCTGCTGGAACGGCCATTCACTATGCTGAATTGCGTTGAGCGACTCGGGCCAGAAATAAGCATAAAATCGGGTTTAAAATCATAACTGAATCCTGGAAAGCTGCTGAAATCTTCAAATTCTATGGAAAATGTAAAGCGGCTTTTCATTGTAATCAGGTGCTGATCCACGGATGCTGTGACCCTTGGCTCGCTTTTCAAAAAAGAGATCGGCAGTAAGAGAGTCACAATAAACCGGAATAGTATTCTTTTCACCACTCTTTGCTCCGCTTTAATTTGGAACCTTTATATTGTTGATTGAGCAGTTTTTTCATTGCTTCCTTTTCCCGCTCCCGCATCGCATTGAGAATATTCTCGGCCTGGTCATCACTCATCTGCTGCTCTTGCGGGCTGACAGACATTGACGACTGTTCCTGTTGCTCTTCCTGCTGATTATCGTCAGAAATCTTTTGGGAACTATTCTCCTGCTGATTTTCATCTTGACCGTCGCTCTGCTTTTGTTCTTGGTCCTGCTGATCCTCTTCTTGAGAATGGTCGCCTCCAGGCTGCTCTTGCTGCTCTTGCTGCTGCATCATTTGTCGTGTCAGTTCATACATCGCCTTGGCATTGCTATCACTGGGATCATATAGAATTGATTTCAGGAAATTTTCTGCTGCACCTTGCAGATTTTTCTGCTGAATCTGTACCTGCCCCAAATTGTAGTGTGTTTTGGCCAATAGTTTGGGATCATTGGCTTTGAGAGCTTGAGTCAGAGCCTCTTCCGCTAAGTTTGCATTTCCCTCTTTGTGGGCGCTCGTGCCCATATTGTAGTACAGGAGCGGCTTATTTTCTTTCTCAAGGCGATTTTGATAATAGGCCCGCGCCTCATTATATTTTTCATTTTCCCAGGCTCTCAGGCCAGGGTCAGCTAAAAGGTTTTGCATAATAAAAAAGAGCGGCAGCAGCTTTAGAATTCGCATCATTGCTGAGTCCCTCCTTTCTTTTGCCAGGTTTGAGGAAGAGCAAATACAAAAAAACTAAATAAAACTGCAAAAAATAAGGGAATATAGTAAATATTCTCATATTGGCTGAATTGGTGGGTTTGAAACTGTTTTTGCTCCAGTGTGCCAATATCCTGGTAGATTTTCTCTAAGGGTTCTTTTAGGTCTGTCAGCCGCACATACTGCCCGCCAGAGCTTTGAGCAATCTCTCTGAGGCTCGACTCCGTCAGCTGGCTGATGATGATTTGGCCGCTTCCATTGCGCATAAAATCACTGACCTGATCATTTTTTTTTATAGGAATAGGGCCTCCGGAGAGTGTGCCAACACCAACGGAATAGATTACTATACCTTCATTTATTGCGGCATTTACAGCATCGCTCACTGCTTTTTCATGATCTTCTCCATCGCTGATAATAATCAATGCCTTGTGTTTTTTTTCTGTGATGGAAAAACTTTTCCTGGCAATGTTGACGGCATCAGCAAGGGCAGTGCCTTGAACCGGGAGCAGTTTTTCATCCATTACATCAAGGAGCATCAAAGCAGCGCTGTGATCAAGGGTGAGCGGGCAATGAAGATGGGCAACCCCGGCAAAAGCAATAAGACCGACCCGGTCTCCCCTGAGTTTGTGAATCAATTTTCTTATTTCAAATTTCGCCCTGTCCAGCCTGTTGGGGCTGATATCTTCTACTGTCATACTTCGGCTGAGGTCTAAGGCAATTATCAAATCTACGCCTTCGCGCTGGATTTCCCGCAGCTCTGCGCCCACCTTGGGACCTGAAAGGGCGATAATGAGCAAAATAAAAGCTATCATTTCAAGATTGCGTTTCCAGCTCCGCAGTGATTTCCCAAAATCATTTTGAATCCGAGGAAGGGTAGCGTGATGAAAGGCTTTTAGCATCTTTTTCTGCTGGCGACGAGCAATGATTAATTCAAGAAGCCAGAAAAAGGGGGTCAACAATAAAAGCCATAGCGCCTGAACATTATCAAATTCTATCATGGTCCGATTCTCCAAATGATAAAAGACAAAAGCCAGGCAAGCCCCATTAGAATGGCTGCGCTTATGAGCCATTTAGGATAGCAGTCTATCCAGTCAAGATACTGAGATGTTTTAATTTCCGTCTGTTCCATCTCGGATATTTCATTCCAGATAGATTTCAATTTTTCTTCTGAATCGGCTTTAAAAAACTTTCCGCCAGTTTTTTCTGCGATTTGCGCCAAGAGTTTGTCATCAATCTCCATATCCACGGGAACCATTCTGGTGCCGCCGCCGAAAGCATTGGGCATAGGCATCATCACCCGACCGCTTTTCCCCATCGCTATGGTATAAATTTTTATTCCATATTTATCAGCAAATCCGGCGGCTGTGAGGGGAGCAATATCGCCGGCATTATTGGCGCCATCGCTAAGGAGAATAATGACTTTACTGTCTGATTCTGAATCTCTCAGGCGATTAATACCATTGCTGATAGCCAGACCAATAGCAGTACCGTCATACTCTTCAGGAATAATATCCATCTGATTAAGAATGCTCAACAAAACGTCATAGTCAACCGTGAGGGGACATTGAAGAAAAGATTCACCGGCAAAAACAACCAAGCCAATACGATCGCTTAGTCGCCCTTTTACAAAATCAGCGGCCACACTTTTTGCCGCTTCCAGGCGATTAGGCTCAAAATCTACCGCCCGCATTGACCCACTGAGATCCAGCGCCAAAATAATATCAATACCTTTTTCTGTCAGCTCGCGGGTCACATTACCCGACTGCGGCCTGGCTAAAGCTCCAATCATCAGCGCCATTGCTGCATAACGAAAAACAACGGGCACAAAAATTTTATAATGGCTGCGATGAGGCATCCGCTTTAATATTGAGACTGTTCCGAAACGAAGCGAATCAACTGGACTAGCTTTCTTTAGCTCTCTCCACATCAAATAAAACAATGGAAGCAAGAGCGCAAAAAACCATGGATAGGCAAATCGAAACATAATCAGAAATCAATCCCTGTGATATATGAATATGGCGTGATTAAATCAATAAATCCTCGCCACCGAGGATTTATTGATATTTTTTGCTTTTTTTTCATTCAGCTCACTCATTTTTTTCCTCAATAAAATGTCCGAGCTGAAGAATTGTTCCCTCTTGAAAGGGCCGGCCAACAATTTGAAAGCCCATCGGCAATCCCGCTTCCGTTTTTCCCATCGGTACTGAAAGAGCAGGAACACCGGCGATATTTATCGCTACAGTAAAAACATCATTGAGATACATCGCCAGAGGATCGTCACATTTTTCGCCTAAGCGAAATGCCGGTGTTGGCGTGGTTGGCATTACAATCAGATCAGATTTGCTCAGCGCCGTATTAAAGTCTTTATATATCAGGCGCCGCACTTTTTGCGCTTTGCCATAATAAGCGTCGTAATAGCCGGAAGAGAGCACGTAGGTTCCCAGCATTATGCGTCTTTTAACCTCTTGACCAAAAGCTTCTTCCCTGTTTTGCGCAAAAAAGCTGCTGATATCTTTAGCCTCACTTTGGCTGCGGTACCCATAGCGCACACCATCAAAACGGGCAAGATTGGAACTGGCTTCCGCCGTGGCCAAAATATAATAGGCCGCAATAGCATAGCGGCTGTTGGGAAGATTCACATTCAAAATTTCAAAACCGGCTTGGCGGCAGGTATCGATGGTTTTTTCAAAAGCAGATCGAACATCAGCATCGATAGCTTCCTTTAAAAGCTCTATGGGAATACCAATACGAATTTTCTTTGGCTTATCAGTTAAAAACTTACTGTATGCTGGAACCGGCTGCACAGCGGAAGTGGCATCACGAGCGTCGTGGCCGGCGATAATTTCTAAAAGCTCCGCCGCTTGAGCCACCGTTCTTGTTATGGGACCTATCTGATCAAGAGATGAGGCAAAGGCAGTTAACCCATAGCGACTCACTCTACCGTAGCTTGGCTTCAAACCGACAGTGCCAGTATAAGCAGCCGGCTGGCGAATGGAGCCTCCCGTATCGCTACCTAAAGCATAATCCGCAATGCCTGAGGCCACCGCCGCTGCCGAGCCGCCACTTGACCCTCCTGGCACATACGCTGGATTCACCGGGTTCTTCACCGGCCCGAAAGCTGAATACTCATTGGAAGAGCCCATTGCAAATTCATCCATATTGGCTTTGCCAATAATAATGCCGCCTGCAGCCAAAATTTTCTCGATGACCGTCGCATTATAGAGGGCTTTATATGACTTCAGCATATTGCTTCCACAAGTCACTGGCAGACCTTTTACATTGATATTGTCTTTTATGACAATTCGTTTTCCCGACAAAGGCCCATCTAGCTTTTCTTGTCTTTCCAGGTGCTTTTCCAGCCATTTCCAGTCTATTCCAGTAAAAATATTGAATTGTTCAATATTACGGATTTCCCGTCGAAGCTCTTCAATCATTCTCAATGTGTGAAATTCCTAATCTTTTTTCTTTTTACCACTTTCATTTTCATCAAGGCGTGTGGCTTCCTCCAGCTCCTCTTTTACATCACTGGCTGCTTTTTTAAATTCTCTCAAACCCTTGCCAAGCCCTGCCGCCAATTCCGGCAGACGTTTTGCGCCAAAAAGCAGTAAAATGACGAAAAAGATAATCAAAAGTTCTGGTAAACCTAAAGAACCAAACATAAAACCTCCTATCGGGTATATCTGAGAAAATAGTAACCAAAGCCAATCCCGATGAGACTGACCACATTCATCCGCAACATCAAAGAAAAACTAAATGTAATAACATTGAGATCAAATGAAAGTGGATTATCGAGACCAAACTCAAATTTCCTCAGGAAAAACTCCTTCACAACACTCTCAGGCAAGACCAGGCCAAATAGTTCACCCAATATGCCACCAATAATCGCACCCAAGATAATAATGCCTAAAGCATAACCAATTGTCGTATTCTTTTTCATAGAACCTCCAGCAAACTTTGAAAAATGGCTTTCCCATCTGTACCTCCGAGAACAGCTTCTACAACGCGCTCAGGATGAGGCATCATTCCCAATACATTTCCCTCCTTATTACAGATTCCGGCGATATGATTCACTGAGCCGTTGGGATTGGCCGCATCGGTGATATTTCCCGCTTCATCGCAATATTGAAAAACAATCTGTTGATTATCCTCCAGCTCTTTGAGAAGATCACTATCAGCGATATATCGGCCTTCACCATGGGCTATGGGCATATTGAGAATAGCGCCCCTCTCATAGCGTTTCGTCCATAAACTTCTATTTTCAGAAAGTTTTAGATTAATCATTCGGCATTCAAACTTCATTGTGTCATTGACGGTAAGCGCCCCGGGTAAAAGCCCCGATTCCGTGAGAATCTGAAAACCATTGCAGATTCCGATGATAGGTGTACCCTTTTCTGCCAGCTTTTGAAGCTCCTGCATCACTGGGGAAAACCTTGCAATTGCACCGCTGCGAAGATAATCGCCATATGAAAATCCCCCAGGCAGAATCAGGAAATCATACCCTTTTAATTCCGTTTCCCGGTGCCAGATAAAATCAGCTCTTATGTCCAGGGTTTCCCTAAGAGCCCAATAGGCATCGTGGTCGCAGTTTGAGCCAGGAAATACAATAATACCCGCTTTCACAAGCTATTCCTTTACCTTGAGGAAAAAGACTTCGATATTTGGGTTTGCCAAGATCTTTTTGGCCACGGCTTCAGCCTGTTTCAGCGCTTCATCACTGGGCATTGCGCCAAAATCCAGCTCAAAAAACTTTCCGCACTGCACAGACTGGCAATCTTTATAGCCCATACTATCGAGGGCATGTTGGATTGCTTTCCCCTGTGGGTCTAGAATACCTTCTTTTAAGCGCACTTCTACCTGAATAATTGCCATATTTTCTAAACCTCCTCTTCCTCATCAAGTTCAAATTCATCTTCGGCAACATTTGTTTTCTTCCAGTAGGATAAAATATTTGCGATCACCGTCAGGGCGGTCAAGATCAGTAAGATTTTTTCCCGATAAATAATTGTTAAAATCAGATTTATTAGCACAATCAATGTATCGCGCCGGAAACTAGAATCTTTCCGCAGCGAGAAATGGCTGAATTTTTTAAATGTAATATTTGAAACCATCAAAAATCCGAGAATAATCATAAAAGGGATAACAATTTTGGCTTTGCCAGGATGGTCAAACCAGGCCAGTGAAAACATAGGAATTGACATTGCCGTGATAGCAGCCAGAGGGCTTGGCAAGCCGATAAAATGTGTAGGAGATAGACGGTGAGCGATGACATTAAAGCGGGCCAGGCGGATCGTTCCAAAAATCACATATAGAAAGCTGATAGCCACACCAACAATAGCGATATCATTGGCATAGACAAAATATATCATAATCGAAGGCGTAATGACAAAGGTCAGTAAATCAGCCAGAGAGTCAATTTCCACACCAAAATCAGATGAACCATGAATCAAGCGCGCCACTTTCCCATCCAGCCCGTCGAGGATAGAGCCAATAAAAACGAGCCAACCAGCAAGTATTATTTTACGATGGAAATAAGAGGGGTCTTCGGCGCTGCAACTGGCACCCTGAAAAATCTGCATTATTGCCAGATAGCCCAAAAACATATTCGCCAGAGTAAACATACTAGGCCAAACCGTTCGTTTAATTTTAATCTTCATTATACTGCTCCGGGAAAAATGCTAAAACTGATTCACCGCCCCGAACTTTCTCGCCTACCTCGACCTGGAGCTTGCCACTCATAGGAAAATAAAGGTCAATGCGACTGGAAAACTTCATAAGGCCAAATTTCTCGCCGACTGAAACCTTATCGCCCACACGTGCATTGCAGACCAGTCTGCGGGCGATGATTCCAGCAATCTGGCGCATTTGCACCATACCGTAAACACTTTCGAAATTGATGACATACTGCTCATTCAGATCGCCTGCATCCGGGTTAAATGCCGCCAAGAAGCGACCTTTCTTATAGTTGACTGATTTCACTTTTCCGGCGATAGGATAGCGGTTAACGTGAACATTGGTGATTGCGAGAAAGATTGCTAGAAAACAGGAAGCTTCACCTGTCACCGGATGGCTGACATTCTCTTTGATTGCGATGACTTTGCCGTCAGCCGGAGATACCAGGCAATTGCTTCTGCTGGTCACCTGCCGCTGTGGGTCTCGAAAAAAAAAGAGGCTAAAGAGCAGTAAAATCAGTGCGCCATAAAAGAGGGCAGAGAAGATTTTTACCGGCCAGATCAGCCATAAAATCAGCGCCGCTATAGTAA
>OMKS01004167.1_pt1 | contig 11034 bp, 8 predicted proteins | sample 1674721 | NCBI WGS metagenome assembly OMKS01 (sample SAMN06264996, study PRJEB25208) | sediment metagenome | isolation source: hot spring sediment | place: USA: California | collected 2014-09-02 | reverse complement strand
GAGGTTCCCTACACTGATTTTTTCTTTGCCAGCCCGCCTCTCCAGATCTATTTGTTCGCGGTACTCTTGTTTTTTGTCGGCGGGAATATTCTCCTTCTGAAGTTGGTTCCGATTTTGCTTAGCGTCTGGACTTCTTTTGTGGTTTTCAAGATCGCCCGATTGTACGGCGGGTTTCGCCAGGCGCTTTTGGCTTCCGTGTTCTTTCTTTTTTCTTTTTGTTGTCTTACGACTTCCGACTATTCGAGCGGAGTCCACATCTCGATTTTTCTGATAACCTGCATGGTGTATCTCGCAAGGACTGGCAGGCCTGTCGCATCAGGTTTTTTCGGCTCGCTCGCGCTTCTCACCCGCCTTTACGCTATGTTTCCGGTCGCGGGCGTCGGATTGTTTTTGCTCTACGAGTATTTCCAAAAACGCGGGGTTTCCTTGAGGAATAATTTGTTCATGTTTTCCCTTTCCGCGTGCATTCCATTCCTACTCGTCTCTTTGTTCTTATACTTTCATTCCGGCGGCGCGTATCTCCAAGACATACTGTTGTTCAGGCTTTCATTGATTCCTGTTTCGGGAATTCCGAAATTGAGGATTCTGCAGTTCTTTGTCCGCTGGGATTTACTGCTCGCAGCGTGCTCGATATTGTTCTTCTTGTTTGGCGCGCGTAAAAAACTTCTGCCGGAAATCTTTGTTTTCGCAGTTCTCCTAATCTTCTTCATCGTTTACCAGGACTTGTATTACCTCTACTTCATGCTTTTGACGCCGTTTCTCGCGTTGTTTTCCGCGAATTTCATCGCGGTTTTGAGGAGGCGTCTTGAGAAGCCGAACACCGTCTTTTTAATTGCGTTCATAATCATCCTGTTGCTGTTCCACAACCTCGTCTTCTACGTCTTGAATCACGCTACGGCCTCAAGGATTCTTTTCCTCGACGAACTGCTGTATCTCGTCGAATCCACGTCATCTCGGGATGACGCATTGTTCGGCTCCTACGAGGTTGTCCCGCTTGTCGCGCTTTTGACCGGACGTCGTGTTGCCGGAAATATTGTGGACACAAACAACAAGAATTTCATGACTGGCGTCTACGACAAGGCGACGGTTCAAAAGTCCGTTAAAACCGAAGCCCGCCTCGTCTTTTCCAAGATGGTCGTCGACTCTCGCGGCGAGGTCGTCGGGCACGAGATTTTCCTGGACTCAAATCTCGTCGGCTCATGCACTCTTATCGCAACTTACCCCATAATCAACGACTACAGCGCGAATCTTCTCGCCGTATGGGGCTGCGGTTATAGGCTGGCTTCATAAGTGTTTTTATTGAGCGAAAAGTAAGTATGTTTTGATGGTTTTCGAAAATATTGCCGGCCTGCTCAAGCCCTATGTCCCAAACATTTTGCTGATGGTTTTTTTCATAGCATTGACGAGCATTGCACTCGGCTCCACAAACTTTATACTCCGTTTTTTATACAAACATTTCAAGATACCCCGCGGGCATTACCTCACCATGAGGGCTTTTATCCGGGTTATAATAGCTTTTGTGGGTTTTATCCTGGTTGTCGTCTCGATTCCCGGGATAAACCAGCAGTTGATTGCATTGATTGGTATCGGCCTTGGTGTTTTGGTCTCCCTTTCCGCGACAACCACCATCGGGAATGCGGTCGCCGGCTTGATAATATACCTCACCCGTCCAATACACGAGGGCGATACTGTTGACATTGACGGCGTGTTCGGCGACGTGATAAGCATTGAACTCCTGTTCGTCCACATAAAGACCGTTAAGAACGAGATAGTGTCCATACCCGCCCTTAAGGTTTTGAACAGCAAGATAATCAACTACAGCAGCCTTGACCTATTCATAGTCCACTTCCCCATTTCTCTCGGCTACGACCTCGACCCCGGCCTTGTTGAAAAGCTTCTTTTGAAGGCCTCCTCCTCCTGCGACGGCATATTGAAGACGCCGGAGCCGTTCGTCCTCATACAGAATTTAAAAGACTTTACCGTCGAATACGAGTTGAACGGCTACACTGACAAGCCGAGCAAGAAGATTACGCTGGAGTCTAATCTGAGGCGTGCGATAATATTCCACTTTTCGACCGCCGGCGTACAGATTATGTCTCCGGCTCAGTTGATGATGCATCAGGCGCCCACGCTTGAGAAAGTCATTCCAGACCGGGTGACGTACTTTGAGGAGGAGAAGCATGATGTTGTTCCCGCCGCCGAAGAAGTGAAGAAGGAGGTTGCGCAGGCGAAGCAGAAGATTGAGGAGAAAAAGAGGCTGGATATCAAGATTAAGGGGGAATAAAATTTATTTCACGATTTTGCTGATTTCTTTGAATTCGCCGGCATCCGCGGTTTTTAGGATTTGGAATAAAACGATTTCAGTCGAACCGGCCTTTGCACCCTCTTGGATTACGCGCTTTACCGCAATATCCTTGTCAGACTCTCTCCTCGACGACACCGCGTCGATTACATAGTGGATGGTATAGCCGGCCTCAATTGCGTCGAGCGCTGTGTTGAGGAGGCAGACGTGGGATTCAATCCCGCACAATACGAGGTGTCTCCTGCCGAGCGCCCTGATTTTTCTCTTGAACTCGTCTTCATCGAAACAGCTGAACGAGAGTTTTTCGATTGGTTCGAACTCGGCGACTTTTTTGATTTCATCTACCGTTTCCCCCAAACCTTTTGTGTACTGTTGGGTGAATATGATTGGGACGCCCAATACTTGAAATCCTTTGATTAGTTTGACGATGTTTGCGACAGTATCATCAAAGTCTTTTATCACGGGCCTGAACTTTTCCTGAACGTCGATTACGACTAAAGCAGAATTGTCGCGCGATATCCCGTCCATACTCCTAATTAATAGTTTTACAATCTTATAACACTTTCATGTCAAGGCCACAGACCCCCAAACTTGCGGTAGACGGCGCAATCGTCGAGGACGGGAAAATCATTTTGATTAAACGCCTTAACGAGCCTTTCAAGGACATGTGGGCTCTTCCAGGCGGATTCGTGGATGTCGGGGAAACAGTGGAAGACGCTTGCATCCGGGAAGTTCGGGAGGAGACGGGGCTTGAAGTTGAAGTCAAAAAGCTTCTTGGAGTCTACTCTGACCCTGCACGAGACCCTCGCGGGCATACTGTTTCCGTCATATTCCTTTGCGAAAAGACGGGCGGCGAGCTGAAGGCGGCTGATGATGCGAAAGACGCGGGATACTTCAGCTTGAACGAGCTTCCAAAACTAGCATTCGACCATGCGAAAGTCTTGAGCGATGTTTTTGCATTACTCTAAGAAAAAAAACTATTTTTCCCCCTGTTTTTAAAGCTCTTCTTCGGCACGCTCTTTGACTCGTCTATCTCCGGCGCATCCTGCCATATTTTAGTGGACTTCAAAGCGTCCTCCAAATCCCGCAAAAGATGTCTCGTGGAATCATGCAATTCACCCTGGATTTTACCGTGATAGTCCGTCCCCATCAGCTGTTCAGTAATGGCCTGGTGCGTCACCGGAAGCGTGTTCAGGTTGTATCCGCCCTCAAGTTCGAGGACAAGCTTTCCCCCGCACAATTCGTCCGCCAACTCCATGAACATTTTCGTCATCTTAGCGTATCCCGCGTCCGTCACATGCAGCTGGGATATGTGGTCTTCATGATGCGAGTCCTGTCCTGCGGATATCACAATAATCTGCGGTTTGAACTTCCTGACGCGCGGTATAACAAACTCTTCGATGAAGTAGATGAAGTCGCCGTTGCCTGCTCCCGCCTCAACCGGAAAATTTATGGTCAAACCCTTTCCCGCACCCTCCCCCATCTCCTCTATGAAGCCGTGGCCGGGGTAGAAAGAGCGCGGATCCTGGTGTATTGACATGTTCAAGACGCTCGGGTCGTCGTAGAATGTCCCCATCGTTCCGTTCGGGGCGTGCGCGTCCCAGTCAAATATTACGGCCCTCTTAAGCCCGTGGTTCTCCTGCAGGTGTTTCACCATTATGGAGACGTTGTCGAAATAACAGAATCCCGTCGCCTGGTTGTATGAGGCGTGGTGTCCGGGAGGCCGGATTAATGCGAAAGCGTTCTGCACTTCACCCTTCCAGACCGCCTCGCCAGCCGCCAACACTCCCCCAGCCGCCAGGAGAGCGACATCATAAGTGTGGCTGCAGACGTAGGTGTCGGCGTCGATTATCGAAAACCTGCCCCGCCCCCGTTCGCTCAGGCATCTTATATAATTGATGTGCTCTCTTGAATGCACGCGCTCCACATCCTGTATTGCAGCGGGCTCCGGAGTTATGTTTTCAACAAGGTCTATCAGCCCGGTTTTCTGAAAGTGCGATATGGTTGTCGACAAGCGTTCCGGACATTCAGGATGCTGCTCTACCTGCCTGTGCTTCAGATAGTCCGGATGATACACTATCGCAGTGCTCATCTACCCGCCTCCAGCAAGCTCGAGTATTAGGTTGTCGATGTCGGGGTCGCTGCTTGGCCCTATGCTGAAACCCATCTTCCTCGCCAAATTCTTCATTGGAATGTTCTCCTTAATAACAGTCGCATAAACTTTCGTCAAACCCTTATCCCTCCCAATTCCTATTATCTTCGAAACAAGGGCCGAACCCAACCCCTTCCTCTGCTCTTTGTCTGTGACAACGACGGAAAACTCGGCCTGCATTTCACCAGGGTCGAACATAAGCCTGCTAACACCCAAAAGCCTGCCGTCCTGCTCCGCCACAATCGCAATCTCCCTGTCATAGTCCGTGTGGCAGTATCTCACAAGCATCTCGTGAGTGATGTCTTTGATAGTGTGGAAAAACCTGAAGTGCATGGTCTCCTCCGAAAAGGATTCGAACAATTCCCTCATAAGCGGCTCGTCCTCCGCCCTGATGGGCCTTAACGTAATTTCGTGTCCGTCGATATTCACGTGTTCGACAAAATCCGAGGGGTATGGCATTATGCACAGGTGCTTCGGACTCTTTAACGGAGTGTTCTTGTCCAAAACTATCCGCGCGTCAAGCGCTATCACCTTGTCCGGACAGGCTATCATAGGGTTTATGTCGACCTCCACAATCTGCGGGTAATCCACAAGCATCTGCGAGAAGTTGGTTATGGCATTCTCTATCGCCAAAAGGTCGGCGGGATCCCGCTCCCGGGAACCGTTCTTCAAAAGCTCGTAGCTTTTAGTCTCCTCCATCATCCTCCGGGCAAGCGTCTGGCTGAGTGGCGGAAGCCCTATCCCCTTGTCCTTCAAGACTTCGACGAGCGTTCCGCCGGCTCCAAAGACTATCGCCTGTCCGAACACCTCGTCTCTTTTCGAGCCCAAAAGCAGTTCGAAGCCGCGGTCCAAAACCATCGGCATGACGGCGACTCCAGTGATTTCCGCGTCAGGCTTGTAAGCTTTTGCGTTCTCGATAATGCGGTCAAACGCATCAGAAACATCCTCGTCGTTATACAAGCTTAGCATCACGCCTTTCGCATCAGTCTTGTGGGTTATCTGCGGGGACTCAATCTTCAAAACGACCGGATATCCAAGCTCGTTTGAAACCTTGACGGCCTCCTCCCTAGTCGCCGCGAGGACGGCATAATTCGTGTTTATCCCATACTCCTTCAAAAACTCTTTAGAAACCCGCTCTGACAGCACGTGCCGCCCTCCCTCATAATGCTCCCTTATTATGCCGTCAAGCCTTCTCCTGTCAGGACGCAAACCCTTTGTAAGCTCAATGGGAGTCTCGTGCAAAAGCTCAAGACTATGCCTGTAATTGTATCCAAGTATCAGGGGCATGACAGCCTTCTCAGGAGTCGGATAAACCGCTATGCCCGCGTTTCTAAGAATCCGCCGGGCATTCTCGACAGTCTTCCCGCCCATCCAGCATGCCGTTATGGGCTTACCCGAACCCTCCCAGACTCTTGCGACCGCGCTCGCAGTCTCGTCAGGGTACGTGCCAGCCTGCGGAGTGTAGATCACTACGATGCTGTCAATATCCTTCGACTTGATGCACTCCCTCATCGCGGCCTCATACCGGGCGGCGTTCGCGTCACCCAAAACATCGATTGGATTGTTCCTGCTCCAGCTCGCAGGGAGTGTTCCGTCAAGCGACTTTATCATCTCCTCTCCGACTTCAGCAAGCCTTCCACCAACCTCAATAATCTTGTCGGTGGCCATAACCCCCGGACCTCCCGCATTTGTTATAATCCCGATTCGCGGCCCTTTCGGAAGCGGTCCTTTAGCGAGCTTTTCCGATATGTCAAACATCTCGTCAACTTCAGTCACCCTCACGACTCCCGCCCTCTTGAAGGCCGCGGAATAAACGTCGTCGGCGCCGGCGATAGCCCCCGTATGGGAGACGACAGCCTTCCTCCCCTCCTCAAATCTTCCTGATTTTACTATTACAATCGGCTTTTGGTTTGCGAATCCGGAGGCCGCGCTCATGAACTTCCTCGCATTCTGAACCGACTCCATGTATATTATGATGCTCTTGGTCTTCGAGTCCCTGCCGAAAAAGTCGATTAGGTCGCCGTAGTCGACGTCGAGCATCGAGCCGACGGAGACAAAATAGCTGAATCCGACTCCACGCTCGTTCGCCCAGTCTATTATTGAAGAGCACAATGCCCCGCTTTGGGATATGAAAGCAATGTTTCCTTCAAGAGGCATGTTTATCGCGAAACTCGCATTCAACTTAATCCTCGGGTTGATGACTCCAAGGCAGTTTGGGCCTATTATCCTAATCCCGCTTGTCGTCGCAATATCCCTTACCTGCCTCTCCAACTCGCGTCCCGAATCACCAGCCTCCTTGAATCCCGCGGAAATTATGACGACACCCTTAACCTTCGCCTTCGCGCAATCCTCCATGACCTTGGGAACAGTGTTTGCCGGCGTTGCGATGACCGCGACATCAATCTGACGCGGGATGTCGAGAATCGACTTGTATGCGTGAACTCCCTGAACGGCATCCCTTTTAGGATTAACTGGATACACAGTCCCCTCAAAACCGTGTCCAATCAGGTTGGCCATAAGACAGTAGCCTACACTATCCTTCGTGCTGCTCGCTCCTATCACCGCGATTGCTTTCGGGTTGAAAATGTGTTTCAGACCTTTTGTAGGCAAAAAAACCACCTGAAATAATGAGGTTAAACACTATCACCTCACAGACTAAAAATAAAAAAAATTCGGGGTTAAAGCGTCTGGAAAACAAAACAAACGGCCGGAACGAGAATGCCGGTGAAAAAGAAGAAAGAAAATAAAAAAGAAGGGTTGGACGCGGATTTTATTTGCGTCCGTGCACCAGCGCGTCAACTATGCTCGGGTCTGCGAGCGTGCTCGTGTCCCCCAGCTGGTCGACTTCGTCGGCGGCAATCTTTCTAAGTATTCGCCTCATAATCTTTCCGGACCTTGTTTTCGGCAGAGCGTCCGAGAACTGGATTTTGTCCGGAGACGCTATCGGCCCAATCTCTTTTCGGACTGTCGCTATAATCTCCTTTTCTGTTTCAGGCGTCGCAGTCTCCCCGATCTTCAGCGTGACGTAGGCGTATATGCCCTGCCCCTTCACCTCGTGCGGGAATCCGACTACGGCGGCTTCCGCGACTTTCGGGTGCTTTCCAATAGCGCCCTCCACTTCGGCGGTGCCGATCCTGTGTCCTGAAACGTTCATGACGTCGTCCACCCGTCCGGTAATCCAGTAGTAGCCTTCAGCGTCCCGCATACACCCGTCTCCAGTATAAAACACATTCTTGTACATTGTGAAGTATGTCTGCTTGAACCTGTCGTGGTCGCCGTAGACGGTCCTCATCATTCCAGGCCACGGCTTTTTGATGACCAGGTTTCCGGAAACGTCGTTGCCTGCAATCTCATTCCCGTTCTCGTCGACGAGCGCCGGCACAATCCCGAAAAACGGCAGTGTCGCCGAACCAGGCTTGGTTGGCGTCGCGCCCGGAAGCGGGGTAATAAGTATTCCGCCGGTCTCGGTCTGCCACCATGTGTCTACTATCGGACACTTTTGTTTTCCTATCTCCTCGTAATACCAGGTCCATTCCGGAGACTTTATAGGCTCTCCGACAGTCCCCAAAAGCTTTAATGATGTGAGGTTGTGTTTTTCAGGCCACTGGTTGCCTTCCCTCATCAACGCCCTGATGGCGGTTGGGGCGGTATAAAATGTGTTTACCTTGTGTTTGGCAATAACCTCCCAAAACCGTCCGAAGTCCGGATAGTTTGGAACGCCCTCAAACATTATGGTCTTCGCCTTGTTGGCGAGAGGGCCGTAGATTATGTAAGAGTGTCCCGTAATCCATCCGATGTCTGCAGTACACCAGTACATGTCGCCTTCATGATAGTCGAAGACGTATTTGTGGGTGGTTGCAGCGTAAACCAGGTATCCTCCGGTCGTGTGCAATACTCCCTTCGGCTTTCCGGTTGATCCGGAAGTGTAGAGGATGAACAGCGGGTCTTCAGCATCCATCTCCTCGGGTGGGCATTCCTTTGAGGCGTCAGCCATCTCGGCCTCCCACCAAAAGTCCTGGCCGTCCTTCATTTCTATTTCAGTCCCAGTCCTATTGACTACGAAAACCTTCTTGATGCTCGGACAGTCCTTGACTGCGACGTCGCAGGTCGCCTTCATCGGAATCTGCTTCGCCCCCCGGACTCCCCCGTCCTGGGTGACTAGCACGGAGCATTTAGAATCGTTTATCCTGTCGCGCAATGAGTCTGCCGAAAATCCGCCGAAAACAATCGAGTGTATCGCGCCGATTCTCGCGCACGCCATCATGGCGAAGGCGAGTTCCGGAATCATTTGAAGGTAGATGCAGACGCGGTCTCCCTTCTTGACGCCGTGTTTTTTCAGGACGTTGGAGAATTTCGATACTTCGTCCAAAACCTGCTTGTACGTGAAGTTTTTCGTGTCTTTCGGGTCGTTGCCCTCCCAGATGATTGCAATGTCGTCGCCGTGACCCGCCTCAACATGGCGGTCGAGACAGTTGTATGTCACATTAAGTTTTCCGCCGATAAACCATTTTATGTCGGCGGTGTTGAAGTCGTAGTCCAATACCTTATCCCATTTTTTAGACCAGCTGATTTTTCCGGCCATCTCAGCCCAAAAACCCTCCGGGTCTTGGATTGAGCGGTCATACATCCTCTGGTATTCATTCAAACTTTTTACATACGCCTTGTCCGAAAAATTTTTCGGAGGTTCATAGGTTCCACTCATCTTTTACATCACCTAAATAAGATTAACCGTCGTCCCGGCAAAACAGAATTACTGTGAAATCAGGGTTTTCTGCACTATTTCACCCGCCAACCCCAATCAATCCACTGCCGGAAATCCTGGATTCAATTATGGGAAATTTGTTATATAAATAAAAAGAAGAAGGCGCCCGCGAAATCTTGCGGGCATTGCAGTTTACTTGTTCAACTTACCCAATCATCTGGATTAATTCGATTATCCTGTTGGAGTAGCCCCACTCGTTGTCGTACCATGAGAGTACTTTCACGAGGTTTCCGCCAATCACCATTGTTCCGCCCGCGTCGAATATGCTTGAATGCGGGTTTCCGATGATGTCCTGGCTGACTATCGGGTCTTCAGTGTATTCCAAGACGCCCTTCAATTCTCCTTCAGCGTACTTTTTCATGGCGGCGTTGACATCCTCTTTTGTCACGTCTTTTTTCAGGACTGCAACAAGGTCTACGAGGCTTCCGTCGGGGACCGGCACCCGGATTGACATTCCGTCAAGCTTGCCCTTCATCTCCGGAATGACTTTTCCCGTCGCGATTGCCGCGCCCGTCGAGGTCGGAATCATGTTGACTGCTGCAGCCCTCGCCCTCCTCAAATCCTTGTGCGGGAAGTCGAGTATCCTCTGGTCGTTGGTGTAGCCGTGGACTGTCGTCATCAAACCCTTTTCGATGCCGAACTCCTTGTTCAGGACGTATGCGACAGGCACGAGACAGTTTGTGGTGCAGGACGCGTTGTCTAATACCGTAGTGTCCTTGCTCTTGTCATGGTTGACTCCCATAACAATCGAGGGCATCTCGCCTTTGCCGGGCGCGCTGATAACAACTTTTTTTGCTCCAGCCTTGATGTGCTTTTCAGCATCCTCCTTCTTTGTAAACCTTCCCGTGCTTTCCAAGACTACGTCGACGCCCATCTCGCCCCACGGCAGAAGTTCCGGGTCTTTTTCCGCGAGAATCTTTATCTTCCTCCCGTCCACTTCAATATAGTCTTCGCCCGCCTTGACAGTCCCATTGTATCTCCCGTGAACGCTGTCGTACTTCAATAAGTGCGCGAGCGTCTTCACGTCCGTCAAGTCGTTTATGGCGACAACTTCAACATCCTTTTTCCCCTGTGCAGCGCGGAAGGCGAGCCTTCCGATTCGTCCGAAACCGTTTATGGCTACTTTAACCATTTTCCAATACATCACCCAAAAATTTAGATTGAAGGAGTGAATGTATGTGAAAGAAATTTAAAAAGCGAGGCTTTTTTTAGTGTTTTCTACGTCAGTATTTTTCCGCATTCGGGACAGTAATTTCCCCCACTCGGCTTCCAAGACCTGCAGTTGGGGCACCTGTCAACCTCCACCACCTGATATTTCACGGGCCTGTTGAATCCCATGCGTTCAAGCATTCGGTCAAGCCTGTTTTTCGATGAAATAACGCGGGGGCTTTCAGCGAACCTTTTGTTCATCCGCTGGACTGCAGGCATCCTCCCCAAAATTTTCCTGAATATCAGGGAGAACGTCCACTTGATTGCGGTCAGGAAAATGTAGGCTATGAACCCCCATACTATCGAGATTACTGGAAGCGTTATGACGAAAATCCAAAGGGCGTATCCGATGCTAAAAACCACTGCGGCAAGCCCGCTTGCAAGGCTGAAAATTACCGTAGTCGCTCCCGCAAGATAAAGGAATGTTTTCTGGACGTCTTCATCCGGCGCGAGAAAGTATGCTGTGAAAAACAATACGCTTAAAACTAGGAATAATCCTACAAACGCCTTCTGCTTCAAGTCCATTAGGCTAATTTATTACTGTCTCTTATACACATCTGACGCTGCCGACGAAGAGGATAGTGTAGATCTCGGTGGTCGCCGTATCAT
>OMKS01004165.1_pt1 | contig 11036 bp, 8 predicted proteins | sample 1674721 | NCBI WGS metagenome assembly OMKS01 (sample SAMN06264996, study PRJEB25208) | sediment metagenome | isolation source: hot spring sediment | place: USA: California | collected 2014-09-02 | reverse complement strand
CAAGTCCCTCATCGCCCACATAACAAATGAGCTCAATGTGAAAACATTGGGCGATTTTTGTTTGTGAGGTGAGGAGGGACTTGAACCGAGGGCGCGCGAAGCCGGACAAAGTCCGTAGCGCCCGAGTGGGGGCTGATGGAGTGAGATATTTTTGAGTTTGCAAAACGAAAAAAATATCCACGAGAGTAGCCAAGTCCCTCATCGCCCACATAACAAATGAGCTCAATGTGAAAACATTGGGCGATTTTTGTTTGTGAGGTGAGGAGGGACTTGAACCGAGGGCGCGCGAAGCCGGACAAAGTCCGTAGCGCCCGAGTGGGGGCTGATGGAGTGAGATATTTTTGAGTTTGCAAAACGAAAAAAATATCCACGAGAGTAGCCAAGTCCCTCATCGCCCACATAACAAATGAGCTCAATGTGAAAACATTGGGCGATTTTTGTTTTAAAAATTTGCCATATTTCTAATATTAGGTAATATGTTTGCCAGATCTATTTTAGTTTTTGGTGACTGAAGAGATCTCTTGGAAACTTTTACAGTCAACCATACCTTATATCCGCCACCGAAAGTGGCGGGTATATTTTTGTAATTAAAACAAAAAAGTCTATTCACTTAACACTTGATAAATAAAAAGTATAATAAATAGTGATGATAAGAAAAATTTTCTGCAGAAATAATTATCTAAAACTATTTCGCCTTTCTTTGGTTGTTTGTTTAGTCTTCTTTTGGGTTTTCCCCGGTTGGTTGAGAATATCGTATTTAGATTTTCCGCCGGAGATAAAAAAGATTGAGGCTCAATCACCTGAAATTTTTGACTCTTCTGGTACTTGGACAGTACCAGCTAATATTTGTGAAGTAACGGTAGAAGTCTGGGGAGCTGGTGGTGGAGGGGGTACTGCAGCAGGAAATGACGCTGGAGCTGGTGGTGGAGGCGGGGCTTATTCTTCTTCTGTCATTTCCGTTCAACCCGATGAAGAATATACAATCACTGTTGGAACAGGAGGTACTGCTGGAAATCCTGGAGGTGATTCTTGGTTTGGAAGTACTACTACAGTTTTGGCCAAAGGAGGAACAGGGGGTGGTTCTGGGGCAACGATCGGAATAGGTGGACAAGATACAGATGGAGTCGGTGATACTAAATATTCCGGTGGTAATGGTGGACAAGGTGGAACTACTGGAGCACCAGCAACTAGAGGTGGTGGTGGTGGTGGTGGTTCAGCTACAGCCACAACTAACGGTGGAAATGGTACTAACGGCGGAAATAACACTATCGGTCAGGGTGGCATAGGTGAAGGTAATGGTGGTGATGGTGCTCAAGGAGCTGATACTGGTGGAAGTGGTTTAGCTCCTGGGGGTGCTGGAGGTGGTAGTGGAACAACTGGCACTGGTGGTACTGGAGCTGATGGTCGGGTCAAATTAACATATACTGAATGTTTAACATCAATTTCAATTTCTGATGGTCAAATTAATTATGGGATTATGCCGGTTAATACCTCTCGAACGACTTTACCGGGTGATTTAGATAACTTGCAAACTATCACTAATAATGGCAATACTCAGATCAGTTTAAATATCAAAGGTCAAGATGCTTCCGGAGGTGGTTGCACTTGGGATTTAGCCAGTACTAATGGAGTAGATCAATATGTTCATCAGTTTTGTAATAACACAGAAGATGATTGTTCTAATCCACCGACAAATTACAACGCCTTAACAACAGATTATCAAATATTAGATACCGGAGTTGCAATTGATGGAGAAGTCGATGTTCATTTTCGTCTAACTACACCAACAGAATCAACTTGCTCAGGAGAACAATCAGTAGATGTGACTATTCAGGCAGTGTTATAATTGCTCATTTTGTGGATAACTTTTTTAAGTTTTATAACACTTTAGGGTATAATTACGGGTGAATAGTCGCTTATTATTAAAATTATTAGTTAATAAAAAAATAAATATGAAAAAAGTAAAATCTTTTTTGGCATTAGTTGGCATTTTTGCTCTTTCTGTAATGCTAGTCTCACCAATGGTGGTAGCTTCTGATACTGATATAGTTTCAGCCACTGTTACTATAGAAACTGCAGCCATTAGTGTTGATGATGGAACTGTTGAGTATGGAATTATGGCTTTAAATAGTACTTCTAGTACTTATGATCTTAGTCAAACTCAGACAGTCACAAATGAGGGTAATGTTAGTATAGATATTAATATAAGAGGTACAAGTACCACTTCTTGGACTTTAGCTGGAACTAATGGTTCTGAACAATATGTTCATAAATTCTGTAATGCTACTATTACTGATTGTAGTGATACAGGCAATTACACTGCTTTAACTACTTCATATGCTACCCTTGATACAGGTGTCGCCACTTCTACAGGAATTAGTCTCGACTTAGAAATTACCACTCCCACAGCCACGGCTGACTTTACTCAACAATCAGCTGACGTAACTGTCCAAGCGGTAGCCAGTTAGTCTTTAAAATTTATGTTAAAGAAAACCGTTGCTATAATCGGAATATGTCTTTTTTTGTCCCCTGTTTTATCTTTCGCTCGGATTGGTGTAGGAGTAGCAACGAGTAAAATAATTGTTGAAGAGGAATTAAAGCCGGGGTTGATTTATAATCTCCCGGCTTTATCTGTTGTTAATACCGGGACTGTGAGTGGAGAATATACTGCTAAAATAGAATATCATCAAGATCAAGAGAATAATCCTGAGATGGGTCTTTGTCCAAAGGAAGAATGGTTTGAATTTGTGCCAAATACTTTTTCTTTAGAACCGGGCGAATCTCAACAAGTTAAAATCATACTTTCTCTACCGGTTAGAGGTGTTGTGCCGGGAAATTATTTTGCTTATTTAGAAGCCTCGCCTATAACTAAAGGGATTTCGGGTCAATCGAAGGTTGGAATAGCAGCTGCCTCTAGATTGTATTTTACTGTTGTCCCGGGCAACTTTTTGTCCGGAATCTATTATCGTCTAGCTTCCCTTATGAATATATATTCTCCTTGGAGTTATAGTGTCTTGACAGTAATAGTTTTTATTATTTTAGTGCTTCTTTCTAGACGTTATTTTTCCTTTGATATAGGTATTAGCGTAAAGAAAAAATAAGAAATGGATGAAAAATTTTTTAACAACCTATCTCCTTTTAATTATTAGTCTTTCCGGGTTTTTAATCTTCTCAAATAACGTTTTGGCTAATGATGAAATTGAAACGATTATTTCCACAACCAGAATTGCCATCTGCGGCAATAATATAAAAGAACCGGGCGAACAGTGTGACGGGCCGGATTTGAGTGGTGCCACTTGCCAAACTTTGGGCTATTATAGCGGAACTCTTGGTTGTACCCCGGCTTGTACTTATGATACTTCCTTATGTACCAGTGCTCCTCCGCCATCATCAGGCGGTGGAGGTGGTAGTCAAGTTAGCCCAACTCTTGGAATATCTTTTTCCGGGCTGGCCTATCCGGAAAGTAAAGTAATACTTTTAAAAGATGCTCAAATTAAAACCACAACTATCGCTGATAAGGATGCCAATTTTTCTATTAATGTTTCAGATATTTCAAGAGGAGATTATACTTTCTCAATTTATGCTGAAGATAATCAGATGATAAGATCGGTTCTTTTAACTTATTCTCGAAAAATTACTGACCGAGCAATCAGAATTGATAATATATTTATTCCTCCCTCTTTGGCGGTGGATAAAGAGCAAGTCAGGCAAGGAAATGACATTGCCGTCTTTGGACAAAGCACTCCTAATTCTGAAATTACCATAACCATATCCGGACAAGGAAAAGAAATTACCAAGAAAACGAATAGTGATAAAAACGGTAATTATCATCTAACTTTCAATACTCAAGAATTGGCTATGGGAGAATATTTGGCCAGAGCTAATTCTTTTTATAAAGAACAAACCAGTACTTTCAGTAAATCAATGAGATTTATTGTTGGCACTCAAGATATTTTGGCCGAGCTACCTCGTGGCCTTATAGGTGATTTAAATAATGATGGTCGGGTCAATTTGATTGATTTTTCCATTATGGCCTTCTGGTATAGAAAACCAAATCCTCCGGCTCATGTTGATTTAAATAATGATGGCCGAGTTGATTTGGTTGATTTTTCCATTATGATGTTTCATTGGACCGGTTAATATATTTATGAAAAAAATATTATTTTTAATTGTTATAATTTTTTCTCTACCGTCATCAGTCTTGGCGGGACAATTTTCTTTACAAACCTATAAACCGGAGATAAGAGTTGGAGAAGATGTGGTAGTGAATCTTTTTTTAAATAGTGAAGGAGAGAACATTAATGCCTTTGAGGGCGTGGTGGTTTTTGATAATGATTTATTGGAAATAGAAGAAATCAGAGATGGTAATAGTATTGTTAATTTTTGGATAGAAAGGCCAACAGAACAAAAAAATCAAATAATTTTCTCCGGCCTGACTCCGGGAGGATTTAATGGTGCGGAAGGTTTGATGTTTAGAATTATTTTTAAAGGCAAAAATGAAGGTGAGGCTATGATAGATATGCTTGAAGGAAGGATTCTAAAAAATGACGGACTGGGTACCGAGGCTGACTTGAAAACTCGTAATTTAAAGATGAAAATAACTTCCTCCAAGGCATCTCAAGAGATGGTCTCTTGGCCGATGAGAGATTATGAAAAACCCGAATCTTTCGTTCCACAAATTGGCCGAAGTGAAATGATTTTTGATAATCAATGGTTTGTAGCTTTTATTACTCAAGATAAAATATCGGGTATTGATAGATATGAAATAAAAGAATCGCGTTCTATAATTTTGGGAATTTTTAAACCCTGGCAAGAAGCCGAAAGCCCTCATATCTTAAAAGACCAAGATTTAAAAAGTAATATCTATATTAAGGCGATTGATAGAGCCGGAAATGAAAGAATAGAGAAAATTTCCGCTACTAATAAGTTAAAAATTTATGAAAATTTTGATTTCTGGTTTATTATTGTAATGATAGCTATTATTTCTTTAATAATTAAAAAATGTTCAAAAAAATATTCTCCTCAAAAAAAATAATTTTAATATTTTCAATTATATTACCAATCTTTATACTTACTACCACCGGAGCCGAAGCGGCAACTTTACAATTCTCCCCCGCCAGTGGTAATTATAATACTGGAGCAACTTTTTCAGTTGGTATTTTAGTTTCCAGCCCCACTCAGGCGATGAATGCCGCTTCTGGAGCTATTTCTTTTCCAACTGATAAATTAGAAGTTGTTTCTATTTCTAAGGCTGGTTCAATTTTTAATCTCTGGGTTCAAGAGCCAACATTCTCAAACACGGCTGGAACAATAAATTTTGAGGGAATTATTTTCACCCCCGGTTTTACCGGTAATAATGGTAGATTGTTGACTATAAACTTCCGAACTAAAAGCCCCGGTATTGCCACACTTAGAATGATATCCGGTTCAGTACTGGCTAATGATGGTCAAGGTACCAATATTTTAACTGCAATGAGTAACGCCTCTTTTAATATTGTTCCACTTGAGAGAATAGAACCCGAAGAAACTCCGGTTTCATCAGTCACTTCTTTAAAAATTGATATCAACTCCCCCACTCACCCCAATCCGGAAAAGTGGTATTCTTCAAATAAAGTTATCTTTAACTGGCAATTAGCTAGCGATATAACAAGCATTAGAACACTTTTGAGTAGGAGTGCCGAGGCTGTTCCGAGCGTCACTTATACCCCGCCAATTAGTTCAAAAGAATTAGAGAATATAGCTGATGGAATTTGGTATTTTGCTCTTCGGGGGCAAAATGATGCCGGCTGGGGAGAGATCAGCCGTTTCAAGATTCAAATAGATACCGCCAAACCGCAAGAGTTGATCATTAAGGAAATAGAAAGAGAAGATTTGACTGATCCGAGGGTAAAATTTGTTTTTGAGGCCAAAGATAAAACTTCAGGTATTAGCCATTATGAAGTGAAAATTAATGACAGCAAATGGCAAAGATTAAAAGAAGGACAAAGTGAATATGAAAATATCTTTTCACCCGGACGAAAAAAAATAACTGTTAGCGTCTTTGACAAGGCCGGAAATTATTTAGAAAACTCTAGAGAATTTATGGTTCGGCCACTAGAAACTCCAATTATTACCGATTGGCCAGACAGATTATTAACTAATGAACAATTAGTTGTCGAAGGAATAACTAGATACAAAAATAGTGATATTGTCATAGAGCTACAAAGAGAAGGACGCAACGCCAGAAGTTTTACTATCAAAAGTGATAATAATGGTAATTTTACTTTCCAGAGTGAGGAGAGATTAGGTCCGGGAATATATGAACTTTGGGCTAAGGTAGTAGATTCCAGAGAAGCTATGAGTTTATCGACTGATAAAATAACTATTAGTGTTAAAAATCCATCAATCTTTAGCTTAGAGCCATGGGTAAAAAATCTATTATTCAAAGGAATAATACCTATCTTAATCTTGCTAGCTATAATTTGGATAATTACAAAATATATCCGCTATAAATTATTAGTACCGAAAATAAAAATAAAAAAAGAGGTAGAGGAAGCTGAAGATGCTCTTAAAAAAGCTTTTGTTTTACTTAAAAAAGAAATAGATAAAAATTTCAAGAAAATAAAAAAGAAAAAAGATATTACTAAAAAGGATTTAGAAATATTAGAACAGATTAAAAGAGATTTGGAAGATTCTGAAAAATTTATTGAGAAAGAAATAAAGGATATTGAAAAAGAAATCTAATTCTCAAACAAGACTTGCTATATTTTAAAATATTTTATTGGCGACGTAGAGCGAACAAAATACAAAAACTTATTTTTGTATTTTTGAGCCGAGGAGCTAATATAGTCCCTCGGGGCTCGCCCCGAGGGACTATATAGTATTAAAGTAGAGCTTCGGTTCGATTTAGAGCATTTGAACAAAGACGCAACCGGCTGCCTAACGGTCCAGCTAATAGTGCCCGCTACCTTCTGGTGACGGGCATATTTTTTTATCATCTATTTTTTGCAAAACTATTCCCTCTTTTAAATCTTTTATCGCTATTCCTCGCTTCTCAAACTGAAACCTTATTTCATCCGCTTTAACATAATCTTTATCCCGGCGTGCTTTTTGCCTATCTTTTAATAATTTCTTAAACTCTGAATTGTTAGCTATCTTCCTTATATCTTCAGTATATTCTTCATAAAAGATATTTATAAATCCAAAAACTTCATCAACTTCATCAATAAATTTTTTGACCCTTGTAGCTTCTGATTTTGATAATAGATGATTAATTTTATTTATCTTATCTATAAAAATAAAAACAGTTGCTAAAGCTTTAACAGTATTTAAATCATTGGCTAAATTATTTATAAATTCTTCTTTAGTCTCTCTTAAAATTTCATCTATTTGGCCATAATCTTTTTTCGATCGATAATAATAAAATTCTAGACCAGCTAAAAATTCATTGAAGCGCCTGATGATACCTTCGGCTTTTTCTTTATCCTTAAAACTAAAATTAAAAGTCTTACGATAATGAGTTCCTAAAAATAATACTCTTAAATATAGAGGATTAAAATTATTTTTCTCTAAGTCGGGCAAGGTATAAAAATTATTCAAAGATTTGGACATTTTTTGCCCATCAACTTTAAGAAAAGCATTGTGAAGCCAATAATTGGCTGGAATTTTACCGGTTAGAGCTTTAGATTGAGCTATTTCATTGGTATGGTGAGGAAAAACTAAATCTTCACCACCTAAATGCAAGTCAAAATTATCACCTAAATATTTACGCGACATCACCGAACATTCAATATGCCAACCTGGGCGACCTTTGCCTAATTTTGTTTGCCAAAAAACCTTACCATCTTCTGGTTTCCAAGCTTTCCAAAGAACGAAATCATTCAATTCTTCTTTAGAATATTCATCACTTAAATTAAGTCGGCGATCGGCATTAATCTTTAGATTACTTTTTTTAATATTAGCCAATTCTCCATAATCTTTGTCTTTTTTTAAACTAAAATAAATTGAACCATCGGTCCCTTGATAAGCAAAACCTTTCTTCTTTAATTCATTTATAAAATCAACCATTTCTTCTATATTGTCGGTGGCTCGACAAATTATTTTCGGTTTTTTTATATTCAATTTTTCTAAGTCGGAAAAGAAAACTTTAGTGTATTCACCGGTAAAAACTTTTAAAGATTTACCGGCCTTTTGACTATCACGAATAGTTTTATCATCAATGTCGGTAATATTCATAACCAAATTAACCTTAAAATTAGAAGCAGAGAAAAAACGACGAATTATATCCATTAGAAAATAGGAGCGGAAATTTCCGATATGAGCATAATTATAGACCGTCGGCCCACAAGTATAAATACTTACTTCCTTCGGCTTGTTAGTTTTAAAAATTTCTACTTGCCGACTCAAGGTATTAAAGAATCTAATTTCAATCAATGAATTTTCTTTTTTCTTCATAAAAGACAATTACTTGTCCCCTTGCGAGGAATCGAACCTCGATTTAGGGATTAGAAGTCCCTCGTTCTATCCTTTGAACTACAAGGGGTACGAATAGAGTTTAGCAGATATAACGTTTAACGACAAGATTAAAAAATATCCTCTATCCTATAGACCAAGATCAGTTAGCTCGTCAAATAGGACGAGAATATCTGCTTCTTGGACACTTTCTTTGGCTAAATAATCTGATGAAATATAGAAATAAAGATAAAAATGAAAAACACAACCGACGACAAGAAGGATGGAGCTGAAAATAAAAATTTTCAACCAAGCTTTAAATGGTTGAGGATTAAAATTATTATCTGCTCTAATGATTTCCTCCTTAGGATCGATCTATTTTTGTGCCGGCAATAAAAGCGTCCAGCACGGAATAAAGCCACAGGATAAGAAATATCGCGAGAAGAAACCATAAGACAGAGGTGTCCTGTAATTTAAGCCTCTCCATTATGATTTCTGAGTTGGCAGCATTAATTTCAATGCCTCGGAAGACCGAGTTTATCATTATGTATAATTTTATCACACCGATAAGAAATAGGGCAAAAACTGAAGCAAGTATGCATACCCCCTTTTTAAATTGCTGATTAAGAATCTGCCCAAGGCCTGGGATCACAAATGCTGAGCATAATGGTGAAGCAATGGATTTTTTCATGACAAAATTTTCTCAAGAAGGGTAGACATTAATTTATTAAGAAGCCCTTTTATACCTGATTATGGAGTTTGTCAAACTGATACTGGATATATGGTTCACCAGAAGGGAAACCTCTAAGGCGCTTTTTCGAAAATAGTTTATAAGGATTTACTTTATGAAGGTGACAGGGAATGGGTAACAGGTGAGAGGTCAGAGATTTCTGAAACCCAATGCCCCTGTAACCACTTGCCAGAACTTGATACCCATAATACAGGCTGTTTGATTCTGTTGAAATACATAAATCTGATAGTGCATTTGGAGAATATAATATCATGACATGGATTGCCGATAAACTTCAGGTAAATATTCCCTTTACCATGCTTTACGAGTCCTATCTTGACCGTTTTATAGAATACAGAATTAATCCAGAAATCGGATTTGATGCAATGGCTCTGGACAGATATTCCCTGTCAGATGTTGAGACTGTTGCAGATAAAATCAATAATCACGGGCTTTCAGTCACATTGCATGCCCCATTCATGGATATCTCTCCAGGTTCTCCCGACCCCATGATACGTGGTGTGTGCAGGAATCGTTTTGAAAAGTTGCTTCAATTTATTACTCCTTTGAGACCAAAAAGCATTGTATTTCATTCAGGATATGACGAAAAAAGGTACTGGCATATCAAAGAGGAATGGATGAAAAAGAGTCTGGAGATTTGGCTGGAGATTATTGAGTCTGTTAGGGATAAGGGCACTATGATGATGATTGAAAATGTTTTTGAGCATAGCCCGTATGATTTAAAAATTCTTTTTGAAAAATTGAGAAGTAAAGAAACAGGGTTCTGTCTTGACACCGGCCATCAACAGGTCTTCAGCCGGACATCAATTGAAGACTGGGTGGACATCCTTGGGCCTTTTATCGGCCAGCTCCACCTGCATGATAATAATGGGGTCAGGGATGAACATCTCGCACTTGGCAGAGGAATAATTGATTTCCGGGTGCTATTTGAAAAACTGAGTACTATTAGAGAGACGCCCCCAATTGTGACTCTTGAGCCTCACAAAGAAGAGGACTTGTGGCCCAGTATCGTATATCTCGAAGAGATATGGCCATGGCAGCCATGAGTAATCTGATCGGCGGTTTATCGATGAAAAAAAGGTTTGATAAGGATGTCAGCTGTTTTTTCCATTGAACTTTGAAGGCCCTTGCTATAATGTAAAAAATCCTTTTATGGTTGAAAACCATTACTTGTTTGTTCGATAAAGACTGACACAAAAGAATAAATCAAATTTCAGCTCAGGGCTTTGATGCTGAGTTATATTTGTCTTTTTTAAGGCCCCTGTAGACGAAATGTTCAAGATCCGCATCCTGCGGAGAGAATTAAGGAGGTATTTTAATGCAGTTAGACGATGTAACCGTTTCAAAATCAATCATTGAGGCATATTATGCAAAATTGCTAGCCAACCTTGAAATAGATGTAGCCCTGGTAGGGGCCGGCCCTGCAAATATGTTGGCAGGTTACTATCTTGGTGTTGCCGGTTATAAAGCGGCCATATTTGAGTCAAAGCTGGCGCCCGGAGGAGGTATGTGGGGTGGAGGCATGATGTTCAATGAGATAGCCGTCCAGGAAGATGCAATTGAAATTGCCGATGAGCTTGGAATAGCATACAAATCAAGGGGAAAAGGCTATTACACCATGGACAGTGTGGAGGCAACATCAACTATTATTTCAAAGTGTGTCAAGGCTGGAACGGCCATATTTAATCTTGTGAGAGTTACTGATGTTTTGTTCAGGGAATCGGAGGGCAACGCGAGGGTTGCCGGGCTGGTTATAAGCTGGTCTCCCGTGGAAAACCTTGGATTGCACGTTGATCCGCTTGGCATGCAGGCATCTTTTGTTGTGGACGGTACAGGTCATCCCGCAGATATATGC
>OMKS01004162.1_pt1 | contig 11039 bp, 8 predicted proteins | sample 1674721 | NCBI WGS metagenome assembly OMKS01 (sample SAMN06264996, study PRJEB25208) | sediment metagenome | isolation source: hot spring sediment | place: USA: California | collected 2014-09-02 | reverse complement strand
CTATGGGTCATCATCGTGAGTTGTATCGTGAAAATTGCTCTCCAGCTGGAGTTTGGAAGGCAATCCATTATCCGGGGCGTTACGGTTATGAACCTTATGAACGAATTACCCGGTCCGCGTTTTGGTAAAAGGAGATCGAGCTGGAGCCTTTGGGGGTGGCTTATCCTTTGGCTGTTTAAACCGCTTCAGCTGGGAGGAATCATCGGGGGCGTGGCTATTATCCTGAACATCGTGTTTCCTTCTGTCGGAATTGCTGCATGGACCCTTATAACTGCCTTTGTAGTAATTTCTGTTATGCTTTTCGGTTATTATAATGTGGTCGAAAAGATTTCCCTTGTTTTTATGGGACTTTTTGTCATGTTTACCCTGGCGGCCCTTTTCATGGTTCAATCGACAAGTTTTGCTATCAGCTGGGGAGATGTTGCAACGGGATTATCTTTCAGACTGCCATCCGGTACGGTTGGGTTTGCGCTGGCTGCATTTGGTCTTACAGGGGTGGGAGGTGACGAAATCATGTCCTATAATTACTGGTGCATTGAGAAAGGATATGCACGTTATTCAGGACGCTACGATGGGAGTGATGATTGGAAGCAGAGGGCCAGGGGATGGATACGTATCATGTATATGGATGCTTTTTTCTCAATGATCGTTTACACCATTGTAACCGCTGCCTTTTTTCTGCTTGGAGCGTCAATATTATACCAGCGGGGAGAGATCCCGGAAGGATACCGGATGATCGAGATTTTATCACGCATATATACCGATTCAGTGGGCCCGGCGGCTAAGAACATTTTCCTGCTCGGATCTTTTTTTGTTCTTTTCTCAACCCTGTTTGCAGCCCTGGCCATTCGTACTCGCGTTTTTTCCGATCTGTTTGGTGTGCTCAAGTGGTTTGATTTTAACGATCTAAAGAAAAGAATCAAAGTTCAGCGTATCCTTGCAGTGGTGTTTCCTGTGTTGTGGACCATCGCTTTTCTGGTGATCAAACTGCCCGTAATGATGGTAACCATCGGAGGGATTGCCACATTCCTTATGCTGTTTATCGTGGTGATTGCCGGAATTCATTTCAGATTCAGGCAGCACCCACAGGTAATTACTCCCGGACGGTTTTACAATGTGGCACTGCTGGTAAGTTGCATGGCCATCATATTTGTTGGAGTTTATGGAATGGTGAAGTTGTTCTGATACTTTATATTCTTGACGTTTTTATTCAGTTATTGAAGCTGATATATAAAGATCGTCAATTCGGATCTGTTTATTTTTGAATCAATAAAGGGAAAATTTTAATTTATTGCCATCTTTGCTAAATAATGAATTTCGGAGATTAAGGTGTGGGAGCATATGATAGCGGATTGGCTTTTAACCAGAAAGTTGATTAATTCACATTAACATTTAAACGAGATATATATGGAAACATTGTTAACTAAACTGAGCGAGTGTGTTGAGAAAGGCAAGGTTGAAAAGGAATCGCCCTATCCTCCGCAGATGAGGGGGCAGGAGGGTGCCAATGAGATTACCAAAGCGGCGCTTGATGCCGGTATTAAACCTGAAGATATACTTTCACAGGCCTTGATACCGGCTATGGAAAAGGTAGGACAAAGTTTTTCAGATGGTAAAATATTTGTTCCCCAGATGCTGATGTCGGCTAAAGCGATGGGTGCCTCCATGGTTCATTTGAAACCATTTTTCCAGTCGGGGGAGGTAAAAACAAAAGGTACATTCATTATCGGTACCGTTAAGGGAGATTTGCATGACATCGGGAAGAACCTTGTTGCCATGATGGTGGAGGGGGCCGGATGGTCTATAATCGATCTTGGCGTGGATGTGAATGAAGATAAATTTATCCGGAGTATTGAGGAAAATCCCGGTGCCGTAGTGGGTCTCTCGGCACTTCTTACCACCACAATGGTTAATATGGAAGATATTGTCAGAAAAATCAGGGAAAAGCACCAGGAAACCAGGATTATTGTTGGAGGGGCACCATTGAATAATGAGTTCTGCAGTAAGATTGGGGCGGATTTTTATTCACCCGATCCACGTGGTGCAGTTGAATATTTAAAAAAAATCAGTGCGTAGCAAAGATGAAATTTAAAAGATTAGCTATTCCTGATGCTTCCGGTTTGATATTTGGAACAGCTCCAAAACCCGTCATAACGAGAAGAGGGCTTGAGATTGGGAACGGGTATGTTTATCCCGAACTTAATTTTACCCTTCCCCCGATGAGTATCAATAAAGAAACACTGGGAGAGATCAGGAGGCATTATAAAGAGATTGCCGAAGGGGCATTGGGAAGGGCTTTGCATTTGCATTCCAAAGGGGTTATTCTTGAATTCGAGACACTTATGGAGATGACAAAGATGCCGGCTATCGGCGTGGAACTTATCAAAACCATGGATGAGGTGTGTGAACGTTATTATCAGAATTATGGGCTGAAATCGGAAATACGGTTAACGCCGAATGATCTGAGGGAATTTGAACGTCCCCCGCTGAACCGCACTTCTGCACTTCTTGAACCCATGCTGGAACTCTTTGAAAAGGGATCCGAAGCCGGAGGTGATCTGTTGTCGATTGAGAGCACCGGTGGTAAGGAAGTTAATGACGAAGCACTGATGATGTGCGATATAAGCAGTGTAATGTTTGCACTTTGCGTACTGGGTGTCAGGGACATGAAATTTCTCTGGGGTAAAATAGTGGACATAGCCAACCGGACCAGCCGTATTCCTGCCGGGGACACTGCCTGCGGATTTGCAAATACGGCAATGATCCTGGCAGAAAGAAAGTTTATTCCAAGAATCTTTGCAGCGGTTGTAAGGGTAATTTCTGCTGTCAGAACGATTGTTGCCATTGAAGAAGGCGCCACCGGACCCGATAAGGATTGCGGATATGAGGGTCCGTTCCTTAAAGCCATCACCGGAACGCCGATTTCCATGGAAGGAAAAACATCCGCCTGCGCACATCTAAGCCCTGTAGGGAACATTGCATCGGCCTGTGCCGATCTCTGGAGCAATGAATCTGTCCAGAATATCAAACTCCTTTCCGGTATGGCTCCGACAGCCTACCTTGAACAACTTGAATACGATACCAGGCTCATGAATGCAGCTAGTGATTCGGGACCGGCATCTCAGCATCTTTTGCAGGACCTTTTCGTAAAGTCGGATATTTTTCTGGATCCGCAGGCTCTCATATTATCACCAGAACATGTTATAACGATTTCCAAAGAGCTGATAAAAGGGGACTCTTACATAGCCAATGCAAAAAACGGTGCCCTGAAATCACTCGATATCATTGAGGAATCCATAAATTCCGGTCTGATGAAACTTCCGGAGATGGAAATATCATATATTCCGATTATCAGGGAAGACCTGATTGCTATCCCTGATAATGAAGACAATTTTATTGAAATGATGCTTCCGAGGCTTGATCAGGGCAAGTTTATTTTATCTGAGTATGGGTTGTAATCGGGAACATCATTCATATATTGATTATCTGATATACTGGTTTATGATTGCTTCATAGAGTTCCTGTTTGCCTGATACAGGTTTTGGTTCCTCACTGTTTAATGCAATGTTTCTGAGTTGCTCCAGGGACAATTCTCCCTTTTCGAACTTTGCTCCGTCACCTGCATCAAAGGAAGCGTACCGTTCTTCTCTTAACTTTTTATAACCGGAATTTTCCAGCAGGTCAAGTGTGATCTCAAAAGCCCTTGCAAATGCATCCATACCTGCAATATGGGCGATAAACAAATCATCCGGATCGGTACTGTTTCTCCTTCTTTTCGCGTCGAAATTAATTCCTCCTGAGGTAAATCCGCCGGCTTCAATGATAACGAGCATGGCTTCAACAAGTTCATAAAGGTTGATCGGGAATTGATCGGTATCCCAGCCATTCTGATAATCACCGCGGTTTGCATCAATACTGCAGAAAAGACCGTTATCCGCAGCAACCTGCAGTTCATGCTGAAAAGTATGGCCTGCAAGGGTTGCATGGTTAACTTCAATATTCATCTTAAAATCACCGGCAAGACCATATTTGTTCAGGAACCCGATTACTGTTGCAGTATCATAATCATATTGGTGTTTCGTTGGTTCCATGGGTTTTGGCTCAATCAGGAAAGGGCCGGTGAAACCATTTTTGCGTGCATAATCTTTTGCCATATGAAGAAACCTGGCAAGGTGCTCCTGTTCCCTCTTCATATCCGTATTCAATAGAGACATGTAGCCTTCACGTCCTCCCCAGAAGACATAATTCTCTCCGCCCAGGGCAATGGTTGCATCGAGTGCATTTTTAACCTGGGTAGCCACAAAGGGAAGCACTTTAAAATCCGGATTGGTAGCGGCACCGTTCATATACCTGGGATTGGAGAAGACATTTGCGGTTCCCCATAAAAGTTTAATTCCGGATGCCTTCTGTTTATGTTTGGCATATTCGACTATTTTCTGAACATTCGATTCATAATCGTGAAGGGTTTCACCTTCTGAAATCAAATCAATATCATGAAAACAGTAATATGGGACCCCGAGCTTGAAAATAAACTCAAATGCAGCGTCCATTTTGTTTTTTGCGCGTTCGATGTCGTTATTCCCTGAATCCCAGGGGAAGATGTGTGTCGCCTTTCCAAAAGGATCTTCACCGTTCCCGCAGAATGAGTGCCAGTAAGCTACAGCAAAACGTAAATGTTCCTTTAGCGTTTTCCCGGCGACAACTTTATTTTCATCATAGAATTTAAAAGACAGGGGATTATCCGAATCCCGGCCTTCAAATCTAATCTTCCCGATACCCGGGAAATACTCTTTATTTCCTAATATGTAATCCATCGTAAATTAGTTTTGTTTATAAAATAATCTATTTGTTTTCCATGCATGCATCCAGTACGTGCTTCCAGGCCTGATAGGCATCCTGATATTCTGAAGCTTTCTCCTGATCAGGTGCAACAACCATAATCTTATTGAGGCTATCAAACGCCTCTTTAAATGAACCAAAAACACCCGAACCTATTCCTGCGCCCTTTGCAGCGCCTATTGAACCATCTGTATCGTACAGTTCAATGGTTGCACCGGAAATTCCTGCAAGGGTATCCCTGAATATCGGGCTCAGGAACATATTGGTATAACCTGCCCTGATGATACTGGGGTGAATACCTATTTTTCTCATGATCTCCATTCCAAAGTGAATGGCAAACACTATTCCCTCCTGTGACGCTCTGGCAAGGTGTTCTTCGGTATGAATGTTGAAATTTAAATTTTTTATAGCAGCCCCCATATCCCTGTTTCCCAGCATTCTTTCGGCTCCATTTCCGAAGGGCAGCATTACCAAGCCGTTGGAACCGATTGGTGCATTTTTAGCAAGGTCATTCAGGGCAGGATAGTTTAAAATATGTTTTGACAGGTGCTGCTTCAGCCAAGAGTATTGGATACCTGTTCCATTAATACAGAGAAGAACTCCCAGCCGATTCAGTTCCGGACTGTGGTTCACATGTGCGAAGGTATTCACACGACTTTCGGGATCATATTTAATTTCATCGCTTACACCGTATACCACACCGGATGTTCCTGCTGTCGCTGCAATCTCTCCTGGATTCAGGATGTTAAGGGAAAAGGCATTATTGGGCTGATCGCCGGCTCTGTACGAAATAGAAATTCCAGGAACCAGGCCAAGCTCTTCGGCAGCCGATTGGGTTAATCTGCCCTGTTCGGAAAAGGTCGGGACAATATCCGGGATCATATCAACAGGAATTCCATAGTAATCCAGCAGGAATTCGGCCAGTTTGTTTTCCTTGAAATCCCAAATGATCCCTTCAGATAATCCCGAAATGGTGGTATTGATTTCACCAGTAAGCTTCATGGCAATATAATCCCCCGGCAGCATGATTTTGTGGGTTCTCCTGAAGAGCTCGGGTTCGTTCATGATCACCCAGCTCAGTTTTGATGCGGTAAAATTCCCGGGTGAATTCAATAACCTGGCAAGGCATTTATCAGGACCGATTTTATTAAAAGCATACTCACCATAAGGCACTGCCCGGCTGTCGCACCAAATAATTGAGGGTCTGACAATTTTATGATCTTTATCCACCATGACAAGACCATGCATCTGGTAGGAAATACCGATAGCCTTTATTGCTGAAGCATCGATTTCCGCAATCTCCATTACATCATTTGTTACCAGCACCAGATTGTTCCACCAGAGCTCTGGATCCTGCTCAGCCCAACCAGCCTTAAGTGCAGTTATTTTCATCTCCTGTTTTGGCTGAAAAGCCGTGGCAATAGCAGAACCCGTGTCTACATCTATCAAACTGGCCTTAACCGATGAACTTCCAATATCGTATCCAAGTAAAAACATAACAGGGAGATTTATTTATATATCCAAATATGACTTGAAAATGAGAAATATATTGACTGATCATTCTACAATATCTTATTCTGTCTGAAATTAATTATAGTTATCAAATATAAAAAACAAAGCATTAATTCTAACTTGAACGCCTCAGCATAAAAATCAATCATTAAGGGCATCGCAACCAAATTATTTAATTTAAAACACATTGAATGAAGATTATGATACCGGTAAGTGCAGGGTGACAGTGGTTCCGAGCCCGGGTTGTGAACTTATAAATAATTTGCCTTTGTTTTTTTCAATAAATTCCTTACAGACAATCAGCCCAAGTCCTGTTCCCGTTTCACCGTAAGTTCCGGCAGTGGTGGTAATATTCTCAAGATTAAAAAGTGCATTGATTTTCTCCCGGGTCATTCCAATACCTGTATCAATTATTTTAATTTTTATTAATTCGTCCCTGCTTTCAGTTTCAAAAGTCACTGCACCTCCTTTATTGGTAAACTTGATAGCATTGCTGGCAATATTCTGTAAGACGGTGTTTATCATATTGCTGTCGGCACAGGCAAAATCCTTCTCTCCTGATTTGTCAATTAATTTTATCTCCTTGCTTATTGCAATTGGTTTAAGAAGTTCAATTGTATTGGTAATTAAAGATTTTATTGATAATTGTTCGGGGTTTAAGGTAATATGGTTTAATTGTGACAGGGACCAGTCCAGCAGGTTTTTAAGAAGCTCGTGTGCATTTACGGATGCATCATGAATCAGGTCAATATATTCCTGAATGCGCTCTTTTTCAATATCCTCAAAGTTATCCCTGAGCAGTTCAGAAAATCCGATAATGGATTGAAACGGATTTTTCAGGTCATGGGCTATAATGGAAAAGAGCCTGTCTTTTGTGGCATTCAGTAATCTCAATTCATCTCTGTTAATCTCCAGTTCAACCTTTTGAGCTTTGATAAGGTTTTCCGCCATTTTAAGGTCTGTGATATCTGTATCTATCAAGATCAGCCGGTCAACATAACCGTCCTCATCCAGTATTGGTGTAATATTTGTTTGGTACCATTTTTCTTTTCCTTCCCGGTCGATATTTCGCGTATTGTAATTGAATGGTTCCCTTGTGATATAAATCTGACAAAGGATGGCTGAGATATTTGAGTTAGCGGAATTTTCACGAATGTTTTCTCCATGCTTCCGGGTAAATTCCTCCAGGGTACACCCGTATAAATCTGTAAAACCCTGGTTAACCCATTCGAAATTGCCGTTGCTGTCCATAATAATGACGATATTATGGGTCTTACTGGCTACGAGAGAAAGTTTCTCGAGTTGAATATTTGCCTGTTTGATTGCTTCAGACTGTGACCGCATCTCTTCGGCCATTTGTTCAATTTCTTTCTGCCGCTCCTTTAAAAGTCTGTTAATTTTCAAAAGGTTATCCGCCTGTTCTTTCAGCTTATGTTCATTTTCTTTCAGTCTTGTGATATCTCTGCCAATACCAACAATTCCATAGATTAAGTTGTCTTTCCCGAATACCGGAATTTTTGTTGTGGACACGATGCGTTCAGAGCCGTCAACATCAAAGCCTTTCTCTTCTTTATTGATAATAGAGATGCCCTGTTCGACAATGCTTCTTTCATCATTGTAGAAATTTCCTGCAATGGCTTCATCAAAAAAATCAAAATCGGTCTTACCGATCAATTTGGAAGGGTCATCAACTCCCATTGTAGCTGCAACATGTTTATTAGCAATCAGGAACCTGCTGTCTTTATCTTTTATATAAATTCGGTCCGGCATATTATTGATCAATGCGTTGAGCAGTTCATTTTCACGAATAATGTCTTTCAACTGTTCAGGGTTAATTTTTCTGATAATCACTCTTTGCTTTATCATAATGATTAAAGAGAGAATCAGCAGGCAAGCAAGAATAAGAATGATAATCCAGAGCAAAGAAAAACCTTCTGCAGTGGAGCTAATATTCTGCACCTGGTTCAATTCCTGATTTTGAATGCTGGTTTGAAGATCCCTTGTATTTATTATGAAAAAAAGCAATGTTTAAAACAGTCAATGAATTTTGTTTCGAAAATAGCACTAATTCCCTGATAAAAGAAGAGTTTGAGTGTATTAATCGATTAAAAGATCAGGTAACCAGAGACTCAATTGAGGAATGTACGTTACCAGCAAAAGGACGATTATCATAACGACAAACATGGGCAGAAGTGGTTTAATGACTCTTTCAATTTTCAGTTCAGCAACACTGCAGCCTATAAACAATACTGAACCCACCGGAGGTGTGCATAGACCAACACAGAGATTCAGCACCATTACTATTCCGAAGTGAATCGGATCCATTCCCAATTGTGAAGTAACGACCGGAAGAAAAATAGGTGTGAATATCAATACGGCCGGTGTCATATCCATGAATATCCCAACAAACAGTAAAATGAAGTTAATGATCAGTAATATGACAAATGGATTATCACTCAGATTCAATAATCCGGCACTAACATTCTGGGGAATGTTTTCATAGGACATAATCCATGAGAGGCCGATGCTTACCGCCACCAACAGCAGCACAATTGAGGTGGTTCTTACAGATCTGAGAATAATTTTCGGCAAATCTTTCAGGGTGATTTCTTTGTAAATGAGTGCCAGGATTAAAGCATATAATACAGCAACAGCGGATGCTTCAGTTGCGGTAAATAAACCGGCAACGATTCCTCCCACCACAATAATCAGGAGGAGTAAGGATGGGACAGCATCCAGAAACCTGCGGAGAGTTTCCTTAAACAGGCTCCATTGCCGGAGTGTTTTACGGATCATGAAACCCGTAACAATTGCGATTAGTGAATAAAATATTATTCTGAAAATGATAATCGAACCGTTATCATGAATGGCTTTGAGCCCTATGCCTGCTCCAATCAGAACGGCGGTTAGCACAAGCAATAACGCCAGTGTACGGATCACCCGTAGGATACCTTTATTCTTATAGATCAGAATTGACATCGCCACAATCATTATACCCACACCTGTGAGAATTCCGGGGATATAACCTGCCAGGAAAAGTGCGGTAATCGAAGCGCCCCCGCTTGCCAGGGAGAAAATAATCAGAATATTACTTGGAGGTATTGTCAGGCCGGTGGTGGCTGAAGTAATATTAACCGCGGCACTGAATCCTTCATCATACCCCTCTTTCTTCATTTCCGGCGTCATAATGCTCCCTATAGCCGATGCGGATGCAGCAGCTGAACCGGATATTGCACCAAAAAGCATATTTGCGATGACATTCACGAACGCCAGTCCGCCGGGAAGTTTTCCGACCAGTACCCTCGCAAGATTAATCAGCCTGATGGCAATTCCCCCGCTGTTCATAATATTGCCGGCAAGGATAAAGAAAGGGATTGCCAGCAGGGCAAAACTATCCAGCCCGGTGGCCATCCGGTGGGCATACGTAGTAAAAGCAGGAATTGCATCAATAGACATCAGCATTGTAATGATCCCGGAGATACCAATACTGAAGGCGATAGGGACACCTAAAACGAGTAAAATCACGAAACTAAGGACCAGTATAAGTACTTCCATTATCTATTTTTAATTAATTGCTTCATATGGTAAGCAGAATAGTACATAATCAGCACGCCGCTGAGAGGTAAGACAATATATACGTATCCCAGTGGTAACTGCAATGCTGCGGATTTAACATCCAGAACAAACCTTGTATACATCAGCCATATTCCTCCTATTACCATGACCGTTAAAGCAAACAGGAAAATCAGGGAATGAATGAACATTTGCAGAAAGTATTTTCTTTTTGGCGGAGACTTCTGCAGCAGGAGGTCAATGGCAAGGTGTTCTTCCCTTCCTGCCACATAGGCAGCCCCGAGCAAACCAACCCAGATCAATAAATATCCTGCTAACTCATCGGTAAACGAACTTGGCGAACTGAGAATATAACGGCTTATAACCTGCCATAATACATCAACTACCAGCACCGACATAAGAATTACCAAAAATATTTCAAGTACTCTGTTAAGATGTTTGTGAAATTTCATCTCTGCCAATCTATTCCTCATTGATTATCCGGTTTATTAATTCGTATATCTTGGGCTGGTTACGGTATGATTCGATTAATGGTTTTACCTTCTCAGCAAAAGGTGTTTTATCAGGATAATTGATTTTTACGCCGGCCTTTTGAACCAGTTCAAGTGATTCAATCTCAGATTTTGCCCAGAGTTCTCTCTGAACCTTTACTGAAGCATCGGCTGCTTCCTGGAGCCATTTCTTTTCATCATCACTCAATTTTTCCCAGACCTTCAGGCTCACGATCAGGACATCAGGAACCGTTGTGTGCTCATTCAGACTGTAGTACTTACAAACTTCGTAATGATGGCTGGTATAGAAGCTGGGAGGATTGTTCTCGGCACCATCGACAACACCACTCTGCAGGGCCGTATATAATTCACCCCATGATATAGGGGTGGGGGACCCACCCTGCATCTTCACCATTTCCATGGCTGTGATGCTTTTCATAACCCTTATTTTCAAACCGCTCAGGTCATCTGGATGATTGATCGCCCGGTTGATTGTATAAAAGCTTCTGCTTCCGGCATCATAAAAGCATAGTCCTTTAATCCAGAAAGGTTCTGCACTGGCAAGCAGTTCTTTTCCAATCTCACCATCCAGCACCCTGAAGGAATGTTGTTTGTCACGAAATA
>OMKS01004161.1_pt1 | contig 11041 bp, 11 predicted proteins | sample 1674721 | NCBI WGS metagenome assembly OMKS01 (sample SAMN06264996, study PRJEB25208) | sediment metagenome | isolation source: hot spring sediment | place: USA: California | collected 2014-09-02 | reverse complement strand
ATATTTAGGAATGCGATGTATGCATACACGTTAGAAAAAACACCGAACTCATAAGTAGAAAATATATTTGTATAGAACGGAACAAGCAGAAAACCAAAAAATCTTCCGACAATTGTACTGATGCCGTAAATAGCGGTATCTTTTGTAAGTTCTTTTATCTTTTCGATCATCAGTAAATATCTATTTAATAAAGTATCAGTTAGCTATTCAAAATATTTTTTAAGAGCGTCGGTATAAATCTTAGGAGGGCGGGTAGGTTTTTTTGAATCGGATTTAATAAACACATGAGTTGTGTATCCCTCGGTAATTACTTCATCGGTTTCATGCCTTGTAATTTTATAATCTATATGAACTTTTGCAGATAAGAGTTCGCTTACCGTCGCTTCAATATCAAGCAGATCATCGTAACGGGCAGGCGAAATGTATTTTAATTTAGCTTCAATCAACGGAAGTTGATAACCGGCTTTTTCAACTTGGCTGTAAGCAAGACCACAGTTTCTTAATAACTCGGTTCTTCCTACTTCAAAATATTCAAGATACTTTCCGTTGTAAACAAACTGCATTTTATCGGTATCGGCATAACGAACACGAATAGTAGTAACATTTTTCAGCATTATTCTTCAAAAACTCCCATTGCCCCAAATTTTTCTAATCTGTTTTGAACTAATTTTTCGGGTTTTATTTTCTTTAGTTCGGATAGTTCTTCCAATAAAATTGATTTAAGAGTATCCGCAATTTGATTATAATTTTTATGAGCACCGCCTAAAGGTTCCGGAACAATTCTATCAATAATTTTTTGTTCTAACAAATCGGGAGCGGTTAACTTAAGGGCTTCCGCAGCTTGTTCTTTATAATCCCAGCTTCGCCATAAAATACTTGAACATGATTCGGGGCTGATAACAGAATACCATGTATTTTCGAGCATTAAAATTCTATCACCTACTCCGATGCCCAAAGCACCGCCGCTGGCACCCTCACCAATTATAACAATTATTATAGGTACTCTAAGTTTACTCATCTCAAATAAATTTCTTGCAATTGCTTCAGCTTGACCTCTTTCTTCGGCTTCAAGTCCGGGGAAAGCACCGGGTGTATCAAGTAATGTTATAACGGGAATGTTAAATTTTTCGGCAAGTTTCATTAAGCGTAATGCTTTACGGTAACCTTCGGGATTAGGCATACCGAAATTTCTATAAACATTTGATTTCGTATCTCTCCCCTTTTGATGACCGATTATCATTACTTTCTGACCATCAAGTTTTGCAAGTCCGCCGACAATTGCTTTATCGTCACCGTAGTGTCTATCGCCATGAAGTTCAATAAAATTTGTTGTTATCATATTGATATAATCAAGAGTAAAAGGTCTTTCCGGGTGGCGTGCAAGCTGAACTCTCTGCCATCTTGTAAGATTATCGAAGATACTTTTCTTCAACGAAAAAACTTTAGACTCAAGTTTGGAAATTTCGTCTTTTATATCCAAATCGCCTTCATACTGGCGCATTTCTTCAATTTTATTTTCGAGTTCATAAATCGGTTTTTCAAAATCGAGTGTACTATTCTTTGCCATTATTTCTCCTGTTTGAAAATCATGTTCGAAAAACTTCTGCTTAAAATTTCGATATCGAGCCAAATGTTTTGATTCTTTGCATAAAAGATATCGAGTTTTCGTTTTTCCTCTTCATCGTTTATATCAATGTTCTCAATATTCCACAACCCGGTTAGACCTTTTTTACCGAGATATAATCCTTCTATGTTACTGAAAGATTCCGGACCAACAAAACTAAACTTTCCCGTTAATACTTTCGGAACATTAAGAATAAAATTGGAAAATTCAGTTGCCCTTCCGGTGAGCTTGCGGTGCGAATATATTAAAGGGTACACTAAAAGTAAAATAAACGTACTTAATATAAAATCGAATGCTGTTTTTGCCGCTTTATGAGGGAAAGAAGAAATATTGTAATAAACTTTTAACAAAGGAATATCTTCCAACATTGTAATAGATGATTTGCCGACTAAGTAATCCATGTCGCTTCCGGCTACCATAAATTCAGCATTCAAACCCTGGCAGTTTGAAACAACACTAAACATTTGATCAAAAGTAAGTTCGTCGGAAGAAAAAATAACTTTATCAATTTTATTTTCTTGAATTACTTTTTTAATATTGCCAAGCGATCCGATAACATGAAAGTTTTGAATTTGCTCACCAATATCTTTGTTGCTAATTCCAATCAAACCAATTATATGATGAAGAGAAGTTAAACTTGATTTCAATTTTTTTGTTAATGTTAATGCTTTGTTGTTGGTTCCTACAATAATAGTTCTGTTTTTTCTTTCATTAGCGGAAAGTCCAACTTTAAAAATTGTTTTTGCAATTATTCTCCAAAATGCAAAACCGAAAAACATCAATGCATAAGCAATAAGCACAACTGCTCGGCTGAAAGCAAATTGTTTTAGGAAGAACGTCATTGATGTAATAACCATCAACCCAACAATTAAAGAAATTAAATTTCGAAGTACGGAAAATCCATCCTTTCGATAGGAGTTCATTAGACCGGAAATAATAACTTGAATAAAAGCCGGCACAAAATAAACTCCGGGTTTAAATATCTCGGGGAATCCTTCCCATCTTTCATTGCTGTAAATTTCTTCTGCCGTTAAATAAGATAATACACCGAATATCAAATCAAGAAACACGGCAACAATTACTAACCGGTATAAATTTAGGAATGCAAATAATTTTCTAAAGAAGATGGCTGCTTGTAAAATTATTTCAACAATAAAAAAAGATGAGAAATGCTTACGAACAAATAAATGCATAGCATCATAAAATACTTTTGTCTCGTCAATACTACTTCGTTTTGTACTCTCTCCTTTGTAATGAATAATTTCGGTTGTATGTACGTAATAAACTTTATAACCTTCTTTCTGCGTTCTGTAACATAAATCAAGATCTTCACCGTACATAAAAAACTGCGGATCAAATCCTTTTGTTTTTTCATAAACTTCTCTGCGCATCATCATAAAAGAACCGGAGATAGCATCAACTTCATAAGTATCATTTTCATCAAGGTAGGTTAGGTTATACTTAGCAAAAAGTCTGCTTTTGGGAAAGAGTTTGCTTAAGCCTGTAATTTTTGTAAATGATGTCCACGGACCGGGAAAACTTCTTCTGCATGCAAGCTGTAATGTTCCGTCAGGATTTAAAACTTTGCAACCAACCATTCCTGCATCGGGAGTATTTTCTAAGAATTTAATCAGCTTAGTGAAAGTGTCTTCTTTAACAATCGTGTCGGGATTAATAAGAACGAAATATTTTCCATTGGCAATATTCAATGCTTGATTGTTTGCCGCACCGAAACCGACATTAATCTTGTTCTCAATTAGTGTTACATCCGGGTATTTATTGCGAACCGCTTCAACACTTCCATCATCGGAAGCATTATCAACAATTATAATTTCGCTATCATATTTGGATACAGCTTTGTGCAGAGAATCGAGAAGGTTGAGAAGAAATTCTTTTACGTTATAGTTTACTATTATGATAGATAACTGCATATCAATAAATTAATCCAAAGTTTTAAACATACTTGCAAACCGTAATTTCCAAACCATGAAAATTGCTTCGTGAACAATTTTCTTTGACATTTTTGAACTGCCGTCAGTACGGTCGACAAATGTTATTGAAATCTCTTTTAGCTTGAATCCTTTTTTCCAAGCTTTAAAGTTCATCTCAATTTGGAATGAGTACCCGTTAGATGTAATTTTATCAAGGTTAATAGCTTGAAGAACTTCTATTCGCCAGCATTTATAACCGCCGGTTGCATCGCATATCGGCATACCGGTTATAACTTTGGTATATATATTTGCAAAGTAACTTAATAACAACCTGCTCATCGGCCAGTTGACAACATTAACACCTTTTATATATCTACTTCCTATAACAACATCATTCTCTTTAATGTGTTTCAAAAATTGTTTTATTACTTTCGGGTCATGAGAAAAATCTGCATCCATCTGAATCACAAGTTCGTAATTATTTTCAATAGCGTATTTGAATCCCCTTACATAAGCAGTACCTAATCCTAATTTACCCTCTCTTTCGATTAGCTTTATTTGAGAGTCGGAAGCAGATAATTCGTTAACGAGTTTACCTGTTCCATCAGGAGAATTATCATCAACAATAAGAATATCTATTGCCGGATATTCAGAACGCAGCTGCGAAATTAATTTCTGAATATTTTTCAGTTCATTATATGTTGGAATAATGATGAGTGTTTTTTTCATGATTCACCTAATCGTAATGACCTTTACCAAATAGTACAACGAATACAGTCCGGAAAATAATTTTTAAATCCATTCGCAGCGACATGTTTTCGATATAAAAAAGATCGAATCTAAGTTTAGTTTTTACGTCTTCAACCGATTCGTCATACTTATGTTTAACTTGCGCCCATCCGGTAATACCGGGACGAACTCTTAATCTTCTTTTATATAACGGAATTTCTTCCGAAAGTTTTTCTACAAAGTAAGGTCTTTCCGGACGCGGTCCAACAAAGCTCATTTCTCCTTTTAATACATTTATAACTTGAGGTATTTCATCCAATCTTAATTTTCTTATAATTTTTCCGACCGGTGTAATTCTCGGATCATCTTTCATAGACCAAACAGGTCCGGATTCTTTTTCTGCATCTTGAACCATCGAACGAAACTTATAAATTTTAAAAGGTTTTCCGTTCATACCGCTTCTTTCTTGTTTGTAAAATACGGGACCTTTACTATCGATTTTTATCGCAGCCGCAACAATTAATAAAACAGGAGAAGTAATAATTAAAAACAAAAGTGAAATAAAAATATCCATCAAACGCTTGACTTTCTTTTCCCATTCAGGCATAAGCTGCGGCATAATATCTATAAGAGGGAATCCGTAAATCTGTGTAGTACGCGCTTGCCCGCTAATAATCTCATATAAGTCAGGAACTATTTTAATTCCAACATCCAAGCCATCGGTTTTTTCTATTACTTTTAAGAAAATATCTTCTTCATGATGTTCAAGTGCTATAATTATTTCTTTACAATCATATTTCTGTAAAACAGTGCGAATATTTTCTGTTAGATCAACGGCTTTTATACCGAGATGTTCTTTTCCAACATTTTCTTCTTTTACTGCAACATAGGCTTTAACATCAAGTCCCAGCCCTCGGTGATTTGTAATAGAATTATGAATACGGTGAGCTTTTTCATTAAAGCCGACAATTACCGCACCTCTTCTTCCGATTCCTTTGAAGAGTAAATTTCTTTGAACACTTCTGACTAATATTCTTCCAACAGCAACAGAGAAGAAAAAGATTATCCAGTAAACGAAAATTATGTAGCGTGTACTTGATTGAATATTATGTGAAACATCATCATAGAAGATGAGGAAAAATAAAATAAAAATACCAACAAACGTTGCTTTAAATAGGAGTGTAATTTCATCAAACCGGGAATAAGCAAACCATGTTCGGTACATACCAACGAAGAGAAATAAAATTAACCAATAAATATAAACCACCATCATCGGTATAAGGAAAATCGGTTCCGAAAACATTTCAAACCAGCCGGTTTCAACGCGCAGAACAAAAAATGCCGCCCAAGCAAAATTGATTGTAATAAAATCAATTATTAGGACTAATATTTTTTCGAGACGTTTATTCAATTAGGCATCCTGTTTAAAATATTTTTCCGAAATATATTCTCCGATAGAAAGTGCAGAAGTAGCTGCCGGAGACGGAGCATTGCAAACGTTAATTGTGTTTTCCTGTTCAACAAAATAAAAATCGTCAATTAGTTTTCCATTTTTATCGCATGCTTGAGCTCGGACACCGGCACCACCTTTTATCAAATCACTTTTCTTTATTTCCGGAATAAGTTTCTGCAAAGCTTTAACAAATGCATTCTTATTGAACGATCTATAAAATTCACCTATTCCCATTTGCCAATAATTTAATGCGACTTTATGAAAGCCTTTCCAACTCAAGCTTTCAAATGTATCTCTAAAATTAAAACTTAATTTTGAATATCCTTCCCTTTTAAGTGAAAATACAGCATTTGGTCCGCATTCAACATCACCGTTTATCATACGGGTAAAATGAACGCCGAGGAAAGGAAATGCCGGATCGGGAACAGGATATATTAAATTATTAACCAAATTTTTACTTGAGTCTTTTAATTTATAATACTCACCTCTAAACGGTATAATTCTAACATCTAAATCAGGCTTTGTCATTCGTGCAATTCTATCGGATTGCAAGCCTGAACAAGTTATAACAAACTTAGAGTGATATTCACCGTTATTTGTTTCAACAATTATTTCAGCATGTGAATTTTTTAATCTCTGTAAAGATGTATTAAAAACAATTTCGCCGCCTTTTTTACGGATCAATTCAGCTAATTTTTCAGACACAACTTTGAAATCAATTATCCCGGTTTGTGGTACAAAGATTCCTTTAATTCCGTTTACATGAGGTTCCTTTTCTTTTAATTGATACTCAGACAAATATTCAAGTCCGGTTAAACCATTTTCAATTCCACGGTTGTAAATATTTTCTAATGCAGATAATTCTTTTTCGGAAGTTGCAGCAATAACCTTTCCGCAAATATCATATTGAATATTGTTTTCGTCGCAAAAATCCAACAGCATTTGATAACCGCGTTTACAGTTAATTGCTTTTAAACTTCCCGGTTTATAATAAATACCGGAATGAATAACCCCGCTGTTATTACCAGTTTGATGCTTTGCTACCTCATCTTCTTTTTCGATAATTAATAACCTAATATCAGGATTCATTTTAAGTATCGTATATGCAGTTGCTAAACCTACAATGCCCGCGCCAACTATTGTGATGTTGTAGTTCATTTTTTCGTATTCAGCCCTGTAATTGAATAAAAAGGTAAAATTTCTATCCCATCACTTCTTTTTTGTTTATTAGAGCCTGCATAAACAATAAAACGGTTAGAACCCGGGTTAATTTTTTCCCAGAATTCTAATCCCTTAAAATAGTCGTTTGTAACAGTCTGACCTGCTTTAATTTCCACCGGAGTGAGTGTAACCCCATTTTGCATCAGGAGGTCTATTTCATGCCCAACATTATCACGCCAAAACGAAAGATTACTCTTTAATCCCCTGTTAAACCTTTGTTTTAATAATTCCACAATTATTAAATTCTCAAAAAGACTTCCTCGAAGAGGATGTAAAACCAACTGTTCGGCACTTTCAATCCCTAATAATGAAGCGGCTAAACCGGTATCGTAAAAATAAATTTTAGGCATTTTTACTATCCTTTTGTTAAAATTTTTATGATGAGGATAGAGCCTAAAAACGATATAGCTCATCTCAAGAATACCGATCCAGGACGCAATTGTTTTGCCGTCAACACCTGTTTCTATTGCTAAATTATGCATATTTAATAATTGTCCGCATCTTCCGGCACATAATCTAATAAACTTCTCAAAAGCTGAAAAGTTAGTTATATTTTTTAATAGGCGAACATCACGCTCTACGTAAGTAGTTATGTAATTTGCAAACCATGTAGCAATATCGAACTTCTTGTCATAGAGAGGTGGATAAAGCCCCTTAAAAAGTAATTCATTTATTGAAGTTGATTTGTTAATTCCAACTTCGTGCATCGAAAAAGGCAATAAAGTTAATAATCCTATTCTACCGGCAAGGCTTTGAGAAATATTTTCATGCAGAAGGAAATTGTTTGAACCTGTAAGAATAAATTGCCCGGTTTTATCACTTTCATCCAATATCTGCTGCAGATAAGAAAAAAGTTCAGGCACTCTTTGAACCTCATCTAATATCGCACCGGCAGGGTACCCGCTCAAAAATCCTCTTGTATCTTCAGAAGCGAACTGCCTGTAATCGGGGTTCTCAAGACTTACATAAGGCTTTTTCGGGAAAACTGCTTTTACTAAGGTCGTCTTACCGGACTGTCTTGGTCCAATAACGGCAACACTTTTAAATTGATTTGCCAAATGCAAAAGCGATATTTCTGCGTCCCGTTTTATCATATAATAAAATTACAAAAAAGGAATCATATTCCCTAATTGTAAAGTCGTTTAATTTTATTTCCGCATTGAGTCCAAAAAAGTAACCCAAAGAAATTTGGAAAAAAGATCAGAGGCTGTCTCAAAAACCTAGAAATGTCATGCTGAAGCAAGTCATTTTATTCGGCGCCGATTATAGTTATGTTATAGTTCATCTCTTCGAATAAGGTATCGGCAAATTATTAGGTCGCTACTTCAAAACCCTCGCGACGGACAATTTCAATTAAAGGCGATGTATCATCTTCAAGAAATCTCTTTTCTCCTACAGCTACGGGTTCTATTCTATTATCAGTTCTTATCCTAGACAGCCAAAGAGACGGCATATATTTATCAGTATCGTTGTCAAAAAGAGGCGATATAAGCATCAAGTCAATATCGCTTTCTTGATTTGGCTTTCCGTGTACATGGCTGCCATAAATGAAAGCTTTTTTTATTAATATTCCTTTTAGCATCAATTCTTGTATATATTCTCTTACTACCTTTATAACTTTTGCGTCAACCACTTTAATAAATCCTTTGTTTTATTTAAGTATTCATTTGCTTGTTCTTTACTTGGAATAAACGGGGAATATTCAGGATAGCGTCCTTCTAATTGGTATTTCATCAGAATCGGCAAAAAATATAAATCATTTTCATTTAATTTTAGGTTTGCCTGCTCAGCCAGGTAAATAAGATCATGAGTCTTTGGTGCTATAGTTTTTCTCTGTTTTACAAAATTTGCTTTTAAGATTTTTTCAATAGATAAATGACAAAAGAACAAACCATGTAGGTATTTCTTCTTATCAATCAATATACCGGCAGTTTCCACATCAGACTCCGCCCCTTTTTTCCAATATTCTATTTGTTTGTTTATATCCATGACTGCAAGCATTTATTGTTAACGAGAAAATATAATAAATATAAAAATAATGAAAATACATATACGGATTACTCCGCTATTATTTCCGGTTTGATGTTTTGCAACATCGTTTTCTTTTTCAATTACCAACAACTTAATATTCGGTTTCTTTTTAAGAATATTATAAGCGGTTGCAAGACCAACTATGCCGGCGCCTACTATTATTACCTTATTATTTTTCAAGTTCTTTTATAATCTTTATAAGTTTTTGGGATTGTTTTTTTCTATCAAAGTTTTCAACTACGAATTGTCTGCCCGTTGTACCAAGTTCCGAAATGTTTTTTGCAGTAACAAGTTCTTTAATTGCTTCGGCAAATTGCTTTGCATTTCCCGCCTCCACTAATTTACCCGCTCCACATTTGTTAAAAATTCTCTGAACATCCGTATCGCATATTGAAGATAATACTGTAGGGATTCCACACGCCCAACTTTCGAAACACTTTACAGGAATATTTCCGCCGGTATCTTGTTGAATATTTTTTCGAGGTATTAAGCTAATATCCGAAGCAGCTACTAATTTGGCAATGTCTTTTGCATTCATTGAGTCGAAGGAATGGAATGGTAATGCATTATTAATTGCAGTTATAAACTCATTCTTCCGCTCACCATTTCCAACGGCAACAAAATGAATTTTTCCGGTAATGTCTCCCAACATTTTTAGTGATTCAGTTAGAATATCAAGGTCGTTCATTCCATAATTAAATGACCCAAAGTAAATAAGTATCTTTTTGTTAATAGGAAGATTATACTCTTCCCTAACTATAATTTTTTCTTCTTGTGATAATATTTGGAACAGATCAGTATCGGCGCCGTTATATATAATATCTATTTTCGACTCGGTGTAGTTACGATTTAGTAAATTGTTTATATCTCCTTCAGCCGTTACAATTATTTTATCTGCATTGTTTAGAATGAAATTTTCCATTCTTTTTAAAATCCCAATCACAAACTTATTTTTTAAAATTCCAAGTTCTATTCCTATCTGAGGCCACATATCTCTGATATCCACTATTAACTTTTTACCCCGCAATTTGGCAAACAATGCAGCCATAAAAGAGGTAGTAATGGGAGGAGAAGAACAAACCACAACTTCTACATTTCCCATCTGAAAAAAACTATAAAAAAAGGAAGTAAGCATGAATGTAAAATATGAAATGACTCTAGAAAATTTTAACCGGTTATTAGGAATGAATAACGGCAAATGTTTAATTTTATCTGCAAATTGACTCGGAATTTTTGTTTCCCAATTTTCAATTAATTTATTCCGTGGATAGTTGGGTTTGGGCGCAATAATTTTCAAATCATACTTAGATAGAACATCAGCAAAATATTTCATTCTCATCGGTGCAGCGCCGTTTTCCGGAGGAAAAAAATGTGTGTAGAGAAGGATTTTCATTTTATAATTAGTTTAAGTAGAATTTTAAATATAATATTAATATGCGAAATCATTAAATATATCGACCATTTTCTTTGTTGTATTTTCTAAATTATATTTTTCAGCTACTGCAATACCGCGCTGCTGAATTTCTCTATAATATTCAGAGTTATTCAGCAATTTAAGAATCTCATTTGCGAAGGCTTCATATTCAGTTGGTTCAAATAAAATTCCCCCGTTTCCGATTACTTCTTTGAGCGATGATGTGTTCGAAGCTAATGTTGGAATACCGGACTTCATAGCTTCCAAAGGCGGTAGACCGAATCCTTCATAAAATGACGGGAATAAAAATATACTGGCAGCTTTATAAACATATTGAATATCTTCTTCATCTACGTATTCAATGTGCCTCACATTGTCTCTCATTTTTATCTGTTCATATAGATTTTCAAATCCGTATCCTTTTTTTCCTATCAGAAGGAATTCATTATCAATTTTATTTCCGACTATATCGGCAATTTTAAGAATACCAATAATATTTTTCCGATTTTCAATTGCGCCCATATATAATATAGGTTTGTTATTTAGATCATACTTTTTTTTAACTCTTCTAAAATGTTGTTCGTCTTCAACATGTACATTAAACTTATCATCCTGTCTCTTATACACATCTGACGCTG
>OMKS01004159.1_pt1 | contig 11045 bp, 9 predicted proteins | sample 1674721 | NCBI WGS metagenome assembly OMKS01 (sample SAMN06264996, study PRJEB25208) | sediment metagenome | isolation source: hot spring sediment | place: USA: California | collected 2014-09-02 | reverse complement strand
ACCCGCCCTACAGGTGTATTTTCGCCTTCGTCACCTGCTGCTGCGAAATTTTCCCCCACGAATCCGTGTAGACCCATACTGAAAAGACTGAAAAGACACGGAGAAAACGTCGAGTTGTAGCCGTGATTTCATAATCGTGCTATGGGGGTATAGCGGTTCTGTGGCCGGCGCTGGATCCGGTAGCTCAGAATATCTGCTCGGCCAGTTCCTCCCGCACCGTCCGCAGCAGTGACTCGGCCTTTAGTTCGGCCAGGGTGTAACAGGCGGCCTCCATGTGATCGGCCAGGGATTGGGCCAGGCCCTGGTCGAAGGCCTCGTGTTCCATGTTGATCACCAGAGAGCGGATGTGGGCCTGGGGAAACATCTCTGCGACGCGATAAGCCTCCTGTTGGGGCGGCATGTTGGTCGTCGAGACGTTACCGGCGCCATCGGTGAGCAGCACCATCAGCGGCATGAGATCGGGGTGCTGGCGCAGCTCGCGGGTGATGACGTCGTAGGCCATTTGCAAGCCAGCCGAGAGAGGCGTCTTGCCTCCCACGGGGATGTCCTTCAGGGCGCGGCGGGCCAGTTCGACGCTGTTGGTGGGTGGGAGCACGACGCGGGCGGCGTTTTTTTGGAACACGACCAGCCCTACCCGGTCCCGTTGTTGGTACGCGTCGGTCAACAGCGACATGACGGCCCCCTTGGTCGCCTCCATGCGCTCGGCCACGGCCATAGACCACGAGGCATCCACGACAAAGAGCACCAGGTTGGCGGCCCGGCGCACGCGCACTTTGCGCTGGTAATCGTCGGGGTGCAGCACCAAGGCTGGCCCATCCTCCCGCCGCCGCTCCTCTTGGAAGGGAGCCGCTGCGCGGAGAGTGGCATCGAAGGCCAGGTCGGAAGGATCGCCGGGCGAGGGGCGGGATTGAATGTAGCGGCCTCGCTTGCGCTCGGTGCGGGTCTGGCTGCGCCGTCCGCTGGTGGAGCGGGTCAGCTTGTCCAGGGGCGTGTCCAACTTGCGTGGCGTGAATACCTCGCCGATGGCCGCTTCCTCGCCATATTCCCACCACGTGCCCTGTGAGGGCCACTGGGGGATGGATTGCAGCGCTGGCTCTCGAGCTAGGTCAGGTGGTTGGGAGGCTGGCTCATCGTTCGGTTCTCCCGAGACGGTTTTTTTTTACCTGGCGTGTCGGCGATGGCCTCGCTCTCGTCGTTCTCCTCGCCGTCCGTCTCTGCCTCGGCCGGATGTCGAGTTCGGGCTTCCGCCAGTCGTTCCGCGAGATCCCCGGTCTCGATTTCCATCTCCTGGAGGGGATGCCGTTTCAGGCGGTGGGGCAGCGCCAGTTCGGCCGCCAGCAGGATATCCCGGTCGTTCAGGCGCACGCGGCCCTCGAAGGCGGCGTGGGCGCGGCTGGTTTTGAGCACCACCAGGTCGGCCCGGTGTCCGTCCACCCCTAGCTCGCTCATCATCGCCGCAATGGCGGCCAGATCGGAGTGGGTGTATTCGACCCGGGGCAAGAGACGGCGGGCGCGGGTGATGCGCTCCGATAAGGCCATCTCTTTGGGCATCCATTCCTCGTGAAATCCCTCCGGATCGGCCTCGTACGCCAGGTTGTGCTCGATGATGTCCACCCGTGCGGTGGGATTGCGGATGCCTTGAATGTCCACGCACAGGGCAAAGCGGTCCAAAAGCTGCGGGCGCAGGTCGCCTTCCTCCGGGTTCATGGTGCCGATCAGGATGAAGCGAGCGGGGTGACTGAAAGAGATGCCTTCCCGCTCGACCACATTGGTCCCCATCGCCGCAGCGTCGAGCAGCAGGTCCACGACGTGATCATCCAGCAGGTTGACCTCATCCACGTAGAGCACGCCCCGGTTAGCAGCGGCCAGCACCCCAGGCTCGAAGCGCCGCTCTCCTTTCTGGATGGCCTGTTCGATGTCCAGCGTGCCCACGACGCGATCCTCGGTGGCGCTGACGGGCAGATTCACAAAGCGAGTGCGCCGTCGAGTGCGGTTCAATTCCTCGTTAGCTTTGTGCTGCTCTTGGCACTGGGTGCACCAGGCCGCTGGCTGCTCGGGGTCGCAGCCAAAGGGGCAATCGGCGACGACCTCAATTTCGGGCAATAGGGCGGCCAGTGCGCGGGCGGCGGTGGATTTGGCCGTCCCTCGCTCCCCCCGGATGAGCACGCCGCCGATCTGGGGGTGAATCGCATTGAGGATCAGAGCGCGCTTCATGCGCTCCTGTCCCACGATAGCAGTGAAGGGAAAAACAGTTGACATAGTTATGCACCTCGCGGACGAATTATACCCCAATTGCGGGAGTTGACAACGTGAACCGGTTATGCTGGACAAAAACCGGGGGGCGAGTACAATAACGGGTAGGAGGTGTTATGACCACCATCACCCACATCGTCAAACGAACCGGAGCCGTGGTGCCTTTCAATCAACAGCGTATCACCAACGCCATTTACCGGGCAGCGGTGGCGGTAGGAGGGCGGGATCGTTCCATCGCCGAGGGGCTTTCCGACCAGGTAGTGGCGATGTTGGAGCGGACGATGCCGTCTGACCACGTTCCCACTGTCGAGGAGATTCAGGACGCGGTCGAAAAAGTCCTGATCGAGAACGGCCACGCTCGGACTGCCAAGGCGTACATCCTGTATCGGGACGAGCGCGCTCGTCAGCGGCAGGAGCGCGCCTCTCGCTCCGCCCGGGCTTGTGAGAACATCCCCTGGCGCAAGATATGGGAGGTGCTAGACTGGGCGGTCGAGCACGATTTGCACACCGTGGAGCGGTTGAATGCCCGCATCGCCGCGGGCGAGTTCCCCCGCATCGTGCGGGAGACCGACCGGGCTTATAACGAGGATATCACCACGGCCTCCGAGGTGATTCGGGAGCGCCGCGAGAGCGTTAAAATCGTCGTCATCGCCGGGCCCTCTTCTTCCGGCAAAACGACCACCACCGTCAAGCTCAGCCACTTGTTGAACAAGATGGGCCTCAGCCTGGTGCCTCTGACCGTGGATAACTATTTCTTTGACCTGGAGCTTCATCCCCAGGACGAATTCGGCGACTATGATTTCGAGACGCCCCAGGCCCTCGATCTGGCGCTGATCAACGAGCACCTGGTCCGCCTGGTGGCCGGTGAGGAGGTGTTGATCCCTTCCTACGATTTCAAGGCCGGTAAGAGGCAGGACGCCCAGACTCCGATGCGCGTCGGTGCCGATGAAGTGATCCTCATTGACAGCTTGCACGGCCTGTACCCAGAGATGATGCAAGATGTAGACGACGCGCACAAGTTCAAGCTGTACATCGAGCCTCTGCTGCAGATGAGGGGCCCGGATGGCAGGTATGTGCGCTGGACTGATCTGCGGCTGATGCGTCGGATGGAGCGGGACGCCGTCCATCGGGCCTACGGCCGGCAGCAGACGTTGGAGCACTGGCATTACGTCCGCGCCAGCGAGATGCGCCACATCATCCCGTACATCAATGCGACCGATTACATCGTCAACAGCGGCCTGCCGTACGAGCTGCCGATTATGCGGGCCAGGCTGTTTCACTATTTTGAGCAGTGGGCCAACCAGTACCGGGACGATCCCCTGCGCCAGGACGCGTTCGCGCGGGCTGAGCGGGTCTATCATCTGCTCGAGGCCGTTCCCCCCGTCGAGGACGATTCGCCCATCCCGCCCGATTCACTCCTGCGCGAGTTCATCGGAGGCAGTTGCTACGAGTATTAGCTGTTCAGATTGTTTCCAGGAGCCTGTGACGCGATGGATTACTACACGTATCGCCAGTTCGCCATCGAAGCCCACGGTCACGACGTGACCATCGTCGGCAAGCCCGGCGTCTGGTCGTGGGATGGCCTCGACCCGGGCACGGCGGCGCTGCTGGAGGTGGCCGACGTCCGACCGGGCGATATCGCCCTCGATCTGGGCTGCGGCACGGGCGTCATCGGTGCCGTAGCGTCCATCCTGGCTCCCCAGGGACGGGTGCAGCTGGTAGATTGTAACCTCGCGGCGCTCGACTGCGCCGAGCAGACGGCGGCGGTCAACGCCCTCGCCAACGTGGACGTGCGGCTGAACGACGGCGTGATGGGGATGCCCCCCGGCTCTGTTGACCTGGTGTTGAGCCACCTGCCGTATGAACGGGCTGTGCAAGAGGAGTTGATCCGGGGGGCAGCTTGGGTCCTGCGACCGGGGGGGCGGTTCTATTTCGTAGCCCACAAGCAGGCAGGGGTGAAAGGGGCCATTGTCTATGCCCGGGAGCTGTTCGGACGGTGCGGCGTGATCCGGCAGAAGAAGGGCTACCACGTCGCGATGACGGTCAGGCCGGCGGCCCCACAGTTCTCCGCGCCGGCCCCATCGGATGGCTACGTCACGCGCTCCGTCCGCCTGGGTGAGGTCGAGGTCCAGTTGGTCGGCAAGCCCGGCGTGTTCGCTTGGGACCGCTGGGACGACGGGACGGCGGCGCTGGTGAGGGCGATGGAGATCGCTCCCGGTGATCGGGTGCTGGACCTGGGATGTGGGACCGGGCTGGTCGGGCTGATGGCGGCCCGCCAGGCGGTCGAGGGATGGGTGGTGGGCGTGGATGCCGACGTGCGGGCGGTCGAATCGGCGCGCCGCACGCTGGAAGCGAATGGCGTCCGCAATGGCGAGGTGCTGCTCTCGGATTGTGGAAGTGCGGTTTTCGACCGCCAGTTCGATGTGGTGATCACCAATCCGCCGTTCCACCAGAGGGCGGGGGGGGATGACTGTGTGGCCCGCCAGTTCGTGCGTGACGCGGCGCGGGTGTTGCGTCGGGGGGGACGACTGTTCCTCGTCGCCAATCGCTTCTTGCGCTGCGAGGACCTGGTCCACGCGGTTTTTGGCGAGGGTGGGATCGTGTCTGCCGATAACCGTTACCACGTTTTGACCGCAGTGGCGCGGAAATCCGGTTCGGGGTAGAATACGAGGAGAGAGGTCTACATGTCGGCAGAATTGGGGTGTGGGCAGAAACGGGTGGATGCCTGTGACGTGGTCGTCGTAGGGGCGGGCCTGGTCGGGGCGGCGGCCGCGACGCGCCTGGCCGACGAGGGGCTGGACGTGGCTGTCCTGGAGGCCCGGTCTGTGGCCGGCGGCGCTACCGGGCGGAGCGCCGGCATGGTGCTCAGTGGCCTGACCTGCTATTACAACCAGGCGGTCGAGGCGTATGGACGGCGCAAGGCTCAAGCCGTCTGGAGCCAAACGATCGAAGGGCGTGACCGGTTGCTCGAGGCCGCCGAACGGCTGGATGTGCCGGTCGAACGCACCGGCAGTGTTGCCTGGGCGGTCGAAGAGGCCGAGGCAGAGGATTTGGAGGAATCAGCCGCCTTGCTCTTGGAGGATGGCTTTGCCGTCCAGTTCGAGGGGGGCGATTCGCTGGGGCGTGGTTTTTATGCCGCGTTACGGTATCCCGACGATGTAGCGGTGGACGCCGCCGCGCTGACCCAGGCGATGTTGTTCGAGGATGACATCGCCGTACATCCGGGAACCGAGGTCTATCACCTGGAGCGGGAGGGGTCTGGGGTGCGGGTCTGGGCCAAGGGCCGCACCGTGCTCTGTGACGCCGTCCTGTTGGCCGTCAATGGCTACGCCGTGTTGTTCGATCCCTACTTTACCGACAAAGTCGTCCCCACTCCCTGTCGTGTCTTGACCACCAACCCGCTGGATGGGGTCGTGTTGCAGCAGCCCGGCTGCGCCAATTACGGGTACGAGTTTTGCCGCCAGTTTCCAGATCGCCGGTTTCTGCTGGGCACTTGGCGCTTCACTTCTGCCCCGGAGCACGGGGGCAAGTTGGGCGACCATGTAGGAGAGGATGGGCTTGTGCACTTTGTCAACAGCCACTTTCCCGACGTCGAGATCCAGGACAGCCGCCGCGGGTCTGGGTTGATGGGATTTACCCCTGATGGACTGCCCCTGATCGGTCAACTGCCCGACACACCGGGGGTATACTTTGCAGTGGGGTTTGGAGGGCGGGGGTTGGCGTGGGCGTTTGTCGTCGCCGAACGCCTGGCGGCATTGGTGCTGGGAGAGGAGCATGATGGATAAGGAAGCCTATCTGGTCAAACCGCTTGCCGAAGGAGTCGTGCAATGCCGGGTCTGCGAGCACTTTTGCGCTATCAAGCCTGGCCAGTCGGGAAAGTGCGGCGTGCGCCGGAACGTGGATGGCACCCTGTATTTGATCGTCTATGGAACGCCGGTCGCCCTCCATGTGGACCCGATCGAGAAGAAACCCCTCTTCCATTTTCTGCCCGGGCAGGACGCGCTGTCCATCGGTACGTATGGGTGCAACTTTCGCTGTCCTTTCTGTCAGAATTGGCAGATGTCTCAGGAGCGGGACTGGGACGGACGGCGGGGGGGGCGGAACGTCCTGCCGGAGAATCTCGTCGAGACCTGCGTGCGAGATGGAATCCCCATCATCGCCTATACGTACAACGAGCCGACGACCTTTTTCGAGTATACCTACGATACCGCCCGGCTGGCCCACGAGCGGGGGATCAAGAATGTCTACGTGTCCAACGGCTACATGTCGCTGGCCGCCCTCGATATGATCCTGCCGTATCTGGATGGCATCAACGTGGACCTCAAGGCGTTCACCGAGACCTTTTACCGCGAACAGTGTCAGGCGCGGCTGGGCCCGGTCAAGCGGAACATCATGTACATCGCCCGTGAGACCGGCACCTGGATCGAGGTGACCACCCTGTTGATCCCCGGCCTCAACGACTCGGAGGAGGAATTGCGGGCCATGGCAGAGTGGCTGGCCGGGGTGGACCCCGAGATGCCCTGGCACGTCACCGCCTTCCACCCTGATTACCGCATGCTCGACCGGCCGCGCACCTCGCAACAGATTCTGGCTCGCGCTTACGAGATCGGTCAGCAGGCTGGGTTGCAGCAGGTCTTTGTGGGCAATGTGATGGATCTGGATCGAGAGAGTACCCGCTGTCCCGACTGTGGGCGGGTCTTGATTCGGCGCCACTGGTACACCGTGCAAGAGATGTGGGATGAGCGCGGGGTCTGTCCGCAGTGCGGTCGAGCGATTGCCGGTGTGTGGTCGTAGGCGTAGCGAGATGCTGTTCTAGTCGTGTGGTGAAATGGAGGTAACGATGTCTACTCTACCTATCCGACGGCCGGCCGTCGCCGGTCAATTTTATCCCGCTGATCCTGACGTCATCCGTGAAACGGTCCGGGAGCACGTTGACCAGGCCACGTTGCCGGGGGATTTGGGAACTGTTCGCGGCGTCATCGCTCCCCACGCTGGTTACATCTATTCTGGACCTACGGCCGGATACGCGTTCAAAGCGCTGTCCCAACTCGCTCCCCGGTCGTGGACGGTCTTTCTGATGGGGCCGGCTCACCGGGTCTACTTCCGGGGGGTCGCGCTGGGCAATTATTCGGCCTTTCGCACCCCGCTGGGCGACGTTCCCGTGGCGGTGGATCGGGTCGCCGAGATGTTGGCACGCTCTCCGCTGTATACCCGCTTCTCCGAGGCGCACGTGCCGGAGCATTCCCTCGAGGTCGAGGTGCCATTTCTACAACTGATGCTGCCAGATTTCCAACTGGTGCCCATGCTGTTTGGAGAGGTGGATCCTCAAAAAGTAGCGGCAGAACTGGCCGAGGGGATCGGCCCGGACGATCTGATCGTCGTCTCCAACGACCTGAGCCATTTCTACTCCTACGAGGAGGCCCACCACCTGGATCACTCGGTGCTGGATGCCGTGATGGCAGGGGACGAAATCGGGGTACTGAGGGGCGAGGCGTGCGGTCGGGCGCCCGTGGTGACGTTGATGGGTATCGCGCGCCGCCAGGGCTGGACCCCTCACCTGTTGGATTACCGCACCTCTGGGGATACAGCCGGCGACCGGAGACAGGTCGTGGGCTATGCCGCCGTAGCATATACGGCATGAAAGGATACTGCCATGCCTCTCTCATCTGAGGAACGACAGGTATTATTGAGCCTAGCGCGAGAGGCGATCACGCGCGCGGTGCGCGGCCAGGAACCGCCGCCTGTGGACCTGGACGGGCTGCCCGAATCCCTGCGCCGCGATGGCGCGAGTTTCGTCACGCTGACCATGCACGGGGACTTGCGGGGCTGCATCGGGTCGCTGGAACCGCGCCAATCCCTGGCGCTGGACGTGCGAGAGAATGCCGTCTCGGCGGCTTTTCGCGACCCCCGTTTCTCGCCTGTGCGGGAGGACGAACTGGGTGATTTGCGCGTCGAGGTCTCGGTGTTGAGCGAGCCGAAACCGCTGTCCTACGATGGCCCTGACGATTTGATCGCCCAGTTGCGACTGGGGGTGGATGGGGTGGTCATCGAGAGCGGCTGGAACCGGGCCACGTTTCTCCCCCAGGTGTGGGAAAAGCTGCCGACCCCGCGTCAATTCCTGGAGCACCTGTGCCTCAAAGCCTATTTGCCTGCCGATGCCTATCGCAAGCCCGGCCTCGACGTGTACACCTACCAGGTGGAAAAGTTTGAGGAGCGGAAAGACGTGCGACGTGGATAAGGTGTGAGGGGGCCGCATGCTCGCCAAAGTCATCAGTTGCGCCCTGGTCGGTTTGGAGGGCGTCATCGTCCAGGTGGAAGTGGATACCTCGCGAGGAATGCCGTCCCTGGTGATCGTCGGTCTGCCCGACGCGGCGGTCAAGGAATCCAGCGAGCGGGTGCGGGCCGCCGTCAAGAACTCGGGCCTCGTCTTTCCCGGCAAGCGCATCACCGTCAACCTGGCCCCGGCCGATATTCGCAAGGCTGGGCCATCCTACGATCTGCCCATCGCCGTGGGCATTCTCATCGCCTCGGAACAGGCCTGGCCTCAGGCGGTGGAGGATGCCCTCTTTGTCGGTGAGCTTTCTCTCGATGGCTCGGTGCGGCACGTCAACGGCATCCTGCCCATCGCCGCGTTGGCCCAGGAGCAAGCGATCCGCCGCGTTTTCGTCCCGGCTGTGGATGCCCCGGAAGCGGCCCTGATCAAGGGACTGGAAGTGATCCCGGTCGAAAACATGGCCCAGTTGGCGGCTCACTTGCAGGGTTTGCGCGCCATTCCGCCCTTTACTCCCGATGTGAATCCCGCCTCGCTGCCGCTGCCAGAATATGCGGCCGACTTTGCCGAGATCAAGGGGCAGGAACACGTCAAACGGGCGTTGGAAGTCGCGGCGGCCGGAGGGCACAACGTGCTGATGGTCGGGCCGCCCGGTGCAGGCAAGACGCTGCTGGCCCGCTCTATGCCCTCCATCCTGCCCACGATGGTGATTGAGGAAGCGCTGGAGGTGACCAAGATATACAGCATCGCTGGCCTGCTGCCCGATGATACGCCCATCATTCGGCGCCGTCCCTTCCGCGCGCCCCATCACACCATCAGCCACGCCGGGCTGGTCGGGGGGGGACATTGGCCCCGGCCGGGGGAGATCAGCCTGGCCCATCGCGGGGTGCTCTTTCTGGACGAACTGCCCGAGTTCGGCACCCGCACGCTGGAGGGTATGCGGCAGCCGTTGGAGGACGGCCACATCTCCATCGCCCGCTCCACCGGCACGCTGACCTTTCCGTCCCGTTTCATGATGGTAGCGGCGATGAATCCCTGTCCGTGTGGATACTATGGCGACCCGGTGCGCGAGTGTACGTGCTCCATGCAGACCATCAGCCGCTACCAAAAGCGCATCTCTGGCCCGCTGCTGGACCGCATAGATATCCACATCGAAGTGCCGCGCGTGGATTACGACAAGTTGACCGCGGATCGGCTGGGGGAGCCTTCGGAGCTGATTCGGTCTCGGGTGGAGCAAGCGCGGGAGATGCAGCGACAGCGGTTCGACGGGGTCTCTCTTTCCAGCAACGCCGATATGGGACCGGCCGAGGTGCGGCAGATTTGCCGGTTGAGCGAGACGGGGCGGAGCTTGATCAAGGCCGCTATGCAGCAGTTGCAGATGAGCGCCCGGGCCTTTCACCGCATCCTCAAGCTGGCCCGCACCATCGCGGACCTGGCGGGCAGCGAGTCCATCGAAACGGCGCACCTGGCGGAGGCGATCCAGTACCGGCCGCGGCGGATGGTCTGACCAGCTCGGTGTCGTTGAGGTAGATTTCAGAGTTAGGTGCACGGTGCACTTGGTATGCTCAACTTGTAGCCACGAAACGCTTGACCCCCGAGCAAAACTATGCTACACTCAGCATAGTGATTTGCATCGTTTCCTCTCATCTTCACCGTGTGTTTATAAACCACATGACGTAGTGCTTTCGTCCAGTCTAGTTCTCGGTACAAAACTGTCGGCGGTGGGACAGTGCGCCGCGCTGCAGCTGAAAACTGGCCTTCCAATGGGACAAAAAGCCCCAAAACCGGGCTTAAATTACCCTCGTATAGAATAACGCATAGGTGTAGTGGTGCGCAGGGGCCGGATCAGGTATACTGATGCCAGTCCGCAGTGGCGGGCCGTCGGTAAGCCAGGGTGCTCTGTCCTTCCCTGTTGCACGGTTCAGGAACCGTGTCTTCTATTTGAGTGTGTGGCCCCTGACCCGTCGGATTTCTTCTAACCCGGATCGTGTGCACCTGGCGGGTTGCACCCCGGCGCAGCAGATGGGGCCTTTCGGCCCCATGCCGGGGGTTTCTCTGCACCGACAGGAATGCTCTGATTAGCACGAGGGTGTTGCTGACGGGTTATCCTGGGCCGTACCCCCTGCGCCACCGACATCAGATGAGGCGACGCTGCTTTCCAGGCAACGTCGCCACCACGTGATCAGAAAGAAAGGAGTAACACCTATGCGCACATCTCCCGATGAATGTGTCCTGGCGTTCGACTTCAGCCTTGATACCCTCGACATGGCACTAATGGCTCCCGACGGCGATTGGATTATACCCCATCGCGCCTACGACAACAACATGCCCGGCTTCCAACAACTCAAACAAGACCTCTTGCCGCACCTGGACGACCTCGACGGGGTCCGCCTGACTGCCGCCGGCGAGTCCACTGCCCTCTTCTGGTGGCACGCTTTCTACCAGATCTACACCGATCCCGACTTGGCGCTTTACACCCCTGCCCTCGCTCTGCTCAACCCTCTCTACGTCAAGAACTTCC
>OMKS01004157.1_pt1 | contig 11061 bp, 6 predicted proteins | sample 1674721 | NCBI WGS metagenome assembly OMKS01 (sample SAMN06264996, study PRJEB25208) | sediment metagenome | isolation source: hot spring sediment | place: USA: California | collected 2014-09-02 | reverse complement strand
CTGTCGGCAGCGGCAACGTCATCCGCAGCAGCACCTACGTCTGGGTGTGGGGCGGGCGCGCGGCGTATTGGCGGCAGGAGAGCACCAACCGCATCGACCTGATCACCGACAAGGACACTTACGCGGTGGGCGACGTGGCCGAAATCCTCATCCCCTCGCCATATAGTGGCGCTGTCAACGCTTTGGTGACAATCGAGCGCGGGCACATCCTCGAAACCGCCGTCATCGAACTGTACAGCAACAGCGAAGTCCTGCGCATCCCCGTCACCGAGGAACACATCCCCAACATTTTCGTCTCCGTCGTCATCGTGCAGGGATCGGCGCAGTCGCCGGAGTCGTTGGCGACGTTCAAAATGGGGACGGTGCTGTTGCCGGTTTCCATCGAGGAGAAGGAGCTGACGATTGCCCTCACACCCGACCGTAGTATCGACAGTGCGCAATACTACCGTCCCCGCGAGACGGCGATCTACGACGTGCTGGTGACCGATTACGCCGGGAAGCCGGTGGAGGCGGAACTGTCGCTGCGGCTGGCCGACCTGGCGGTGCTGGCGCTGGCCGATGAAACCGGTCCGACGCTGCTGGAACGCTTCTGGAGCCAGCGCGGTTTGGGCGTGCGCACGTCGGCGGCGCTGGTCGTGGCTATGGAGGCCTACAACCGCGAACTCGCGCCGGAGGCCAAAGGCGGCGGGGGCGGCGACGGCGACGGCTTTATCCGCACCGAATTCGCCGATACCGCGTTCTGGGACCCGGTCGTGCGCACCGGCACGGACGGACGCGCGCGGGTGGAAGTGAAGCTGCCCGACAACCTGACGACGTGGCGGATGCAGGCGCGGGGCATCACCGCCGAGACGCTCGTAGGCCGCACCGACGTGGACGTGTTGAGCACGCTCGACCTGCTCGTGCGCCCCGTGTTGCCGCGTTTCTTCGTCGTGGGCGACCGGGCGGAGATTGCGACCATCGTCCATAACAACACCGGCGCGGCGGTCTCCGCCGTGGTGACGTTGACCGTTGAGGGGCTGGACGTGACAGGCGCGACGCAGCAAACCGTGAACATCCCGGCGGGCGACAGAGCCAAAGTCGTGTGGCCGGTCACGGCGCTGCCTCCTCGTCATTCTGAGCGAAGCGAAGAATCTCAAGTCATTGTGCGCATGGAGGCCCTCGCAGGTGGCTACTACGACGGGCGCGAGGACACCCTGCCCGTCTACCGCTATTCGACGCCGGAGGTCGTGGGGACCGCCGGGCGGCTCGCCGGGCCGGACCTGCGCCAGGAGATCGTCCAACTGCCGCGCGCGTTCGACTCCACGCAGGGCGAGTTGACCGTGCAACTGGACGGTTCGCTCACGGCGGCGACGGCGGACGCGCTCACCTATCTGGAGCACTTCCCCTACGAGTGCGTCGAGCAGACCGTCAGCCGCTTCCTGCCCAACGTCCTCACCTACCAGGCGTTGCAGGAGATGAACCTGGCCCGGCCCGAACTCAAGGCGGCGTTGACCGAACAGGCCGGCGTGGCGCTGCAACGGCTCTACGCGCAGCAGAAATACGACGGCGGGTGGGGCTGGTGGCTGTCCGACGAGAGCAACCCCTACGTCACGGCTTACGTCCTCCAGGGGATGCTGGAAGCGCGCCGCGCCGGATTCACCGTGGACGTCGATGTGATCCGCAAGGGCGCGGCTTATCTGCGAACCAGCCTGCTCTCCGTCACCGACAAAACCACGCACTGGCAGGCCAACCGTCTCGCATATCAACTCTACGTCTTGGGTGAATACGTCAATCTGGTGGGCGACGCGGAAAAGGGCGGCGAGTTGAGCCGCGCCGTGCAACTGTTCGAGAAGCGGCATCTGCTGGATCATTACGGGCGGGCGACGCTGGCGGTGGCCTTCGGCCTGCTCGATCCGGGCGAGCGCAGCCGCGTGGACACGCTGCTCTCCGACCTCACCGGGGCCGCCATCTACAGCGCCACCGGCACGCACTGGGAAGAGGCCAAGCCCGACTACTGGAATATGAATACCGACATCCGCACCACCGGCATCGTGCTCTGGGCGCTCGCCCGTCACAATCCCGAGAGCGACTTATTGCCCAACGTCGTCCGCTGGCTGATGACCGTGCGCAAAGAGGGGCACTGGGGCACGACGCAGTCTACCGCGTGGTCGCTCATGGGCCTGATCGCCTACATGCGCGCCACGGGCGAATTACAAGGCGACTTTAGTTACACCGTCACGCTGAACGGCGAGGTGCTGCTGCAAGGCGATTTCAATGCCGATAACATCACCGAAAGTCAGAAACTCACCGTCGCTATCGCGGAACTGTTAGTGGAAGAAGGCAACCGCCTGTTCATCGAGCGCCTACCTGCATCGAGCGGGCAAACGGGCGAGGGCCAGCTTTACTACACTGCGCACTTGCGCTACTTCCTGCCCGTCGAGCAGGTGAAGGCGCTGGATCGCGGTATCGTTATCGCGCGGCAGTACAGTCCCGTAGAAGACCCGGATGCCTACGTAGACGGCGCGCAGGTCGGCGACGTGATCCGCGTGAAGCTTACCGTCGTCGCGCCCACCGATTTGTACTACGTCGTCGTCGAAGATCCGCTGCCCGCCGGCTGCGAGGCGGTGGACGTCACCCTCAACACCACGAGCGTCGTCGGCGAGCGACCCGGCGTGCGCAACCTCACGGCGGAAGAAGAGGATGCCTGGTATCGCTGGTACGGCTGGGGCTGGTGGTGGTTCTCGCACTCGGAGATCCGCGACGAGAAAGTTGCCCTCTTCGCCACGTACCTGCCGCGCGGGACCTACGAATACAGCTACGTCATGCGCGCCAGCGTTCCTGGGACGTTCAACGTGATTCCTGCGACGGCGTACCAGATGTACTTCCCGGAGGTGTTTGGGCGGAGTGACGGGAGCAGGTTTGTGGTGGAAGAATGAGCAGAAACCATCTTGTACCTGTGACACCGTGACACCCTTGACGGCTTTGAACAACGATGATATTATACGTGCAAAACACGTGTAGCTCGATAAGGAGTGCTATGGCACAAAGAAAATTAACCATTACCATCGACGAACAAATCTACGAGGGTTTGTATCGCGTTATTGGCCCACGCAAAATCAGTGGCTTTATCGAAGACCTGGTCCGACCGCACATCACTTACCCTGATTTGGAGCGCGCTTATGCAGAAATGGCGCAAAACAAGGTGCGAGAAGGGGAAGCGTTAGAATGGGCGGAGGGAACGTTGGGAGACGTAGCCGATGAAGCGTGGTGATGTGTGGTGGGTGGATTTTGATCCTTCCATCGGAGGTGAGATTCAGAAACTCCGTCCGGCTGTGATTGTAAGTAATGACGCAGCGAACAAATATCTGAACCGGGTTCAGGTATTGCCATTGTCGTCAGCCATAGATAAGATATATCCAAGTGAGGCCCGCGTGACTTTCGACGGTGTGCCAGGTAAAGCTATGGCAGATCAGTTAACCACCGTGAGCAAATTGCGCTTGAGCCGTTTTGGTGGACGGCTGACGCATGAGGAAATACGCGACATAGAACGTGCCATCCGTCTACAGTTGGATTTATTTTAGCTATAATCAGTAGATCGCAGACCAAGCCGAAGCCAGACTACAAAAGTCTCATAAGGCGCCTACTTGCGCCAATACGCACGCTAAACACCATGTCTACACTGCTCAGTACGCGCTGAGACTTTTGTAGTCTTTGCGATCTACTGATAATTGCTGGTCGGGGATTTTACCCCAACCCCATCGCCGCCAACATCTCCGCATTGCTCTTGAACTTGAACAGCTCCACGCCCAGTTCGGCGGCCTTTTGTTGCTCGATGGCTTCGAGGCGTTGCCAATCCTCGCGGCGCACCAGCGGCTTATCAAGCTGCGCCAGCCGCGCGGCTAGCTCTTCCCCTGCGTCCGCGTTGTAGGCGGGCAATTCACCGATGTAGCGCATCACCGCTTCCGCGCAGTTGTAGGCATCCTTGCGCGCCAGTCCTACCTGGCCCTCGCTGGCCTTACGCGCCCACCCGGCGACGAAGATGCCCTCGATTGGCGCGTCAGCCTCCGGATCGAAGACCTCGTAGCTCTCACCGCCCACCGGATAGCGTGGGTTCTCGTGTTTCACGAACTCGTTCCACTGCACCGGCAGACCGAACCGGTTGCTCACCCTATCGCCAATGCAGAAGATGACGGTATCTACATCAAGCACGTGCTGCGTATCGAGGCGGCGGGCGCGGGTATCGCCGTCGTCTTTCAGGACCAGCTCCGTGTCATCCAGTTCCAGGCCCACCACATTTCCCTCGGCGTCGCCCAACATGCGCTTGGGCGATGAGAGGAAGCGGAAGTGGATGCGCGTGTCAGAGACCGGTTCCAGAGCTTTGCGCGATAGCGCCGAAAGGATGAAATCTTTCGCTTCATCCGGGTCCTGGCCCACGGCGCGCATCCGTTCGGCCACGCGCGCGAATTCCGCCTCAATCGCTTCCAGGTCGAAGTTGCGCGCGATGTACGTCAATTCCTGGCGGGTGAACTTGACCTCCGCCGGACCGCGTCGCGCCACGCCGATAATCTCGTCTACGTGCACGTCGCGGGTGAGCCAGTGCGCGATATCGGCCATTGTGTTACCCACGCCGATCACTGCCACGCGCTTACCGATGGCAAATTCTTGCTCGGCGAACGGCGGTAGGCGGTTGTAGTGGTACATCAGCGTCTTGGAGTGGTAGACGCCTCGCAAGTCCTCACCGGGCAGGCCAAGCCACTTGGTGCCCTGTGCGCCCACCGCGACCATAATAGCAGCGAACCCCATCTGGCGCAATTCCGCCAGCGTCACGTCACCGTCTTCGGCCACGCGGACGTTGCCATAGTACGCGATGTCCGGTGAGGCCAGGATTTTGCGGAACTGTTTGCGCAGTCCTTCTTTGATGGCGTACTTGTTGTAGTAGATGCCGTACTCGGCCAGGCCGCCGGGCTTGATGTCGCGGTTGAGTAGCACGACGCGCGCGCCCTGTTCGACGAGACTTTTGGCCCCAAACAGGCCGGCCGGTCCGGCGCCAATGATGGCAATAACGGGTTTTTGTTCTTCGGTCATAGTGTGCCTCCTTGGCTGTGTCCTACACAAACCTGACAGGTTTCAGGCGAACGAAACTGCGAGCAGTTTCGTTCGCCCAACCTGTCAGGTCTTGTTTTGTCAATCGAAAACAAGGTTTGAAAATCCAGCTTACTTGAGCGTTCGTTTTGCTCCTGCAACGGTATTCTTCAACAACATCGCAATCGTCATCGGGCCGACGCCGCCGGGGACGGGGGTTAGCCATCCGGCAACGTCTTTGACGGACTCGAAATCCACGTCGCCCACGAGGCGATAGCCACGCTTGGCGCTCGGATCGTCCACGCGGTTGATGCCCACGTCGATAACGACCGCGCCGGGCTTTACCCAATCTGCTTTCACCATCTGCGCGCGCCCTACCGCTGCTACGAGGATGTCGGCGCGGCTGGTGATCGCCGGCAGGTCGCGGCTGCGTGAGTGACAGATCGTGATGGTGGCATCGCGCTTGAGCAACAGCATCGAGACCGGCAGGCCGACGATATTGCTGCGCCCCAAGATCACCGCCTCTTTGCCCGCAATGGGTAATTCCAGCCGGTCGAGCATCTCGATGACGCCGGCGGGAGTGCAAGGCGCGAACAACGGTTCGCGGCCTTTCATCGCCAGCCGTCCGATGTTGATAGGATGGAACCCGTCCACATCCTTCTCCAGGCTGATGGCGCTGAGGATGGCTTCTTCGTTCAGGTGGTCGGGCAGGGGTAGTTGCACGAGGATGCCGTGGATCGCCGGATCGGCGTTGAGCTTCTGCACGAGGCCCTCGACCTCTTCCTGGGTGGCTTCGGCGGACAGATCGTGGCCTACCGAGTGAATGCCCACTTCCTTGCAGCGCTTCTGCTTCATCCGCACGTAAGTCTGCGAGGCGGGATTATCGCCTACGAGGACCGTCGCCAGGCCAGGTGTCACGCCTTGTTCCTTCAACGCCGCGACCTCCTGGGTCAATTCATCGTGAATCGCTTTGGCGATTGCGTTACCGTCAATGAGTTTTGCTGTCATATATTACGCTCCTTGTGGAAATGAGAAATGAGTAAAGAGAAATGAGAAATGAGAAATGAGTAACGAGTAACGAGGCTCTTACCTTCCTTCACTCTTTACTCTTTACTCTTTACTCATTACTCATTACTCATTACTCTTCACTCTTTTACGACAACCCGACGATTTTACCATCAACGAGATCAACGTTCATAAACGCGGGCTTGCTCGGCAGGCCGGGCATGGTGCGCATCTCTCCCGCCAGGGGATAGAGGAAGCCGGCGCCCATGCTCGCGCGAATGTCGCGGATGGGGAAGGTGAAGCCCTTCGGGACGCCCTTGAGCGCCGGATCGTGGCTGAACGACAGGTGCGTCTTCGCCATGCAGATCGGCGTTTTGTCGTAGCCCAGGTCGGTGTAAAGCTTTATCTTGGCCTCGGCCTCCGGGCTGTAATCCACGCCGTCCGCCCCATAGACCTCGCGCGCCAGGATTTCGATTTTCTCCCTGATGGACTGCTCGGCGTCGTAGAGGAAGCGGAAATCGGAAGGCTCATCGGTAGCCTTGACCACGGCCTCGGCAAGTTTCAGCGCGCCTTGGCCACCATCGGCCCAATGGGAGGTGACGACGCCGTCGAACGCGCCCGCCCGCAGCGACGCCTCGCGCACGATGGCCCACTCGGCTTCGGTGTCGGTGTGGAAGGCGTTGATGGCGACGACGACGGGGATGCCGAACTTGCGTGCGATCTTGATGTTGGCTTCCAGATTGGCGACACCGCGCCGCACCAATTCCAGGTTCTCCTCGGTGTACGCCTTATCCAGCGCCCGCCCGGCGACGACTCTTGGCCCGCCGCCGTGCATCTTGAGCGCGCGTATCGTAGCGACCATCACCACCGCGTTGGGGATCAGGCCAGAAACACGGCATTTGATGTCGAAGAACTTCTCCATACCGATGTCGGCCCCAAAGCCCGACTCCGTGACCAGGAAGTCGCTCATCTTCACGCCGATCTGGTCGGCGATAACCGAGGAGTTGCCGTGGGCGATGTTAGCGAATGGTCCAGCGTGGACGAAGGCCGGTTGCCCTTCGAGCGTTTGCAACAGGTTGGGCATAATCGCATCCTTCATCAGGACGGTCATCGCGCCCGCGACGCCCAAATCCTCGGCAGTGATGGGACGTTTTTTCGTATCCGTGCCGATGACGATGCGGCCGATGCGCTCGCGCATATCGTCGAGACCGGTGGTGAGGGCGAGGATCGCCATCAGCTCGCTGGCAACGGTGATGTCGAAGCCCGTTTGGCGGATAGGGCCATCCCCGATTTCACCCAGACCGGCGATGATATTGCGTACCGCGCGGTCATTCATATCCACCACGCGGTTCCAGGTGATGGAATATGGATTGATGTTGAGCCGCTTCAGCCCGATTCTCTCGAGATAGCTGTCGCTCCAGCGACTTTCGTGGTAAATACGCGCGTCGATGGCGGCGGCGCAGAGGTTGTGTGCCACACTGACCGCGTGGATATCGCCGGTGAGGTGCAGGTTGAAGTCTTCCATCGGGATAATCTGGCTGTAGCCGCCGCCGGCCGCCCCGCCTTTGATGCCGAACGTCGGCCCCATCGAAGGCTGGCGGATTGCGGCGATGCTGTTGTAGCCGAGCGCGCCGAGCGCCTGCGTCAGGCCGACGGTGGTCGTGGTCTTCCCCTCGCCGAGCGGGGTGGGGGTGACGGCGGTCACGTCGATGTACTTCGCGTTGGGCCGCGCCGCGAACTTCTCGCGCACGTCTAGGTGGACTTTGGCCTTGTACTTGCCGTACAGTTCCAGGTCATCTTCTGTCAAACCGAGTGGCGCGGCGATCTCCCGAATTGGGCGTATCGTGGCGGCCTGAGCAATCTCAATGTCCGCAGGGACGGGTTTTTGGTCAGTCATAGAATCCTCCTTTAAAATTATTAAGTGGAAAATCACAAAGTCACCAGTCGAAAGTCCTCGGCAAGCCTTGTCGCACGGTCAGAATCTATCCAAGAATTCGCTACTGACGCACTAGAAACGCTCGCAAGCACAATTTTTGGATGGAATTTTCATCTTTCGAAAGCTGGTTACAGTTTTCATACCATATCATAATATTCAAGGGGGGTAAATATACAAGTGGCAAAACTCACTTTCTGCAAACCAAGCCGTCACACAACCTTGCGACTCAAGCTAACCGGCGGCGTTATAACCCGCCGTACCGCCCGCGACGTTGTAGACCTCGACGAATCCGCGCTGTTTGAGGATGCTCGCTGCCATACTGCCGCGTGGACCGGCGCTACAGAGCACGACCGTTGGTTTGGCGGGATCGAGTTCCGTGTAGCGCGTGCGCAGGTCGGGCGCGGGGATGTTGATCGCGCCCTCGATGTGCCCGGCGGTGAATTCGCCCGGCGTGCGCACGTCCACCAGGACGAGGGCGGGGTCATCTGCGAGTCTGGCGCGCGCTTCCTTGCCGGAAAGGAGAGAGACCGTGCCTGTGGCGTATCCCGCCGCTGCCCAGGCGGACATACCGCCCTTCAAATACCCGGCGACGCGATCCAGCCCCACCCGGCGCGCCCAGACCGTGGCCTGCTCGACATCGGCTTCGCTGTCAGCGACCAGCAAGAGGTCTTGATCGGTGGGCAGAACCCATCCCGCGAAGATGGGGAAGTTGCCGTTGAGGTCGAGGCTCCACGCGCCCGGAACGTGCATCCCGGCGAACCCCGCGTAGGGCCGGGCATCCACCAGCACGACGTCAGGTTCTGCCATCCGCGCGGCGAACTGCGCGGGCGCGAACGGTTGCGGCGCGGGCAGTTCGGCGATGCGCGCCGGGCCGCGCCGGTTGTCGTCGCTGCAGCGGCTGAAGTGATCGGGCGCGGGCGGCATATCGGAAGTGAGGGAGTGGATGAACGCGCCTTTGTCCGCGACCTGCAACGCGGGGTTGTAGCGCCGCTCGTAGCCGATGGTCGAGAGCCGTTTGGCGCCGATGGCGCGCCCGCACAGCGAACCGGCCCCGTGCGCGGGGTAGACCTCGCAGAAGTCGGGGAGCTTGAGCAGTTTGTCGTGCAGGCTGTGGTAGAGTTGCCCCGCTAACTCGTCGGCGATGTCGGGGAACAAATCCGGCCGCCCCACGTCGCCGACGAAGAGCGTGTCGCCCACGAAGACGCCGATAGGGTCCGCACTGCGCGACAAGTCGGCGACGACGTAGGCGATGTGTTCCGGCGTGTGGCCGGGCGTCTCCAGGACGCGCAGTTCCATATCTTCCAGCGTGATCGTGTCCCCTTCGACCAGCGGTACGTGGTCGAAGGCGCAGTTTTACGCGCGCGGCGCGTAGATCGTCGCGCCGGTGATGTGGGCCAGGTCCATGTGCCCGGAGATGAAGTCGGCGTGGAGGTGGGTGTGCAGGACGTGCGTGATCGTCACGCCCAGGGCGCGGGCGGCGTCGAGGTAGATGTCCACATCGCGTTGTGGGTCTACCACCGCGCAACTTTGGCTTCCGGCGAGGAGGTAGGAACTATGGGCGATTTTAGGGGTAAAGAATGGTTGGATCAGCATTAGAAAGTCTCCTTCAAAATAATCCGTGCATCTACTACCTTCAACCCTTCTCCTTCGCCATACACCAGCACAGGATTGGCATCCGATTCGGCGATGTCGTCGCCCAAATCCATGATCATCTGCGAGTAACGGCTCAGGGCCTCGGCGAGTGCGGCGCGGTCGCGGGGAGCTTCGCCGCGCGCGCCGGCCAGCAAAGGCGCGCCCTGGATGTCGGCGAGCATCGCCAGCGTATGCTCCGCCGAGATGGGCGCGATGCGGAAGGTCACGTCCTTGAGGATTTCGATGAAGATGCCGCCCAGGCCAAACATCACCGTGGGGCCGAACGTGGGATCGTTGATCGATCCCAGGATGACCTCTGCGCCGGATGGCGCCATCTGCTGGACGGCCACGCCTGCGATGCGCGCATCGGGTTTGTAGGCGCGGGCGCTGGCGAGGATGGCGCGATAGGCAGCACGCACATCGGCCGCGGAGTGCAGGTTGATCTTCACCCCGCCGGCGTCCGATTTGTGCAGGATGTCGGGCGACATAATCTTCAGCACGACGGGATAGCCCATCGCTTCGGCCAACTGCACCGCCTCGTCCTCCGTCTTCGCCAGTTCTGTGACGGCCACAGGAAGGCCATAGGCGGCGAACACCTTCTTGGATTCGATTTCGCTGAGGTAGACCCGGCCCGCCGCCCGCGCTTGCGCGATGATGGCGCGCGCAGCGTCGGCGTCCACGTCGCGGTATGACGTGAATTCATCCATCGCCAATTCGCAGTTGCACGCATACTCGTGCAACGCGGCGATGGCGTTGACGGCGGTATCGGGCGCGCCGTAGGTGGGCAGGCCGTTCTCCACCAACCACTGCATCGCGCGCCCGGCCTCCGCGCCGCCGATGAACGACACGGCAATCGGCTTGTCGGTCACGCCCGACTCATCCACCGCGCGCTTGATTGCCTCGGCGATATCCATCGGATCGTTGCGCTGTGTCTCGCAAAAGAGGACCACCAGCCCGTGTACCCACGGATGCTGCAACGCCGTCTTCACCGTCGCCAGGTACTCCGGCCAACCGCCCATGCCGGTCAGGTCGGCGGGATTTTTCACCGAGCCGATTTCCGGCACGTAAGCGCGTAGCGCGGCCTGTAAATCGTCCGGCGCAAAGCGTAGCGGGATGCCGAACCGCTCGGCGGCGTCCGCCGCCAACACGCCCACGCCGCCGCCGTTGGAGATGACCATCAGGTTGTTGCCGACCATCGGCGGCTGCAACGAGAGCGCCAGCGTGCGGTCGAACAGGTTGTTCAGGTCCGAGGCGCGCACCACGCCGGCCTGTTGTAGCGCGGCGTCGTAGACCTTGCCCTTGCCGGCCATCGCGCCGGTGTGCGAGGCCGCCGCCGCCGCCCCGTGCGCTGACACGCCCGACTTGAGTGCGACAATCGGCTTGCGCGCCTGCCGCGCGATTTCCAGGAAGCGCCGCCCGTTCTGGAA
>OMKS01004155.1_pt1 | contig 11064 bp, 9 predicted proteins | sample 1674721 | NCBI WGS metagenome assembly OMKS01 (sample SAMN06264996, study PRJEB25208) | sediment metagenome | isolation source: hot spring sediment | place: USA: California | collected 2014-09-02 | reverse complement strand
CCCGGACCCGGCGCTACCGGAAGTAGACCTGCTCACCGAACACCGGAGCGCTGAAGTCCGTGTAGCCCTCTCCAACTCCTTCGGCTTCGGCGGTCACAACTCGAGCCTGCTCTTGGGACGGGTATAGCTTTTAGCGTTATACCCCTAGGTCCGCCTCACAGCCGCTTCCGGCCTCCTTCCCCCAAGGCCCCCGGGGCACCCGAGGCCCCAGAAGCTCAGGCTCATGCAGGCTCATCGAAGCTCACCGCGACTCACTCCTTCACCCCGCCCTCGGTCAATCCGCCGGCGAGATTCTTCTGGATCGACATGAACAGCAGGATCACCGGGGTAGCGGTGAGTACCGACGCGGCCATGATCCGGTCCCAAATGGCGTTCTTGCTGGTGAAGAGAGCCTTCAGCCCCATCGGCAGGGTGTAGAGCTCGGTGTAGTTCTTCAAAAAGACCGAGGCGAAGAGGTACTCGTTCCAGGCGATCATAAAGCAGTAGATGAAGACCGTTCCGATCGCGGCGCTGGACAGGGGGATAATGATTCGCCATATGGTACCGAAGCGGCTGGCCCCCTCGATCAGAGCCGCCTCCTCGATGGAGAAGGGGATAGTGCGAAAGTAGTTGCCCAGCATGTAGAGCGAGACCGGAAGGGTCTGCACGATATATATAATCATCAGACTGACGAAGGCCCCTTGGGGGATCGATATCCAGCCGAAGCTCACGAACATCCGGTACAGGGGAATGAGCAGGAGGATTCCTCCGAACATATAGACGAACAGCACCCCCCGCTGGACCACCGAGCGCCCGGGAAAACGCAGGCGGCTAAAGGAGTAGGCACCGAAAATCGCAAAAATCACGGTCACCAAGGCCGCAAAGAAGGAGAGCAGAAAGGAGTTGAGAAAGTAACGCAGGAAGGGAAATACGTCGCCGGTGCTGCGGTACTTGGAGAGAATCGCCTCCCGCTGCTCCTCGCTGAGGTCGGGAGTCTCCTCCAGCAAGGTCAATACCGATTCGGGGACGTTTTTCGTCTCCTGTCCGATATTCAGGAGCTCCTTGTAGGCCTCCAGGTTGATGTTTTTCGGGATCAGAGAGGGGTCACCCCATTCGGCGGGGTACTTCAGAGAGATCGAGATCATCTGTATAAACGGGAAAATGCTGAAAAGCACAATAGACAGAACCAGCAGAAAAAAGAGAGCCTTTCGGAGGAAACTAGTTTTCTTTACCATTTCAGCACCCTCTTCACGTAGAACAGAATGAACACTATCAGTAGTATGAACTGGATCACCGCCAAGCTGGCTCCCTGACCCAATTCCATGGTCCCCACAAAAGCCTTGTAGTAGGTATAGACCGACAATACCCGAACGTTTTCAGTGAGAAGAAAGACCTCCTCGAACTTGTTGAAGTTCCATATGACTCGGAGCAGGATAATCGCCCCCATTACAAAGTAGACCTCCGGAAAGGTGATAAAGCGGAACTTGTGCCACCCGGAAGCCCCATCGATCTCCGCCGCCTCGTACAGGGTCTCGTCGATAGCCTGTAGACGGGCGAGGATCATCAGGTAGGAGAAGGGGAAGTTTTTCCAAATACTGAAAGCTATGGCCACCCAGACCGCGGTGCTGGGAGAACCGATCAGATTGAACCTCGAACTGAACAGACCCAGCTTGTCGTAGGCCAGGTCCATAAAAATGCCGTTGACCGGATCGAAGAAAAATTGCCACGAGAACACCACCGAGATAACCGGCGCCACGTAGGGAAAAAGCACCAAGCTTCGCACCACTCCTCGAAAGGGGAACTTGCGGTTCATCGCCAGGGCGACCAAAAGTCCCATCAGCGTGGTGCCGATGGTAGTGGAGAACACATAGACGATGGTCGTGAAGACGGATTTCCAGAAGGTCGGATCGGTCACCACATTCCTATGATTTTCCAAGCCCACATAGGTGTTTCCGGCCATTGGATTCACGTCGAAGAAGCTCAGGTACAAGTTGTATATAATCGGATAGAGTATGAGCGACAGGATTATCGCCACCGCCGGTGTCACCAGGACCAGGCCGAGTACCTTCTCTCTTTCCTGCAGACTCATCCTCTGGGCAAACATTAGTTTAGTTGTATTCATGACTCTCTTTTCCGGTAACTTCCCGGAGGGAAGGCTTACCGCCTCCCCCCGGGACTTTCATTTATTCCATCAATTTTCTCATTTCCATTTCAGCCCAATCCATCGCCGCGTCGACCTCCATCCCCTCTTGGGTGATGCGGTAGATCATCTGCGGGATAATCTGCTTGGAATAAATAGTGCTGGCGGCGGCCATCCTCTTTCCTTCGACGATGCTGAAGGTCTCGATACTGTTCAAACCTTGAATGATTTCAGCCATTTTTTCTTTGCCGTAGTGCTGGAAAATCCCCTTCGGATCGTTTTGAAAACGCGGGTTCACCGCCATCTCCTTGAGCACCGGGTTCATTCCGCCGGGAGCCATGTGCAGCCAAGTGACGTAGGCGTTCGGGGTGAACAGGTAGCTGAGAAACTTCACCGCCGCGGCGGTTTTTAGCTCATCCCCGTGGGCGGGAATACCAAAGCTCAGAATAGTTCCATAGCCCGCCTCTTGAGTCTTGCTGATCGTAGTGGCCACTCTGGTGTTTTCCACCAACTCGGGGTCAAAACTCTTTCCTTCCAGATCGGCGAAGTTGCTGTTGGTCAGAGAGTCCTGAGCGTCGCTCTCCAAGGCCAGGTCGTCCATGATGTAGGTAGAGTAGAAAAACATGGCCATCTTCCCCTGGAGGTAGTAATCACGGGCCCGCCAGGTCTGGGGTCCCGGGGGGGTGTACTTGGCCAGCTCGGCGTAGTACTCCACCGCCTCGCGCATCTCCGGTGTATCAAAGATGAGATTGCCCTGGGCGTCGAAGAGCTGTGCCCCGTTGGCCATGGCTATCTGGGTGAAGCACTGCTCGGTGTAGGCTTCGGCCTTGGTACCTACCAGAATACCGTACTGGTTGATCTCGGGGCGATAAAAGTACTCCGCCGCTTTGAGGATATTCTCCCAGGTCGAAGGGGGTTCAAGACCCGCCTCTTCGAACCAATCGGCGCGGTACCAGATCCCCTGCACCCAGCCGTGATAGGGGACGCCGTAGTACACTCCCTTCTCGGCGCTTTCGTTCAAGCTCAATGCACCTCTGTAGAACTTTTCCGGCCCAATAGACTCGATCAGGCCGCTTATGGCCTCGGAGTTGAGCAGACCCTCAGCGCCGAAAGCCACTATGCTCTCGGTATCGCTTTCGATTATTGCCGGGAGGGTATTCGAAGCCGCGGCGGTGTTGATCTGCGTGGCCATATCGTTCTCATCCACCGCTACCAGCTTCACGTTGATATTCGGGTTCAAGGCTTCGAAGGTGTCTACCAAGACCTGTATCGTAGCCATTCGATCCGATTGAGTTTGGGTAGTCCAAAACTCTATTGTTACCTCTTGGGACACCGTCTCCTCTGACTCTCCAGGTGCTTCGGACTGGCCTCCGGCCCACACCAGGGAAAGCGCAAAGATAAACAAGACAACGGAAGAAAACCATTTTTTCATTGTCTCCATTCCTCCTTTTCGTTTTCTTTCTAGTCTTGCATGATACGACCGGTATGAGCACCCGGCAATGGTACCACGGTACCGTTTTAGTACCGGATTTCCCAACTCAGTCGAGGTAGGTACAGTAGGCGGCCAGATCGAGCCTGCGGGCGATCTCGGCGGTCTTGACGCGATCGTGGGTCCCTATTTTGTTGTATATCTTGGAGATGTGGTTCTTCACCGTCTGTTCGGCGATGAAGAGCCGCTCGGCGATAGCCATATTGTCCAGCCCCAATGAGATCAGGTACATAATCTCCCGCTCCCGCCGACTGAACATAGCCACCGATAGCTTGCTGGGGGTTTGTCCGTCTTCCGCCGGCGGGCCGTTTCCTAAAATCTTGTGCATCACGTTGGGCGAGAGCTGAATAGTTCCGCTCCTCACCGCGCGGATCGACTCGATCAGATCGCCGGGGGGAATATTTTTTAAAATATAGCCCAGAGCGTTGTAACGCATCGCCTCCCGTACATAGTTGTCGTCATCGAAAGTGGTCAGCATCACCACTTTGATATCCGGCAGCTCTTGGCGGATTCTTTTGGTCGCCTCCACACCGTCGAACACCGGCATCCGCACATCCATCAACACCACGTCGGGCTGCTCTCGCCGAATCACCTCGATAGCCTCCACGCCGTTGTGGGCGACTCCCACCACCTCAATATCCTCCGCTCGAAAATCGAGCACCGTCTTCAAACTCTCGATGAAGAGGACCTGGTCGTCCACCAGGACTACCCTTATTTTCTCTCCGCTCCGTTCCATACTTACCCTTCCTCCGTGCCCCCCAAAGGCAGCACCGAACGTACCTTGAAGCCGTCCGGACCGGGGAGAAAACTCAGCTGCCCCCCCGCCGCTTCTACCCTCTCCCTCATTCCGCTAATCCCCACCCCGTCGACTATCTCCGTGGAGCCCTTTCCGTTGTCGCTGATGGTGATATACAAATACCGAGCCTCGATCCACAGGGTTATCCTCACCTGGCTGGCCATACCGTGCCGAAAGGCGTTGGTGATACCCTCCTGCACGATTCGAAAGAGTACCAGATCCAGTTCACCGCCGAAACTATCCGGAGCATTCCCATACTCCACCTTGATCTCCATACCGGTCGCCTCGCTGAAAGAACGAGCCAGATGGGCGATCGCCTGCAGCCCTACCGCCTCTTGTAGTTCTTGGCTCCTCATCTTCCGCATCGACTGCCTGGTCTCCTCGAGACAGTGCCGAGCCTCGAGAAGAGAGTGATCCAGGGCCTCGTTTGCCCTTTCCGCGTCTCTTCGGATCAGTTCCTTGGCCGCTTCCAGAGTCATTATTATATTGGTCAGAGAATAACCTACGGTATCGTGAATCTCCCGGCTGATACGTCTTCTCTCACCGTTCACCGCCGAGTACTCCACACTATGGACGTAACGCTGGAAATCCAAGTTGGCGTGGGACAGTTGGGATATAACCGTGTTCAAGTGTTGTAGTTTTTTTTCCAGATTCTTATTTTTTTCAAAGTACCAACGGACTAGTAACGTGCTCAGAGCATAGAAAAGCAATCCCGTAAGTACCACCAGTCGGTTTTCCGACGAGACCGCCCCTCGAAGCATTCCGAACACAGACCCTTCCCCTCCTAGAAAAAAGACGACCGACAAAGTAGCCAGTATGTAGATTCCCGCCGCCGAGAGGGGCAAATAGAAGGCGATTTCGCTGATCAGGACCAAGGCGAGCAGGATGCTCACCCCGTCCGTTAGCCCCAGGGGATAGGTGAGGAGAAAAAAGAGGGCGATCCGCAGAAGAAGCAGCCCCGATCTGTAGCCGGGAAGAAAAGTAAGCAGCGTCGATGCGCAAAAGGAGAAGATCAGAAGCAGGTAGAAATGCCAATCGAAAATGTGGTGGATTGCATCATCCACGGGGAAGGCCACAAAAAGCACATAGACCAGCAGGTAGTGTGTGAAAAGAAAAAAATAAAAAACCAGCGATAGGTACTTTTTTGCCTCCATGTCCTCTATCCTCTGCCGTCGACCGGCGCCATATTATACCCCGATGGGCTGTTTGTGCCCAGACACCTCCACCGGAACCGAGCAATTCTCAATTTGGAAGTCTAATGACTTCCAAATTGAGAATTTGCTTCATTTGCATAGCAATGATTTGTGTTTCTAACTGTTGGAGGCATTCTCATTTTGGAAAGTGCAAGTGCACTTTCCAAAATGAGAATTGCTGACCGGAACCAAGTTTTGACCGGCGACACCCAATGTCATGCTATTTCTAGTAACGATGGGAGAGAACTCAAAGGGCCTGATAAAAGCTCAGCACCTGCTTCGCCAAACGAACTGTCCGAACCCTCGATCACCGCAATCCTACCTGTAGTTTTTTGCCTTTTTTAACCTATACTTTTTGACAAATTTTAAACTTCCGGATAGTATTTGGAAAATTTTTGAAAAGGAGCGACAGACACATGAGTATGGTGAGATTTTTTGCTGTCTCGGCAGCTGGTGTACGGAAGAAGTTCGGTGTGTCTGCGTGTAGATAGAGAAGCGATTTGAGCAATTTCGCCGCAGTCCATCGGGGCTGCGGCTTTTTTTTCAGGCCTGGAGCAAACAAGGAGGTTCACTATGTTTCAATCAGACCTGGAGGCGTTCCACATGAGCAAGAACGGCACAAGACGGGAGGTCGCACTCTTCTGAGTCGACCTGAGAAAAAAAAGAAGCTCCTTCCGCCGCGGATCTACTGCCGGCGGAGGGAGCTTTTTTGTTTCTAAGTGTTGAGAATCTGCCTCAAAAACTCCTGGGTCCGTTTCTCCTTCGGGGCGCTGAACATCTGCTCCGGCGCCCCCTCTTCGAGAATCACTCCCTCGTCCATGAAGATCACTCGATCGGCGGCCTCTTTGGCGAACCACATCTCGTGGGTCACCACAACCATGGTCATCCCCTCCTTGCCAAGCTCTTCCATTACGCCGATCACCTCGCCGACCAATTCCGGGTCGAGGGCGCTGGTGGGCTCGTCAAAGAGCATCACCTTCGGCTGCATGGCCAGAGCCCGAGCGATGGCTACCCGCTGTTTCTGCCCGCCGGAGAGCATCTCCGGGTAGATCTCCGCCTTGTCTTCGAGGCCCACCTTCTCCAGAAGCTGGTATCCCCGTTCGCGGGCCGCCTTTTTCGGTACGCCCTTCACGTGCACCGGCCCCTCTATGACATTCTCTATCACCGTCATATGGGGAAAGAGATTGAAGTGCTGAAAGACCATTCCCACATCCTGTCTGATGCGGTTGAGCACCTTGTTCACCGGCTTGATGTGCTCGCCGTCGAGGTAGATGTTACCCTTTTGCGCATGCTCCAAAAAATTGACACAGCGCAGGAGGGTGCTCTTGCCGGAACCGCTGGCACCGATAACCACCACCACCTCGCTCTCGGCTACATCGATACTGATATCCTTGAGTACGTGCAGGTCGCCGTAGTACTTCTCCAGGTGTTCTATTCGTAAAATCGGTTCGTCTTTTTTAGTCATGATCACTCACCTTCAGTCTCTGCTCCAGTCGATGCACTCCGTAGGTCAGCAAGCTGGTCATAATCAAATACCACAGTGCAACAATAATCAGCATCTCCATGTACATAAAGGTCGAGGAGCCCATCTGCCGTCCGCGAAGAAGAAGCTCCGGCACCGCAATGGTGCTGGCCAGGGAGCTGTCCTTCAGGGCGATGATAAACTGATTTCCCAGTGGCGGAACCGCCCGTTTGAAAGCCTGAGGCAGGATGATCCGCCACATCGCCTTGCGGTGAGTCATACCCAAGGAGCGGGCCGCCTCCATCTGTCCGTAGTGGATCGATTGGATGGCCCCACGAAAGATCTCCCCGATGTAGGCGCCGTTGTGAACTCCCAGCGCGATTATCGCCGAGGGAAAAGGGGGGATCGTCACTATCGAGGTGAGCCCGTAGTAGATGATAAACAGCTGCAGCAGCAGAGGGGTACCGCGAATGACAAATATATAGGCGCTGGCCAGTTTGGAGGTGAATTGGTGCTGCGAGAGCTTACCCAGCGCTACAATTAATCCCAGCACCAATCCGGTGAGGATGCCGAGGGTGGTGATCTCCAAGGTCAGAAGGGCCGCGTCCCGGAAAAGAAAGAACTTCTCCGGGACGACGCTTAGATCCCATGGCAGATTGATGTTCAAATCTCTACTCCACCGTTATGTCTTCGCCGTCAAACCACTTCTCGCTGATCTGACGCAGAGTACCGTCATCGCGCATCTCCTGCAGTACGGCGTTCACCTGCTCACGCAGCTCGTCGTCGTCATCCTGAAAGGCGATGCCCATGGTCTCGGTTCGCAGGGTCGACCCAACCAGGGTCAGTTGGTCGCCGTCCTTCAACTGGGAGATGGCGTTGAGTCCGACGATTCGGTCGGTCAGCACCGCGTCTACCCGTCCGTTGAGAAGCTCCAGAAGGGTCTGGTTGTCGTCTTCGTACAACTTAACCTGCACGCCCAGCTGCTCCGCGTCTTTTTCAAAAGTGGTACCGGTGACCAGTCCGATCACCGAGTCAGAATCCAGATCCTCGGGGCCGTTAATACCGCCGTCTTTCTTCACGATCAGCTGGGGGCCTGAGTAGTAGTAGGGATCGGAAAAGTCGACGACCTTCTCCCTCTCTTCGGTGATGGCCATACTTCCAAGAATCCCATCGTAGCGTCCGGCCCGAAGTCCTTCGATGATTCCGTCCCACGCGGTGGTCTTGTACTCCAACTCGAGTCCCATCCGCTCAGCGATCTCCGCGGCCACATCCACGTCGAAGCCTTCTACCTCGTTGTCTTCGGTGATGAAATTAAATGGCGGGTAGCCGCCGGATCCGGCAAAGCTTATAGTCTCCGCGCCCTCTTCTTGCTGTCCGCCGGCAAAGAGAAAGCCCGGTACGCTCAGCACAAGTAGTACAATCATAGTAATTTGTAGTCTTTTCTTCATGATTCCTCCTAAGTTTGATACATTTTCATTTGAATACTAAATAATTTAGTGAAAAAAATCAAGGTTTCTGCGAAACTATTTTCATCTTTAAGTGTCCTATAGTACTACTTTACATGATCTTAGAGATTTTTTTGTCTGATTTTTTCATATCATTCAAATTTTTACTGTTCTACCGGCACATGCTGGCTCACCGTTCGGGCAAAAGCCGACGAAATTCTGTACAAGGATATCGCTTTCGCATATATTGGGTCCATGGAGAAAAAAGGAAAAATCCCACCGCCGAGCTTTCGAGAACTGCTCGCCTTAGCGTTGCCGATGATCGCCAGCCAAGCCTCGGAAACAATAATGCAATTTGTGGATCGACTTTTTCTCTCCCGTTTCGGCAAGCTCTCCATCGCCGCTTCGATGAGCGGAGGACTGTCGACCTTCGTCTTCACCGCTTTTTTCGCCGGGACCGTCGGTTATACCAACGCCGTGGTCGCCCAGTATTTCGGAGCTCATCGAAAGGAGCGCTGCATCGAGACGACCGCCCAAGGAATCTACCTCTCCCTGCTCTTCACCCCCCTGCTGCTGCTGCTCATACCGCTGGTCCACCGACTCTTTTTTCTGCTCGGTCATTCTCCGGAACAGGTAGCACTGGAGTTCGCCTATTTCCGAATACTGATGTTCGGCGCCGTTTTCATTTTGCTCCGCCAGACACTGGTGGGTTTTTTCCTCGGTATCGGTCAGTCCAAGCTGGTCATGGTGGCCAATTTTATCGGCATGTTCGTCAACATCCCCTTCAACTACGTGTTGATCTTCGGAAAGCTGGGCTTTCCCGCCCTGGGTATCCGGGGGGCCGCCCTAGGCACCGTCGCCGGGAGCGCGACCATTTTCATGATTCTTCTGTTTTTTTACCTCCACCACGGGTTCTACATCGAGTACGCCCACGGGAAGCGCTGGAAGCTTCGCCTCGATCTAATGCGCCGTCTTCTTAGATTCGGGACACCCGCGGGAAGCGAGCTCTTTCTCAACGTCTTCGGCTTCAACCTCTTCGTTCAGCTGATGCACTCCATGGGCCCCGATGTGGCCGCCGCGGTGACCATCACTTTCAACTATGACATGGTCGCCTTCGTTCCGATGATTGGCCTGGGAATCGCCGTCACCTCCCTGGTGGGGCGGCAGATGGGGGGCGGCAACCCCGAGGGGGCGCGGCAGGCCACATTCTTGGCCCTTCGCGTGGGCTACAGCTACGCAGCGGTGATGATGGGCGTCTTCGTGTTCGGCGCCGGACCGTTAGTGGCCCTCTTCGCCGGCGGTCTCGGACCGGAGGATGGGTCGTTGGTCCTTTTGGCCGAGTCCATGCTGCGATTAGCGGCGATCTACACCCTGGCCGACATCACCCAGCTGGTCTTCTCCGGCGCGCTGAGAGGAGCCGGAGACACCAAGGTCACCATGTACATCTCCGTATCCATGCACTGGTTCTTGGGAATCGCCTCCTATATATTGATCAGAATCCTCGGGGTGGGGCCGCTGCGGATGTGGGTGCTGTTCATCGCGTTTGTGGTGGTTCTGGGAGTGCTGGTGTTCTTGCGCTTTCATTCCGGCCGGTGGGCGGAGATCCGAGTGATCGAGGAGGAAGATATCCTCCCGGAGGTTCACCAACCGGAGGTGAAGACCGAGGCGAAGTGGATGTGATCATTCCCGGTCTTGGCCCATTTCTGACTCGATGGCCCACCGGAATTTGTTGTCATACAAAAAAATTGCCTTGAAGCTAATTTCATATTAAAGTGAATGCAATGACTTGGATCAGACGTCTGCGACTATTTTCCCGAAGAACCTCATTTTCCAACAACCTGGAGTACCTGGGAGAAGACTTCCTCAAAAGGGTGGCTGGGGCCGCCCGCAAAGAGTCCTGGGGCCGGACGATCGTCCAACTGGCTTGGACCGCCGGTCCGGTGACCTACCTGGCCTTGCAGGGAGGGTATCATCTAGGCTACGGGACCAACGCCCCCTCGAACCTCTTCATCTACTTCGCCATGTACACGATCATCGCCGGTGCGGCGGCCATTCTGGTCCGTTTCGTCTACCAAATGACCCGCGGCCAGGACCTGGAAAAGGGCGAAAACGCCCTGCGAGGCTCCCTGGTCAGATTGCCGGAGCTGATCTTCTACGCCCGAAACGAGGCGCTCCACTACTACGATCAGGAGAACCGGAAGCTGCTGGCAGCGATGCACCTCTTAGAAAACCCCGACGCCTTCAACGAGTCCATCGAAGCGGCGATACTGGATGTGAGCGACGATCCCGCTCTGGCCTTGGCGGCGCAGAGAATCGAAATCTACCGCAAAAACGGTCTCTACGCCCGTATCGAAGACGAACGTTCGGCGGTTGCCGACAGACTCACCAAGCTCATAGAGAAGGTGAGCCCCTCCTCACCGGCGGTGGCCGATCTGATAGAGAGGCGCTTCCATGGACGCCCTCCCGACAGGCAGACGGGCCGGCCCCGCACCGAGGGGTTCATCTGGCGGGTATTGAGCGCCGGCGAAGAGCACGATTTCGATATGATGAGCCTGGCCGA
>OMKS01004153.1_pt1 | contig 11070 bp, 10 predicted proteins | sample 1674721 | NCBI WGS metagenome assembly OMKS01 (sample SAMN06264996, study PRJEB25208) | sediment metagenome | isolation source: hot spring sediment | place: USA: California | collected 2014-09-02 | reverse complement strand
GGATCCAGCAGCGGGCCCAGGGGACAGGCGGCGCACTTTGGGGTGCGGCGGCAGAAATCCTTGCCGGCGAACACGATAAGCCCGTGGTACTCGCCGTAGATATGAGGGTCCCGGGGCAGATGCGCCTCGAACAGCGCCTGCAGGCCGCGGTAGTCGATGTCCGGGGGACAGAGGCCGTGGCGACTGAAGATGCGGCGGGTGTAGGCGTCGACGACGAACACGAGTTTGCCGCAGGCGTAGAGGAGGATGTCGTCGGCGGTCTCCGGGCCGATGCCCGAGATGCCCAGCAGTTCCTCGCGCAGGCGACGGGTCTCGACGGCCTCGAGCGCATCGAGCGCGCCGCCGTACTCGTCGAAGAGCCACTGTGTGAAGTTGCCCAATCGCTTGGCTTTGAGGCGGAAGTAGCCGGCCGGGCGGATCAGCGGCTCCAATTCGGTCGCATCGAGCGCGTGCAGTCGGTCCGGCTCCAGACAGCCGGCCGCCTGGAGATTCGCGATGGCCCGGGCGACGTTCGTCCAGCTCGTGTTCTGGGTCAGGATCGCGCCGACGATGATTTCGAACCGCGTCCGGCCCGGCCACCAGTGCTGCGGGCCGAAGGCGTCGAAGAGACGCTCGTAGATGTCCATCAACTGCTGTCGCGTTGTCATTGGGTGCGGCTCCCCGTCGCCTTGCCTGACTGTGCCTCTGTTGCCGTGCGCCAGGTCGGATAACGTTCCGGCCGCCGCTATTGTAATCCCGTTCGCTGTGAAGTAAACTGCGGGCGTCATTGCCCGGGCGGCTGCGATCGAACGCCGGGTCGGGGGGCAGAACGAACGGGACCTGTGGTGCTTTGCAGATGGCCGGCCGGAAGAAGAACGAAAGCAAGCCAAGCTACTCGACGAGCCAGTTGCTCAACTACGAGAGCGACTCCTATCTGGAGCGCACCAGCCGGCCGGTGTACGCGATCGTCTTCCTGCTGCCGTTCATCATCTTCTATGAGATCGGCACGATTCTGATCAACACCGACGTGCTGAACCGTTCGCAGGTCCGTGTGGTCGCCTTCGTGTGGCTCCAGCAACTGCTTCAGTACCTGGGCACCAGCAGCCGGATCGCCTGGATCGCGCCGCCCCTGGTTGTGATCCTCATTCTTATCGGTCTGCAACTGGCCTCGCGCAAGCGATGGTATTTCTGCATCGGCGACTACATCCCCATGGTCGTCGAGTGCGTGCTTCTGGCGGTCCCGCTGATCGTCCTGAGCCTGTTCTTCAACAACCCGTCGTTGGCGCCGGACAGCAGCCAAGTGGCGGCGTGCGTCGTCGATTGTGCAGCCGGAATGGACGCTGGACCGGTGGTGCCCCTGGTGGCCACCGAGGCGAACGGGTCGTCGCTGATGGCGAACATCGTCACCGGCGTTGGGGCGGGCATCTACGAGGAACTGGTCTTCCGACTGATCCTGATCTGCCTGCTGATGATGCTCTTTCAGGACCTGCTCGGCCTGAGTCATGCCAACGCGATCGTCTCGAGCGTGCTGATTTCGGCGGCCCTGTTCAGCGCCCACCATCACATTGTCGTTCTGGACGGACAACTCGGCTGCAACGCCCCGTTCAACTGGACGGAGTTCAGTTTTCGGACGATCGCCGGGGTCTACTTTGCCGCGCTGTTCGCTATTCGAGGGTTCGGCATCACGGCCGGTACTCATGCGTTTTACGACATTATCGCCACACTGATCAATGCGCTTGTCTTTGACCATTGAGCGTCCGGCGGGTTCCCACTTTTTTTCGAACCGGGCGGCGAAAAATTCCATATCGTTCTTAGTCTCGCTCTGTCATGGGCTTGCGAGACAATCGTCCCATAAGGGGCTCGTAACGGCCTATCAGTACTGATATTACGCTTGAACGGCTACACCGGTTCTGATACAATACGTTGAAATAAATGGCCGCGTTTTTGAGGTTCTGCGTGATGGAATCGCCACAAGCCAATGTCGCCGTTGACCAACTGACGTTCAGTCTCTTCCAGAGACCTTTGCACCCGGAGCTTTTCCAGCTCTACGCCACCCGGCAACTCAAGACGGAGAAGTACGAGGCGCTGATCTGGGTCACCGGCTGCACCCACGTCGTGAGCGTTTTTTCCGGCGATGTGTGTCTCAGCGAGGTCGTCAGCACGCCGGGGCAGTTGCTTCCGCATCGTGGTCTGGTGGAGCGATTCCAGTTCCGCGGGCCGCGCACCCACAAGTGCACCCTCAGTCGCGGGGTCAGCTACATGACCGATTTCCAGGTCGAGAAGATGAGCCCGAATCTCTATCGGCAGAGCTACGCCGATTTGGAGCGATTCGCCCGCAATCGCGGGGTGTTTGTGAAATTCCCCGAGTTGGAACTCGACGGATTGCAGCCGTTCTGCTATGTGGACTTCGAGGCGCGACGCAGCGAACTGCACATCCACACTTTTGCCGCCTATCCCGATCAGGTGACGATGATCAAGACGCAGTCGCTCTTCGACTTCCAGTAGACGTGGTCGTCACGCGTGCTGTAGCTCGACGTTCTGGCGAAGCACGCTGATCTTGCCCTGAATCTCGGTGGCCATGCGGCTGTTCGGGAAGTCGCGAATGATCTGCTGGCCCACCTCCAACGCCGCTTCCCACTGCTTGTCCGAAATCGCCATCGCGAACTGCACGCCCATGTTGTGCAGCTTCGTCTTGAACACGTCCCGCGCCGCCTCCTGCAGGGCCAGGCCCTCGTTCGGCGTCAGATACATGTCCAGTTCCCGAAGAATCGCCAGGCTGCGATCGGTGTCCTGCTGCTGGACGGCATCGTCCCAGGCGGCCATCAGGATCTTCTTTCGCTCCTCCTTGTTGTCGATCAACTGCTGGCGCATGGCCCGGGCCTTTTCCGAATCGGGATGCTCCTTGATCAGCGCCTCGATCTGGATACTGGCCTTGGCCCAGCGAGCGTTCCGGAAGTGCGTCCTGACGTGCTCGATGGCCTGATCGATCCGCTCGTCTTCGGTGGCGTTGCGGTACGTGTCCACCTGCTGGCGAAGCTCGGCGGCCAGTGTCCGGTACCCCGAGTGGATGCTGATTTCATCGATGATCTCGTACGCGCTCTCGAAGTCCTTCTGCTTGAGCTTCTCGAAGACGGCCTCGCGCAACGACTGGCGGTCGTCCTCGCGAAACGCGATGGCCTTGACCGAGTCGCTGATGCGCGTGCTGTGGTTGATCTGAACCAGGTCGCTGCGGATGTCTTCCAGGGCCTTGGCCGCCTCGGCCATCTTGGCGCTGTTGTCGCGAAGCGTCTCGACGATCCCGGAAACGCGCGAGAGCATGGCCAGAAGGGCCCCCAGAAAGATCAGCGAGCCCAGCAGAAACACGAGGTTGCGCAGCGCCTCGGTGTTCTCGAAGGTTCGGGTGAACAGCGCCAGCAGGGCAACGACGGCCATCGCGGCGCCGACGACGGTGAAGTGCCATTTGAATTGCCGAACGTGGCTGTCTTTCTCAGAGTCCATGAGCCTTTTCTCCAACAGAGCAAAGAACCTCAATCACAGCCAACCCAATCCAGTATATCCGTCGGCCGTCGCCAAGTCAACCGGATGGAGTCTCGCCTTCGTCTCTCCGATTCGAGGCGGTGGGTCCGAGTCGTTGCGCCGCGAGGCGCGGTCTCGTTCGGGGCGTCCGATCCGAAGGGATGGATGAAAACCGCTGTCGCACAAGCCATCACGATGTTCTCCTTGGCACAGCACCGTGTTCATGGCAATAGACGCTTGTGGTCGCGGTTTTATTCTCGTCAAGGGAGGGATTTGTCAGACGAGGCTCTCAAGTCGGGCGCGTGAAGGAAAAGGGGCCGTAGCGATGGAGCCCCCGCTCCCCGGAGACGGCCCTCCCACTGCCGATGCACAGCAGGCAGTCGTCTGGATCACTCGACGCTTGCCGGTGCGACGCAGTAGATGTAGGCGAGAGGTTCGCTGGCGGTGTTTTCCACGTCGTGCAGCGTTCTGGGGGGGATGTAGGCCACCTTTCCCAAACCGACCTTGAGATCGACATCGTCGCCGATGTGGACCACGCCTTCGCCGGCCAGGAAGACCAGCAGCTCTTCATGGTCCTTGGTGCTGTGCTGTCCGCAGGACTTGCCCGCTTCGAGGTAGACGCGGCCCGACCGCATCCCACAGGTCTGAGGCGCGCCTTCCAGCAGCCTTTGATATTCCGGGTTGTTGTCCAGTTTCACGGCAAAGGCCTTTTGTGATGATGCCATTCGATCTCCTTATGCAAGAATTGCTTGAATCGGTTCTCCACGCTGTTAATATGCCGTGCGCGGTCCTTTGTCAACCATCGAGTCAGGTCGGCTTCGGCCATCGTACGCCACGGGAACGACCGCCCGGCTGCGACGGCTCGGCCCCACAGAAGGAAGGGAACAAGCACCTTGGCGCACGAACTCAGAGCCCTCGTGTTGACGGCCGCTTCCATCGGTTTCCTGCATACGCTGCTCGGGCCGGACCACTATTTGCCGTTCATCATGATGGCCTGGGCGCGCAAGTGGTCGGCCGTCAGGACTTTGCTGATCACCTCGGTCTGCGCCGTGGGGCATATCGGCAGCTCCGTCGTTCTTGGGCTCGTCGGCGTCGCGTTTGGCTTGGCTCTCAAGGGTCTGGTCGGCGCCGAGTCCTTTCGTGGAAACGTGGCGGCCTGGCTGCTGATCGCCTTCGGTCTGGCGTATTCTATCTGGGGGATCCGGCTGGTCTACCGCCGCCACCCCCACCGGCATGCTCACCCGCATTCTGATCCCCATGTGCATACAGCCGATGCCGTCCGACCCCATTTGCACACGCATACGCATTTGGGCGAGCACGCACACGTTCACGACGCGGATTCGGTGAAGACTATCACTCCCTGGGTGCTGTTCGTGATCTTCGTCTTCGGGCCGTGCGAGCCGCTCATCCCGTTGCTCATGTATCCGGCGGCCAGTGGCGGCCCGTTCGATCTGATCGTCGTTACGGCGGTCTTCGGGGGCGTTACCCTGGCGACCATGCTGGCGGCGGTGATGCTCGGCAGGGCCGGGTTCAATTTCCTTCCGTTGCGGGCCATGCAGCGGTACAGCCACGCCTTGGCCGGGGCGACCATTCTGTTCTGCGGCCTCGCCATCCAATTCCTCGGTCTCTGATCCGATCCAAAAAAACTTCGCGATTGGTATTTTGGCCTTGCCTGCGGTAGCACGAGTAGGCTATTGTTATGCGTGGTAACACGAAATGGCGTTGCGTATGCGCTGTTTCGGGGGCTTGAGGGCTGCACGAAGAAGTGGAGGATGGAACATGAGAAACGTATTGATGACGGGTATGCTGATCGGGTCGGTTCTGGCCGGTGCGCTGTGGGCGCAGGGCACGGTCGCCGAGGTCACACACAGAGAGTTTCAGGCGGTCAACGCCGCAGGGGAACTGACCTATGCGGCTACGGAGATGGTCACGCTCGAAGGGATCGTGCTGCACAATCCCGGCGACATGCTCGACCCGACGCCGGACGACGGCATGACGCAGATGTACAACCTGGCTGCCCAGTGGCAGCTCTTCTTCCAGGGCGAGGGCGACGATGTTGCCGGCACCGCGATCTACATGGGCCAGATGTACGGCAATCTTCCCTGGGTCTCGCCGGACGGGGGCTACTCGAACGAAGAGTGGGTCGCGGAGCTGACACGACTCAACGCGGCCCAGTTCAGCGTCGGCGACCGCATCCGCGTCACCGGCCACTTCCTGTCGTACAAGGGCAAGAACAACATCAACGAGCAGCACAGCAACGACCCGCAGCGCGACTTCACCATCGAACTGGTCGAGAAGGGCGTCGGGCTTCCCAAGCCGGAACTGGTGACGCTCGACGATCTCAAAGACGACCTGGATCAGTTCATCTTCGATCCCGCGCGGGAGATCGGCTGTGAGCGGTATCAGGCCCGGTTGGTCAAGATTGAAGGCGTCAGCGTCGTGGATCCGGCCGGCTGGGGCCCATACGGCACACTGACGATCACCGACGGCGTCAAGACATTCCCCGTCAAGCTCGGTCGCGGCAACGGGATTTACGCCGGGTCGTACAATCTGAACGAGACGTTCGACGTCATCGGCATCCTCAACCAGGAGGGCGCGAACCTCGTCGATGGCTACGAGCTATATGTGGTCAACTACGACGGCAACGGCCAGGTGCTGGCCGCGCCGGAGCATCGCTTGGCCGATTGGACCGACGAGGTCGTGGAAGAGCCGGTGATGGAATAACTGGTCGTTGAAGGGACCCAGGTGAAACGCGCGTTTACACTGATCGAAGTGCTGGTGGTCGTCGCCGTTGTTGCGTCGCTGCTGGGGATTCTGCTGCCCGTGACGGGGCGGGCCCGCCTTCAGGCAAAGGTGCTCACCGTCAACGCCGAGCTGCGTGACATCGGCCTGGCGCTCGAGGCCTATTCGTTCGATCACGACGAGAAGTATCCGCCGACGCGCGTGGACTGCATGCTGGGCGAGCACTACTATCAGCTTCCGCTCGAACTGACGCAGGCGGGCTACCTGCCGGCGCCGCCGCCGGAGACGTTCCTCTCGACCGGCATCGAGGACCGTTTCAACCAAGGCTATACCTACAAGTATCGATCCGTCGGGACCCTGATTTACAACCGCACCACCGTCATCGAGGAGGGCGCGTATCTCTGGGTCCCCGACGGTTTCGCCGACAACGAGCAGGCCGACGGACGAAGCTATAGCAACCTGAAGACCTCTCCGGTCAGTTGGGTGCTCTACAGCCAGGGCCCGAATTTCGATGACGCCCGGATGAGGAAACTGGACTACCCGGTGCCTCGCGCGACGTGGTTCGACTCGCAGACGGGCCGGGGCGTCATCACGCGGCTGCGGCTGCGCAACGGCCATCAGACCGGTTCCTTCGAGAGATAGACGACGGATGAAGACGTTTCGCCTTATCGGTTCGGTGACAGTCCTTCTTGCGCTGCTTCTGCCGGCATGCGGCTGCCGAGAGGGGGTGGCCGCGACCGATGCGCCCGAGATTGCCGTGACGAATTCCTATCTGGAGGCGGCGGTGCGGGACCTCTGCGGGCCCGATGTGCGGATCATGTCTCTGGCGCCGCCGGGGATGTGCCCGGGCCATTTCGACATCTCGCCGGGCCAGGTCCGACAGCTTGGCCGATGTCGAGTCCTGCTGCTGTTCGACTTTCAGTCGCAGGTCGAATCGACGCTTTCCCGCCTCAGAGACAACGGTCTCCAGATGCACCGCGTCGATGTCCCGGCGGGTTTGTGTGTGCCGGATACCTATCTGATCGCATGCCGCCAGGTCGCGGATATCCTGGCGGGTGAGTATCCCGAACAGGCCGAGCAACTGACGAGGCGCCTGGGATTGATTGAGGAACGCCTTGGCGCGCTGAGCGCCCAACTGCGCGCGGCGGTGGCCGATGCCGGCTCGGCTGCCGCGCCGGTCCTGACCTCGCATCACCAGGCGAAATTCGCCGAGTGGCTCGGCCTCGAAGTCGTGGCGACGTTCGTCGGCAGCGACACGGAGACCGTCGGCCACATCGATCATTGCCTGCGGCAGGCCGCCGGGCGGCAGGTGCGTTTCGTCATCGCGAATCAGCAGGAAGGCACGGGCTTGGCGCGGGCCCTGGCCGACCGGCTCAGCGCTCAGGCGGTGGTCTTCAGCAACTTCCCGCCGCAGGTCGCCGAGGGGCCGGCGTTCGATGCGTTGCTTCGCGGCAACGTCGAGCGCCTGCTTGAGGCCGGCGTCCGATGACGGGCGGGTCGCTGAGTCTCTCGCAGATCAGCGTACGGCGGAGCGGTCGCACGATCCTCTCGATCGACCATCTGACCATCCCGGCCGGGGCCTTCGTCGGGATCATCGGCACCAACGGCGCCGGAAAGACCACCCTGCTCAAGACCTGTGCCGGCCTGATCGCGCCGGCCCAGGGAACCGTGACGATCGACGACGTCGATCTCGGACGGCTGGGCCCGTGGGCCAGGTGCCGGCTCCGCAAGCGCATCGGCTACATCCCTCAATCGACCGAGTACAACGCCGAGCTACCGTTCACCGTTCGCGAGGTGGTCGCGATGGGCCGGACCAGTTTGAAATCTCTGTTGGTTCGCCTGGACCGCCAGGATTACGCGGTCGTCGATCGTTGGATCGAAACGCTCGGGCTCGGCGGCCGGCGCGACCAGACGTTCCGAAGCCTCTCCGGCGGAGAGCAGCAGAAGGTGCTCATCGCGCGGGCCATGGCCCAGGACCCCGAGATCCTGATGCTCGACGAGCCCTGCGCCAATCTCGATTTCAACTGGAAGCACCAGATCTCCGAGATCATCGAGCGGCTCTATCGCCAGACGAACGTCACCGTCCTGATGGTCTCCCATGAGACGGGTGTCCTGCCGCCGGCGTGCGAGCGGATCGTGCTGTTTCGCGAGGGTCGGATCATCGCCGACGGGACGCCCGACGTGGTGCTCTCGACCGAGGTGCTGCGCCGGGCTTACGACGGAGCGTTCCGGGTGGTGGTGGCCGAAGGGCGGCGATACACCGTCAACGCCGAGAGCGAGGGCGACCGATGAGCGTTCTTCTTGGCCAGGCCAGTCTTGCGATCGACCCGTTCTTCTATACGGTGATTGCCGCCGGGGCCATCGCCGGGGCCAGTTGCGGGTTGCTGGGCGCGTATATCGTGGCACTGCGGCTGCCGTTCATCGGCGTGTTCATCTCGCACACCGCGATGGCCGGGACGATCTTCGCCTACCTCTTCGGCTTGAACCCAACGGTCGGGCCAGTGCTGGTCTCCACCGTCGCCGCGATGAGCCTGGCCGGCATTCGCCCGGGCCGCTCGCGACTTGACCCGAACGTGGCGCTGGGCATCCTGTTCTCGCTGATGCTGGGCCTGACGTTCCTCGGGATCGGCCTGACGCAGGACAGCCGCACCGAGATCCTCGGTCTGCTCTGGGGCAGCATCCTGTTCGTACGCGGCGAGAGCGTCGTCGTCATCGGCGTGGCGGCCCTGGCCCTGGCGGCTTTCGCGATGCTGTTCAACAAGGAGCTGAAGGTCCTGCTGTTCAGCCGGACCATCGCCTCGGCCACCGGCGTGCACGAGACCTTCGTCTACGCCCTGTTCCTCGGCCTGTGCGGGATCATCCTGGCGGTCAACCTGCCGCTCGTCGGCGGGCTGATGATCTTCAGCCTCATCACCAACCCCGCGGCCGCCGCCTACCAGATCTGCCGGGGCCACCGCGCCGTCATCGTCGCCTCGACCCTCTTCGGCGCCCTCAGCGCCGTCGGCGGCTTCATCGCCTCCTACTACCTCAACCTGCCCACCGGCGCCTGCATCGTCCTGGCCAGCGCCTTGATATTCGCCCTCGCCGCCGCCTGCCGCACCCTCACCCGCCGTACGGATTGACGGCGCAGTACGGTTCGTCGTCTGATCTGTCGGATGGCCCCGGTGTCCCGTAGGTCGTGCGGCCCCGCACGACACCCCAGAGGCGAACGAGGACGTTCGCCCTACGAGCACCCACCTGTTGCCTGTGTACGGCCTTCGCATGGTGGCAGGGGCGACGCATGCGACTACTGGCCACCTGCAAACACGTGGTACGCCCCCGCTGTCTCGTACTGTGTGAATTTGCTTGTGGAAATGGGAAAGATGGCGTAGAATTGGTGTTTTCGGCGCGGAATTGACTGAAGGGAGCCCATGCTGGCGAGGCTGCACAGTGTGACCCTTGAAGGGATCGAGGGCGTTCTTTGCGAGGTGGAGGTGGACGTCTCCCGCCGGAGTCTGGACAAGCCGATCATCGTCGGCCTGCCCGACGCGGCGGTCAAGGAGAGCGCCGAGCGGGTTCGCAGCGCGATCGTCAACTGCGGCTACCGCTACCCCAAGACCCAGTCCATCGTCAATCTGGCCCCGGCCGACGTCAAGAAGGCCGGCCCCGCCTTCGATCTGCCCATTGCCCTGGGGATGCTCATCGGCGAAGGGCTCCTGTCGGGACCGGTCATCCGCGACACCGTGATCGTCGGCGAACTGGCCCTGGACGGCCGGATTCGCCCGGTCAACGGCGTGTTGAGCATGGCCATGACGGCGGCGGCCCACGGCTTTGGCCGGATGATCGTGCCCATCGAGAACGCCCAGGAGGCCGGCGTCGTGCAGGAGATCGAAGTCTTCGGCGTCGGATCGCTCTCGCAGGCGGTCGGGTTCCTCTGCGAGCAACTGCCGCTGGAGCCGACGGTGACGGATATCGACGCGCTGTTCGACGTCGCATCGCACTACGAGGTCGATTTCTCCGACGTCAAAGGACAGGAGACGGTCAAGCGGGCCCTGACGGTGGCGGCCGCCGGCGCCCACAACATCATGATGATCGGCCCGCCCGGCGCGGGCAAGACCATGCTCTCACAGCGGCTGGCGACGATCCTGCCGGCGTTGAGCCTGACCGAGAGCCTCGAAACGACCCGCGTCTATTCGGCGGTCGGTCTGCTGAAGAAGGATCAGGCGCTGATGGCGACGCGCCCGGTCCGGACGCCGCACCATTCGGCCAGCGGTCCGGCCCTGATCGGCGGCGGCTCGTCGCCCCGGCCGGGCGAGCTGTCGCTGGCCCATTACGGCATCCTCTTTCTCGACGAATTCGTCGAGTTCCCCCGGCACGTGCTTGAAATGATCCGTCAGCCGCTGGAGGACGGTTTCGTGATCGTTTCGCGGGCCAAGCGGACGATGCAGTTTCCCGCCCAGTTCATGCTGGTGGCCGCCATGAACCCGTGCCCATGCGGCTATTTCGGCAGCACGCTGCGGGCCTGCAAGTGTACGCCGAGCCAGATCGTCAAGTACCTCGCCAAGGTTTCCGGACCTTTGGTCGATCGGATCGATATTCACATCGACGTGCCGGCCGTCGCGTTCGGCAAGCTGCGCTCCAAGGCCCGGCAGATCGACTCGGACACGCTGCGGGCGCGGGTGATGGCCGCCCGCGAGCTCCAGAGCCTCCGGTTCGGCGATGGACGCACCATGACCAACGCCCGGATGAACCACAAGCAACTGGAGGCCTTCTGCCGGCTCGATGAACCGGGCGAGATGATGCTCAAGGCCGCCATGACCGAACTGGGCCTCAGCGCCCGCGCCCACGACAAAA
>OMKS01004152.1_pt1 | contig 11070 bp, 13 predicted proteins | sample 1674721 | NCBI WGS metagenome assembly OMKS01 (sample SAMN06264996, study PRJEB25208) | sediment metagenome | isolation source: hot spring sediment | place: USA: California | collected 2014-09-02 | reverse complement strand
TTTCAAGCAGAAGACGGCATACGAGATCTAGTACGGTCTCGTGGGCTCGGAGATGTGTATAAGAGACAGGGCTGGAGGACTCCGCGGTTCTTCCACGGTTAAAGGGCAGTCCTGTTTTTACCACGGATTCCTTTGTTGTATCCCCGCTCTTTTTCCCGGGAAGCGACATTGGCAGGCTGGCTGTCTGCGGCACTGTCAATGACCTCGCGGCAATGGCAGCGAAGCCGCTCTACATAACAACAGCGTTTATCATAGAAGAGGGGTTTTTGACGGCAGATCTTGAGAGGATACTTGTTTCAATCAAAAAAGCGGCTGATGAGGCCGGAGTGATTGTGGCGGCGGGCGACACAAAAGTGGTTGAGCGCGGAAAGGCTGACGGCATATTCATCAATACATCAGGGCTCGGCGTTGCGCCCGAAAAGAGCCGCGTCTCGAGCTCTGCGGCGCGGCCGGGCAATGCTGTCATAATATCCGGAAACATAGGGGACCACGAGATAGCAATACTGCAGGCAAGGGAAAAGATGGGAATTGAGACAGGCTTAAAGAGCGACTGCGCGCCCTTATACTCCATGATTGAGCCGCTTATAAGGAGGGGAACAGGGATAAGGGTGATGAGGGACGCCACAAGAGGCGGCCTCGGAGCGGTACTGAACGAGATAGCCGCCGCATCAGGCGTGAACATCAGGCTGAACCAGGAGGATATTCCCGTTGACAAAGGAGTGAAGGCCGTATGCGGGCTTCTGGGCTTTGACCCGCTCTTCCTCGCGAACGAGGGAAAGATGCTGATAATATGCGAAGCCAAAGAGGCGAAGAGGGCGGTAAAACTGCTGAAAGGCTCAAAGTACGGCAAAAAGGCGGCGGTGATAGGAAAGGTAGAGGCAAAATCATCCAAACCGCTTGTAACAATTGACACTGAAGCAGGAGGAGAAAGAATAGTATTCATGCCCGAAGGAGGGCAATTGCCGAGAATATGTTGAAGGCATGTAGAATTTGGAATTTGCAAGTTATAAGGCCTTGTGGCTTCACTTGTAAATTGTAAATTGCAAATTTAAACTTGTTTTTAAAGGAGGTGGTATCAATGTGCGGAGTATGTGAGTGTGGATGCGGATGCGGGGATGTTAAGCGGAAAAAAGCCGGCAAAACAGTGAAAAAACTTAAAGGAAGAAGCAAAGCCGGAAAAACAATCAAAGGAAAGAAGAAGAAACAAGATGCATGAAGCGGCTATTGCGGGAGAGATAAAGGACATACTTCTCTCCAAGCTTAAGGAGTACGGCAAGAGGCGTGTTACAGCCGTAAAACTTGAGTTTGGAGAGCTGACAAGTGTTGTGCCTGAGGCGCTGAAGTTCGCTCTTGAGTCAGCTGCTGAAGGGACGCCGCTTGCGGGCATGCGGACAGGGGTTAAGATAATAAGGTCAAAGGCAAAATGCGGAAAGTGCAAAAGAACCTTCCGCGTTAATGATTTAAACTATATCTGCGATAAGTGCTATTCGACGGATGTAAGCGTCATTGCAGGAAGAGAGATGACCGTAAAAACAGTGGAAATGGAGTGATGAAAAATGGCTGAGATAAAGGTATTTGAGTCCATTATGAACAGGAACAACGCGCTGGCGGAAAAGAACAAAAAACTGCTGAAGGGCGCCCTTGTGATAAACCTGATGAGCTCGCCCGGCGCCGGAAAGACATCGCTCCTGGAAAAGTCGCTTAAGAGCCTCTCGAAAAAATACAGGACAGGCGTGATAGAGGGGGATATAGCCACGTCAAACGACGCTGACAGGATAAAAAGACATTTAAGCCCGTCGTCGGTTTACCAGATTAAGACGGAGAATTACGGCGGAGGCTGCCATCTTGACTCAAAGATGATAGCAAAGGCGGTAAAGGCCATTAAAGCGGACAAAAAACCCTATGACATCATAATAATCGAGAATGTGGGAAACCTGATTTGCCCGGCTGATTTTTACCTGGGAGAGGATAAAAAGGTTGTGATGCTATCGGTGACCGAAGGAGACGACAAGCCGCTAAAATACCCGGGAATGTTCGCCGCCGCGGACCTGGTAATCCTGAGCAAAACAGACCTGCTGAAACACCTGGATTTCAGCCTGAAAAAAGCGGAGAAGTACATAAGGAAGGTGAATAAAAAAACGTTGATACTCAATATGTCGGTGAAAAAAAATGAGGGCATGAAACAATGGCTTGGGATTATGGGGGAGTGGGTTAAGCGGAAAAGAGCCTTGTTTTAGTGCAGATAAAAACTGTTCGGAAATTCTTGACGAAAATCCGGTTTTGATATATTGTGTATAAAAACGATAGGAGGAAAATTAAAGTTGGAAAATAAAAAATATATCTGTTTTGCGGTTATAACGGCCTTTATTTTTTTTCTGAGCGCATGTTCCGGCAGTGAAGCGGGAAAAAAAATCTCGTTTAAAGATGACGGAACTGATATGGGCGGACTTCCGTGGGTGGCTGATATCGAAGAACTAACACTGAAAAATGAGAATTACAGAGTATCAAGGTGGACCGGGAAATATCTTCAGATGACTCTTATGTCGCTTAAGAAAGGTGAAATAATAGACCTTGAAATGCACAGTGAAAATGACCAGTTCATAAGGGTTGAAAAGGGTTCGGGCAGGATTTTTATGGGTAAAAGCAGGGAAAACCTTGATTATGTTCAGGAAGTACAAGACGACTGGGTGGTTTTTATACCGGCCGGATACTGGCATACACTGAAGAATACGGGTCAGGGAGAGTTGAAGGTTTACTCTCTTTACGGGCCGGCTGAACACCCTAAAGATACTGTCCATAAGACTTATAAAGAAGCGGCAGAAGAGCATCACGATCACTGAGATTCCGGCAATTATAGGATTCAAGCGATAAGCAGAAGTTTTTGACGCGTAAGCAGAGGATATAAAAGGGAATATAAAAGTAAAAATTATGAAGCAAAGCGGTAAAAATCTGATTGAGCGGGGTGCGATATGGCTAAAAAGTTTCCAGTGGTTTTGTTGATTGTTTTATTTTCTCTTGCTGCAGCGGCCGCAGCTCAGAACGACATTAAGGGCAGTGCTGACCATCCGGCACTCTCAAGATACCCTGATGCGAGGATTATGTATTATACCGCAAAGGAATACGACGAATACAGGCTCATTACGGGCAAAAAAGAAGGCAGGGATACGCCCGCGAAAGGCGAGCGCCTTGAGGGGAAAGTAACGCAGATAACATACGCGGCGCCTGCGGAGAGGTCAACGCTTGAGATTTTCAGGAACTATGAAGCGGCCCTGAAAAAAGCCGGTTTTGAGACGCTATTCAGCGGCAGGTCAGATGATATGGGTTCCCGCTGGATTGATGATTTTATCGGGGCAGCTGTGCGCGCTCCAAAAGACTCTATAGGCGCTGACCCGGGAACAAGGCTGAACCGCAGCGATTTCCATTACCTTGCCGCGAAAAAAGATGGCGGGGATAAGGTTATCTATGTTGCTGTCTGTTCGGCGCTCGGTTGGTTTCAGAAGTTTCCGATAGTGCAGGTGGATATTATCGAGGCAAAACCCATGGACACAGGGCTGATAAAGGCGGATGCGTCTGCTTTTGAAAAGGCAATTAAGGAAAAGGGTACTGTCCCTGTTTACGGAATATTTTTTGATACGGCAAGGGCAGAGATAAAACCCGGGTCAGAGCAGGTGTTAAAGGAGATAGCAGCCCTTTTAAAGAAAAACACCAAACTGAATATTTATGTTGTCGGACACACTGACAATACCGGGCAGTACGAGTCAAATATGGAGCTTTCGAAAAAGCGGGCTGAATCGGTAGTAAGTGTGCTTGCAGGCGAATACGGAATCAATCGGGAGCGGCTGCAGCCCGCGGGCGTTGGGCCCGTAGCCCCGGTTGCGTCAAACACAACTCCTGAGGGCAAAGAGAAGAACAGAAGGGTTGAGTTGGTGGAGAGGTAAGAGTAGAGAAAAATCAATAGTGGAAATGCCTTAGCTGCCTTGGCATGATACTTGTTTCCACCTGAAACATGAAACCCGAAACTTTTTGAAACTTATGTTGCTGATTTGATTTTCCCCTTGACTGAAAACAGCTCATGTGATATATTCATTTCAGCAATTCGGTTTCATCCGCAGAAAATCGTTTTTTTTGTACTCGCTTGTGACGGAATTCACAAATAGTGAAATAAATCCTTAATTATAAACCAAGGAGCTTGAAGATGAATCAAACCAAAAGCGAACAACTCTCAAAACGGGTCTATGAGGAACTTGTTTCCATGCCCGGCGGCGGCAATATCAAAGAATGCATACAGTGCGGCACATGCTCGGGGAGCTGTCCTGTGGCACACGCCATGGACTATTTTCCGCGCAGGATAATCGCGATGCTCCGCGCGGGCAAGATTGAGGAGGTGCTGAAAAGCGACACCATCTGGCTCTGCGCGTCGTGTTACTCCTGCACGGTCCGCTGTCCCGCGGGAGTAAAATACACTGACTTCATGTACCACCTCAAAAGGACCGGCGAAAAGGAGGGCCTTATCCCCAAAAATAAAAAGGGGCTGAAGATGGCAAAGAACTTCAACAAGGTAATCTCCGAATGGGGAAGAAGCTATGAGCCCGAACTGATGGTAAGATACAACATTCCAAACATCTTCAACCTTATTAAAGTGATGCCTTTCGGTTTAAAGCTCTTCCTGAAGGGAAGGATGCCATTTTTTCCGTCAAAGATAAAGGGAGCCAAACACATCAAAAAGGCGCTTGCCGCTGCCGCGAAGGAGGCCTCCAAATGAGCAAAAGATTCGCCTATTACCCGGGATGCTCTCTTGAAAAGACATGCAAGCCCTATGACGACTCTGTGCGCGAGACATTTAAGACGCTTAATATCGGCCTTGAGGAGATTGAGGACTGGAACTGCTGCGGCGCCACGCTCTCTGTCGGGCTTGATGACAGGGGCTCCACATACCTGTGCGCGCGCAACATCGCCATAGCAGAAAAGATGGGGCTCGACCTCGCTGTGCCGTGCAGCGCCTGTTTTACCGCGCTTAAAAAAGCCGAGTACACAATGGAGGACAGCCCCGGGATAAAGGAAAAGGTGAGGGGATTCCTTAAAGATGAGGGTTTTGAATATGAGGGGAAGCCGCGCGTGCGGCACGTGATAGACATTCTTGTAAACGACGCAGAAGAAGAGATAAAAAAATCGGTAAAGAAGAGCCTCAAAGGCATAAAAGCAGCGCCCTATTACGGATGCCAGATAGTAAGGCCGAAATCAGAGCTTGACGATACTGACCACCCGGTCATCCTCGACAAGCTGGTGAGCTACATAGGCGCGGAGCCCTCAAGATTCACCATGAAATCAAAGTGCTGCTCAGGGCTGCTTGTGCAGACAATGGAAAATGTTGCCGATGATATGATACGCGAAATACTCCTCTCGGCAAAACAGGGAGGTGCGGACATGATAGTCACTGCCTGCCCCCTCTGCCAGCTCAATCTCGAGGCTTACCAGTCAAAGCTCTCGCGCAAGTATAAAGAGGACCTGAATATCCCGATACTCTATTTCACCCAGCTTATGGGGGTTGCCTTCGGTATTGACCCGAAAAAACTCGGCATAGACAGGAACTTCATCAACGCGGACAAAGCTCTCGCGAAAGCAACCGGAGGTAAATAATATGTCTGAACCCAGAATAGGCGTTTATGTGTGCCACTGCGGCACGAATATTTCCCAGACCGTTGACATCGCGGATGTCTGCGGATTTTCAAAGACACTCGCGAACGTCGCTCTTGTAAAGGAATACAAATATATGTGTTCTGACCCCGGGCAGGAGACGATAAAAGTTGATGTTGAGAAGAACAAGCTCACGCATATAGTGGTATCTTCCTGCTCGCCGCTCATGCATGAGGGGACATTCAGGGGCGCGGTTGAGAACGCGGGGCTGAATGAATACCTCTTTCAGATGGCAAACATCAGGGAGCACGTCTCCTGGGTGACAGAAGACAAAATTAAAGCCACTGAAAAGGCGAAAAAGCTGATAGCGGCGGCCGTCAGAAGGGTTGTAAAGCACCAACCCTTAAAACCCACTGAAGTTGACATCAACCCCGACACTGTGGTAATAGGCGGGGGAATAGCCGGAATTGAGGCTGCCCTCACAATCGCAAACGCGGGCAAAAAGGTTTATCTTGTCGAGAAGGACTCTACAATAGGCGGCCACATGGCAAAGTTTGACAAGACATTTCCGACGCTTGACTGCGCGGCCTGCATCCTGACGCCAAAGATGGTATCAATAGCGCAGAACAGGAACATTGAGCTCATGACCTTAAGCGAAGTCGAGGAGATAAAGGGGTTTGTGGGCAATTTTACGGTTAAGATAAGAAAAAAGGCGCGCTATGTGGACGAGGAGCTGTGCACGGGCTGCGGCGACTGCGAGAAATTCTGCCCGGTCAAGAACGTTCCCAATGAATTTGAGGAGAACCTCTCAAATAAAAAGGCAATTTACCGCGCTTTTCCCCAGGCTGTGCCCGCTGTTTACGCGATTGACATGGCATACTGCAAGCGCTGCGGCGTCTGCGTGAAAAAATGCGGCAAGAACGCGATCAACCTTGACGCCAAGGATGAGGTCCTAGAAGTCCGGGCCGGGAACATCATTGTGGCGACAGGCTATGACCTCTATGACAATAAAAAATACCTTGAGAAATACGGTTACAACACCTATGAAAATGTCCTCACCTCGCTTGAATTCGAGCGCTACACGCACGCGAGCGGCCCGACAGGCGGCAAGGTTGTTAAAAAGGACGGCACAGAGCCTGAAGCCGTGGCAATACTCCACTGCGTGGGCAGCAGGGACGTAAACGCCAACGAGCACTGCTCAAGGATATGCTGCATGCAGTCCCTCAAATTCGGCCATCTTGTAAAGGAAAAGGTGCCCGGAGCCGAGGTTTACAACCTGTATATTGACATCAGGGCATTCGGCAAGGGATACGAGGAGTTCTATAAACGGTGCATTCACGAGGATATCCATTTTATAAGAGGCAAGGGCGCGGAAGTTATTGACACCGCTCTTACAAAAGATGAGCAGGGCAAGCTGATAATAAAAGTGGAGGACACTCTTCTCGGCGAGATAAGAAGGATACCCGTTGACATGGTAATCTTAAGCATAGGAATGGAGCCTTCAAAGTCCGCGTCCAGGATAGCGTCATCGCTCTCGCTGTCGAGGTCAAAAGACGGATTCTTCCTTGAAAAACATCCGAAACTGGCGCCTGTTGCCACGGCTACCGACGGAATTTACGTGGCAGGAGCGGCACAGGGCCCGAAAGACATACCCGACACAGTGGCGCAGGCAAATGCCGCCGCAGGCGCTGTGCTCTCCATAATAAACAAGGGCCGCGTTCTTCTTGAGTCCGTAACATCAACAGTCGAATCCTCCAAATGCGCGGGCTGCAAGCTGTGCATCAGCGTCTGCCCTTACCAGGCAATAGAATTCAGCGATGAGGATAAGGCGTCAAGGATAATAGAGGCAATGTGCAAAGGCTGCGGCACGTGCGTGGCTGTCTGCCCGTCAGGCGCGATCACGCAGAAGGGATATCTTGACGGCCAGATATTTGAGGAGATAGAGGGAATACTACAGAAAGTTTAAATTTTAAATTTGCAATTTGCAAATGTGAAAAAAAGGGCTTTGGAATTTATAACTTTTAAATTGTAAATTCAAAATTGAAACTGTCCTTTAAGGAGGATTGAACATGGCTGAAGAGTTTGAACCCAGAATAGTGGCGTTTTTATGCAGGTGGTGCTCATATACAGGCGCGGATCTGGCCGGCACCAGCAGGATAAAGTATCCGGCAAATGTGGTGCCTATCAAGGTCATGTGCTCGGGCAGGGTTGACCCTACATTTATACTTAAATCATTCGCTGACGGCGCTGACGGGGTGCTTGTGTGCGGCTGTCATCCGGGTGACTGCCATTACAACGAAGGCAACTATAATATGCAGAAACGGGTGCCGATGATAAAGGATATGCTTAAAGGGTTCGGGATAGAGGGGGAAAGGTTCAGGCTTGACTGGGTCTCGGCTGCGGAAGGCGACAAGTTCGCTGAGGTTGTAACTGAAATGACCGATGAGGTCAGAAAACTCGGCCCGCTTAATTGGAAAGAGATTAAAGAGGCAGTGAAATAGAAGAAAAATACGGATAAAATACGGAGGAACATTATGGCTGAAAAGAAAAAATTAAACCTTGCCATATACTGGGCAGGAGCGTGCGGCGGGTGCGACGTTTCCATCCTGGATACGGATGAAAAGATACTTGATATAGCGGCCGCGGCTGACATTAAATTCTGGCCGATTGCCATGGATTATAAGGTTTCCGATGTGGAGGCGTTGAAGGACAACGAGCTTGATGTCACGCTCTTTAACGGCGCTGTCAGGAACTCGGAGCAGCTTCACCTTGCGCAGCTTTTGAGGAAGAAGTCAAAGATACTTATATCTTATGGTTCGTGCGCGTATCTCGGAGGAATACCGGGGCTCGCTAATTTTAGCAATAAAGAGGCGATATTGGAGCGAGTATACAAGACAAGCGAGTCTGTGGAAACCAATGGCGGCGCTGTTTACCCGTCGCCGAAGTCAAAGGTGCCTGAGGGCGAAGTGGAGATTCCGGAGTTGCATGATTATGTGAAGGCGCTTCATCAGGTTGTTGATGTTGATTATTTCCTGCCGGGATGCCCGCCTACAACTGACCTTATCAACCTCGCGGTCAACGCTATAATTACGGGAAAGCTGCCGCCAAAGGGCGCGGTAATCGCCGCGGACAAAAATCTCTGCGATTCGTGCAAAAGAAAGAAAACAGAGGAAAAATCGGTCAAGCGGTTTTACAGGCCGCATGAAATAATACCTGACAACGAACGGTGCCTGCTTGAGCAGGGCATATTATGTATGGGCCCTGCAACGAGGGGTGGCTGCGGCGCGCGCTGCATAGAGGCAAATATGCCGTGCAGGGGATGTTTCGGGCCTGCGCCCGGAGTTGAGGATATGGGCGCTAAGATGCTGGCTGCAGCAGCTTCGGTTATAGACGCGAGAACGCCGGAAGAGGCTGCTTCCATTACAGCCACGCTTCCTGACGTGGCAGGGACATTTTACAGGTTCAATCTGCCTGTTTCACTTTTAAGGAGGGCAAAATAAGATGAAAAAAATCACAATAGACCCCATAACAAGGCTTGAGGGCCACGGAAAGATAGATATTTTTCTTAATGACTCGGGACAGGTGGAGAACGCCTATCTTGAGGTTCCGGAACTGAGGGGATTTGAGAAATTCTGCGAGGGAAGGCCGGTAGAAGAGCTTCCCAGGATAGTTCCCAAGATATGCGGCGTCTGCCCGGGAACGCATCATATGGCCAGTGTAAAGGCTGTTGACGCGGTTTACAAAGTAACGCCGCCGCCTGCCGCGATAAAGCTGAGAAGGCTCTATTACGAGGCGCATAACATACACTCCCACATAGCCCATTTTTACGCGCTTGCTGCCCCTGATTTTGTGGTCGGCCCGGACGCGGACAAGTCAAAGAGGAACATACTCGGAGTCATTGAAAAGGTGGGGCTCGCGACAGGCAAGGCTGTTATTGAGGCGCGTTCAAAGGCGCAGAAGATACAGGCAATGCTCACGGGGCATCAGACGCACACGGTAATGGGGCTTCCCGGCGGCGTATCAAAGGGGCTCAATAAGGAAGAGGCCGCGCAGATAAAAAAATGGGCCGCGGAACTGCTTGAGTTTGCCAAGGTTACGCTGAAAATATTTGACGATGTGGTGCTGGCAAACAAGGCCTATGTTGACCTGATACTGAGCGACCCTTACAAGCTGGTCACAAATTATATGGGGCTTGTGGATGAGGACAATAAAATGAACATGTATGACGGAAAGGTGAGGGTAGTTGATTCCGCGGGCAGCGAGCTTTACAAGTTTGAGCCAAAAGACTACCTTGACTACATAGCCGAGCACGCTGAGGAGTGGACATACCTCAAGTTCCCGTACCTTAAAAAGAAGGGCTGGAAAGGGCTCAATGACGGGCCAGACAGCTCATTCGCGTCCGTGGCGCCAATGGGAAGGCTCAACGCATGCGACGGCCTTACAACACCCATAGCGCAGGAAAATTACGAGAAGCTCTTTAAGACTCTGGGCGGAAAGCCCGCGCATCAGGTTCTTGCCCAGCACTGGGCGCGCGTTATTGAGCTCATGTATTTCAGCGAGCATCTTGTCGAGCTGGCAAATGACGGGGAGATACTATCCGATAAAATCAGGGTAATTCCCACGGAAAAGCCAGAAGAGGGCGTGGGAATAGTGGAGGCGCAGAGAGGGACGCTCATACACCACTACAAGACGGACGAGAAGGGCATGACAAAGAGCGTCAATATCATAGTCGCCACCTCTTTTAACTACGGCCCGATGAATATGGCGATCAGAAACGCGGCAAAGGCCCTTGTGGCAAAGGAAGGGAAAGTGACGGACGCCATCCTCAACATGATTGAAATGGCCTTCAGGGCATACGACCCGTGCTTCGGCTGCGCCACGCATTCGCTGCCGGGGGAGATGCCTATAATAGTAAAAATCAGGGACGGAAATGGGAAAGTAAAGGATATTTTGAAGAGAATATGAATAATAGGTATTTAATATTAGGCATGGGCAACTCAATCCTTTCCGACGACTCTGTCGGGCTGCGGGCGGCAAAAATGCTTTATGACCGGCTTCCCGCAGGCACATGCTCGCTCCACCTGTGCGAGACCGGCGGCATGTCGCTTCTTGACGCCATCACCGGCTATGAAGCGCTTATCGTTATTGATTCCATAAAGACGGGAAAATTCCCTTTGGGAGAAGTTGTTGAGATAGACGAAAAAGGGCCGGGCACCCACAGGGTTCTCTCGTCGCACGACATATCGCTCTTTGAGGCGATTAATATGGGCCGCCGCCTGGGCGCTCATATGCCCTCAAAGGTGAGGATATTCGGCATAGAAGTGGAGAACAACACGGAGTTCAGCGAAAACCTGACACCCGCGCTTGAGGAAAAGCTTGAAGAGATTACCGGCAGGATAAAAAACAGAGCAGGGTTGTAGGCGGGAAAGAAAATAT
>OMKS01004151.1_pt1 | contig 11072 bp, 9 predicted proteins | sample 1674721 | NCBI WGS metagenome assembly OMKS01 (sample SAMN06264996, study PRJEB25208) | sediment metagenome | isolation source: hot spring sediment | place: USA: California | collected 2014-09-02 | reverse complement strand
GGCATAGGCATGGCAGTTATAGGCCTGATTTGCGCGATCAATTCTTTCATCATAAATACCTACATAAAAAGAGTCCGAATAAACAGTCCATTGAGTTTGAGTGTAATAGCCATATTCACCGTATTGATACCCCCACCACCCGGCATCCGAAGGATTCGAATGAATCACGGTGGTATTACGAGGCGTTGTAAGCGTATGTGCAAAGGTTTTGTGATTAATTGTCAGCAAAGTGACACAAAAACCAACAAGAAATAAGGTCGATGGTTTTAAAAATCTCATTGCGATCACCTCTTATTTTAGATGGTTGTTATTATAATAATCCATAACATTGTTATAAATTTCATTGTAAACACTTTCCGAACGAATTTCGCCAATATCAAGCGATTCTTTAAGCATTTTATTCTCTTCTATAACCTGAAGCAATTTCTGGTTTTTTAAATTCCTTTTTTTTGTTTTCTTTTTTTTATTATATTATTAAAGAACGAGGAGAAGCGTATGTTTGTATCACATAGAGATGAGATTGAAGCGAGGAAAATTTCTGGCGAAGGTATTCAGGGGGTCACCAAGCAGGTCCTCATCGGCCCGGATCAGGGCTGGGAGGACCAAGTGATGCGGCTGTTTACCGTGGAAGAGGGCGGCTACACCCCCAAGCACGAGCATCCTTGGCCGCATTCCATCTTCGTAGTCGAAGGGACGGGGACTCTGTTTGTGGATGGAAAGGACTACCCGGTGAAGGCGGGTTCAGTGGCCTACGTCACCCCCGGGAAAAAGCACCAGCTTCGCCAGGCCGGGGAGGGGCGGTTCGTTTTTATGTGTATTGTACCCAAAGAGGGCGATCAGTAGACCTTGGCTCACATGTCGAAAAAGCGCGCGGGACTTTTCCCCTTTGCCCAATACCCCCTTTTGTTCGGACACCGGGGGTGTTCGATAATCGCCCCGGAGAACTCGATGGCCGCCTTCCAGCAGATCCTCGACCACAAGGTCCCGGGGGTGGAACTGGATGTGCATATGTGCAAATCCGGGGAGCTGGTGGTCACTCACGATTCCAATCTCAAGAGGGTCACCGGGCTGGATGCCGACGTGGAGGATACCCACTGGGAGCAGATCAGAGAGCTCGAAGCCGGGTCTTGGTTCAGCGAGAGCTATCGGGGGGAGCGAATCCCCCTTCTGGAAGACGTGCTCGACCTGCTGGACGACAAAGTGTACTACGACATCGAACTGAAGCAGCTGCGCGGACGGTACGGTCCGCTGGAGGAGAAGATCGCCCAGTTGATCACCCGCCGCGGACTACAGGATCGGGTCATGGTCTCATCTTTCGACCCGCTTTCGATCCGTCGGCTTCGTCATTTCGACCATGGACTTCATACCGCCCATATCTATAGCGATTACGAAGAAGTCCCGCGCTTTCTGCGTAACGGTGCGGGTCGTTTCCTCTGCAACCCCCAGGTCCTGAAGCCGAACCGCTTCAAGATCAACAGAAACACCCTTTTTTTCAAACAGCGACTCGAGGGCTACCCTCTGATAACCTGGACCGAGGATGAAAGAGAAAAAGTAGACGAGCTGTTGAAAATGGGGGTCGACGGAGTGATCACCAACGTACCGGAACAGCTGGTGAGCCTTTTCCAACTCTACTGGAATTGATTTTAGGGCGCTTTCACCATTGAAAAACAGTCCGAGTTCGAATCTGGCGAAAGCGTCGAAGCCTATCTCTATATCTTCTCGAAGTAACGCTTGAGCTCCCATTCATCCACGACTCCTCGGTAGCGCTCCCACTCCATTCGAGCGTGCCGGACGTAGTGATCGATCACCGCGTCCCCGAAGAGTTTTCGAGCTGTCGTTGAACCGTCCAGCGCCTCCGCCGCTTCGCCCAGAGTCTGGGGCAGCTGTGGTAGAGTGCCGTTGCTATAGGCATCGCCTTTGAATCGGGGCCCTGCGTCTATCTGCCCTTCTATCCCGTAGAGTCCGGCGGCCAATACCGCAGCGTAGGCCAGGTAGGGGTTGGCGTCGGCGCCGGGTAGTCGATTTTCGATACGAAAATTGGGGCCCTTGCCCACTACGCGAAAGGCGGTGGTACGGTTGTCGTAGTCCCAGGCGATTCGAGTGGGGGCGAAAGAGTCGGGGCAGTAACGTTTGTAGGAGTTCACCGTCGGGGCGAAAAACAGAAACAACTCCCGAGCGAGAGCCAGCTGGCCGCCGAGAAAGCGGCGGAACAGCGGACTTTCTTCCCCGGTAGCGAACAGATTCTCCCTTCCCGCCGGATCAAACAGGCTGCTGTGGATATGGCAGCTGGAACCGGCGTCCTGGGAGGAGTATTTGGCCATAAAACTGACCGAACGTCCCATGGCGGCGGCCATTGCCTTGGCTCCGTACTTGTAGATGCCGTGGCGGTCGGCCATTTGCAGCGCCGGGGCGTACTCCAAGGCGATCTCGTACTGTCCGCGGCCGGTCTCGCCCTTGCTCGATTCAACGGGGATCCCGCTGCCGTTCATATTGTTCCGAAGAGAGGCGATGAACTCTTCCTGGTATCCGGTACCGAGAATATGGTAGTCGATCGCTCCGGGGGAGGTGAAGCTGAGACCGCCGGAGCCGAGTTCCGATACCCGGCGAAAGTCGTTGTCAAAGAGGTAGAACTCCAGCTCCGAAGCCATCATAGGTTCGAACCCCGCAGCTTTCATACGGCGGTACTGCTCCTTCAGTACCGCCCGGGGACTCTCGGGTACCTCTCGTCCCTCGGAGTCCACCAAATCTCCTAACAGCAGAGCCGTTGAATCGAGCCAAGCCGGGTAGGTGAGGCTGGAAAGGTCGACGCGAACATGCAAGTCGCCGTAGCCGCCGTCCCATCCGCCGCGGGAGAAGCCCTGTTGCGGTTCCATCTCTATGTCACAGCTCAGCAGATAGTTGCAGCACTCCATCTGGCTGTGGTGGAGAAAAAAATCTCCGGTCAGCCGCTTGCCCAGAAGCTGCCCAAACTGGTCGGGGAATGCCACTATCACCGTGTCTACTTCACCGCTGCTTATCGAGCTTTCCAGCTCTTGGTAGTTTTTCTCCTTGATACTGTTCTCCATTGTGTTGTTGTTCAATTCTTGCCTGCTCATGAAGCCTCTTGCGTCTCAGTCGGTTCCGCTTGAGGCGGACCCTTGCAGAAACTCTTCCAAGCCGAGTTCCCGTATCTTGCCGATACTCGGTCGGCCCGCCTCATCCCAGGACATCAGAGCGTAGTAGTCCCGCTTCATCCGGACGAAAGCGTTCCGATCGACGGCCTTTCCTTCCGAGGGCCCTCCCCGAAGGGGGCTGAACATTCGTTCCGGCAGTCGATCGTCTTCCTCGCTGAAGCCCCGGCGCAGATTGAAAAGCCGCATCATGTTGATTCGACGCTCCCCGGCTTTCATCAGCTCCCAGAGGGTCACCTCCCATCCGGTGGCGGCGCGGATCAGCTCCTCCAGATCAGGGTAGCTGTAGAGGCTTCCCGGCCCCCATACGAACATGCACAGGCCGAGGGAGTCCAACAGGCCGTAGAAGTACTGGGAGTACATAACCGCTCGCACCTTCTCCAGACCATAGAACTCCGCCTCCTTGGGGTTCAGCAGGCCGAGTCCTCTGGTCGACTCCCCGGCGTCTGAGGCGATCCAGTCGTGCTCGCTGGACATATGGTCCGCGCCGATCGGGCTGACGGCGTAGAGCAAGGCCATGGAGGCTTTCACCTGGGGCATGTGTACGGCGAAGCCGTGGTTCTTGCCGTGGACCGCGAAAGCCGCGGTCTCCGGGCCGAAGTGCTCGATCGCCTTTAGAAATCCGTCGGCGATTATGCGACCTACGCCTTCACGGCGGGCGGTGAGCTGGATGAGCTCGAAGAGTCCTTCGGCCTGGCCGAAGCCGAAGTTTTTAATCCCCAGTTGATCGGCGCTGACCGCGTCCTTTTCAACGGATTCACAGAGGTAGGCCGCCAGCCCGCCCATGCTAATGGTGTCGATACCCAGATTATTGCAGAGCTCATTGGCCTTGGCCACCGCCACGGGGTCGAAAATATCGAGGTTCGAGCCCAAGAGGCCTAGGGTCTCGAACTCCGGTCCTCCCAGTCGGTCGCTGACCTGGTAGGGCTCCTCGGTCTTCACTGTTTTGCGGCAGGCGATCACACAGCCGAAGCAGGTAGTGCCTTTGGAGGCGATTCGGTCATGAAAATTCGATCCTTCCAAGCGTTCGAATTCGGGGTGCCAGCCGGCGGAGTAGTTGTGGGTGGCCAGGTTCCCCGACAGGGCGTTTCCGCCGACTATCCCGGGGGTGCCGAATTTTTTGAGCGTCTCTCCGGCGCCGTCCTCGTTCACCCGTCGTGCACCTTTCTGGGCCAGATCTTTGAGCCTCCCCGGTTCGTGAAAGGGGATCTTCCCCTCTCCTTCCACGACGACGGCCCGCAGGTTCTTGCTGCCGAAGACGGCACCCATGCCGGTTCGACCGTAGACGTTGTTCAGATCGGAGGCCAGCGAGGCGAAGGCGACCAGATTCTCTCCCGCCGGGCCGCATTGGAGAATGCTGACTTTTGTACCGTGGGCCGCCGAGAGCTGGTCGTGCACTTCCAGAATTGTGCGACCCCGGAGATCTGGGTACTGAATGAACTCGGCCCGTCCCTGGTGTATATGCAAAAAACCTGCTTCCGGGGCGCGCCCGGTGATCACCACCGCGTCGAAGCCGGCCCTTTTGAGAAAGGGACCGAAATTGCCTCCCGCCTGGGAGTCGCCCACCGCGCCGGTCTCCGGCGAGATGGCGGTGACGCTGCAGCGGCTGAGCCCCGAGACCGCCGCCCCGGTGGCCGGACCCGGGGCGATGGTCAGTACGTTTTCGGGTTCCAGAGCTCCCGTATCCGGGCCGGTTCGGGTGAGGAGAAAGTAGGTGCCGATGGCGCCTCCGCCTAAGTACTTGCGGAAAAACTCCACTGGATGCTCCTTGACTTCGCACCGCCCGCTGCTCAGGTCGACTTCGAGGATCCGTCCCCACACGCCTTTTACATCCTCATTCATCGGTCTTCTCCCCGCCATGCCTCTTTTAATAGTTCGTGCAGGTCCGCGGCGGAGCAGGGTTTTGCGTTGGTCAAGTGGCAGGGGTCACGGTAGGCCTTGTCCAGGATTTCGTCAAACTGCTCCTCCTTGATACCAATCTCGCGCAGCGAGCCGGGGATACCGATAGCCTGTGAGAGTTTTTTGATCTCCTCGATCGCCGCCTCAGCGGCCTCCTGATCGCTCATATTGAAACTGTTGACACCGAAAAAGGGAGGAATCAAAGCGTACCGATCCTTGGCCACGTCCAGGTTGAACCTCATCACCGGGATCAGACAGATGGCGTTGGCCAGACCGTGCTGGACCCCAGCCACCGCCGACAGAGCGTGGGAGAGGGAGTGGGCAGCCCCCAGGTCCTTCTGAAAGGCGATTGCCCCCATGCTGGCGGCTAGCAGCATGTGCCCCCGAGCTTCCAGGTCCGCCGGATTTTCCACGGCCCGCCGCAGGTAACGGGCCACGAACTCGATCCCCTTCACCGCGATCGCGTCGCAGAGGGGGTGGAAGACCGGGGCGGTGAGGGACTCGATGTTGTGAGTCAGCGCGTCCATACCCGTGTAGGCGGTCAAATGGGCCGGCAGAGTGACGGTGAGCTGGGGATCGAGGATCGCCCTCGAGGGTACCATCCGCGGATGACAGACCATGAACTTCCGGTGTTCGGTGCTGGAGGTGATGACCGCGCACTTTCCCACCTCCGAACCGGTACCGGCGGTGGTGGGGATGCCGATGATCGGCGGCAGGGTTTCCGTGATGCGGGCTCCGCCGCCCTGTTGAACGTCGTAATCCGCCAGGCGGCCGCCGTTGGCCGCGAGTACCGCCAGGGCTTTGGCGGTGTCCAGCGGACTGCCCCCGCCGATGCCGATGATACCGTCGCAGGACTCTTTTTTATACACTTCCAGGGCTTTCACGACGTCTTCGTCCAGTGGGTTGGGGTGGACTTCGGTGAATATAGTGTAGTCTTTGCCGTGGGATTCGAGGACATCAGTCAATATTTTGAAGGACTCGGTCTTCGAAAGGGGCGGGTCGGTGATGACGATCGGTTTTCGAATCTCCAGTTCTTCCATAGCGGCCTTGAGTTCCTTGACTGCTCCGACGCCGTAGAGAATGGTGGTGGGAAAGGAAAAAGTTGATATTTGTGACATAGCTGCCTGCCTTTTTCTATTATCTGGTTTTTTGGGCCCGAGGAATCACGAGCCTATGAATCCAATTGTAGAACTCTTGCTGTCGTATTTCCGTATTCAAGATCGAATCATCAATACCCAGCTGCCAGCGAAGGTCCTTTCGTGAAGGATCGCGGTGGAGCTCCTCCCAACGTCCGACATAGGGTTCAACCTCAGAAGAGTTTTGAAAAAACCCGTGCTCCGTGAGCACTTCCGCGCGGGCGATGGTCAGTCGGGCCATCTCGTGGAGGTTGTACTCCGGGTGGTACTGGGTAGCCCAGAAGCTTCCGCGCTTGTGTTGAACCGCCATCGCCTGTATCGGGGCGAAGTCGTTGCCCGCCAGAACCACCGCCCCATCCGGCAGTTCGGTCACCATGTCGTAATGGCTCTCGAAGCCGTCATAAACCCGGGGTTTTCCCTCCATCATAGGGTGCGAACGTCCCTCGTCGGTGAGGGCTATTTTCCTCCCGATCCCCATCTCCCGACCCCTGGGATTTGGCTCGACCCGTCCCCCGGCAGCAACCGCGGCCATCTGAATCCCCCAGCAGCTGCCGCAGCTCGGTACCCCCACTTCGTAGGCCAATTTGGCCAGTTCGATTTGACTGGTGATGCTGGGGACGTGTTGGTGGTTGATGTTCAAGTCGGCGCCGGTCCACATGAGTGCATCGATACCGTCCAGGTCGTGGGATTTCGGAAACTGGGCTCCCGAATCGCTGGGGTGGAAAACAGTGTATTCCGCTTCTGGCAACACGTTTTGGAGCATGCGAGCGTAGAGCTGCCAAGCCAGGGACATCCCCGCCTCGGCGAGTTTATCGCGGCTCTGGCGTGAATAGCCGTCGATTATGAGAAATTTCAAAAATATCCTCCTTTGAACTTTTTTGGTTTTATCTTGCATATTATATGTTTCTGGAAAAACCGCTGTCAAACAAATATTAATGTTTTTTATCAAAAAGGATAGTTTTTGAATATTATGGAGATAATACAGGGATTGACGCTGCAAAAAAATACATATTTCATTTGTTTTTTTCCGTCCCAGATTTTATAATGAGAAAAGGAAAGAAGATCTCTTTCAGAAAACAAAAGGAGGATTTTGTAAAAATGAAAAAAATTTTAGCTCTATCTTTGCTGCTTCTTCTGGCGTTCAGCTTGAGTCTGTACGCTCGAGGGGGGCAGGAAGAGGCCGAGGCTGAGAACAAAGTACTACGGCTTATTACCTGGTCCGGATACGCACCGAAACAACTGATCGACAAATTTACCGAAGAGACCGGTATCGAAGTCGAGGTGACACTCAGCAACAACGAAGAGATGATCTCTAAGCTGAGGGCGACCAGGGGCGGAGGTTTCGATCTGGCCCAACCCTCACAGGACAGGATCTCTTCGGTGGTCGAGCAGTACGGTATCTATCAGCCGATCGATTACTCCAAGGTCGACACCGATCAGCTAGACCCATCCTTGCTAAACGCGGTGAAGAAAAACACCATGGTCGACGGCGAATCTTACGGAGTGCCCCATGTCTACGGGACCTCTGGACTTATCGTCAACAAGGCAAAAGCACCGGACGTCAAGGACTACGATGATCTGTTGGATCCCAAATACAGGGGAAGGGTATCCTACAGGCTCAAAAGACCGACGCTGATCGGGATGGGCTTCGCCTTCGGCTACGACCCTTTCGAGCTCTACAACGATCCCGATGCTTACCAGGACTTCCTCGACGACATCGCCGAGAAGCTGATAGAAGGCAAGCCGGTGGTACGTAACTACTGGACCAACGGAGATCAGCTGCTCGAATCGATGCGGTCCGAAGAGGTCTGGGCGGCTATGGCTTGGGAGCAGGCCGGTTGGAAGTTGCACGCCGAGAACCCGAATATCGACTACCTGGCTCCTGAGAGCGGAGCTCTGGCCTGGGTCGACACCTTCACCATTCCGGCCAAGTCCAAGAATGTGGAGGGCGCCTACAAGTGGATCAACTTCATCCTGCGACCGGAGAACGCCGCGGTCTTCACCAACGCCGAGAAGTACGGTACCGCCTCTAAGGATGCGGTCCAGTACCTGGATGCGGAGACCAAGGCCAATTTCGAGCGAGGTCTTCCTCCCGAGGTTCTGGCGGAGATCCATTGGTATCCCCCGGTACCTCCTGGATTGGAAGAGATGGAAGGCAAGGTTCTGGATAGAATCAACGCCGCGAATTAGAGGATTGACGCGGAAGCGAGACCGGCAGCTTTGCCGTTGGTCTCGCCCCGCGTATTTGTCTTTTCAATACCAATCAAATACTCCATAACAGGATGATACTTAGATGGAAATTGCACTATCCGTACAGAACTTGAGCAAGAAATTCGGAGATTTCACGGCGGTCAAAGAAGTCTCCTTCGACGTAGAGGATGGTAAATTCTTCTCGATCCTCGGCCCGTCGGGCTGCGGGAAGACGACCCTCCTGCGTACTATCGCCGGCTTTTACGAACCGAGCGCCGGATCGATAAAGATCCGCGACAAGGATATGAGCGGCGTGGAGCCGAACAAGCGTCCGGTGAACCTGGTCTTTCAGCACCTAGCCCTCTTTCCGATGATGAATATCTTCGAAAACATTGCGTTCGGTCTGCGTCGCCGGGGGGAAGCGAGCCGGGAGATAGAAAAAAAGGTCAACGATATACTCGAGCGGGTCGGACTACCCGGTTTTGGGAACAAAAAAATCGACCAAATCTCCGGGGGGCAGAAGCAAAGGGTGGCTATTGCCCGCTGTTTGGTCCTCGATCCCAGTGTACTGCTGTTGGATGAACCCCTGGGTGCGCTGGACGCCAAACTGCGGGAGCATATGAAGGTGGAGTTGAAGAAGCTGCAGGCCGAGGTGGGGACGACTTTCGTCTACATCACCCACGATCAATCCGAAGCGATGGTGATGAGCGACCATGTGGCGGTGATGAATTCCGGCAGTTTCGAACAGGTGGGAAGCCCACAGGAACTCTACCACAACCCCAAGTCCTCCTTTGTCGCCCAGTTTGTAGGCAACAACAACCGTTTGCCGGTGAAGGTGCACAAAGACGAGAGGGGCAACTTTTTGGCCCGCTATCTCGACGGGCGGGACTATCTTCTGGAAGGTGAGTACGATCTCTCATCGGGGGAGGACCACGACCTGTTCATTCGCCCCGAAGCTATAGTGATCAATCCTCCCAAGGAATCGGAAGTCTCCAACCTGATGCGCTGCGAGGTCAAGGCGATCCTTTTCGACGGCGGGAACAGCCGCCTCTTGGTGATCCCCGAAGGGACCAACGAGGAGCTGCTGGTAGCCCTGCCCCAGAACAAGCAGTACGACAATATACGCGTCAAAGACAAGGTCGAGATCGGCTGGAACAAGGCCGCAGCGGTCTGTTTCAAAAAAGTGGAGTTCAAAATCTATGACGATGTCTAGACGTAAAAAAATCAAATGGAGCTTCTTCGTCTTTTTCATTCCGGTCTTTCTCTGGCTCTTTCTTCTGATAGTTCTGCCGCAGCTCGAATTGTTGCGCATGTCTTTTCTCAAAACCGACTACTACGGGGAGTCCGGGGTGACCTTGGGCAACTACCTTGCTTTTTTCACCGAACCGATCTACTGGCTCACCTTTGTCAGAACAGCGGGTTACTCGATCCTGGTGACCCTGGTGGTGCTGATCATCGCCCTGCCTGTATCTTTTTATATCACCAAGGTGGCTGACTTCAAAATCACCAACTTTCTGATGGTCCTGATACTGGTACCCTTCTGGGTGAGCGAGCTCATTCGGATCTATGGCTGGATGATTCTGCTGCGGGAGAGCGGGGTGATCAATCACTTTCTCACCTCCGTCGGTATCCTGCGGGAACCGGTGGAGATGCTCTACAACGACATCACTATGGTGATGGGCTTGGTGTATACGACCATGCTCTTTATGATCGTACCGATAATCGGGGTCATGGAGAGTCTGGACGATTCTCTGATCGAGGCAGCGCACGACTTGGGGGCAAAAAAAATCACCATCTGGAGAACGATAATCATCCCCTACATCATGCCGGGGATCATGTCCGGCAGCATCATTGTCTTCATGCTGGTATTGGGGAGCTATCTGACCCCCAACCTTTTGGGTGGAAAGAACTCGATCTGGTTCACCGAACAGATATACAACCAGATGATCATCTACTTCAACTGGAATCAAGGAGCGGCTTTCGGTTTCCTTCTGCTCCTCCTCTCTTCGTTTATCATCTGGCTCGCTTTGAAGCTCACCAAGCAGGATTGGAGGACGGTGATTAAATGATACGCACTTTACCCAGCTCAAAAGCATACCGACTAGGCTTCAACGCCTTTATAGTTCTGTATTTTGTCTTTCTATTCGCTCCCTTGATTGTTACCATGGTGCTGGCGTTCAACGACTCGATGTCGCCGGCTCTGCCTTGGCGAGGTTTTACCTTGGATTGGTTTTTTGGAGAAGGGCCGGAAAAAATTGGAATATTCAACGATGATATCAATTTGCGCAGCCTGGCCGTTTCGTTTCGGGTGGCTCTGGCGGTCTCCCTTTTGTCGACCGTTTTTGGGACTTTGGCGGCGTTCCTGTTTGAACAGGAGGACTTCCGGTTCAAGAGTCTCTTTTATTTCCTGATGATTGCCCCCATTGTGATCCCCGGGGTCATCCTGGGAATTTCGATTCTGCTGTTTAGCAACACGGTGGGACTTTTCTTCGAAAACAATATGGGTCTCGACCTGGAGATCACCCGTCCCGGTTTCTGGTTAGTGGTACTGGGGCAATTCTCCTTTATCACCACCATTGTGGCCTTGGTGGTGATGGCGCGGCTGCGTAAGTTCGACCGTACCCTGGAGGAAGCGGCTTACAACCTGGGGGCCAACCGCTTTGAGGTGATCTGGCAT